>Ga0194131_10001897_pt1 | contig 35014 bp, 41 predicted proteins | sample TA2KigO120mmetaG_FD_148631 | JGI IMG/M metagenome (GOLD analysis project Ga0194131, IMG submission 148631) | Freshwater microbial communities from Lake Tanganyika, Tanzania - TA2015053 Kigoma Offshore 120m | ecosystem: Environmental > Aquatic > Freshwater > Lake | place: Tanzania: Lake...
TGTCAAACTCTGCGCGGCTCTGGTCTGACGTTATCGAGAGCGAATTATCCCCCGGCGAATACCTGGTGAGCTTCGATCAGGCGTCAGGACAAAACATGCGCGGCAGACAACGCACTACAGGCGGTCACGGTGTTTACAAAGCATCCTCGCAATTAGCCATGCAGCAATGCGGGTCCGGGTTTACGCAAGTTTCCGCCACGGCCACGATTGCGGTAGCGGAGGTTCAAGCGTGGTGAATTGGTTTTCACAGCGGCCATGCTTGCAATAGAAAATCATGCTCGGCTTCGGTGCGATCGGCGAGTTTGCGCTTGGTGAGTATAGCCCCCGCCGCCGCGACCGGCTGATCATTGCTCTTGGGGAAAGCGCGTCCGTTTTCGCCGTAGCCCATGTCGAGGCGCAAGCCATCATCGCATTGGGCGAAGCTGCGGAGATCACCGCAGAGGCCGAGGCGGTCGATCAACTGCTCGTCGCGATGGCTACCGGAGATCTGCATATAGGGATCGGCGTTTCTGACGAGATCGAAGGCACCTTCGCCGACGTCGCGCGGCAATTCAGTGTGTCGCCACTGATCGGACGCCCAGTTGATGTCCGGCTCCAAGCGCGCAGCGAGCGTGTGCCAGACCGCTCACGGACAAGCATCGTAACGGCGGAGGTGCGCGTGATTATTGTCCCGCCCGAGCCGCGAAGGCCGTTCTGATGCTTGGCTTTGGCTCTATCGCCGAATTTGCCATTGGCGAGTATTCGCCGGCCGTTGCCAAGGGCGGATCGGACACTCTGACCGCTACAGTGGAAGCTACGGCTCGCGCAATTCTCGCCGGGGTAAGCATCGACGACGATCTGCTCGCGGTGCTTTCGGGCGATGCAAGCATTGCTGCCGATGCCGACGCCGCAGAGGCGCTGCCGCTGCTGTGTGGCGGCACGGCAAGCATTTTTGCCGATGTAGATACCGCTTCGTCCTTAGCGGCGCTGATCGCGGGCAGCGCCAGCATCGCGGCAGAGACCGCGGTTCTGATCCACGGTGATGACGCGCTAGGGGTCACGGCGATCGAGGCGGTGACGATTGACGCCACGGTAGATGCAGACGACGTGATCGAGCCTCTGCTGGCCGACATGGCCGCGATCGAGGCGGCGTTGCAGGCCACGGGCGATGATCTCCTTATCATCGTGACCGGAGCCGGTGAGGTCGTTTGGGTCTTTGCCTCTGTCGACAGTCTCACGCCAATGCTGACGGAGGGAGCCCCGGCCTTAACCGGCCAAGTCAGCGTAGCCGATCTGCTGCATCTTCTGGCCACAGGCGAAGCGTCCGTCGATGCCAGCATGTCGGCATCGGAAACCGTGCTGATCGGCATCGAGGAGATAGAGCGCCTGTTCACGCCCGATCCGCCAGGCGACGGGCGCCTCGTCATGGTGCCGTCGCAGCATCGAGAGCGTGAGGTTGTGAGCATATCCCGCCGCATCGTTATCGCCGGCGAAACCCGTGAGATCGTCGTTTTGCAGGAGGCGAGAACCCTGATCGTGCTCGCCGATCGACCGGACTGATCCATCAGAAGAGGCCGACCCTTAATGGACAATCTGCACACCAAGCGGCCTGACGACAGGCTCGACTACGACATTGATTTTTCGCGCTGGCTGACATCGAGCGACAGCATCGAAAGCGTCGATCAGGTGTCGGTGGCCGAAGGCTCAACGGTTGAGGTCGACGATCACGACTTTACCGCGCAAGTGGTCAAGGTGTGGCTCGTCGGCGGCACCGCGGGCGAAACGGCTACCGTCACGGTTGAGGTGACGACGGCGCAGGGCCGGACAAAAGAGGTCTGCTTCAAGGTGCGCGTGAGGGAGGGCTGCTCGACATGACCCTAAAACTGGCAAACAGCGCCTCCGCACTACTCGCCGGGTCGATCTCCGGGTCCGGCACCGAGATTTCCCTGCCGAGCGGGCAGGGCTCCCTGTTCCCGAGCTTGGCCGGAGGAGAGTGGTTCCCGCTCGTTCTTGTCGCGGCTGACGGCTTCGAGATTGTGCGCGCCACGGCGCGATCTAACGACGTCATCACCATAGCACGCGCGCAGGAAGGCACCTCGGCGCGGGCCTTCGACGCCGGCTCGCGGGTCGATCTCCGCCTTACGGCAGCGGCCATCGCCGACATCATCGACGATCTGAACGCCACGATCACGTCTACCGTGACGGAGGCCGTGTCAGAGGCGGTGACGGATCTCGAGGGCAAACTTTCGGCGGAGACAGGGGATAGCCTGATCTCCGCGCAAGAAACGGCGCCAGTGGGGTGGGAGCAGGATACCGACGTCAACGACCGCGTGCTTCGCGTCGTGTCGAACAGCACGGGCGGCGATACCGGCGGCACATGGGTTATTTCCGGCCTTACCGTCGGCAACACCACGCTGACCATCAATCAAACCCCTGCGCATCAGCACGGCCCCGGCACCCTCGAGACGGCCACGCATAACCACACGGCGGGGACATTCCAAGCCGCGAATCATAGTCATCATTATGAAAGAGCCAGCGGCGCGACATCGTGTGCCGGAGGCGGGATAAGCGTGCGGAACCTGAGCGAGCAGACGACCAATACCTCCAATTCTGGCTCCCTGAACATCACCGGCAACACCGGCACCGCGCAACGGCTTGCGGTTGAAACCGGGCAAACGGCTTCCGCCGGCGGCGGCCAGGCGCACAGCCATCCCAATTCGCACGATGGCAACTGGCGCCCGGCCTATCTCAACTGCATCCGTATCGTCAAAGTGGCGGCCTAACCCTTTTAAGGAGAACTGCGATGAAAATGTCAGTGCATTGTGAGACGCACACCGTCTATGTCGACGGCGAACCGCGCGTGGTGTGCAAGAAGGTGAAGATGCCCGATGGCGTGCACGCGATCCAGTGGTGGGGCGCGCGCGGCGAGGTCGAGTTCGTCGAGGACAACAAGGGGCGGCGGCCCGAGAATGAGGAGTTTTTCGATCTCAAGCCATATCAGTATCTCGTCGACGCTCACGCCAAGGCCAAGAAGCGCGACGCGGATAATCTACAAAAGGCCAAGGATGCGCGCGAGGCAGCCCGCAAGGCGCAAGAAGAGGCCGACAGATTGCAGGACGAGGCTGTGAAGATACAGTCCGAAGGCGACTGATGAAGCGCAAGCCGCACCCGGAAACCTGCGAGCGGTGTCCTAATCGCTACTCCGAGCACGGGTGCCCGGCATGGGTGCGCGCCGAGCAAGGGATCATCGAAGAGGATCCGAACGTGCCCGGCAGCGCCCGCGTGACGACGGGGTGCATGTGGCCGCACCTTCCCCGCTGGCTTGCCCACGGCATTGCCGCCGGCAATCGCAGCGCGGCAGCCATCGAGTCCAATCGGAACGCAATGGACAAGACCCTCAAAGGCTTCCGCAGTTCGGTCTTGGCAGCCATTGAGGCGTTCCGCAAGGATATGGCGAGAGTCAACCGCGTCATGGTGGCGCTACAGATGCAGCGCGACGGGCAAATGCTTCCGGGCATGGAGGAAAAGCGCGTGATCGAGCACAAGCCGGGCGATGTCAGCAATTAAGATTGCGGCCTTCTCCGGCGAGCAGCCGCGCGTCATTCCTCGCCTTCTGCCCGACAACGGCGCGACCAGCGCGCTCGACGCCCGCCTCGACGACGGCTCGCTGCTGCCTTATCGGCGACCGGCGTTCGTTGCCAACCTCGATCCGACATTTATTCTCGGCAACAATCTCCGCACTCTCGGCACGCCACTCGGCGATCTCACTGGCGGCGGGGATCTTGAGGCGGCGTTCGACGACACGACCGCGCAGGCTGCCGCTGCGTGCGCCAGCAAGGGCAGCTCACCGACGACCGGCTATGTCGGGCTAGATTTTGGGGTCGCCCCTAAGCGCATCTACAAGGCCATCGTCTTTGGCTCCAATGATGCCGGATTTATCTCCGACGCCAATCCAGAGATCACGATTACCCTCTACGGCAGCGAAGAGGAGCCAGACGATGAAACCGACGGCACGGTGCTCGGATCGTCCACGTTCAACGACACGGCCGATGAGAGCTCCGGGCGTGAGATCGAGAGCGACAACAAAGGCACCCCATGGCGTCATGTGTGGGCGACGATAGCCACCGCTTCCGGCACGGCGATCAATGTCGCGGAGTTGCAGCCATTTGAGAGTGTGGAGGTGCCCTTCGCCACGCTCTACAATCACGGCGAGGACTGGCTGGCATGGACAGGCGTGGTTAATGCCGCGCCTGGCCCCGTCGCGGCTGATCGGCTCTATTACACTGGAGACGGCGTGCCGAAGATGCGCGTCGACGACACCATTTATCCCTTGGCCGTCCCGGCCCCATCAACCGCACCAACGGCGACCGAAGATACCGGCGGCTCCGGCGACCCCCAATCGCGCGCCTATGTCTACACCTTCGTCACGGATTTTGGCGAGGAGTCCGAGCCTAGCCCCGTATCCAATACGATCGAGTGGCTACCCGGCGAGGATCCGGTGCTGTCCGGCATCGAGGATGCTCCTGCGGGGCGCAACATCACCAAGCAGCGATTTTACCGGACGCAAAGCGGGTCGGTCGGCACAGATTTCTATTTCATCGCCGAGCGCGATGCGTCGGACGACCCTTTCACCGACGACGTGGCACCCAACGCCTTCGCCGAGCCGCTGCCGTCAAGATATTGGAACGCCCCGCCCGACGATCTAGCCGGGCTTACCGCCATGCCGAACGGCATGATGGCGGCGTTCCGCGGCAAGCAGCTCTATTTCTGCGAACCCTTCCGCCCGCACGCATGGCCGGAGATTTACGTCCTTACCGTCGACTTTCCCATTGTGGCGCTCGCTGCCGCCGGCACGACGCTATGGGTTCTGACGCAAGGCTACCCCTATCGCGTCGTCGGCACCACGCCCGGCTCGATGGTGTCGGAAAAGGTCGAGGCCAATCTGCCATGCGTCTCGGCGCGGGGCGTTGTCGATCTTGGGCATGCGATCGCCTGGCCGAGCACTGATGGATTGGCGGCGGCGCGAGGCGCGGGCGTGGGTCTGGTTACGGAAAACATCTTTGCGCCGCGCGACTGGCTCCGCCTCAACCCCGGAACGATGCGGTCCGGACAGATCAACGGGCGGTGGATTGGTGCCTATGACGGGCTTAACGCGCAAGGCGTGGCGATCTCCGGCTCCCTGATCTTGGATATTGCGAGCCAATCCTTCCTGATCCGTTCCGCGCTACAGTCTCGCGCATGGTATTTCGATCTGGCCACCGGCTTCCTTTATTTCATTCCGCCCGACGCGCCCGAGGTGCAGCAATTCGACCCGGAAGGCGGGGATCGCACCAATTATTACTGGCGGTCAAAGAGTTTTGTGCTGGCCCGGCCCGAGAGCATGGGGTGCATCCTCATCGAGAGCGGCGCGGGGGTGACGCAGAGCGAAATCGACGCCCGTATCGCCGAGATCGAGGAAATCATCGAGGCAAACGAGGATATGCTCGAGTCGGGGTCGGTCGGGGGCGAACTGGCCGGCGAGGCGATTGGTGTCACCACGCTCGGCGGCGACCTGCTGTTTCCGATCCCGCCCGCGGCGGGAACCACCGTTTCGGTCTGTGTCTATGCCGCAGAGGAGCTGCTCGCCTCGGTGGAAACCCTTGGTACGCCGGTGCGGCTCCCCGGGGGGCACACGGCTCGCATCTGGCACGTAGATGTCTTTGGGGATATTACGATTGATCAAATTACATTGGCTAGGACAATGGACGAGTTGAAGGTGGCCGCTGGTGGCCCGTGACCTTCCGCTGGTTTGCACGCTGCTCCGCCTTCGTCGCCCACCGGCAGTTCCCCGGCTCGTAGTCGCCGTCGTTGTTGATGCGGTCAATCGTATGCGTCGGCGTCGGCTTTGGCCCCATGTCCTCGACGAACAGATCAAAGCCCGTTCGTCCGGCTTCTCCGAAGCGCCAGCGGTCGCACACTCTAATCCCTCGGTCGCCATACCAAACCGACCCCGGGCAGCGCGCATTATAGCAGCGTTGGAGAATGTTGTTGTAAGTCCACATAAGGGGGTGAGGCGCGTCGCGCGGGACAAGTCCATGGATGGTCGCGCGCTCGCGACGGAGTCACCCGCAGGACTGCACTCGGCCATTTCTAAGAGCGTAGCCGGGGACGACGCTGCAATTGCCACAGTCGCATCGGCATTGCCATGTGATCTGGCCCGATTGTCGTCCGGACTCCTTGACGACGACGAGTCGTGTGAAGCGTTGGCCGGTCAGATCGCGTCTCGGAGGCATGTCACCAGTATAGACGCGAGTGGGGCATTTCGATGACCTACGACCCGCGCGTGTTGCAGGAGCGCATTGACGAGCTGGCTGGCGTAAGACGCCCCGGCCTTAGTCTCTCACGCTCGGCGGTGCGCATTGAGGATTTGGGGAGCCTGTTGCAGATCCCCGATGCGCTCAAATCAGAGAAGGTTTCGGGCACTCCAGACGAAGGCGAGCACAACGCGCTCGTCGACGACGTGCATATGCTGCACACGCGGCTGCTCGGCATTATCGCGGTGCTCAAGGCTCGTCTCGGCCGATAGGAGGACTTAGACCAATGGGTATTTTCGACAGCCTATTCGGCGACGGCGACGCGGGGCCAGCCCCGAAGCCGGACGACGGGCTCGAGCGCTCGGCGCGCAAGCAGGAAAAGCTCGGCAAGAAGGCGCTCATTACCGCCAAGGTAAAGGGCGAAGGGCAGGAGGCGCTAGGCAAGGACGCCCTGACGAGCGCCAAGTCGATCGGCAAGGACATCGCCCGGATCGGTGCCGATTATCTCTCGTTCGCCAAAGACCAGTTCAAGATCAGCCAGCAGCGGCAGGGCCAGCTCGACAAAATCACGAAGCAGGCCACGCAGTTTTTCACGAAGGCGGCGCAGCAGGATCGCGCCCGCTACGAACAGGTATTCAAGCCGCTCGAAGATCAATTCATCAAGGACGCGCAGGAATATGATTCCGTTGACCGGCAGACCGAGGCGGCAGCTAAAGCCAAGGCCGACGTTGCCAGCGAGGCCGCGCTACAGCGTGGGGCGCAGGAGCGCAGCCTAGCATCGGCGGGTGTGCGACCCGACTCCGGGCGCTTCGCCGGCATCGACCGCGCCACTGGCGTCAATGAAGCGGCGGTTTCGGTCGGCGCGCAGAACAATGCCCGGCAGAATCTTCGAGACCGCGGCGCGGGCATGCGTCAGCAAGCCGCCGGTCTAGGCCAGGGCTTGACCGAGCGCGCCGTCAATACGATGGGCGCGGGCGTCGATGTGACGGGGCAGGCCAATGCGCAATGGCTGCAAACTCCCGGTATCGTCAACCCCGGCTTCACCGCAGCACAGACCGGGAAAGCGCAGCAGTCCGACGCGACGGCGCGAGGCTTCGGCCAAGCACAGACGGGGCTGGCGCATGGCGCGCATACCCTAGCCACCGGCTACGGGCTCGGCATGGAAGGCTATCGCGGCGCGGGCAACATCTATAGCGGCATGCACGATCAGAACATCGGCATCTGGAACACGCAGAGCGAGATCGACGCCGCCAACGCCAAGGGCGCGGGCGAGTTTGCCGGAACGGTGATCGGAGCTGGCGCTAAATTACTGCCGCTGCTTTCCACCAAGAAGGCCAAGAAGAACCGCAAAGAGGTGCCGGAAGGCGACGCGTTGGCTGCGGTCGAGGGCATCCCGGTCGAGGAATACCAATATAAGGATGGATTCGCTGACGGAGGGGAGTCGCGCCATGTGGGGCCAATGGCCGAAGATTTCGCTGCGGCGACTGGAAAGGGTGATGGCCGAACAATTCCTATTCAGGATTTGCTTGGCGTCGCTATGGGCGCGATCAAAGACCTCAATACCAAGGTCGATCGAATCGCAAACGCAGTCGGGATAGGAGAGCATGGCAATGGCTAGAGTCTGCGCCATCGAAGGGTGTAATAGCCCCCGTTACGGGCGCGGCTGGTGCCGTGCTCACTACATGCGGTGGCGGCGACACGGCGTTCACCCGACGCACATAGGCGCCATCAAAAATGGCGCGTCATGGAAGTGGCTAGATCAGCCAGAAGGGAGCGCATTATGCTAGGCATTGGATTGGGCGGGTTCTCTCGCGGCGTCGGCACCGGCATCGATCTCGGCGAGAAGATCAGCGAGGGCATCGACAAGCGCCGCGAGAAGCGCATGTATCAGGACGCCTACGCGCAGGGCACAAAGGACTATGACGCTGCGGTTGCCGCCGGCACCGAGTCTGGCGAGGACAGGCATGGCGGCCTCATACGTTATACGCAGAAACGCGTCGTCGACGGGCTCTTGGCGAAGGGCGATGTCGAAGGCTCCACGGCGGCGCGCACGCATCTAAGATCGGCCGAAGGGCAAGAGGCAATACGCCTTTTTGCTGATGCCACGCTTGATGGTCTGAACGGCAATATCCCCGGCGCTTTGCAAAAATACCTGCAAGCCGCGCAGTTGAACGGCTACGGCAAGGCTTATGATTTTCAGCCGAGCGAGGACGGCCGCAGCCTCACCATCACGGACAAGAAAACAGGCAAGACCGTCACCCGCGAGTTCAAGACGGGCAACGATGTCGCACGCTTCGGCACCGAGTTTGTCAACCCGGACGTGGCGGTGGAGCAATGGAGGGAATCCGAAAAGGACGAGGCCGCAGATCGGCGCGAGGTCGTCAAGCATCGGAAAAAGAAAGAGGCCGAAGGTGCGGCCAATATCGAGACCGACTTGCAGCGCCGAAACTTTGGGCTGCCGATAACGGGCGATGGTAGTTCCCCGAGTTATGTCGCTGCTCAACACCTCGCCATCCAAAAACTAAAGGCCGGCGGGGCGTTCCAATATTATCCGAACGAAGAGGAAAAGGCCGCGCAAGACGCCATGGTGGAGCAAGAAACGCAGCGGATCATGCGGCAGTCCGGCGGCGCGGTGGGCATCGACGGCGCGGTGGGCATCGACGATGCCGCGCCGGAGGAAGAGGACGAGGAATTGATGGTCGACTCCAAGACCGGCGATCCTGTGAGCAACTAGCACATGCCCCTTTCCGAGTTTCGCTTCGACTTTGGCACGGTCGACGACGAGGACGATCTCGACCTCGGCGGCTACGGGATAGGTGCGCCCGACGATAGCGGCGGTCGTCTTGTCCCGAAGGAGTGGAGCAAGGCCACCGTCGGCATCGAGTCGGGCGGTCGCACCGACGCCAAGAACCCTCTATCAAGCGCCACGGGCAAGGGGCAATTCATCGAATCCACCTGGCTCGACCTAACGCAGCGCCATTTCCCCGAACTCACGAAGGGTCGCTCAAGACAAGAAATCCTCGACCTCCGCAAGAACGGCCCGCTCTCCAAGCGCATGACCGAAATCTATGCGGAGGAAAACGCGGTGAAACTACGCCGCGCCGGGCTGCCCATCCTCCCCGAAACCAATTATCTAGCCCATCATTTCGACGCCAGCGGTGCCAAGAAAATCCTTACCGCGAAGCCCGGCACGTCGCTCGAGAGCCTATTCCCCGAGAAGGTCTTTAAGGCCAACCCGCATCTGCGCGGCAAGACGAACACTTGGGCGATCCAGTGGGCGCGCGGGCAGCAGAGCAAGCACGGTGCCAGCGGCGGCGAAGATCCCACCACGCCGGGCGTTACCCCTATCCGCCAGCGCTTCGCCGAGTTGGAGGCGAAGGAGCCCGGCCGCTACAAGATCATCAAAAAATCCGAATATGAAAACTGGCATAAGGAGTGGGAGGCCAACCAGCCGGGCGTTGGCGGTAGGGTAGCGTCTGCCTTTAAGGGCGGCGCCGGCATGGGCATCCACGGCGTCGACGTTACCCGTCGCGTGCTCATCGGCGACGAGGCGGGATTGGCGGAAGCCATCGCCCGACAGAACCAAGCAGATACCGGCCTGTCGGAAGATGCCACGGCCATCAATCGTCGCGTTCAGGAGGTTGCCGAGCCTTCACAGGGAGCGTGGGGTCGTGGCGAGTATCTCACCTCGCTGAAAGGCACGTTCGACACGACCGTAGCGAACGTGGCCGAGTTTGCCAAAGACCCGAAATCCTATGCCGAAGCCACGGCCCATGCGCTCGGCACGTCGGCGGTGCCGATCGCGGCCATGGTCGTCGGCGGTGCCGGCGGCAGTTTGGTTCCAGTGGTGGGCACGACTGTCGGCGCCATCGGTGGTGGCTTTGCCGGATCAGCCTCGCTCGAGTTCGGCCTGTGGATGCAGGAGCAGGTGAGCGAGAAGGTTGCGGCGGCCGGCGGCGATCCTACCAAGGCCGAGGACGTTGCGGCCCTTCTGGCGCAGCCCGAGGTGCGCCAAGCCATCATCAAAGAGGCGGCTATCAAGGGTCTGGCGCACGCGGCCATAGGTGCGGTGCTCGATCGCTTGTCCCTCGGGCTGCTGCGGGTAACACCAAGGACGAGGATGGGGCGGGCTGGCAGGAAGGTCGGTGCCGGCGGCTTGCAGGTAGTGAGCGAAGGCGGCGAGGAAATGGGCTCGCAGATCGCCGCCACGGGCGATTACGACGTTGCCAGCGTGGCACAGGAAATGACCGCCGCCCCGGGTGCTGCAGCGGTGCAGACTGGCGTGCTTAGTGTTGCCGAGAAACTGCGGCGTCAAAAGGATAGCGCCGATGCTGGCGCAGAAATGCCGCCCGGCCAATCGGGCCCGGCGCAAATGCCGCCGATCGAGGTCGAGCAACCGGCCGCCCCTGCTGCCCCTACCGAACCCATCGGCACCCTGACGCGCGCGGTCTCCAAGGCCGCAGGCTCCGAGCCGGGCATCGTCGAAGCTGGCCAGATGGCGCAGATGGACATGGGCGACGGCACTATGCGTCCCGTGCGCGTTCAAAGCCTTTTGGACGATTGGGCCAAGGTCGAGGACGAGGGTGGCGAGGTCTACGACGTCCCGCTCGAAATGCTGACGCCGTTTGCCAGCGCGCCACAAGTTCAGGAAGCCCCTGTAGCGCCTGAACCGGCCCTGACCCCTCCCCCGGTCGAAACGGCTCCCGTAGCCCCGCCTGCCGTATCAGAAGCGCCTATAGATAAAGTGGGGGGCGAACCAGGAACATCGGCGCTGCCGCCAGAGCAGGAAGCCGTAAGGCGTGCCGCCATGGAGCGCCAGGCGGAGGTCAAGCCTGCGCCTGCAAAAAGGGCTTGGGATAAGGCTAATGCCGATACCTTCATGGAGTCGGCCAGTGAAGGCTTCGACATTGGCGGCTACGAGGCCAAGGTTGTCGGGTCTGTTGCCTCCAAGGGGGCATCAGGCAAGGATTTGGACATTGAGTTGACGCCGAAGATCGGGCGAGAGGCCGACCACGACTTTGACGCGGTGATCGACTTTTTCCAGCGCGAAGGTGCCGAAATCCGAGACGCCTCCACGGACGGTGTAGACCTGTGGCAAGTCAACTTGCCGGATGGCCGGGTCGTCGATCTGTTTTTCGCGGAAGCCGCGCCCACCGCCGCGGATATTGACGCCACGCCGGAAAAATCCGGCGAAATCCGTCAAATTCCGGCGGATCAGGCCGACTTTCCCCCGGCGCCGACCGACGACGACCTTGAAATCCCTGACTTTCTGCGCCGCACGCCGGAGAAGCCCGCAGAGTTGGGGACGGGAACGGATATTGAGGGCGAGGCAAAAGGCCCCACCGCCGAGCCCGAACCCGCCCTCAAGACAGTCGAGCAGGAAATGGAGGAGGTGCGCCCCGCCTTCGATGCCTTCGTCAAGGGCAAAGGCCGGTTTGAGGGTGCCCACAAGAAACTCGGTATTTCCAAGGGTGCTTATGGTCGCCTGCTGTCCGACGGCGTGAAGGATGGCCGCTTGGTGCAAACCAAGAATGGCGGCTATCTGCGGGCCGCCGACAGGGACGCCCGTAAAGCCCGGATGGACGCGGGCAGAGAGGCGAAATACCCCGCCACCTCCATGCTGATCCGCGCCGGCGGCGTCGACCCTGACGGCCCGCTGGCCGGGGATCTGCGCTCCATGGGCATCACCGCGAAAAACGCGCCCGGTCTGTTCAAGAAGGGCGGCATGTTCGAGGCTGATAACCTTGTGGCTTCGGAGCACCCGCTATTCTTCAATGACGGCGACGAGCGCGGCTATATCGAGCCCGACGTGATCCGCGAGGCGGTGGCCGACGAGGTTCTGCGCGACAATCCCCGGCTTACCCCTGAAAAGCAGGCGGAGATTGAGGATCAGGCTGACGAAGAGAGCCATGCCCGCGCCCGCGAGGAGATCGAGGCGGCAATCGAAGAAATGGGGATTACCCGAGACCGTGAGGGTCTGGCAACGAAGGCGCTCGAGCTGTATGCTACCGGCGATTATCACCCGCAGCATGCGGTTGAGTCTGCCGCAATCCAAGAGGTTGAAGGCGATGGCGGATATTCCACAGGCACCGAACCGGAAGTCGATGAAGTCACGGCCACCTTTGGAGACGTTGAACCCGGGCCAGTTGACCGACCTATCGAGGGCGTATCGGAAAGCCGGGATGAAGGAGTCGAGCAACCCGGAGAGGCGGCAGAAGTTGTTTCGGAACGCAAATCTGCTGCGGGGGGCGGCCGGTCTCAAGGCCAAGCGCCTCGACCGCGAAGCGAGCAAGACAAAGCGCGGGCCAGCGAACCAGAACAAAGCGCCTTCGAGCGACTAGAAGCGCTTAACAGCGAGGCTGCCGCCGAAGCGCGCAGGCCCAATCTCAACGCCACCACGCCGACTGAAACCTATCATTTCGCGCTGGCCAAACGTGCCGACGAGGCTCGTGCTCTCATCAAGGCTGCGCGCGCGGAAATAGGGGCGGGCGCACCTGCCGGTCGCAAAGCCTACATTGACGGCGTTGAGGCCGCCTTAAACAAGGGCGTCGGTCTCGCCGACTTGATCGCGGAATCGAAGCCCTTGGGTGTCAACGCGGCTGGTGAGTCTCTAGAACCCAAATCCACGCAGATCATCGAGGATTTTGGCGAGAAGATCGAGGGTGCGCGCAAGGACACGTTCACCGGCTTCCGCGACTCCCTGAAAGACGATCTCGATGTCGCAACCGAGCCGTTGTCCAAATCATTCCCGCAGCCCGATTACGAGAAACTGGCTGCCGGAGGCGTGAGCAAGCGCGTCCTGGCGCATATCGCCCTGATGCGCGACACCATCCCGAACAAGCCGCGTAAGGCTTACAAGGCGAAGCGGTGGGCCGAACAGGTCAACGCGCTGCGAGACTTTGCCAGCAAGCTGCTCGACGGCGAGATCGACGTTGCCACCTATGAGACCAAGGCCAAGGAAAATTATCTGCTACGCGATCTGGTGCTGACGGCCGATGTGATCGAGGACGTAGCCCCGGCGGATCTGCCGGCGGCGGCGGAATACCGCCTGTCATCGGGCACTTACTCGATGCTCATGGGTGAGCGTTATAACCCGCCCAAAGAGTTCTGGTTTTTGGAGGGGGCCAATCATCGCCTCGTCCACAACCCCCTAAGCAACGAGACGGCGATGCGATATACCCATCGGGACAACCCCGAGGATGCCGTCGCGCTTGCCAAGGAGATCGTCGCGCGCAAGATCGAACAGGCCAAGGAAAGCGGCGAGTCCAAGCGATCGAAATACTCCACCATTGATGTCTACCGTGACCGCAAGGACGGCGGCACGTTCCTTGGCTTCAAGGTTCGCAGCACGGTGATCCGCCTCAAGGCAGGATTTGAGAACCCGAAAGCAGCTCGAGAATATCTCGATGAGAACAGAGACGCGCTGCAAGCCACCATCGACGAAATGCGTAAAGGCCCGAACATGCGCGGCACCGAAAACCGCCCACGCACGGGTGCCGCGCTGCGCGAAGGGGACGTCACGCCGGAGATATTTGACAGCACCTTTGGTTTCCGTGGCGTGCAGTTCGGCAATTATGTCGAGGGCGGAAGGCGACAGGCAGACCTGAACCGCGCCTTCGACGCGCTCATGGATCTCGCTGATGTGCTCGACGTGCCGCCGCGGGCGCTATCCTTGAACGGCAAACTCGGGCTTGCCTTTGGTGCGCGAGGCACGGGCGGCAAAAATGCGGCTTCCGCGCATTACGAGCCTGGCCAAGTCGTCATCAACTTGACCAAAGGTGGCGGCCCCGGCTCTCTCGCGCATGAATGGCTGCACGCACTCGACAACTATTTCGCCAAGCAGGACGATGCGACTGGCTACATCAGTGAGCGCCAGCGCTCGCCCGGCGTTCGAGCAGAAGCCTTCCCGGTTCGAGAGCCAGTCTATGAGGCATGGAAGCAGGTCGAAGCGGCCCTGAAAAAAGGGCCATTTGCCGAACGCTCGGCCAAGTTCGACGAGGCCCGTTCCAAGCCGTATTGGGGCACGACCATCGAGAAGGCGGCGCGCGCTTTTGAGCGATACATCGTCGACCGCCTGGGCGAGAAGGGTGCCGTCAACGACTATCTCGCCAATATCGACACCGAGGGCGGTGCCTATCCGACCGCCGCGGAAATGCAGTCCGAGGGCATCCGGGCGGCCTACGACAACCTCTTCAATGCCATCGAGGCGCGCGAGACCGATGCGGGCATTGAGCTGTTTTCCTCCATCCCGCAAGCCCCGCCGTTCTACTCACAGGTCTTGCGCGTGGTTGAGGGATCAAAACTCGCGCGCGGCACGCCCGGCCATTGGCTCGGCCAGATCAAGAACTCACCTGGCGTCAAGGCCGAGGAGTTGGAATGGCTCGGCGTCGAGGGCTGGCTGAAAGCGCATGATGGGCCGGTAACGAAAGAGGCGCTGGCAGAGTTCATCCGCGCCAACCAGATCGAGGTGCGCGATGTGGTGAAGGGCGCGGTAGACGAGGCTGATGTCGAGGCGTGGTGGAACGACGAGGGCGGGGCTAGATCTTCATGGATGGCGGGGTTAGGCGGCCTTTCCTATTCCACTCCCCCGCGCTACAGCGAGTTGAGTCCATTTGAGGAGAGGGCGGCGCGGGAGCGTTATGTTGCAGAGGTTGGAAATTTTGCAAAGGAAGGGGCAACTAAATTCTCATCACAGGTCCTCCCCGGCGGCAAGAACTATCGCGAGCTGCTGCTGACGCTGCCAGGGAAGAAGGTAAAGCCAGCACCAGAGATTAAAGACATTCGCCTTGAGGCGTTCACAAACCGCAATGGCGGCACCGATTATCACACATGGGTTAATGGTGAGCCTTTCGTTGATATTGGTTCTTTCCAAGGCGAGGAAGCCTCGAGACAGCGGGTTGCGATGTTGTGGAAAAAGAAACACGAACCCAAGAACACTGGATTCACTGGCAGCCACTACGACGAGCCCAACGTCCTCGCCCATGTCAGGTTCAATGACAGGGTAGATGCGTCAGGGAAGAAAACCCTGTTCATCGAGGAGATACAATCCGACTGGCATCAGAAGGGGAGGAAGTATGGCTATGCCATTGAAGAGGTTGTCGTAGGCCATCGAGGCGCGCGAGAGCTTGCCATACCAGACGCCCCCTTCAAGACCTCATGGCCTGAGCTCGCCCTGAAACGCATGATCCGGTGGGCAGCCGAGAACGGCTACGACTCCGTGAGTTGGACTCCCGGCAAGGTGCAGGCGCATCGGTATGATTTGAGTAAGTATGTTAGGGGCATCACATGGGCTGCTGCCGATGGTGAGGCAGATCGTATTGTGAGCATCGCCCCCCAAATCTGGTTTGGCAAGGTGACAAGCGTTGGGGTCATGCGGGGCGGATCCGGCAACGAGTTTGATGGCAAGCATATTACCGATGTCGTGGGCAAGGACATTGGAGACAAAATCCTGAAAGACCGCAGCGGGCGCCTTACAGGCGAGGGGCTTCGTGTCGGCGGCGAAGGCATGATCGGCTTCTACGACAAGATGCTGGTCAACGCCGCCAACAAGCTCGGCAAGAAATTCGGGGCTAAGGTCGGGACGGCAAAGATCGAAGTCGGCCCCGATAAGGCGCGGCTGCGCGAAGCTGAGAGACAAGGCGATTCCGCAGCCATTGGCGATGCGATGGGAGGGCGCGAGGATGTCTGGTCGCTCCCCATCACCGAAGCGATGCGCGATGCCGTCATGCAGGGTCAGGCGGTGTTCTCGGCGGTACCTCGCCTCAAGATCGACGCCAAGGCGCAGGCCGATCTTGAAGCCGCGATTACCGCGCAGGTTCGCCGGTTCATCAGCAAGGATATTCCGCTCGAGTTGGCACCAGTCCTCAAGCATGAGGGCTCGGCGGCCTACCGTGCTGAAAATGCCAAAGTCGCGGATATGACAGGAGTCCGCCCGGCCAATATTGGCGGGCAGGCGCTTATTTGGGCGAACGGCGCGTCGCTTGTCAGGATCGCGACGCAAGACCCCCATTACGACCCGCTCGCCACGGGAGTCCACGAGCCCTACCATATCGTGCAGGCGCTCTATCAGACCGACGCGGAGCGGGCGACGATTAAGAAGGAAATGCCTCGTGTGCGGGCCTTGGCGGTTCGGCAGCTCGAGGAGCGCCGTGGCTTCACGCCAGAGCAGGCGCAGAAAGTCGCTGACGCCCTTCCGGCCTATGAGGCGGAGCCGATTGCCGCCGAGGCTTACGTCCGTCTCCGTGACGCTGGCGAGCCGATCAGCAAGACCCGCTTGCCGCGTGCCGTGGCGATGATTTTTGAGAAATTCCGCCGGCTGATCGCCGCCGTGCGTCGCGCCCTGACGCAGCAGGGCTATAATCGCTTCGAGGACATTTACGAGGACTTTTATCAGGGGCGCACTGGTGCCCGCGAGGCGCGATCCGTACCCCGATCGTTCAGGGAAATGGCAAGCGACATCCCGCGCGACCAGACCGCGACCCCCGCCTTCCGTAAGTGGTTCGGCAAGTCGAAGGTCGTCGATGCCGACGGCAAGCCGCTGGTCGTGTATCATGGGACGCGCAACGGAAAGGTCACGGATCGGTTTCGACGGCGCGTTGGTGATGTTGGGATTCATTTCGGGACAGCCGGGCAGGCCAACGATCGCCTGTCATATACTGGCCGCAGCCTCGACGCCACGGACGGCGATAGGCTTTACCCGGTTTACCTCTCTATAGAAAATCCCCTGCGCTGGCCGCATGACGCTGGGGATTGGAACCCCGATAATATGCTGTGGGAACTGCGTGAAATGTTCCCCGCCGACGCAAAGCGCATCGACCGGCTGCAAAATAGCGCGCAAATACGATCCTACCTGCAATCCAAGGGTTATGACGGTATCGTTTATTTGAATGATGGCGAGGTGGAGGGGGCCCATGAGTTGCAGGCAGCACAGGACGAGGCGCTCAAGAATCTTGTGGCGGCACAAAAGGCAAAAGGCAGGCCGGTCAACGCCTTTAATGAGGAAGATCAGAAGGCGCCGGAATACAAGGCCTACTTTGCCGCGTATGAAACCCAGAAAAAATTTCGGAAGGACAACGCCAGAGATAGCTGGATCGTTTTTGAGCCCACACAGATCAAATCCGCCACTGGCAACAGGGGCTCGTTCGACCCCGGCAATCCAAGCATCCTCGCTTCGGACATACCGATGGATGAGGCGGCTAGTCGCCGCGCCGAAACCCTCCGCCGCGTCACCGCCAACCCGGAATATGCGGCGCAAGACGGCACGCTCGACATCGAAAATGCCCGCATCGACTCCATGACGCGCGAGTTGCTGCGCGGCAATCCGCGCCGTCTGTTTGAGAGCGCGACCGATACGCTGCGCCGCTCCGGCAATCCAAGGCTCAAGGATCTCGCCAAGCGGATAGACACTTATTACGACCAGCGGGAGGCTAGGCTCGGGCAGGTGAATGGGGCCATCCGTCCCCACTTGAAGGCGCTCGGCATCAACGCCAACACCCTGCGCGCCACCTCGACAAAAACCCTCAAGCCGCTCGAGGAGTGGGTGCAGCACCACTATAACGACCGCACCGCCGAGGCCAAGGCGATTTTCGATAAGATGCCGGAGCCGATGCAGAAGCTCATCACCACCATGCAGCGGCTATACTCCGACATGGGCGAGGCCAACCAGGCAGTCGGCGTCAAGGTTTACGATGCGCGGCTCGGCGGCTGGCGTCCAATCGGCAAGATCAGGGAGGGAGAGTTCTGGCCGCGCATGATCCGCCCCGATGTGCAGGCCGTGCTGCAAAACCCGCACACCGATCCCGTGTTATGGAGCGAGTTGGTGGATGCCTTGATCGACGAAGGCCGCATCGAAACGCGTGAAGAGGCGCAGCGCTATATCCGCAACTATTTCACCGACGAGGTGAAGAACGACTATTTCGCCGGCATCGAGAAGGCGCGCGTTGAGCCGCTGCCCGAGGCGTTTTACGACTACTCCTTCGACGCCTTCCGCCGCTATGCGTGGAAATGGTCGGCGCGGGTCAGCCAGATCGAGCAGTTCGGCCAGGTGACGGGGCCCAAGACCAGAGAAGCCTTCGGCCACGCCCTAGACTCCACGCTCGACCGCAAGACGCAGGAGTTCATCAAGACGGTCGCCGATGGGGTCTATGAGCGCCGCCCGATCACCGGCTTTACCGAGTTCATGGCCAATCTCAACATCGCCGCCACCGGCTTGCAGCTCGGCAACCCGCGCACCGCAACCATCAATCTGATCGGCGGCACCATCCTGACCGCGCAACTGCAAGGCGCGAACCGAGTGGCGAAAGCCTATGCGGCGCTGATCAAGGATTTCGAGAAGGTGCAGCAAATCGGGGTGCAATACGGCATCCTCGGGAAAGACCTGCTGAATATCCTCAACGACACCGAGCGCAATGCCGGCGGCTATTTCGAGATCGGCGACAATGTTCCCGATTTCCTGCGAAGGTTCACCGATTTTACCATGACCTATGGCGGCTACAAGCCGACCGAGAACGTGGTGCGCGCAACGGCGATGATGGCGGGCTGGTTCCGTCTGCAAGAGGCGTTGCACGCATGGAACACCAAGCCGAACAGCCTCACCGCGCGCAAGCATCGCGCCTTTATGAACACCAACCGCCTCGACGCTGACAAACTGCTGGCCGAGAACGGCAACGGCCCCGAGACGGCAAAATATCTCCGTCTGATGACCAATATCCCGCAAGGCTCCTACCGGCTCGACATGGTTCCGACATTTGTGGACACGCCAGCGGGGCGGTTTTTCTTCAAGTATCAGAAATTTCTCACGCAGGTCTCGCGTCAGTATCACGACCAATATCTGATGCCCTTCCTCAAGGCGGTCAATGCCGGCGACACGGCGCTCGCCGCATCCTACTTTGCCGACAATGTTCGGTTTTTCTCTTACGCCTTCATCGGGGGCACGGCGATCTCCGCTGTTGCCACCGCGCTATTCGGCTATAACGATCCCGGCATTGATTGGGACGATCTGAAAAAGGCCCTTGAGGATGGCGACACCGCCCGCATGTGGGCGATGATCTTCGATCGCGCGTGGTATTCGCTGATGGCGGCCTCCGCCTTCGGCCTCTTGGGCAACTATCTACAGATGGGCCTCGACGTGTTTGACCAGCAGCGCGTCAAGAATCCGCTTGATCCACCTGCCGCGGCGCCGATTTGGGGCATGGTCGAGCTGATCCAGCGCGGCATTGAGCAAGGCAAGATCACCGCGCGGGATCTTGACCAGATCGGCTCGCGCACGGTCGGCTTCTATCGCGCCTATAAGCGCCTCGGCCTGACCGCGCTCAACGCCGTCGGCTCCGAGTGGAAGGAGGCAAGGCTGCAAGCGGCGCAGGGCGATCTGAATTATATCCGCAAGGCCACGCGCATGTATGCCGAGGAGAGCGGCATCGCGCATAAAAAGACCTTCTCTGGCCGGTTCGCCAAGACCGAGCGGAGCCCCATGAACCAGCAGATTTATGAAGCGTTGCTGCTCGGTGACGGCGGCGCAGCCCGAGCCATTGTTCAGGAGGCGCTCACGGGCAAGTCGGCGGAGGAGCAGCGCAGACTAAGGGCGTCGATGCAGGCGTCGGCCCGGCAGCGCCAGCCTATCACCATCGCCGGCGGTGGATCCGAGCGAGAGCGCGCTGCCTTTTTGCGGTGGGCACGAGAGCATCTTTCCGAGGCGAACTACCAGCGCGTTCTGGACACCCATCGTCGCTACCGGAGCGCCGCCGCCCGGGCCAGGCTGATGGGCGAATAGGGGCTATCGGTAAAGCCAGCCGTCAATCAGTAGCAGGATCAGGACTGCGACTAGGAGCCCGACAAGACCGGGTAGATTTGGGTGCAGCCAGTCGATCCCTAACTGCTCGACGAGCGCTATGATCGCGAGACTTACCGCGAACCACAGCGGCAAAAACGCCAGCATCCAGAACCACTCACGCAACATAACGGCGGGGATACTACTCCGCCGGGTGCGAGAGACCTACCCAAAAAGGAGGCCCCCAATGGACGCAGGGCAGACCCCGGGCGGAGAGTGGTGGCTTTTGGGGCTTCTGGCTCTAGCCGCTGCGGCAGGCCGTGCCATCGACTACCCGCTCCAATGGTTCCTTTGCCTGATCGGATGGCGCAAGGCCAAGGAACGCGAGCGCGAACAGGCGAGCAATGATCTGCTCGACAGGAAGGTGACAGATGCCGTGGAGAAAGCGATGAGCCCGGTGCGTCAGCATATTGCCAGCGTGCAAAAAGGTGTCGACGGCAAGCAGACTCTCCTCGAGGCCCGATTGAATGAGATCGGCGAGGAAATGCGCGCGCGTGACGACAAGCTCTCGTCGTCGCTACACCATCGCATGACGGCGGATTTTTCCGAACATCGGAAACAACTCGTGCAGCATATGGATCGCTCCATCGACTCGCTGCGCCAGCACATGACTGATTTGGTGCGCATGGCGCTGAACGGGCGTAACCCCCGCGACTGATCTCTCTCAAACTTTGGAGGCACCTATGAATTTCGTCGGCACGGCGCGCAAACTCGCGCCATCAGGCATTACGGTGATCGCCGGCTATCTCGGCTGCGAGGTGGCGGCGCTCAAGGCTGTGATCGCGGTGGAGTCGGCTGGCAATGGGTTTGCCCCCGACAAGCGCCCGATCATCCTGAACGAGCCGCATATCTTCTACCGCGAACTCGGCAAGGTCTCGGCGGCGAAGCGCACCGAGGCGGTCAAGGCCGGTCTCGCCTATGCGCGGTGGAAAACCAAGCCTTACCCCAAGACCCAAGCCCTCCGCTATGCGTGGCTCGGCAAGGCCATGGCGATCAGCAAGGACGCGGCGCTCAAGGCGTGTTCGTGGGGCCTGGGGCAGATCATGGGCTTCAATTACAAACTCTGCGGCTATGCGTCCGTCACCGCCTTTGTCGAGGCGATGAAGGTTTCCGAGGGCGCGCAACTCTACGCGATCGCCCGCTTCATCGTATCGGCCAAACTGCAACGGCATATCCGCAACAAGGCATGGGCTGCCTTCGCCAAGGGCTATAACGGTAGCGGCCACGCGAAGCACGGCTATCACACCAAGATGGCGAACGCCTACGCCAAGCGGCCCAAGAGCGAGCGGGTAGTGCCGCCTGTCCCGACCGCGGCCGAGATACGCGCCGTATCCGGCCAGACTACGCCCGTCGTCGCGGCCGCCAAGGAAACGGCCAAGACTGGCGCCGTCGGTGGCGTTGCGGCAGGTGCGACCAAAGTTGCCACGGAGCAGGCCGGATGGGCGATGCCGTGGCTCGAAATTGTCCTGATCGGCGTGGCGGTCGGCGCCGCTTACCTCGCCTGGCGGCACCGGGATCGCCTCAAGGTTCTGATCGAGAAGGCGGGCGACGAGGCGCAAGCCCTCATCGACAAGGTGAGGGGCAAGGAGAAGCCGAAACCGGCGCCCAAGCCTAAGCCGAAAAAGAAGGTGAAAAAGAAATGAGCGCGCTCACGCAGATCATCCTGGGGGCGTGCGCGGTGTTCGTTTTGTTGATTTTCGTCATGAACACGGCCCCGGTCGGCTGGCGCACCATCGTATTCAACACGCTCGCGGCGGTGGGAACGCTCGCCGGCAGCGTGGCCGTGTTCGCGTTGCCCTATGTGGATTACGCCGCCGTGATCCCGTGGGAGCACTATGTCGGCCCTGAACTGGCTATCAGCATCGTCGTGTCACTGAACCTCGCCGGCATCTTTCTCCGCATGGTGACAGGGACGAAAGAGGAAGAGGAAGAGGAGGACGAATAATGCTCGCTTCGATCTTGGCCGGGCCGATCGTCAAAATGCTGTTCGGCACCGTGCAGGGCATCTTCAAGGACTATTTCAACAAGGAAATCTCCAAGGCCGAGGCGGAAGCGCGCATCAAGGAGGCCGTCACCGCCAGCATCGCCAAGGTCGAGGTGAGCCACGCCGAGGCGCTGGCCTCGACCTATGAGAGTTTCTGGAAGCACGGATCGAAGCACAAGATCGTGCTGTGGTGTTGGGCGGCGGCGACGATCTCGCAGCTTTTCGTGCTGTTCTGGTATCAGTGGATCGTGCCGTGGGGCACCTTTTGGGGCTGGTGGGTCAATTACCCGTCGCCCGGCTCGACGGTCGATTGGGCCTACTTGCTTCTCGCCGGTTTGCTCGGCATGGCGCCGCTGGTGCTGCGTGCCGGGCCGGGCGCAGGGCAGAAGATTTAACCCCGAAGAGAGAAGGAGACCTGCAATGCTCGAGATCCTCGTGCTGGCTGCCGTCGCCGTCGCCGTGTGGTGGTGGTGGAAGCCGATCAAGGCGTGGCTCAAGGCCAACCTTACCAGCGAATGATCGACGGCGGCCCTAGCCCCTACGATCGCTACCAAGTGCGGAACCGCAGGCATCCGGTGACTGTCTGGCCGGCGTTCTGCGCTCTGCTTTGCGGCGCGTGCCTGATCCTTGCCACCTGGTTCTTCATCTACGGCACCGGATCGTGCGCCGTGACCATCGGCACCTTCACCACTACGCCACCGCAGGACTGACATGAAACGCATCTGCACGGAGCCATAGCCATGATCACCATGCCAGCAGCCATCGTGCTCATCGTCTGCAAGACCGTCGTTGCTCATGCGCCGGACGAGAACGCGGCCTATACCAAGTATGAGGGGCGGGAATGGGCCATCGAACACTCGATGATGGTCTGCCGCCGGCAAGTGATACCGATTCATGACACGGATGCTGACATGGGAGCGCCGACAGTCACGCCAAACCTATTTGACCGATCGACCTGTGCCCGGATCGGCATACCCATCGGCGTCAAGTGGGACGAGGATCATAGGGGATCGGCTTATCGTTTCTGGCGAGTGGGGTGCCCGACACCGATAGTCGACACGAGAACCGGCAGGATCATCGGCTACAAGATGCCCGAATGTGGGCACCGGGACACCGTGCGCTGCGAGGTGGACGCAGAGATTTAAGCCTCAAAGTGTTCGCCAAAGTGTTCCCCGAGGCATAAGAAAACCAGCTAAGTGCTGGTCGGAGTGGCAGGATTTGAACCTGCGACCCCCTCGTCCCGAACGGCATTGACGCCCCGCGCCCGTTGATTTCCAATGACGTTTGGCGCGCGCCTGGTGACGTCATTTTCCAACGAGGGCTGCGCTTCTTTGTGAGAAGTCTCCAACCGAATGACGCGCGTGGTGGATGGGGGCCCATGGTTGCGACGTCACTTTTGCGGGGGCCTTCTTCTCCCGGCAGAGCTCCGCACGAATTCTCTTTGCGACCCACTCGACAACTGGGACAGAAACCGCATTTCCGATAGCGTGGTATCTGAGGGTGTCAATATCATCATCACTGAGATGAAAGTCCTCACTGGGCAAAGTCCACCCCCTCGGGAAGCCCTGCAGTTGTTCACATTCTGTCGGTGTCAATCTTCGCACTTCATTGCGGTACGCTACATATGATCTGCTCCAATCCGTACCGGTATGCCGTCCCGATGTAGCGGCGAGGCAAAAAGCTACCTCAGGTACGCTTGCGCCAGTTCTCGAGCATTTCGATGGGCGCAAAAATCCTAACCGCTGTCCCTCGGGGCGGAAAGTCGCTCCCCGCTCAAATAGCACGTCGAACGCGCGCGTTGCGGAGCCTCGCCAGGCGCAGATATAGACGCGCGGCCGAGATTGTGGTGCGCCAAAGTATCGTGTGTTCAGCACCCGCCAAGCCACCCCATAGCCCAGTCAGGGTTCGGGCTCGTCGGGCTCGAAGATGCCCGATAGCCTCATGTGGAAAAAGTTCCCCGGCGAAGGCTATAAGAAAGTGGTGGTGCGGCGCGGCTTTAAGAGCGTGCCATGCTCGCCGAGGCTTTTGGAAATTGTGACCAGCGATCCCGACACTTCGCTCGATTTCGAGCGCGCCGGGGCGCCTGTCCCGGCCCATGAGGCGGCGCAAATCGAGGGCGCGGGGAAATTGGCCCCGGCCGGGGCCTATTATGAAAAACAGGCCAGCGGCAATGGCTTAGCCGCCGAGGCCCCAAAAACCGCCGAGGGCGCGCAGGGAGAGGCGCCAGCGACCGGGAAAGCCGCCAAGGGCCGGAAGGGGGCCAAGGCCAGCAAGGGGGCTGGCGAGGCCCCGGTGCCCGCCGCTGATACCAATGAGGCGGCACCCGCCGAGGCCAGAGGTGCTTCTGGCGGATGGGCGGCGGCGCCCCAAATAGGTGAAAACGGCGGGCTGCGCGCAGGCCGTGCAGGACATGCGGCTGGCTGCCGAGATCGCGGAGCGGCTGGACGCCATCATCGTCCTGCCGGAGCCGCTGGAGACGCTGGACCGGCCGGTGCTGTTCCTCGTCGCGGGCGGTGCGCTCGGGATCTGGCGAGCGACGCAGCGCGCGAAGGCCGCGCGGCGGGCGCGAATGGCGGCGAAGCTCGCGGCAGAGCACGTCCAGGCAGCGACGGAGCGGGCGGGTTGAAACCCGAAAGCTATCCGAATAGTCCAACCTGACTGCTGGGCGATTCTGCCCGGCGCAGATTCTCGGATGCCTGCTCGTAGTAGCTCGACTTCAGTTCTGCACCGACAAAGCGCCGCCCTTCCGTCAGCGCAACGTGTCCCTCCGATCCAATGCCAGCGAACGGCGAGAGCACCGTATCGCCAGGGTTAGACCAGAGCCGGATCGCGCGACGCGACACCTCGAGCTGAAGAGGGCAGATGTGTCGCTCGTCATCGTGCTCTCGGGCGCTCCGATATTGCAGCGTGTCAGTCGGATCGATATCCATCCAGACGGGCGATGCGTATCGCTGCCATGCAATTACGGGGAACGTGTCGTTCGTATGCGAGACCGGCTCTGCGTTGTCGCCGGGCTTTCGCATCGTTACGAGATAATCGGGAATGCCCTGACGAGAGAGACAGGAGTCCTTCTTCATCTGCTTGTGCAGCAGGCCGATGGCCTTCGTCCGGTGCATCGCAGTTACCGGATCCTTCCAGATGCAGACCTCGGAGTGGTGAATCCATCCGGCCTCCACAAACGCGCGGATGAGATCGCCGCGGAAGTCGGACAGGCCGATGAAGCCGTCGCGCGACTTGCTCGTCGGGAGCAGCATGCAGTGGAACGACAGCAGTCGGCCGGGCTTCGTGACCCGGTACAACTCAGGGACCAGATGCCGGAAGTGCGCGAAGAACTCTTCGGGGTTGGCGCAGTTCCCCATGTCGCGCGGGCTGGCCGAGTAGGTGTAGAGCGACGCGAACGGCGGCGAGAATATGGAGTAGTGGATCGAGTCGTCTGGCATCGCGCGGACGACGTCGATGCAGTCAGCGTGGTAAAGCGCGAAGCGTTCCCCGATGGTCTGTGCGAGCACGTTCATGGCGCCTCCTGGCCGATCCACGATGGGACTCGGATCGGCGTCGTTGGGTTGTATGGATTCCATTCGCGGCCGGTAGTGCCGAGTTCGGCCATCATCGTGTCCTTCACCAGTGCGACCATCTCTGCTGCGAGGCGCGCGGCGTCGGCTTCCTTGCGGCGGTAGTTCTGGACGATGGCGTCCTCCGATTCAGACCGGATGATGTGGACGTCAACGTGATCCCGTTGACCGAATCGCCAGCATCGGCGGATCGCCTGATAGGTCTGCTCGTAGCTGTGTGATGCCCCAGCGAAGATCATGCGGGAGCAGTGCTGCCAGTTCATGCCGAATCCAGCGATGCTCGGCTTCGTGACGAGGCAGCGGATCGATCCTGTCGAGAATGCGTTGAGTCGTGTGGCCTTGTCGTCGTGATCGTCGGATCCCGCGATCTGAACGGCGCCCGGGATAGCAGCAGTGATGGCGTCGGCCTCAGCGTTTAACTCGCACCACACGATGCACGGTGTCGGCCCGGCCGCCAGCTGGGACGCGATGGCGACGCGGTCATCGACCGTCGCCCGTCGAATCGCGCGCTGATCTGCCAGCGAGGCAGCCTGTGGAGCGAACAACATCCCGGCGTTCCATGCGGCTCGATGATCAACGCGGACGACGTGGTCATGCATCCGAAGCAGAGGGAGCGAATACCCGTCGTCGTCGTGGCCGATGTCGGCGGGCGTGCGAAGAAGCGCGCCCCATGATGCGACCCATCGCCAGAACGCGCCGACAGCGTGGCCTTTGATGCGCCAGTCCTGGGTGGATCCGCCGTCATGTACGAAGTACTCAGCCAGCATCTCCTGTCGAGACTTCACGCCGAGGAACTCGGAGTGGTTCCCTAGTTCTGTGAAGTCGTTGGGCGCTGGGGTAGCAGTGCAGGCAAGCCGATACGGAGTTGCGGCGAATGCTTCGATGAGCGCGTTGCGCGTTGCGCCGGTAAAGGACTTGAGGATGCTCGACTCATCGAGCACAATCCCGACGAATGCGCCGGGATCGAAGTGTGGCAGCATCTCGTAGTTGGTGACTGTGATTCGGTCGCCGTGGTCTGCGCGCCGATATGCGGCTTCGATCCCGAAGCGACGCGCCTCCGCGATGGTCTGCTCGGCTACCGCGAGCGGGGCGAGGACAAGCACGCGGCCTTCGGCACAAACATGGTGCGCCCATTCCATCTGCATCAGAGTCTTTCCGAGGCCCGTGTCAGCGAAGATGGCGCAGCGTCCTTTTCGCAGCGCCCACATGACGAGATCGTGTTGGTGCGGAAAAAGCGATGGATTGATATTGCCGGCTGGCGCCGATCCGAATGTTGGAGCCCGACTCTTCCCGGCGATGAACGATTCGTAGGTCACGGCGCCGTTGAAGCGCTGGCCGCGAACAAGGCCGCAGCCGGAGGCAAGGATTGCTGTGTCTGTCATGGCTTAGAGTTCCAGGTTGTAGCGTTCGCGGGCGAAGTCATACGCAAAGGTTTCTGCTTCGTGCGAGCGCCCATTGTTCCAAGCGATAAACTCCCGCAGCACCCGCTCCTCTGCGCGTTTGGTGATGATGGGTTCGGCGACAGCGAGGACGGCTTTGGCCTCTATCATTCGTTGCTGAAAGAATGAGAGTTCTGGGTTGAAAATAACCTCGTCCAGCGCCCGCGCCACATCTTCAACAAGCTTCTCTGCCTCGCTCATCTCCCGCTCCATTGTGGATTCGTGACACGGTGAACGTCAGTCTGCACGCCGCGCCAGGTCGCGCAGCCGGAGGCAAGGGACGAGCCGAGAATGACTGCGACGACGAGCAGCAACAGCGGAAAATGGGTTGAGTGGAAATAGGCTTTCATCGGCTTGCTCCTTTGACCGCCAGTTCGATCTCGCACTCGGCGAAGCGCAGCACCAGATCCCGGTGGGCGTCGGCATCGGCTTCGCGGTGCAGGGCTGAAATCTCGGCGATCCGCCGCGCGGCCTCGTGGATCGCGACCTTCCGCCGGCGCTCGGCCGGTCGCATCAGCATCTTGATAGGCCAGTCAAGGATCGCGGCACTCATCTGCGCCTCCTGTAGCGTTTCTTGCGGGGCTCGGGCTTGGCTTCTGCGACCGTCGTGCATTGCCACGGCCCGATCACCGTTTCCGGCGTCACGGTCTGTCCCTGCGCGACGTAGTAGGTCATAGGGTCTATTGCCAATTCGGGGCAGGCCCCGAGATCGGTCGGCGGTGGCGTCCACGCGAGGAACGCCACCCATAGGATAGGATTGCCGCCGATCATGCCGCGACCTGCTCTCGCTCGGTTAGCTCGAGGACAGGCGCCGGGCGCGGCTGCATCTGGTCGATGCGGGGTTGCATCTGGTGAACCGGCTCCACGCCAAGGACGCGCTCGCCTTCCGTCATGCCGATCTCGACGCCGCGGGCAAATTTGCGGAAGCCCTCGAGCTGCGCCGACACATAGGCGTGGGCGTTGCGCAGATGGTTGATCTCGCCGTTTTTGTGGCCGATCTCCTCGTCCTTCTGCTTGAGCACGCCGTTTTGCGCCTTGATGGTCGCGCGCTGCTCCCTGATGATGTCTTGCAGCCGCTCGATATGCGCCTGTTTTCGGTCGCGCTCATCGCAAACGCGCTTGAGCACCGTGCCGAAGCCGAAGGCGTCATCGGCGGCCTGCTCCTCCTCGGTCTTGGTGAACATCGACATGATCCGATCGAAAGTTTGCATTACCCGTCTCCTTCCGGTTGGTGGATAGGCACTCACTGAAATTCAGCCGATCTCACGCAGCGCGGTCTCGCGCGCATTGTTGAGTTCGGCCATCGCTTCGACCGTGCCGCCCTTGTCAGGATGGCGCACAAGGGCAAGCTGCTTGTAGGCGTGTTCAATCCCTTCCTTCGTCATGCGCGCCTCACCGCATTGCCGTGCAGCGGCTTCTTCCAGCCGCCGTTTCGATTGGTGGCGAGCGGGCGGCTCGGGATCTTGCGCTTTGGCCTGGGCTTGGTCTCGCCGCGTAGGCGCTTCATCTTGGCGATCTGCGTCTTGTCGCCGCGATAAAGGCCGCGCTTCTTGTTTGTCCTAGTGCCGTGACCGGCGACGCTCACCACGTCAATGAAGGCCGGGTCGTTGGCGTGTGGCCGGTAGGACGCGGGATCCCGGTCGTCGGGATTGTCGCCGATACGGGCTCGGAGTTTCAAAGGCGGCGCGTGGTCGAAATGAACCCGAGCTGCCATCAGATCGTGCTCGTTAAGCCCCTGCCCTGTCTCGGCGCATAAGAGATAGCCGCTGTTGCGCGCCATGTTCAGCCAGATCGCGGCGCGCTTGACCGGCTCGGGGATCAGCGGGCGGCTCATAGCAAGCGCTCCTTTGCCGCCAGCGCGTGGTAGTCCGAGGCAATCGCGCGCATGATGGCAACCTCGCGATCGGCCTTCTCCTTCGACATTTTGCCGTCGCGGATCAGGCGCTCATAGACGCGCAGGCGGTAGCGCACCTCGCGGTCAACGGTGTCGAGTTTCTCTTTGGCGGTGAACGTGCGGCTCATCGTGACATTCTCCCCGCTACCCAATGCACGTCGGCGTCGCGCGTTATTTCGCGGTAGGCAGCGCGGCACCGCATAAGGCAATGGTATCCGTAGGAGCTTGGGGCGAACTCATAGGCCAGCTCGGCATCCTTAATGGCTTTGGCAATCGCTTCTCTGGCGTCGTCCATTGCGTTCACGCGGCCTTCTCCTCCTTCGCTACGAAGAACCGGTCATCAGGCCCGCAGCGTCCGATATTGTTGTCCGGCCAGGCGCGCTCATCGACGATGCTCGGGAAAGTATCTTCGGCGACATGCTTGCGGCAGCGCCCGACCGTGAACGGCACATGCAGGAACCAGATGCACTCGCGGCACAGGATGGGATTGCGCTTCATAGGCCCCGCCCCATGCGATATTCGTAGAGGCCGCTCCCGACGTGACGGCGCTCGATGGCGTGCCCGCCAAAGCGGGGCTTTCGCAGATGGCGAAGCTGCGCCGAAATCGACGCGGGCGGATCGCCAGTGATGCGCTCGATCTCTGCGAGTGTGTGCCAGTGCCCGTCCTTTATGGCATCAAACACTCGCTGGATTTGCGCGCCGAGCCTCGGATTGTCACGGCGCGGCTCATAGTCGGCGCCGTTGAAGCGCTGGCCGCGATAGAGGGCGAGCGGAGTGTCGCCTAACAGAGACTCCTTCATCCGGCTCATTCCGAAAGCGCCTCCATGAGCTCGATATACTTGAGTGATTGCTGTAGGGATTGCCGGAGGCGACCGAGATCGCCAGAACGAAGCAGCGATCGCGTGGTCTCGTAGGTGGTGAACCTATCGCCGCATTTGCGGCACACACGACGGCGCCGAATAGCCGTTTGGCTCCTGTCGATAACGGGTCTGCTATCCTTAATGTCAGTGACCTCATGGCCGCAGCCGGGGCAGGCGAATAGGCTCATGGCTGCGCCCTTTTCTGATCGAGCGCGCTTCGCCCATGGACATGCTGCCATGTTTGGCCGCGGCGCGCGCGTCGCAAATCAGCACGGCCCTGCAAAACTTGCCGCCGCCAATAGGCCGCGAGCTCGGCGTCGGTCATGGGCTTGTGCAAGGTGCTGCGCTTCCAGTCATAGGGCTTGCAAAAGTCGTCGCTGCACTTCTTGGTCATGCGGCCCTCCCGGCGTGCTTTGCGCCTTCCTCGGGCGTGACACCGACCAGGTTCCACGCCCACTCGATCAGGGCTTGCTTGGCTTTCTGAAACTCGCCTTTCGGCATCGCGCGGTAACTCATGCTCTTGGCGGTGCGCTCGACGACGACGGCCTCATGCACGGCCACGATCGACAGCGGCGCCATGGGGCGGAGGAAGGCGGCAAGGCGGCGCGCCTCTTCGCGCGAGGCGCAGGCAAATTCGCGCTGGTGATAAAAGCCGTTGGAGATCAGCCCGACCGAGCGAAAATGGTCGAAGCTGGTAAAATCGTCGGCGATGTCGTGCGGCAACTGATTGAACGCTTCACGCAGACTAGCGAAGAAATGCGAGTGTGATTTGTGCGACCGATCTTCATGCTCGACGAGCAGATAGCGTTTGCCGTCCTCAAATCGCTCGGCGCAGCGCGTGGCCTGATACGACGTCGCCGGCACCATCACACCGTCCTTCCAGATGAATTGCAGCGAACCGCTCATTCCCTGGTCTATTCTTCCTCGAACCGCGCCATATGCTTCTCGTGCACCGCTTCCGCCTTCTCGCGATCCGGCTTCATCACGATGTTGTACCGCATGAGATTCAACTCAAAATCGCCGATCTGGCCTTGCAAGAGCAAAGTCAGGCATCTCGGGAAATTCGGCTTCGTCCATGCAATCGGGGAAGTCGGGAGCCGCCTCGAACCGCGCCATATGCTTCTCGTGCACCGCTTCCGCCTTCTCGCGATCCGGCTTCATCACGATGCAGCTCTCGATCGTCACCATGCCCTCGACCGACCAGATGCTCTCGACCTCATCGAGCGTCTTGCACTGGCCCATCGCCAGATCGAGCGCTTCAAGCCAGCCAGCGGGATCGAACGGCTCGGCATCGTCGATGATCTCGCCAGTCTCGGGATCGGCGTCGATCACCTTGCCGTCGCCGGTCTTGGCGGCGTAGGGCTTGGCGGTGCGCTTGCCCTTGGCTTTCGGCTTCGCGGGCTCGGGCGGCTCCGGCTTAATGTCGGGCGGCGGCGGGGTCGGCTCGGGCGGAACGGGCGTGATGTCCTTCATGTCGCTGACGCCGATACGCTCGGCCTCGTCGGGATCTACGATGCCAGCGAGACCGAAGGCGTAGCGTGCGCACTGGATCAGCGCCTTGTGGCGGAGCATCCGGCGCGGCCATTGCTTCCACGTCTCGGTCGCACGCTTGCACTCGACCAGATACTCGGTCACGACGACTGGTTTTGACCGATCCTTGCGCCAAATGCGCGCCGTGACAGCGGTTAGATCATCGCCTTCGTGGTGGTCGTCGAACTCGATGCCGTCGAGTTGCGGATTGGAGTTGATGATGTCCGCCCAGCCGTCGATAGGCACGATTGGCTGGATGCCGCCGCCTTTTTTGGGAAAGGCGTAGATTTGTTGCAGGAGCGGATTGAGGTCGTATTCCTTGGCGACGAGCAGAAAGGCCGCAAACTCCTCTTTCGTCCCGGCCTTGGGGAACACGGTGGCGCGCAGCGTTTGCTCAAATGCCGCCGGCTCCATGCCGTAGCGGTCGGCCATGGCGACAAGAACCGACTTGCGCGCCGGGACGGGAAGATGCTCGACGTTGCTCTGTGTTTTCTCGTTACTCATGCGACTTTCTTCCTTTCTTCGATGGTGACGCCCGGCACGTCATTGCCAGCGTCGACCGCGCGCTGCGCGAGCTTCATCATCAGGTCGCGCAATTCAGGGTGAACGGTGCCGCCGATGCCGGCGGATTTCAGGAAGCCCCATAGAGCGTCCCAATCGGCGATCTCGGTGACGACCTTGACGGCCTTGACCGTGGCGGCGCGCCCGTAGCCGCCCTTGATCTGCGCGGGCTGCGGCGCAGGCGCGGTATAAGCATCATCAGGGGGCAATTTGCCGGTCGCCGACGCCTTCGCAGCGGATTCCTCGGCCTTGCGCGCATCTTCCTTCGCGGCTCGATCTTTGGCGGTGAGGTAGTCGCCGAGCGCGGCGGCGAGCGCGTCAGCGGCCGCCTTGGCATCCTTCACAAGCGGCTGCCATGCCGCGTCGACCGCCTTGCCCGCCTCGAGGTGCGGGCGTTTCTCGGCGTTGCGCTTCTTGTCGGCTTCGCGTGCCAGCTCGAGCAGCCGGGAGCGCAACGATTGCGCCCGTGCCATCTGGTCGTCGCTGGTGATCTTGGCGTAGTCGGCGAGTTTCGACTTTACCGCCTCGATCATATCCTTGATGGAGTCGGTCTCGGGCGGCGCGTTGCCGCCGATGGCGTGGCGATCCGGCTCCGGTTCGGGCGCGGTAATCTCGGCGGGAATGTCCGGCCACTCGCCCGTAGTGACGGCCGCATCATAGGCGTCCTTGGTGACGGGGTTCTTGCAGCATTGCAGCCAGTGCATGTTCGGGACGGCGGTGTGGCCGTCGACCAGTGCGATCAGCTCGTCATTGATGAGAAAGATGGCGACCGGCTTGAAACCGCTTATAGCGCCGCGGCCCGCACCCATGCCCCGCTTGTCCTCAAAGCGCCGGCGATAAAAGCCCGGCTGCGGATAGCCGTCATGCACGGCCAGATCGGCGGCGGGATCTCCAATCTTGTGTGGGTTGGCGAGCGCTCGCCAATACCAGTCGTAGGTATACTCAGTGCGGGGTTCACTCATTCGGGTCGCTCCTGCATTTTTCGCAAGCGTGGCGCCCCGGTGTATGCTTCGTCATAGCGCCCTCGCAAATCTGCGTTCGGTGGTGACGTGCGCGGCATCGGCGCGGCCTGATGCGCCGATCTCCTCGACGATCTCGTAGGCTTCCGGCAGCACCACCTCGACGAAAGCCGGGAGCGGGCGCGCATCGCCTTCGTCGAAAAGCATGTCGTCCTCGGCCATCTTCTCGATCACGGCGCGGGCGATGGTCTCGCTCACGTCCGATGGCGTTTCGTCATGGGCGAGGAACAGCACCGCCACCGCATCCTTGCCGTGATGGTCGTAGGCGATCAGCCGCACCGCTTCGGCGCGGGACATGATGAAATTCTGTTCGACGTAAGGCTCGCCTTTGTGCTCGCGCACGATGAGATAGGCGCACCAGCCGTCCTTGCCCGCAAAGATCAGATCGCGAAGGGCTTGCGGCAGGGTGCGGATTGGATCCTTGAGCCCCCTCATGGCGCGACCTCGCGGAAATCAGGATCGCGCTCGGGCGAGTCGTAGAGATCTTCGACGAGCAGCCGGTTGTTGGCTCCGATGGCGTCGCGTAATCGCTCGATGCGCCAGAGCGCAACGGCGAGCAAAACGATAATCACTAGGTCAAGAAACATGGCGGCCCCTTGGAAGGCCCGGCGCCAACGCGGCGCCGGGAGGGTGGGGGAGGAACGCCCGTGGCGGGCGCAGCTTTGTTGCATGTGGCGCGACAAATGTCAATAGGTGGGTTGCCTGCGATGCGACAAATTTAGGGGAAGCAAGCGACCAGATAGCCGATCAGCCCTTGGCGCAGCCGCTCAATGAGCGAGTGAACAGGCGACCGGGCGCGGAAAATCACGCCGCGGAGCGTCGTATGCCCGGCCGGGGGTTGGCTTTCTTTGGTTTTTTGGCCCTTTCCGGCAGGGCACCAGCCTCAAATAGTAGCACGATAGCCTGACGCAGTTTGGCCCGCTCCTCGCTCGAGCGGAACTCAAATAGGCGTCTAAGCCAGTCCTCGTCAGGGTGCCGGAACAGCTCGTTAATCTCGTCCCTATGAAATAGATTTTTTAGTATAGTCAAATACTTAGTTTCTGGTAGGGTGCCAGAAAACCACCTTGAAACGGGTGGATTTGTTCAGGCCGAGATCGGGATTCGCCTCTAAAATATCCCGAAGCACGTCGGCCTGGGTCATATGGTGATACTCGGCCCACTCGGGGATGAAGTGGATGCGCTCCTCGGGCTCTTTGGGTGCTTTCACCATACGCAACACTAGCCCTAGGGTCATTTTGAGGCGTTAGCGCATAACGCAACTTTGAGGCTTGCGCCGGGTTGCATTTTATGCGACTAAAGCAGATGCTTCACGAACATGCGCTTCGCCGCTACCGCCGAAATAAGGGTATTTCCCTTGAGGATCTTGCGCGCCAGGCCGGCGTCACCAAGGGAACGCTCTCCCGTATCGAGACCGGCAAGCAGGAAGCCTCGCCCGGTCTTATCCGGCGCCTGATCGCCCTTTCGGCTGGCCGCCTATCTTCCGACGATTTCATTTTCGCGCCGGTCGGGCAATCGACCGTGGAGACCGCCGCCTGATTTTGCATCGAGTAGGGGAGTTCAGTCTGTTGAGTGGGTGGACAACGGCAGAGATCAGACTGTTGCGCGATATTTTCCCCATAGCCACGACCGAGGAATTGGTGCTCGCCTTCCCGCGCCACACGATCAGCGCCGTGCGCTCCCAAGCGCGAGCCCATGGCATCCGGCGCAACAAAGCGGCCCCGAAGGGTTCGCCTCTTCCACACCCTCTGGTCAGACAACTCGCCCGTCAGCGCATGGCCATCGGCATGACGCGCTCGGAGTGCGCCCGGCGCGCCCGGGTCGATCGCGCTCATCTGTATCGCATGGAGCGCAGATCAGGGCTGCCTCGCGCGGACACCTTAATCCGGTGGGCCAAGGTGCTCGATCTGCAACTCACACTTACCCCGATCAATCCCGTAGCAGGGACGGGAGAGCCTAGAAGCGCCGCGACGGGGGGATTTGGCGTCATTCCAGGCTCTCCCACTTACCGCCCGGACGCGTAATGAGCCGAGCGATGTGTAGCGTATGCGTAAGGTGCCC
>Ga0194131_10001898_pt1 | contig 35007 bp, 42 predicted proteins | sample TA2KigO120mmetaG_FD_148631 | JGI IMG/M metagenome (GOLD analysis project Ga0194131, IMG submission 148631) | Freshwater microbial communities from Lake Tanganyika, Tanzania - TA2015053 Kigoma Offshore 120m | ecosystem: Environmental > Aquatic > Freshwater > Lake | place: Tanzania: Lake...
TCTCTCACCTTACATATACGTCCACAAACTGTTACTTCACTAGATGGTTCGCACTGGAGTATTCCATCTCCCTGGTGATCGTATCCATAACAAATATCTTCGTTATCTTTAATATTTATAATCTTCCATGCGAACGTATCTGGGCTATTCTCCTTTTCGCAATCCTCATCTTCCGGCGCGCATAAAGCTGTGCACGAGCAAAGATCCCTCGTGCACACATCCACGCTTGCCTCAACAGAGACAGAGGTTGTTGCAAACAGCATTAATAAGGCTATTAAAAAATGATATTTTTTCATATATTCTCATAATATATTTCTTTTCCTGAAAATCCTATAGTGCAAGAGTAGTTGTAAGGGGTTGTGCCATTAACTCTGAGGAATAAAAATAAAAAGCCACAACCAAAAAAATGGTTGCAGCTTCTTAAAAGGTGCAGGGTTAGCAGTCCGGCTTCGCCTTGTCTCCATTTTGCGTACGGATTTGCTCCAAGAAAACGTTTTCTGGTGGCTTGCCAACGGCGCCATCGCAGCAGTTCACAAACGTGAGTTTTTTGCCGTGACACCATGCTTCTTGGGCTATCGTGCGCATGGCGTCTGATGCATGAATACGAATCAACTGCTTTCCAAGCTCAGATCGCGGGCTTTCATGCCATTCGACAGAGCCACCGGCTTTGTCTGCTTCATGCGCACGCGCATGCAAAAATTCGTGCGCCAGCGGTAGATCGGTGTTCATCGCTTCGAGTAAAATCGCGCGATGATCGGCCATGGGAACCGTGCTAACATCCGTAATTTCGCGCCGAGCGAGGATGCCAGCAATAGAAGGTAGCGACATGAGGGTCTCCTTGTGTTAGACAATGAACAGATTTTAGTTCACGTACACGCTGTACGTGAACTAAATCCTATTCACCAATAAATACAGGGTCTATTTGATTGGTAATATCTTTACCTACCGCTGCATTACCCCAGCTGATAGCATTTTTGCGGTGAAATTCTGCTGCGTGACGATAAAATGCAGGCCAATTTTTTTGCACTGCATCGAGCCGTGTCTGTATTTTTGTTAGTGGCGCGATGGTGTCTGCAGAAACTTTTTGCCAATCAATATCTTTGCCTTTACCTACTTGTTTAATGAGAGGCATAAAAGGTAGTGAGGTGAGTACTTCTCCTATATGCTTTTCTAAAAATAATACATCATCTTCTGTTTCGATTTTATTACCTATCGTGGCAATATGTACGTCAAATCCCTTTGCATATGTGGAGTATTGAGAATAAACACCGATGGATTGAAGCGTTGGCTCTACTACTACACAAATAAGATCAAATTTAGTGAATAAGCCAGAGGAAAATGCATCAGCTCCCGCTGTCATATCAACAACTACATATTCATGAGCAGTATCTTTAAGGTGATTTAGTAATAGTTCTACTGCACCTGTTTGTGCGTGGTAGCACTTTGTCCCAATACCCGATTCATCAATGCTACCGACTGCCATAAAGCGCACTCCTTCTATGATGCGAGTAAAATAATCATATAATGGATTATTTTCTTGAATGGTGATGAGGTTAGAACCACTACCGGGCGGAGTCGTTTTAATCATCTCATTTGTATTGGCAATAAGGGGATTAGTGCCACGCAAATATTCTTTAATCCGTTTTATGTCATGACCGATGGTGGGGAGTGTTATATTGGCAGAGACTCCCAGCATATGGCCAAGATTTTGATTTATGTCGGCATCAATAGCGAGCACAGGTTTTCCTTGAGAGGCAAGATAGCGCGTAAAAAGTGCCGCGAGAGTTGTCTTTCCAGATCCACCTTTTCCGACGAATGCTATCTTCATATATATGCAAATAATATGCGTTTATAGAATAGCATGATAATTTTATAATTGCAAATAATATGCGTTTATAGTACTATACATACATGAAGAAACTTCAGTTTGATGCGGCTACTGTATTGCGTGGGGTTGGGCTTAAGGCAACCCCACGGCGTATACAATTACTTACTTGTATTGCTGTTTCAGGACGGCCTCTTTCGGTTGCTATGATACATACAGAATTAGGCGATATTATTGATGCTGTTACCGTGTATCGCGCGCTTGAAACATTTTGTCGTGTAGGTATTGTGCGGCGTGTAGATTTTGGGCATGGCCGTGCATATTACGAAATTAAAGATACTCACGATCATCATCATATTATTTGTACCGTATGTGCGCAGGTAGAAGATTTTTCTGGTTGCGAGGCACCGCGTATTGTACGAAATGCTATTAAAAATAGTAAACAGTTTTCTACCATAACACGCCATTCATTAGAGTTATTTGGTGTATGCAAGGTATGTTCCGCACGATAGCGTTGTATAGCGGGCTTGGTATCGCCTTTATATGTGCATTTTTTCTTATCTCTCATCGCGGAGATTATTTATTTATACGCTTATTGTCCACCAATGGAGATATGTTTTCTTTTGCGCGAGTTATAGATGTTACCGAAAAAGAATATCGCGATTCTCCTGCGCCGTATTACATTCAAACTATCAGCGCACGCATTATAGGGCAGGATGACTCTTCATTGAATACTACTGTTCATTACCGCGGACTTATAGGGTCAGATTCAGCGCAAAAAATACGCATTGGCGAAACTATCGTATTGGTTAAAAATAATAATTTTGAAGGCGGGGATGCGTATTTTATTGCTGATAGATATTATCTTCCTGCATTTTTGGGTATAGGGATCTTATTTTTTATCGCTGTTGTTGTATGTGGTGGTTTGCGTGGCCTTTCGTCGTTTATGGGGCTTATAGCGAGCGTTGCAATACTATTGCTGTATATCGCTCCTGCATTACTTAGTGGGCATAATGCTCTTTTAGTAAGTTTTATTGGTGCGAGTTGTATTGGTATTGTCTCTTTATATCTCGGTCATGGCCTTAGCATAAAAACAACCATTGCTTTGATAGCTACCTTAATAACACTCAGTATTGCTTCTGGTTTTGCTATGGCATCGGTACATGTTACAGGGCTTATGGGCATTGCCTCTGAAGAAAGCTTTTTATTAAATCTAAAGATCGCTACGCTTAATATACGTGGTTTATTGCTAGCGGGTATCGTAATCGGCATGATGGGCGTATTAGATGATGTAACAACAGGGCAAACGGCGGCGGTATACGAATTACGACAGGCAAATCCGCAGCTTGGTTTTAAAGAATTGTATCGTCGTGGTACGGCAATTGGCAGGGAGCATATTGCTTCGCTGGTAAATACGCTGGTACTTGCATATGCAGGGGCATCGTTGCCGGTTTTTTTATATCTTATTGTGCAGAGCGAGCAGTCGCCGTGGTGGATGGTATTAAATCAGGCGGTTGTTGCCGAAGAAATAGTGCGCACGCTTGTAGGGAGTATGGCGCTCGTGCTTGCGGTGCCTATCACCACATCGCTCGCTGCATATTATTACGGAAAGTATAGATAACCATATTTATTTACACCACCAAATTGCACCACATAATGCTATACTATATATATGTATCATAAAGCATACAGAGATCATCTGGCGTTTTAGCACGATATAATGCGACCGTTTCCTGTTGCTCTACGTGAAAAATTTGCTCTTTTTAAAACACTTACTACACCGCGCAAAATACAAGATTTTATAGATAAAGATTTGCGTATGAATTTTGAGGTGCATCGAGAAACCTATCGATCACCACTGATGACTTTGCGTTATGGCGAAGCACATTGTGCAGAAGGGGCAATGCTTGCTGCTGCTTGTTTTTGGTATCATGGCGAGCCACCACTTTTATTAGATTTAAAGGTGGTGGAAAATAAGGGTGATGTTGATCATGTCGTTACGTTATTTAAAGAGGGTGGATATTGGGGCGCAATAAGTAAAACGAATCACGCGGTATTACGGTATCGTGATCCTATATATAAAACTATTCGCGAGCTCGCCCTTTCGTATTTTAATGAATATTTTTTAGATAGTGGTGAAAAAACATTACGTAGTTATTCAATGCCCTTTGATATGAGTCGGCAGGATGATGCGTGGCTTATATCTCAAAAAAATTTATGGTATATCATTAATACACTCGATGAATCGCGACATTGTGCAATTGTAAGTGGTGTTATGGTGCGTCGCTTGCGCCCTGCTGACTCTGTAGAAATAGAGGCAGGTCGTATAACGCAATGGTCGAAGGAAAAATAGTAACTTATCCACATATAACGTTTGGTATGGCTATGTTAGTATATATATATAAAAAAAGTCGTTTTATAATATAAATATAACAATGCTAAAGAACAAGAAAGTACTGTGGTATGTATTAGTTGTTATTTTAGTGCTTGGTGCTTTTGCGCTTGGTAGGGATACGGGTATGCGCGATGGTACAGCAAATACTCTTAATGCATTAATGCCAGTCGAGGATTATATCTATCCGCCAACCGATGATTCTATAGAATCTATTTATCCCTCAACGGATTACATGTACCCATCCTATTAATAGGTTGATAGAATACAAAAATCCCGCATATATGCGGGATTTTTGTTTAATGGATTTATGTATAGATCTTTTTATTATATTGTATATAAGGGTAATATATGCTGATACACATGACATATATTTTACTTGCAATAGGTTTTGTTTTCCTTATTAAGGGGGCCGATTTTTTAGTAGATGGATCTTCAGCATTAGCGCGTCGATTTGGTATTTCGGATTTAGTTATTGGATTAACTGTTGTTGCTTTAGGCACATCATTGCCAGAGCTCGCTACTTCTGCGACAGCCGCATATAAGGGTAATGCGGATATTGCGATAGGGAATGTTGTTGGTTCGAATATTTTTAACATCTTTTTTATTTTGGGACTCAGTACAATACTGCGCCCATTACCTTTTGCAGAAGGGCTTACTTTTGATGTATGGGTGTGTGTTGGTGTAAGCGCATTGCTTTTTGTGTGGATGTTTTTGGGGCGACGTTACATGCTTGGTCGGTGGCAGGGGTGGGCATGTATTGGTCTATATGCTCTGTATATAAGTGCAATTATCATGCGCGGTTAATAGTTGTATACTTTAAAAGATTTTTTATGGCATATACTGAATTTTTTGTAGATATTAAAGTATTTTCCACTATCGTCCATGTAATAGCAGTTGTGTGTGCTATGGGCGCAGCATTTTCTATTGATGTATTGTTTCATTTTTTTGCAGCTGATAAACAATTATCAACAAAAGAGCGTACAGCGCTTACTATATTATCGCGTACTGTGTGGTATGGGTTATGGGCTGTTATTGTGACTGGTGGTATGATTTTTATGGCAGATCCAGCGCACTATCTTATGTCGGTAAAATTTCTTTCAAAAATGACCATTGTTGGTATTTTGATGATTAATGGGGTGGTGATTCATCAGTATGTACATAAGCATCTTGCATATAAAGGATTTTTTTCTTCTGCTCGCGAAGCGTTTGCACGCAGAATTGCATTTGCTTGTGGATCAATTTCGGTTGTGTCGTGGATATCCGCACTCGCGTTTGGTGTTATGGATAGCATTGTATTTTCATATAGCACGGTCATGGCATTCTATGGTGTATTGATTGTGTGCGCTATTATCGGCTCACAAATACTCGAAAGAACTATTTTCGGAGTTAAAAAATAATTATATTTCCGTTAGTGTGCAACCGCATGAGCATGACTCATCTGCTTCTTCATGTATATGTCCACAATGACGACATTGAAGTTCGTCATGGTGTTTAGGGTCTGCTGTTTCTGGCCGTTCGTTATAGAGTGTTTGTGGATTAAAAAGCCTGCGTAGAGAGTTTTTTATTGCTGTAATCAAGCTCATATATATAAGCCTACTCTCTACCGTAAAAGAGGCAATGACTGGACTTTTTATATTTATATTCTATTAAAATAGTTTAGTGTGTTAATCCCCAGCTATTTGCGTGTGGTAAGCGCTCGCGCCGTGATAAAAAGAATTGCGAGAATCCAAATACGCATAAAATAATGGCTACCCAAAAAATGTATATAAGGCGGACATGTTCTTGATTATATACTATAAAACCTTTATTTTAATGCAGTTATATAACACTGCACATTGAATTCTGAAAAATAACAATAGAAGGGGGTATATCATGGTATTGAGGTCTGTAGATGATGTAAAGTTGAGCATTCGGCGCATTGTTTGCACCGAAGTAAATCTTGTACTTGCAACGCGCTTTAAGGAGATTGTGACGCAGTTAAGCGATTCTTCGCATGTTTCGCAAGAGCAGATGCAGCAATTTCTCTGCTCTGCGCACAAATCGGGTGTGTGGATTTTTGGCTCGTTTGAAGGCGACCTTCTTGTTTCTACAGTGAGCTTGTATTTGGATCGACATCCGTGGGGCATTGAGGGGCGCATTAACAATGTGGTCACGGATAAGCCGTACGAAAGTCGCGGTCATGGTACTCGCTTGTTCGAGCATCTATGGCAGGCATTGCCAGGGATTTGTCCTATTGGTCGTGACATACTCGGTTTGTACAAGCTCACGCTCTGCGCTTCGAATCCGCGGGCTATTGCCCTCTACGAAAAGTTCGGCTTCAGAAAAGACAAAGAGCAAGAGATGCGTATGGATGTGACGCGTGATCTTTTTTCGTTTGTTTTGTAATCAGAAAAACCTTCAGTGCCCATTGGCGCTGGGGGTTTTATTTTTACTATGCATACTATGGTACTATAGTGCTCTATGGATGATGTATATGCTCGCTCACTAGAATTACACCGTACGCATAAAGGTAAGCTTGCAACTATCAGTAAAGTACCTCTTACCAATCGCGCAGATTTATCTGTTGCATATACACCAGGGGTTGCAGAGGTGTGTCGGCTTATAGCAAAAGATGTAACTGCTTCATTTACACATACATTACGTGGCAATACAGTAGCGGTAATAACCGATGGCAGTGCTATTTTAGGGTTGGGTAATTTAGGGCCAGAGGCTGCTATGCCTGTTATGGAGGGCAAGGCAGTGCTTTTTAAGGCATTCGCCAATATTGATGCATTTCCTATTTGTCTTGCGACACAGAATGTCGAAGAAATTGTACAAACAATTATACATATAGCACCGTCTTTTGGCGGTATTAATATAGAAGATATTGCCGCGCCACGTTGTTTTGAAATAGAAAATCGCTTAAAGAAAGCTCTATCTATTCCTGTTATGCATGACGATCAGCATGGCACGGCAACAGTTGTTTTAGCGGCGCTTATTAATGCTTTAAAAGTGCGCGAATCTGATGCATCTACCATTCGTGTGGTAGTAAGTGGTGCGGGTGCTGCGGGCAGTGCTATTGCAAAAATGCTTATCGATTATGGCATTGCAGATGTTATTGTATGTGACAGTGTAGGAGCATTGCATGTAGGTAGAACTGATATAAACGAATCTAAAAAAGAACTTGCAGAGTATACGAATAAAAAAAGCATGTCGGGTACTTTAGCAGATGTTATGAAAGGCGCTGATGTATTTATTGGCGTTTCAGCTCCGCATATCGTAACAGGGGATATGGTGCGTAGTATGGCAGAGCGTCCGATAGTATGCGCGCTTGCAAATCCTGTGCCAGAAATCATGCCTGACACAGCAAAAGAAGCAGGCGCTTTAGTTGTTGCAACAGGTAGGAGTGATTTTCCTAATCAAATAAATAATGTACTCGCATTTCCGGGGATATTCCGCGGAGCATTAGATAATGGAGTGCAACAAATAACAGATGCAATGCTCGTGCGTGCGGCAATAGCGCTTGCAGGCCTTGTGCCTAATCCGCACGCAGAGCAGATTTTACCAGATCCATTTGATGCGCGCGTGGTTCCTGCGGTTGCAGATGCAATACGTTAATATATAGTTTGACTTTTTAATAAAAAAATAGCATCATACTAGCCTTGTTTGCGCGTTGCGCAAAAACAGCTTTTTGAAAATCAGTGGAAGGAGATTACTGATGAAAGCATCATTAATGTTGTGGGCCCCTGTGGAACTTATTAAGAATAGTCCGGAAAGAGAGGTGACAGGGCTCACACACACCAATTTGCCCGTGAATGCAGGTTTGGTGCAAGTCATATTTTCTCTAACTGAGTGGAAAATCATCGCAACATATCCTGACGGAAAAATTACCGTAGAGTTGATTAAATCGGCTAGGTGATTTGCATTCTTCCGTTTTGTTTCATTACCCAGCCGTATGGCTGGGATTTTTTTGCAAGAAATTACTTGTGTATTATATGATAGTATTATGAATAAAAAATATATTATATATCTTCTTCTTGTTATTGCTATTGTGTATCTTGGCTGGGAATTTTTCCGTCCACGTCCCGGTGTAATGCAATCTCAAACAAGTACTGCTAGCTCTATAACTGCAAGCGCCCTTGATTCTGTTGTAGATAATGCCAATACAGGAGCTCTTGCAGTGCAAGAAAAACGCCCTGCTTCGGTATTGTATTCTGGCTCTGGTTTTGCTCCACAAAATAGTACGGTAAAAAAAGGTACTGCGGTAATGTGGACTAATATTAGCCCTGATGGTATGTGGATAGCCTCTAGCGAACATCCAGCGCATGCAGGGCACGATGACACAGACGCGAAAGCGCATTGCGCAGAAGGCGCACCAGCATCGTTTGATCAGTGTAAGGCATCTGCCGCAGGCAGTCAGTGGTCATTCACTTTTAATACGGTAGGTGTCTGGAAATACCACAGCGAAACACACCCTGAATTTACAGGAACAATAACCGTTACAGAGTAAAAAGTTTTATAAATTCTCCGTATCCCTCTTGTTCCATTTGGTCTTTAGGGATAAAGCGTAATGCAGTAGAATTCATACAATATCTTTTGCCACCCCTATCTTTTGGTCCATCGGTAAATACATGGCCGAGATGTGATTCTGCTCGCTTGCTGCGTATTTCTGTGCGGGGATAGATAAGCCAGTAATCAGTTTTTTCTATTATATTGTCTGCTAGAAGCGGTTTTACAAAGCTAGGCCAACCGGTGCCTGAATCATATTTATCCTGTGAAGAAAATAATGGTTCGCCAGACACTATATCTACATAAATACCATCACGATGTTCATTAGCGTATTCATTATCAAAGGGAGGTTCGGTTGATTCTTTTTGTGTTACCGCATATTGCATTGGTGTAAGGCGTGCTTGTAGTTCAGCATCAGTTGGCTTAACGAATGCTTTCCAGTTTTTTATGTTGTTGTGTGGTTGCATGTGTGTGGTGTTATATTGTAAATTTTTTTGAAAGTATCTTGAGCATTTTGTGTCCACTATTGTGTTAAAAATGCATCTCGTCCACTCCGCAAGCGATAATATTCATACCGCAGAGGATTCTTTTTGTAATAATCTTGATGATAGTCTTCTGCTATATATAATAAGTTTTTTATTCCCATATACTGAGCGCCACGCCGGCGTAATGTACAACGACATACAAGAAAAATATATATCCAAGAATACCAGCAATAAGGGAGAGAGCTATCGTGTTAATAATTTCATTTTTGCGCCGTACTGCTTCATCTATAGTGCAAATACCTTTTTTTCTGCGGAAGTAGGCGATAAGACTAATAGTAAGCAATACAAGGCCCGTACTACGGAAATACCATTTATAAGTTCCATAAAAAATGTTTGCAAGGGATGCGGCAAAAGATGCAGATGCAAGCCCAAGAGTTACGAGAATCACCGGTGAAAGGCAACAAAGCGATGCCACAATTACTGGAAGACGTACTATTGTAAGTAATTCTTTTATGTTCATACTACTGGCATAGTAGTATTTTTTGGTATTTTTAGCTAATCTATAGTGCATGAAAGCGCCATGGGGGAAAATGTGGAAGCTTTTTGCAACACGTAGGTTTTGGATAAAACTTATATGGGCAAAAGGACGCCTTAGCTTGCAGTCGCATGCAGACCGTACTGAATATCATTTCGGCTTCTATAAAGTCTTACCGCACGAGAAGCATCGTCTTCAGCGTGGTATATTTATAGAAATTGCCACCGGTAATCCGCGTGAAGATGATATTACGCGCTATGAGGATGATTACGGAAGAATATAAAATACATATATGAAATTCAAAACAGGATTAATTCTCGGATTACTGATAGTGGCTATTGTTATGCTTGTTGCATGGGTGGGCATGGAACGTTCCGCTCCTCATAAGCTTGATGGGTTTGCGCAGTGTATTAAAGATTCGGGTGCGGTATTTTACGGTGCTTTTTGGTGTTCGCATTGTCAGGATCAAAAAAAGCTTTTTGGTAATGCAAAACGTTTTTTGCCGTATGTTGAATGTTCGACACCTAATGGCCGTGGTCAATTGTCCGTATGCGCTGATAAAAAGATAGAAGGGTATCCATTGTGGGAATTTACCGATGGTGTACGCGAAAATGGATTGCTTTCACTCGCACGCTTAGCAGAAAAAACAGGGTGTGTCGTGCCTGCTGATACATAATATTTATGTCTCCATTAGTAGAATTTTCTACCATAGTGCTTTCGACGCTTACTATTTTTGCAACTCTACTGATTATTGTTCTTGGTATTTCGGTGGCGTTTCGTAAGCGAGGTGAATGGGTCCTACATCGCTTTTTGCGTGTTCATGCCCCTGCCTGCGCATTTTTTATTTCGCTCTTTGCGGTTGTTGCAAGTTTTTTTTATTCCGAAATAGCGGGATTTTATCCTTGTTCGCTTTGTGTTATTCAGCGCATTTTTATGTTTCCACTGCCATTTATTCTTTTATATGGCTGGTTGCGTGGTAGTAGGCGTACTGAAGGTATTGCATTATTCCTCGCTCTTATTGGTTCAGCAGTTGCTACATATAACTGGTATATCCAATTAGGGGGTAATGCATTTATTCCGTGCTCTGCGGATGGTGAATCATGCACAAAAGTATTTTTTATGATGTTCGGTTACGTCACCATACCGGTTATGTCCTTAACTGCTTTTGTATTGATTATTGCTACTCTTGCAGCAGGCGCAATCCACAGGCGACGCGGATAGTACCTCTGCTATACTTATAGTATGATCATTCGCGGGAACGCGCGCGTCCCTAAAACTTTTTTTGAGCGATTGTATTATGCAGTATTACCTCTTACCGCAACACTCTTTTTATTTGCTCTTTTAAGCGCTATTTCTTTATATCCGTTTGGCTCTGTGCCACCATTACCTGCGCCGTATATTGCAGGTGCATTTTTCGCTTCATTCATGCGACTTGGTGTGGCATATGGTATAGCACTTATCGTAGCAATACCGCTTGTTATGCTCTCTCGCCGTGGTCATTTTGCCGAAACATTTTTTTTATCTTTTTTTGATGTCGTACAGTCTGTGCCAGTGCTTGCTTTCTTTCCATTAGTAGCGGGTATATTTTTGCAATTTGGTTATATAAATACTGCAGCAATATTTGTTTTATTTCTTGCGATGTTGTGGAATATCGTTTTTAGTCTTATTACTGGTCTTAAAGCTATTCCGCGTGATATTTCGTGGGCAGCACATGTATTTGGTGTAAAAGGGTTTGCCTATGCATATCGTGTTCTTTTGCCTGCGATAACACCATCACTCATAACGGGTTCGCTACTCGCATGGGCGCAAGGGTGGAATATTATTATTGTTGCAGAGGTGCTTCGTGTATATATTCCCTATGGCACAGGAGCAGATGATTTGTATGGTATAGGGAGTGTTTTGGTTGATTCGATAACTGCGGGAGAAACGGGTACGTTTGCAGTAGCTATTCTATTTCTCGTTGGTGCCATTGCTTTGATAAACTTCTTTGTGTGGCAACGATTATTAAAGTATGCCGAAAAATATCGTTTCGAATAATATAATTTCTTTTAATAACGTTTCAAAAACGTACGATGATCGTGACGTAGCGCTTGTTGGTGCGTATTGTTCCATACCGCAGGGAGCGTTTGCGTGTATTATAGGTCCTTCGGGTGGTGGTAAATCGACGGTGCTTAAACTGATTGCGGGTATTACTGATGCAACATCTGGTACACTCAGTAAGCCTAAACATATTGCGATGGTATTTCAGGATGGTGCTCTTATGCCATGGCTTTCAGTGCTTGAAAATATTTCGTTTGGTTTGCATGGTAAAGGATTGTCTATGGCGCGCATTCGTTCTATTGCAATGAAGTATAGTAAAATGATGGGTCTTCAGGGGCTTGAAGCAAAATTACCTCGTGAATTATCTGGTGGTGAGCGCGGGCGCGTGGGTATTGCACGTGCTTTAGCTGTTAATCCACATGTGCTGTTGCTGGATGAGCCATTTTCGGCGCTTGATCCGAAAACAACAGACGAATTATATAAAGATATTATTAAAATATGGAAAGAGACAGGAAAAACTATTGTAATGGTATCTCATTCTATTGAAGAGGCAGTTGCATTAGGGACGATGGTTCTTGTGGTAAAAGAGCGTGCTATTAAAAAAGTATTTGAGATTGATTTGCCATATCCTCGCCATGAACATATATTGCCCTATATGCGTGAAGTGCGTCATATTAAGCGAGAATTTTTTAAATAAAAAAGCCCATCCAGTAATACCGGTGGGCTGTGTGTGTTATACAAAACTCTACGCAATATTCTCACTTTTTGCACGACACCCTGTGTAGCGTCAAGTAAGCGCATCCATCAACGTTAAAGGACGAGGGCGTTTTTTGAGATATATATCGCCACTTCCGCTCACGATTTGAGGATTCCATAGGGCAACTGGGCAGTGTATGCCAAACATATGTGTTCTGCTTTGCCGGCATGAGCCGTGTAGCTCGTCTGGTATACCGTGCTCTCGAATTTCTTCCATGATTCCTACAGAAACATAGATAATAAAGGCTGTCTGCTGCATGTATCCCTCCTTATGCGCGGTTTTTGAGGAAAAAAGATCTGTATATAAAAGAGCATAATTATATCTATTTGGCAAATTATGGGATATATGGCACAATTACATGTTGCTTATGTCAAAGGAATTTAAGATTGTATCACATAATATACCTGCGGGTGATCAGCCGGCGGCAATTTCTGCGCTTGTTCATGGCTTAGAAAAGGGCTTAGATAGGCAAACACTTTTAGGTGTTACCGGTTCTGGTAAAACATTTACCATTGCAAACGTTATTCAAAAGGTTCAGCGCCCAACGCTTGTTATAGCGCATAACAAGACTTTAGCAGCGCAATTATGTAATGAATTTCGCGAATTATTTCCGGATAATGCAGTGCATTATTTTGTTTCGTATTATGACTATTATCAGCCAGAGGCATACATGCCAACGTCTGATACATATATTGCAAAAGAGGCGATGATTAACGAAGAAATTGATCGTTTACGCCACGCAGCAACAACAGCACTGTTAACGCGTAAAGATGTAATAGTAGTTGCTTCTGTATCGTGTATATATGGTCTTGGTGCGCCAGCAGAATATGCAGAAAATATTCTGCATTTTAAGCGTGGTGCTATGCTTGATCGGGCAGGGCTTTCAAAAAAACTTATATCTTTGCATTTTACTCGTACAACAGCAGATCTGCGTCGTGGTACTTTTCGTCTTATTGGTGATCAGTGGGAAATAATGCCACCCGACAGAGAGCTTATCTATGTATTAGAGACAGAAAAAGGGATAATACAAAATATATATGAGGTAAATCCTGTTGAAGGCTTTATGGCAGGCAAAACACCTTCTATTGATGAAGTAGTTATAGCGCCTGCGAAGCATTATGTTACAAGCGCTCCTGACCGCGCACGGGCAATTGTAGAGATTCAAAAAGAATTAAAGGCGCAGCTTGCGGTATTTGAAAAAGAAAAAAAGTTTTTAGAGGCAGAGCGTTTAGAGCGCCGTACTAATTTTGATATTGCGATGATGCGTGAGATTGGCTATTGCAATGGCATTGAAAATTATTCGCGCGTATTATCGGGTCGCGATGCAGGTGCTCCGCCAGAAACACTGTTGGAATATTTTCCAAAAGATTTTTTAACGGTTATTGATGAATCGCATGTGGCAGTGCCTCAAATACAGGGGATGTATGCAGGAGATGCAGCGCGTAAAAAAACACTTATAGAATATGGTTTTCGTTTACCGAGTGCTGCAGATAATCGTCCATTAACATTCGATGAATTTAAGAAGCGCGTAGGGCAGGTTATATTCACCTCTGCTACGCCTAATGCATATGAATATGAAGTAAGTGATGCAGTTGTTGAGCAAATTATTCGTCCTACAGGCCTTGTTGATCCAAAAACTACTGTGCTTCCTGCGCGTGGCCAAATAGAAGACTTAATACCACGTATTGATGCGCGTATAGCTAAAAAAGAACGTGTGTTAGTAACAACCCTTACCAAAAAGATGGCAGAGGATTTGTCTATGTATTTAGAAGAAAAAAAGTACAAGGCAGCGTATCTGCATAGTGATATTAAAACGCTCGATCGCGTGCGTATTTTAACGAGCTTGCGTCGTGGTGAGTACGATGTACTTGTGGGCGTTAACTTATTACGTGAAGGTTTAGACTTACCCGAAGTATCGCTTGTTGCTATTTTAGATGCCGATAAAGAGGGTTTTTTGCGGAGCGAAACATCATTAATACAAACTATCGGTCGTGCTGCTCGTCATGTGGACGGCGAGGTGCTGTTGTATGCTGATTCTATAACAGGGTCACTCGAACGTGCTCTTGCCGAAACAAATCGCCGTCGTGAACGTCAGCTTGCGTATAATAAGGAGCATGGCATAATTCCGCGCACAGTAGTGCGTGCTATACGCGATATGGCAGGGTCAAGAGCCGCATCTCTCGAGGCAGCCCCTCTACTAGGATCAAAAGACGGATTAAAAAAGTTGATTAAAGAAAAAGAGCGTGATATGCGCGAAGCGGCAGGCGAATTAAACTTTGAGCTGGCAACTCTCTTACGTGAAGAAATTAAGGCATTACAGAAAGAATTAGAAAAAATAAAAGCATGAAAGATGTAATTAGTATAAAAGGCGCGCGGGAACATAATTTAAAAAATATTTCGCTTACGATCCCGCGCAATAAGATGGTTGTTTTTACCGGTCCTTCGGGTTCTGGTAAGTCGAGTTTGGCATACGACACTATCTTTGCTGAGGGTCAGCGCCGTTATATAGAATCTTTGTCTGCCTATGCGCGACAGTTTTTAGGTTCTTTGGATAAGCCTGATGTTGATGAAATAGAGGGTTTGTCGCCGGCTATTTCTATAGATCAAAAGAGTCATTCGGCAAATCCACGTTCCACAGTCGCCACTATTACAGAAATTTATGATTATTTACGTGTTTTATATGCGCGTGTAGGTACGCCTTTTTGCCCTCAGTGTGGCTCGGAGATTAAGAAGATGACCAATGAGCAGATTGTTGATGTGGCAGTAAATATCGCAAAAACAGCAGTTGGTGGGCGCAATATGGTTATCATGGCGCCTGTTGTGCGTGGTAGAAAGGGTGAATACTACCAGATGTTTTATAATTTTTTGAATGCGGGATATTCAGAGGTGCGCATTAATGGCGAATTGCGATCATTGCGCGAGCGAGTGACTCTCGATCGCAATAAAGCACATACGATTGATTTAGTTATTGATCGTATCCCCACAACTATCGATTTTACGGATAAAGATAACCGCCTGCGTTTATCAGAGGCGGTTGCCAGTGCGCTTAAATATGGGCAAGACGTTGTCACTATTATTACTGATACAGAAATTGCTCTTTCGGCTAAGTTTACATGTCCGCGTGATGGCTTTTCGTTTCCTGAAATTGAACCACGCCTTTTTTCATTTAATAGTCCGTATGGTGCATGCCCCGAATGTCATGGCTTAGGTACGGAAAGTGTATGGAGCGAAGATCCATGTAAAAAATGTTTAGGTCATCGTCTTAAAGAAGAGGCGCTTTCGGTGTTAATAAACGGCAAAAATATTGCGAATGTTGTTGCACTGTCTATTAAAGATGCCTATATGTTTTTTGATGAGCTGGATACAGCGCTCTTTGAGGCTGCAGAGAAAAAAGAAAATACCGTGTATGAAGTTGCAGAATTGCCGATAAAAGAAATTCGTAATCGCCTTAAGTTTATGATTAATGTCGGTTTGGATTATTTAGCACTCGAACGTAAATCAGGTACGTTATCGGGTGGTGAAAGTCAGCGTATTCGACTTGCATCACAAATTGGTTCGCGGCTTGTTGGCACACTCTATATTTTAGATGAGCCAACAATAGGTTTACATCAGCGTGATAACGATCGTTTAATAGCAACGCTTAAAGAATTACGTGATTTGGGTAATAGCATTATTGTTGTTGAGCATGATGAGGATACAATCCGTGCATCGGATTGGTTGGTAGATATTGGCCCTGCAGCAGGCGTGCATGGTGGCACTGTGGTTGCCGAAGGCCCGATACCCGAAATAATAAAAGATAAAAAACAAAAGTCTCTAACGCTCGATTATTTGCGTGGTGATGTAAAAATCGAAGTGCCAGAGCGTCGTAAAGTGGTTAAAAATGCACCTGTTTTAAAAATTAGGAATGCGCATGCTAATAACTTGCGTCATGTGAATGTTGATATACCGGTGGGGCGATTTACAGCAGTTACCGGTGTATCTGGTTCGGGTAAAAGTTCGCTTGTGTACGACGTGCTATACAAGAAATTCGCTAATTCGTTTAATGGTGCAAACCATAAGATAATTCCTGATCAAGAAATATTTGGTGGTGAATATCTAACGCGCGTCATTAATGTTGATCAAGGCTCAATTGGGCGTACGCCACGATCAAACCCTGCAACATATGTGGGCGCATGGTCTCATATCCGTGAGTTATTTGCTGCAACGCCTGATGCACGCGTGCGTGGATATAAGGTTGGTCGTTTTAGCTTTAATGTAAAAGGCGGTCGGTGTGAAAATTGTGAGGGTCATGGTGAAATTGCTATCGAAATGCATTTTTTACCAACCATTCATGTGGTGTGTGAGGTATGTAAAGGTAAGCGGTTTGATCGTGAAACATTGGAGGTAGAGTATCAAGGTAAGAATATTTACGATGTATTACAGACAACGGTTGAAGAAGCAGTTGATTTCTTTAAAGAAATTCCATGGCTCCACGACCAATTAAAGATATTAAATGAAGTTGGTTTGGGTTATATAACCCTTGGGCAATCAGCAACAACGCTTTCAGGTGGTGAAGCTCAGCGTATTAAGTTGGCAGCAGAACTTGGTAAGCGTGATACACGTAAGACTTTATACTTACTTGATGAGCCCACAACGGGTTTGCATTTTTCCGATATTAAAAACTTACTTGCAGTATTAAATCGCCTTGTAGATAGAGGAAATACAGTTGTTGTCATTGAACACAATTTAGACGTTATAAAAACTGCGGATTGGGTAATAGATATGGGGCCGGAAGGTGGTGTTGGTGGCGGTTCGGTAGTGGCTGTAGGCACACCTGAGGCAATTGCTAACTCGCCAAAAAGTCATACAGGTGAATATTTGAAGCGAGTAATGAAATAATCTTTCCTTATGGATAGCAAGCGTTTATACGAAAATCTACCTGAAACACCGGGTGTATATATTATGAAAAACGCCGTAGGCGGTATTTTATACGTGGGTAAGGCAGTTAATTTGTATCGTCGGGTATCAAGTTATTTTTTACGCCCGCACGACGCTCGCATAGAGTCATTAGTGCACGAAATTAATACTATTGAGCATATATGTACAGATACTGCTATTGAGGCATTAATACTTGAGTCCGCACTTATCAAGCGGCATATGCCGCCCTATAACGTAAAAGAAAAGGACGATAAAAGTTTTTTGTATGTCGTTTTTACTAAAGATGCCTTTCCGCGTGTAGTACTTGTGCGTGGTAAAGATGTAACAGGTAATGAGGGTAGGTTATATGGCCCGTTTGTTTCTGCATCGTCTGCGCGCACAGCACTTGCTATTCTACGAAAGATTTTTCCGTGGAGTGATCATAGAGAGGTTGGTAAAAAAGGAAACAGGCCCTGCTTTAATGCGCAATTAGGTTTGTGTCCGCAGGTGTGTACGGGTGGTATTACTAAAACCGAGTACGCGAAAAATATAAAAAACCTACAATTATTTTTTAAGGGAGAAAAGAAAAAGATAATCCGTTCTTTAGAGAAAGAAATGGATGTGTATGCAAAGGCATTGCAGTTTGAAAAGGCAGAGGCAGTGAAGCGTAAATTATTTGCCTTACAGCATATACAAGAAACTGCATTGTTAGGGAAGCATGAAGATGTAGAAGGGCCTGTAGGCCGTATTGAAGGGTACGATATATCTACTATTTCGGGCACTTATGCCGTGGGCGCTATGGTTGTGTTTACTAATGGTCTGCCAGATAAGGCGGAATATCGCACATTTCATATTCGTACTGTGGTTGGCCCAGATGATGTGGGTATGATGCGTGAAGTATTAACGCGTCGATTTGAAAATAAAGAATGGTCATTACCAGATGGCATTTTAGTAGATGGTGGGATAGGGCAGGTGAATATGGCAATGGAAGTTTTAAGGGAATTTGGTTTAACGATTCCCGTAGTCGGCATAGCCAAGGGTCCGGACCGAAAAAATAACGTATTTATGGGGCTGATGCCTAAATGTGGCACAAAAGAGATTATGATACGCGTGCGCGACGAGGCGCACCGGTTTAGCCGTGCGCGACATATTAAGCGACGAGCAAAGGCTTTTTTAGACTCATAATAATTGACTAATATTATTTTTTATGCCATAATAGGCACGCGTTAGTATCATTGAAAATTGAATAGATTTTCCTTTAAAAACACTCTTTTTGCGGAGGTGTGGAGTGCTTTCATTTACGTGTTTTGGAAAAATGCAGGGCAATTTCCGTTATCCCAAGGAGGATGGCGGGTTGCCCGCATGGTTCGACGCAATGGAAAAGAAAGTCATGAAGGGAGCGGATTTTAAGTCCGTGCACCTCATGCGCCCGAATTTTACCGTCAATTGTGTTTCCGCGGAGAACGTAGGGCAGTGGAAGGAGGTTATGCCTGCGGTATATCGCGCGTCGGAGTTTTCCGATGGTCTTATGACGGATAAAAAGGATGTCGCGCTTGCCATGGCGAATGCCGACTGTCCCGCCGCGATCATTTACGACGAGGGTGCAGAACAGCTTGCCTTACTTCATTGCGGGTTCAAGTGCCTTGTCCAGCCGGATGGCGGCATCGGGATCTTCGAGGAGTTTTTTAGTAAGTACGGCTTTAACAAGGGAACGGTTAAGGTTCGTATGGCGTTCGGTATTGGTCCGTGCTGTTATGGCATAGATACTTTGCCTACGCTTCATGCAAATGCGCGGGTTGACCGCCTTCCTGTGTCTTCTGCCGTACATGGTCCGCGCCAAGGCAAGCAATCCATCGATCTGTTTGAGCTGATGCGCTTGCAGTTGATGAGCCTCGGCTTGGAAGATCGTCAAATTGTGCGTTTTAACATGCCTCAATGTACGGCATGTGCGAATGTGGGTGGTGAGCCGCAGTATTACTCTAACGTGTATGGCGGTCCGGATGGTGGGCGCAACCTCGTTCTCGCATGGATGCATTGATCGTTGATTTCGGGCGATATAAGCCGTGTACGGCATGTACGCGGCTTTTTTGTTTATTCTTTACATATGTGATATGCTTATTTCCTTATGCGCACTAAAATTATTGCTACAATCGGACCGAAGTCAGAGTCGAAGGAGATGATTTATAAATTTGTTGAATCGGGCATGGATATTGCTCGTATGAATTTTTCGCACTGCACGTACGATGAGTATAAGGCGCGTAAGGTTTTAATTGCCGAAGCCTGTAAGGCGCTTGGTAAAAAAGTATATATTCAGCAGGATTTAAAGGGGCCACGTTTGCGTGTGGGTACTATGCCTGCAGAAGGTCGTGAATTAAAAGATGGTAAAACAATAACATTCACAACCGATAAAGAGGGTTGTAAGCCAGAAGAAATATATGTTAGCGATCCATATATCCACGCAGATATTAAGGTTAATGATCCGTTGTATCTTTCGAGTGGTGAAATGGAATTAGTAGTGACCGGTGTTATAGGTGACCGATTTACAGCGCGTATTATTCGTGGAGGACGTCTTTTCTCTAATAAGGGTGTTAACGTGCCAAACACTAAGCTGACGACATCGGGTCTTACTGATAAGGATATAGAAGACGTTAAGTTCGCAGTGGCAGAGGGCGTAGACTATGTAGCTCTTTCTTTTGTGCAGGATGCAAACGACGTTATTCGCTTGCGCGAGCTTGTTGGTCCTAAAGTAAAAATCGTAGCAAAAATCGAAATGGCGCTTGCCCTTAAGAATCTCGATGCTATTATGCAGACCTCAGACGCTGTTATGGTTGCGCGTGGTGATTTGGGTACAGAAATTACTTTGGAAAAAGTTCCGTATGTACAGAAGCATCTTATCCGTGCTGCAGCATGGTATGGCAAGGGCTCTATTACCGCTACACAGATGTTGTCATCGATGATGAATAATCCGCATCCTACACGTGCCGAAGTTTCGGACATTGCAAACGCCGTACTTGATGGTACAGATGCTGTAATGCTTTCGGACGAAACGGCTGCAGGTAATTATCCGCTTGAAGCATTGCAGGCATTGGTACGTATAACAAAAGAAGCAGAAAATTCTTTCTTTGGCAGACCAAATATGCTTTAATATAAGAAATGCCTGAAGTAGCAGTATTTGGCGGAGGATGTTTTTGGTGTATTGAGGCCGTCTTTAAACAATTAAAGGGAGTTATGGGTGTTATATCTGGCTATGCCGGTGGCACCACTGTAAATCCTACGTATGAACGTGTATCCGCAGGAGATACCGGCCATGCTGAAGTGGTAAAAGTTATTTTTGATTCAGCACATATTTCGTACAATGATTTACTTGCTGTATTTTTTGCTGTGCATGATGCAACGGCGGTAAATAGGCAGGGTAATGATATTGGTACGCAATATCGTTCGATTATTCTTTATATCAATGATACGCAAAAGATGGCAGCTGAAGCATTTATTGCTGGGCTTAATGCTGATACGGCAACAGGTAAGATAGTGACTGAAGTGCGATTATTAGGAGATTTTTATGATGCAGAATCGAATCATCAAGATTACTACGAAAGCAATAAGGATATGCCCTATTGCCAGATTGTAATTAATCCCAAGCTCGAGCTTTTAAAGCAAAAATTTCCGCACTTACTCGCTCTTTAATGGTGCCTTATTAAGGGCAATTTCACCTTTTAAGACGCATTACGTCTGAGACTTTTTTTATATCTAAAATCGTGTTATTCTAATTTTCTTAGAGAATTTTATATATGGCGCAGACACAATACAATCACGGTGATGTAATACTTCGCTTTAGCGACGCGTCGTTTGCATATAACGAACGCAGACCGATACTCGACGAGGTTAATTTTTCCGTGCGCGAGCGCGCAAAAATCGCTTTAATGGGTCAAAATGGTTCCGGCAAATCCACTATATTCGACCTTATTTTAGGTCAGCTTAAATTAAATGAAGGCGCAGTACATATTAGAAAGGGCGCGTCTATTGCTATTGCTTCACAGGTTGTTGCTAAGGAAGATTTAGAAAAAACTATTCTCGATTTTTTTGCAGGTGCTTTTAAGCAAAAAGTATATGATATTGAACCTCGCGCAAAAAAGGTTTTGGATGCGGTTAATCTTGTTACCCCTATAGAAAAGAAAATAAGTCAGTTTTCAGGTGGAGAACAGGCTCGTTTACTTTTAGCATTTGCGTTAATACAAAACCCCGACATTCTTTTACTTGATGAACCGACAAACAATTTAGATAAAGCAGGTATTACTCATCTTACTAAGTTTCTTGTGGAATATCAGAAGACGGTAATTGTTATTTCACACGATGCCCAATTTTTAAATGCTTTTACACACGGCGTTTTATATCTCGATATTTATAAACAGAAAATTGAGCAATATGTAGGCGACTACTTAAAAGTGGTTGAGGAAATTAAGTTACAGATTGATCGCGAACGACGTGAAAATGCGCGTTTAGAGCGCGATATTTCTAATCGCAAAGATCAAATGAATTTTTTCGCTCAAAAAGGTGGTCACATGCGTGATGTTGCTCGTAAAATGCGCGAGGCAATAGAAGAGCTTGAAGAGCAGTTGGTTGAAATGCGCCATGAAGATAAAACCATCGCTCAGTTCCGTATTACATGCCCTGATATTGTAGGGCCTATCGTAAAAATTGGAGCGGTTTCTATAGTAAAAAATGGTAAGCTAGTGACAAAAAAGACGAGCGTGGCATTAAAAAAAGGTCAGGCGCTTCTTATTAGTGGTCCAAACGGTATTGGTAAAACAACATTCCTTAAAAAATTTGCAGCAGGTGAGGCAAAAGATGTTGAGTTTGGTGATGGTGTTACTGTTGGCTACTACGCACAGGATTTTTCTACTCTCGATGAATCTAAAACAGTATACGAATCATTATTAGCCGTTATGAAGCAGGGTAGTGAGGAAGAATTGCGCTCATGCGCTGCACGCTTTTTGTTTGATGATACGCTTTTGCGTAATCATGTCGGTTCTTTATCTGAAGGGCAAAAGGGTTTGCTGTGCTTTGCACGTTTTATGGCTCAGCAACCAAGTCTTTTAATTTTAGACGAGCCAACTAATCACATTAATTTCCGTCATTTGCCGGTTATTGCAAAAGCACTTGATGAATTTCAGGGCGCGCTTGTTGTAGTAAGCCACATGGCAGAATTTGTAGAGCAAATAAAATTTGATGAAACGCTCGATCTAGGTGCGTTTTAATAAGAATAGGGTATAGTTGGTATATGTTTATCGATACCGCCATTATTAAAGTAAAGGCAGGCCGTGGAGGTGACGGTGTTGTGGCATTCAATGGCGTTAAGATGATGCTTGGGCCTACAGGAGGTAGTGGTGGTAATGGTGGTGATGTGTATTTAGAGGCGGTTGCTGACTTGGGCGCATTGCGTAAGTATCGTCGTATTAAATCATTTACAGCAGAAGATGGTCGCGCCGGCAGATCATCATTTCGCGATGGGCGTCGTGGAGCAGAGTTAACACTGCAGGTGCCACGTGGCACGTTTGTTAAGAATCTTATTACTAATACGTGGTGCGAGCTCACTACCGTTGGTCAACGTCTTTTGGTTGCAAAGGGTGGTGTGGGTGGTCGTGGTAATTTTCATTTTCGTTCGTCAACTAATACAACACCGAAAGGTGCTGAGCAGGGCCTTAAGGGCGAAGAATGTACACTTGAATTAGAATTAAAGCTTATTGCAGATATAGGACTTATTGGTTTGCCTAATATTGGCAAATCTAGTTTTTTAAATGCGATAACAAATGCACAGTCACCGGTAGCAGATTATTCTTTTACTACACTTGAGCCACACTTAGGTGTGTATTACGGCGTGGTCATTGCCGATATTCCAGGAATTATTGCAGGTGCTTCGCATGGTAAAGGGCTTGGTATTAAATTTTTGCGACATATCGAACGCACACGCGTATTATTTCATTTCTTAGATGCTGGTTCGGGTGATCCTTTATTGGATTATAAAGTGATTCGCGCAGAGCTTGGTGCATATAGCCCTGCATTACTCGAAAAGCCTGAATATATTATTCTTTCGCGTGCGGATAATGTAAGTGAAGCGCGCTTAAAAGATATTATTGCATTATTAAAACCTTTAAAGCGTACTATTATTCCTATTTCGATACTTGATGAGGCGCTACTAAAACCTATAAAGAAAGTTTTAAATTCGATTACGGTGTAGTCGTTTGGTATAGTAATATATATGCACACAATACATAAACATGCAGCGGGTTTTGCTGGAGGTACAGTAGCAGCGTCACTAGATGCACTTTTAGCATTAGGCGTATGGGCAATGCCTGATGTTATGCAGAAGTTGATTAATCTCAATTTAGCATTGCACTTTATGCAGATGGATGTAGTAGTACAACCATTTTCGTGGGGTGGTGCATTAGCGCTTATTATTCTTACATTTTTTTTTGGCTACTGTATTGGCCGCTCTCTTGCCTCGATATATAACTGGAAAAGTAGAAAGGGAAATTAATTATCTTCCTCTTTTTCTATCCTTCCGTCAAAAAGAGTAATTATACGATCCGTCATTTTTGCGTATTCATTTTCGTGCGTGATTATTATTACGGTAATGTCACGACTTTTAAGTGATTTAAAGATATTCATAATACGCAGTGACGATTCGTTATCTAAATTAGCTGTTGGTTCGTCAGCTAAAATAAGAGTGGGGTTATGACTAATAGCACGTGCTATAGAGACGCTCTGTTGCTCACCACCTGAAAGTTCGCTTGGTAAATGTTTTTCACGGCCTTCAAGACCCACTGATGCGAGCGTTTGCATAGCAATAGTATTTGCTTTTGCTCGTGATATGCCGGCCATAAGGAGTGGTAATATAATATTTTCAAGTGCCGTGAGTGTTGGTATTAATGCATAATCTTGAAAGATATAGCCGATGTGTTTAAGACGGAAGCTCGTTTTTTCTTTTTCGGTAAGAATAAGTGCATTTGTTCCGTTTATAATGAGCGTGCCTGATGTTGGTTTATCAATAAGTCCGATTTGGTGAAATAATGTACTCTTACCTGATCCTGAGCGGCCGGTAATAGCAACGAATTCACCCTTTTTAATAGACAGATTTATGCCACCTAAAGCAGTAATAAATGTTTTACCGTCTTTATACGTCTTTGTTAATTGTTTTGTTTGAATGAGCATTATATATATTATTTGCCTAAAATCGCATCAATAGTATTTTTACGCACAATAAGTTTTGCAGGTATATATCCTGCGCATAGTGTTGCAACAAAAAGGACTATAATGCGCGCGAGTGTTGATGACCATGTAGTAGCGATAATACCGTCGCTAAAAGGAAAATTAATAGGGTTAGCGTCTATGTACGGCTTGATAACAAGAAAACTAATGATCATGCCAAGACTTATACCAAGAGCGCCGTATAAGAGTGATTGTATTGCATAGGCGAGTTCTATGGCATTTGAATTAATGCCAATGGCTTTTAATATGCCAATTTGCTTACGACGTACGATAGCGGAGACAAATACGATAATAAATATGGTAATTGAAGATGCAACTATACCCATAGAGCCGATGATAGCACCGATTAGAGCAAATGTATTTTTTATATCCTGTATGAATTTTGGTTGCGCTTCTTCCCATGTTTGTATGCGCGCAAATTTTTCAGCGCCACCCGCAATAAGAGCTTCTTTGACTTGCAGCACATCTAAATCGCTTGCTACTTGTATAGCAATTTCATCTACATTTAAATCGTTGCGTCGTATAAGAGGGCGTAATTCATTGGCGTTTACAAACATACGCTGGTCTATTTCGCCTACCTTACTTTTAATAATGCCAACCACAACGAGCTCTTTGCTGTTATCACCTACTTCAAGTCGTATTTTTTCACCGACACCTTTAATATCGAGTGTTTGTAGGCCAGGGGAATCGATAGGGATATATTTATATAACAAATTAGAGCCGAGTACGATTGTGCCAAATTCATTAGGCTTTAAAAAGCGACCTTCAATGACTTTATCAGCAATACCGGTAAGATCATTTTCGCGTACTGGATCAATACCTGCGACTATGGCTCGCGCGTAATCGGGCGCATCTTTTGGATTTAATTTTGTTTTATAGCCCGCAGTGATTATTGCGGGTTCGGCATAGCGTGTTGAATAATGCACAACGCCTTTTGTACGTTCGATAAGGGATATAATAGCTGCGCTTTGTTCTATATATGATTTAGTGGTTGGTGGCGTAAGAAGAATATCGGAAGAATAGCGAACGCGATTTGCTAAGCTTGAACTTTCTATAAGCCCAACAAGTATACCACTAACGATAACGAGGTTAACAAATGTAAGTGTAATAAGAACAACAGTTAATACAGATGCCCAGCGGTTACCTCGCACGATATCTTTTAGTGCTATAAAAAATGCAACGCGAAGTACAGGCAGCATGCTTATTGTTTTATGGTTATGTTTGCGGTGAGGCCATTTTTTAAGAATGCTCTATAGAGCGTATTATCAACATGTATTTTTATGCGGTAATAAATAACGTCGTTAATAGGTCTGCCTGCTGGCTCGATACTTGTTATCGTTCCTGCGATGGTTTCGTTTGCATATGCGTCGAGTATAATACTTACAGGCATATCTGTTTGTATTTTGCTTATGTACGCCTCAGGAATATCAGATTGTAGTTCAAATATGTCACCCGCAATTGAAAATGCTGTTTGTCCTGCGCTTATAAATTCACCTACTTCTATTTTTTTATCAGTTATAATTCCTGTAAACGGTGCTCGTAAATATGATTCGTTAAGGCGTACCTGTGCTTGTTCTACCGAGGCATCAGCGCTTGCCACGCGGGTATCGCTTGCCTGTATTTCTGTTTCTTGAGTGCGTATTTTTTGCGCAAGATCTGTTGTGTTAAGAAGCGCTCCGTGTAGTGCATCAAGTCCTGCTATGATAGCGGTTTTATAGGTGGCAAGTGTTGCGCTATCGAGGCTGGCGTTTTGATTAATGGCGTTTTGCGCTAAATAAAAGAGAGTGCGAATATCTGTGAGGCGTTTTATTGCGTCTGTTATGTCGTTATGTGGAAGATTTTTTTGCCACGCAATAAGTGATCTGCCAGCGGCTACGCGTGCTATATAAATATCATTTTCAACTTGTGAATCTTTTGTTTTGAAGGTGAGGTATGGTGTTGTGTCACTATCCATAAAAAGAGGATTAAGTTGCCTGCGTACTGCGTCTTCTGCTTTTGCATACGCTTGGTTTATTGCAACTTCTTTTTGATTTTCGTAGTTAGTAAGTAATGTTGTGGCTTTTGCGCGGTCCGCACGGGCGGCAAGTGCATCACTCTTTGCTTTTACAAGGTTTGCTATATATTCTGCCGTATCGAGTGTGCCTAATAATGTTCCTATTGTTACATGTGTACCAACGGGGTTGGAGAGTGACATGATAATACCGCTTCGTTTAAAGCCAATATCAGCTTTTTGTATAGGCGTAACAGAACCAACTGCGGTAATGCTATTTTCTATAGCTATAGATGTGCTTGTTGCTGTTTTTACTTCGTTATTTTTTGTGTTAGTGTGCGCGGTAAAGCGATATATACTAAAAAGACCAAGTATGGCGGCAATTAAAATATATATCCATGTACGCGCGCGCATCATATGTAAGAGATAATTCATTATTCGCTGATTTTTATTATTTGACAAGTTTAATTTCTGTTATTGTACTATTATATAAAGAATGAAACTTTCAGTAGGAGATAGAGCACCACTTTTTTCGTTGCCGGATAAAAATGGCACCATGCATGCTTTGGCAGATATGCGTGGCAAGCGTGTGCTTATCTATTTTTATCCTAAGGATGATACGGATGGTTGCACTAAGCAAGCATGCGCCATAGAGTCTGCTTTACCAGATTTTACAAAGCTTGGTATTACTGTGTGGGGTATAAGCGTTGATTCCGTTAAAAGTCATGTACAGTTTGCGTTAAAATATAATCTTTCATTCACGCTTTTATCTGATGAGGGTAAAGAGGTGGTAGAAAAGTATGGCGTATGGGCAAAAAAGAAATTTATGGGGCGGGAGTATATGGGCACGCTCCGTACGTCGTTTTTGATAAGTCCCACAGGGATAATCGAAAAAATCTACGAAAACGTGAAGCCCGAAACACACGCAGAGGATGTGTTACAAGACTTGAGAAAATAGTAATTATAGTCTAGTACTATGAAAAGCACCCTGATTTTGCGGATAACTATCCGCATATGACTCACTGGATGCAGTTTGATTGTTGGTATTATCTTGCCTTTTTTATTAGGGATGATGAGCGTATAGTCTTCATTAATCACGTCGAAGTACTGTGGGGTAACACTTGGTGGGCCACCGGCGTTCAAAAGTATCCAGTTGCGTGAAATCCTTTCGTTTTTCCGTCTTGTGCATTATCTGATGCACAGGCGGTTTTTTTATATATAATACTTGACATAAAACAGACTTCCGTTATATAATAAGCGCACTACTTTTGACTTGGACCGCGCTTTCGTTCGTTTGAACGGCATGCCGACCGGTATCGGGTCACATGTCGCATACGCCTTCCCACACGAACTATTAATAGGGAATACGGCTTATCATAATCAAAGTTTTGCTTTGTCGCGACTGGTAGAGATTCGTATGGAACAAATAGAAAAAAACGCCGTTTCCTTCGATATGCTTGGCATTTCGGAAGAAATATTAGGCGTCTTACAGAAAAAAGAATTCGTAACACCAACCTTAATTCAGCAGAAGGCTATTCAACCGTCTATTGAAGGTAAGGATGTTGTAGGTATTGCACAAACAGGTACGGGAAAGACATTGGCATTTGCAATTCCTATGTTGCAGCGCCTTATGGAAATGAAGGGAAAGATTGGTCTTGTAGTTGTACCAACACGCGAACTCGCTGCACAGGTTGAAGAAACCTTTATGAAGGTTGGGTATCCATTAGGGCTTCGCACCGCATTGCTTATTGGTGGTGCGGCAATAGGCCCACAGCTTGGTGCAATCCGTCGCGGTCCGCATGTTATTATCGGCACGCCAGGTCGTATTAACGACCATCTCACACAAAAGACATTTGGTGGTGACAGGGTTGGCATACTTGTTCTTGATGAAGCAGACCATATGTTTGATATGGGATTTTTGCCACAGATTAAAGAAATTATTGCAACATTACCAAAAGAAAGGCAGACGCTTTTGTTTTCGGCAACAATGCCACAAGAAATATTTACACTTGCTGCACGTCACATGAAGACACCGCTTCGTATCGAAATTGCACGTGCGGGTACTATTGCTGATCGTATGGATCAAGAGCTTTTTGTGATTACTAAAGACCAGAAAAATCGCCTTCTTGAAAAGTTGCTTATGGACTACAAAGGTTCAGTGCTTATTTTCTGTCGTACGAAGCATGGTGCTAAGAAGCTTACGGCAAATATTCGTGCTATGGGTCATGGCGCTTCGGAAATACATTCCAACCGCTCGCTCGGTCAGCGTCGTGAAGCGTTAGATAGTTTTAAAAATGGATCAAAGCGTGTACTCGTTGCTACGGATATTGCTGCGCGTGGTATCGATGTTTCGGGTATTGAGCTTGTAGTTAACTATGATTTACCAGAGCAGGCAGAAGATTATGTACACCGCATTGGTCGTACAGGTCGTGCTGGCCGTCAGGGTAAAGCAATATCGCTTGTTACTGCCGATCAATTTTACAAGGTAAAGATTATTGAGCGACTTATTCGTATGCAGATATCTGTTTCTAAAGTTCCTGCAGATTTACCGGCGCACCGCGCACCAGTGTTTGTTGCTGATGATGATGTTTCGCCTCGTGCTCGTTTTGTGGGTGGCCGTTCTTCGCGTTTTGCTTCTGCTCGTCCGAGCGGTACTTCGTCTTTTAAGTCTCGCGCACCGCGCACATCAGGCTTTGGTCGTTCACCACGTCCACAAGGCACTTTTCAGAGTGCTGGTAGGTTTGCGAGTTCGCGCGTGCGTCCGTCAAACTTTTCACCACGTCCACGGAAGTAAAAGAAAGATATGCAAAAAAATAACGGGATAGGCCCGTTATTTTTTTGCATATGTATTTATTTGAAATTATATAGTTAATTCTCTATACTCGAGTAATTATGAAACAATTGTTAATTATTGCGTTGGTATTGCTTGTTGTATTTGTGGGGTATGTTGCGTATCTCGGTTTTACAGGAACTCCATTTTCACTTCCATTTGCAGGAGGTAGTGATTCCGTGGCACCCTCAACTAATATGAACGGATTACAATCAACGGATACGGTAGTTGGTACAGGAGTAGAAGCTGTTTCTGGAAAAAAAGTAACAGTGCACTATGTAGGAACGCTTACCAATGGCACAAAGTTTGACGCATCGACCGACCATGGTCAGCCATTTACCTTTACCCTTGGCGCAGGGCAGGTAATTAAGGGATGGGATCAGGGTGTGCTTGGTATGAAGGTGGGTGGTAAGCGCAGCTTGGTGATTCCGTCGGATCTTGGATACGGTGCTACAGGAACACCAGGTGGCCTTATTCCTCCTAATGCCACGCTTATGTTCGATATCGAGCTCTTAAAAGTGGAATAAAGATTACAAGATATATATGCATATAACCCCCATACGGGGGTTTTTGCTTTTTATATATTTTATGGTATTATAACGTCAATTGGGGTCGCCCCCACATTTTATTTTATGGCAGATATTAGAAACATTGCGATCATCGCTCACGTTGACCACGGTAAGACCACTCTTGTAGATGGTTTATTAAAGCAAACCGATACGGATTTAGGTAAGTCCGCGGGCGTAGAAGCGATCATGGATTCCAACGAAATTGAGCGTGAGCGCGGTATTACCATTTTTTCTAAAAATGCAGCGGTAACGTACAAGGGATCGAAGATTAATATTATTGATACTCCTGGTCACGCTGACTTTGGTGGTGAGGTGGAGCGTGTTTTAAATATGGCGGATGGTTCTTTACTGTTGGTTGATGCGCAGGAAGGGCCAATGCCGCAGACTCGTTTTGTGTTAAAGAAGGCGCTTGCTATTGGTCATAAAATTATTGTGGTGGTTAATAAGATCGATAAGCCGAATGCGCGTATTGATTACACACTTGATAAGGTATTAGAGCTTTTTATAGAACTCGGCGCTACAAACGAACAGCTTGATTTTCCGGTGGTGTATGCCGCAGGTAGGTTGGGTAAAGCAGGGCTCGAAGCTCATTTGGACGCAATGACGGATTTTATGCCGCTCTTTGATGCGATAATGAAGCATATCCCTGCACCAAAGGCGCAGATAGATGGTAGCTTACAGCTTATGGTTACCGCGCTTTCATACGACAACTATAAGGGTAAGATTGGTATCGGTCGTGTTACGCGCGGTGTTGTAAAGGCAAATCAGCAGGTTGCTATTGTTTCTAATGAGGGTGCAGTGCGTAAGTCTAAGATTACTTCGCTTATGGTTTTTGCAGGATTGGGTAAAGCAGAGGCTTTAGAGGTAGGCGCAGGGGACATTGCGGTGCTTTCAGGTATTCCTGATATTACGATTGGAGACACGGTAACCGATAGCGATAATCCAGAGGCATTACCACCTATCACAATAGAAAAGCCGACAGTAAAGATGATTTTTTCTGTTAATGATTCGCCTTTTGCCGGTCGTGAGGGTCAATATTGCACATCGCGTAATTTGAGTGAGCGTCTTATGCGCGAACTTGATGGTGATGTGGCATTACGCGTTGATCAGGGTGAAACACCTGATCAATTTGTTGTGTCTGGTCGTGGCGAATTACACTTGGCAATTTTAATTGAAAAGATGCGTCGTGAGGGTTATGAATTACAGGTTTCACGCCCTGAAGTTATTATGAAGGTGGAAGATGGGCAGACGTTAGAACCAGCAGAAGATGTATGGATAGAAGCGCCTGAATCGTTTTCGGGTGCAATTATCGAGCGTTTATCCGCACGTCGTGGTGAAATGCGTAATATGAGCGTTGATAATGGTATTGTTAACTTCCATTTCTTTGTGCCAACACGCGGACTCATCGGTTTCCGTAATGAATTTATTATTGATACAAAAGGTAAGGGGATTATCAATTCGCTTTTTGCAGGTTACTTCCCTCGATGGGAATCTATTGAAGCAGGTAAGCATGGATCTTTAGTGGTGCATGAATCGGGCTCTACCACTGCATATGGATTATTAAACTCGCGTGATCGTGGCGTGCTTTTTATCGGACCAGGTGTTGAAGTATATGCAGGTCAGGTATGTGGTGAAAATGCAAAAGACAGTGATTTGTCTGTTAATGTGTGCCGTGAAAAGCAGTTAAATAACTTCCGCGCAAAAACAGAAGCAGTCAGTGATGATTTAATTCCGCCCCGCATAATGTCCCTCGAACAGTCACTTGAATATATTGGTGATGATGAGCTCGTAGAAGTCACGCCAAAATCTATCCGCATTCGCAAGCGCGAACTCAAAGGCTCTGGCCGCAAAGTATAACCCCTACTTTCTATTTTCTCCTTTTTATTTTTTATTCACTATACTTATTTCCGGCCGGAAATAAGTATAGTGAATTGGTTGTGTATAGTTAGTTTTTGTGGGTGTGGTATATTGTATGTATGGAACAGCCTTTACACAATCCACCCACACTTGATGAATTAAAGCATCTGCGCAAAAAAATGCGCCGTGTTGATATTGAAAATAAAGAGAAGTTATCTTTTCTTGAGCGATGTGCGGTTCCTATTGCTAAGAGTATTGGTTCTGCTGGTTTTTTTGTGATTCTTTTATGTATTACTATTGCATGGTTAGGTTGGAATATGCTTGCCCCTGTTGCATTGCGGTTTGATCCGTACCCCGCATTCGTTTTATGGCTTTTTATTGTTAATATTTTTCAATTAATGATGATGCCGCTCCTTATGATTAGTCAGAATTTAAGTAATAGGCATTCCGACGCGCGTGCCGAAGCTGATTTTGAAATAAATACAAAAGCTGAATTTGAAATTGAGGTTATTTTACAGCACTTAGAAAATCAAAATGCGATTATATTAAAGATCCTTGAACGATTAGAACATAGAAAATAATTTTTTGCCGTATATAAAAAGAACCCCATAGGGGGTTCTTTTTATGTGCTACCTACCGAAAGTTCCTGCGTGGGGCGTTCTGGCGGTGGCAGTCCCTACAGAGAAGCTGGTCGAGACGAGCTGGGTCGGGCTGAAAAGGGAGTTCCTTTATTGCACCAGCACACTTCGAGCACTTCCAATCTCCAGAGAACATCTGGCGCTGGAAGTTGCCGCTTCTCATACCGCCATTGCGTTCAAATGCCATTGTTGTCTTTTTTGCTTTATAAACGACTTTCCGAGACTAAAGACAAACGGCATATGCCTGTTCGTGCGTTAAATCTTCGTTATTACTATAGTAACGCATTATAGGGTGCACGTCCATGTTGGGTTATGTGGTACTATTATGGTATGGACTTTTCTCATTTTGATCGTATTGTCGTTCATCGCATTAAAAAAATTGCAGAACCGTTTGCTCGCGGCGCTCTGTTTATCATTTTTTTCTGGTTCGGCCTTTTAAAAGTTTTAGGTATTAGTCCTGCTGATCCGCTTGTGGAGGCACTACTCAAAACAACTATGCCTTTTATGTCGTTTGATGTATTTCGGGTGTTTTTTGGTATGTATGAAATGGTTATTGGTCTTGCATTTCTTGTGGTGGGTTTCGAGCGACTCGCCATTGCCCTTTTATTACCGCACATGGTAACTACTTTTATGCCGTTAGTTCTTTTACCAAACGAAACATGGGCAAGTGTTTTAGTGCCTACATTTATAGGACAATATAGTATTAAGAATCTTATTATTATTGCCCTTGCGCTTTCTATTGCCGCACATTTGCACCCAATGGCATTAGAAAAGAAAACAAGAAAGAAAAAATAAAGCTTATTTGCGTACGTCGCGGTCTTTCCACATTTTAGGGAGCATGTCCGCAGGTTTCCACTCTTTCTTTATTTTTTTAAGATTGGTAGATGATTGGTATTTACTGTCATCTTTTTTGCCATACGTACCCGCATTATCTTTTTCTACAAGCGGTTCGACTTCGAAAAATATGATTTGTGCAATACGTCGTCCTACAACAAGTGGTATGTGATAATGCCTGCTATGATTTGTTATCTGCATAGTCCAGCGGTTTACATAACCTACATCTCCCCAGCCAGCGCATTTACATACGCTAATAAAATTACGTGCAGTGGATGAGCGGGCTTTAAGCATAGTATCAACTACTTCTGTGCCACCGATAAATTCTTCGGTGTGTGCAAGCACGGTTTCCATGGGCGCAAGCCATATAACGAGATCATCTTTATGAATACCTGGTGTGTCGCTTCTGCCAAAAGGTTCTGCGATGCAATGTTTTTTGCCCCATACGCGGTATGTATCTTCTTCGTTATATACATTAAAGATAGTGTTACCGTTTTTTGGTATTTGTTCGCGGTAGTAATGTTTACCAAGCGTTACATCGTAACTGGCGTTACCTAAATTTTTAGGGTTGTATGTATCGACCGTTATCGTTCCATTTTTCATGTGGCGTATAATCGCCGGTGCGGATAGTAGCATGGTGCGAGCATAAGAAAACCCCGAGCGCGCGTCAAGCGCGAACGGGGTATTTTGGTGAATTTCGTTAGATTTCCTCCGGCTCCTCATACTTAGCAATGAACTCTGCTAAAGCATTGTCATTGCGGCAGCCAATGAGTAGATCTTCTGGTTTCACATTTTTCAAGAAGTCGTGCTCGTTAGGCAGCGTTTGTCGGTATTGGATCCAGCGAGAAGAGAAATTGCCGGCAAGGTGCCGACTCATATACTGATTAGGTGTTCCTGGATGTTCAATGGGTGACATGTGACCGTCTGTCTGCAGTTTGTCGGTAAGGCGCAGATCTTCCTCATGTGAGCGGATACCATCTTGGGTAAGATAGCTTGTTCGCGCGCACCGTCCGCAGGAAATACGGACGAGTTTCATCCAGTCTTTTACTTCGTCGCGATCATCTTGCCGTATGTACGGCAGATGCCATTCGCCGAGCTCAAGTTCCTCCGGCTTACTGTTCATAATTGCTCGTGAAATAGCAATGCCGAAATCTTGTGCTTCGGGCTGGGCCATTTTGCTGACACGCAGACCCATGAAGTTTCGCCAAGTGGAAGAAGTGACAATCACCGTATGGAAGCTGTAAAGTTCCAGCGGCCGATTGGCGTGCTGCTTGTGCGACGCTTCTTCAAGCGTTACGAGCTTGCGGCCGATGTCGGGATATTCCTTCATCAGTACATCTTCCACTTGGTCACATAGTGCGGTAGCAATTGGACTGTTTTTCGCTGCCGCTATAATTTGCGGGCGTCCACCGGTAAGGCAGTACGCTTGTATAACCGCGATGTCTCGGCCAATAAGCCAGTTTGTTGCGGTATTTAATTGGTCAGCTACGCCGAGCGCCGCGCCCGTTTGCATACGACCTTGGTTCTTGCCGAACGAGGCGGGGACATAAGGGCGCTCAAGGCACATCGCAATGCGCTTCCAAACGGGAATAGCACGTGATG
>Ga0194131_10001899_pt1 | contig 35006 bp, 35 predicted proteins | sample TA2KigO120mmetaG_FD_148631 | JGI IMG/M metagenome (GOLD analysis project Ga0194131, IMG submission 148631) | Freshwater microbial communities from Lake Tanganyika, Tanzania - TA2015053 Kigoma Offshore 120m | ecosystem: Environmental > Aquatic > Freshwater > Lake | place: Tanzania: Lake...
GTCGCCGCCGCCGTCCCGACGGAACTGTGCCGCACGAAAAGTCCTGAGGGCGAGTTTCTTCGCGCCGCCGGGATCGACAAGCATTGGGTGACGTCGAGCGGTTATTTCAGTTGCGTCTCAGCGAGCGGCAAATGGCTCAGCAGCGGACCGAGCGAAAAGACGCTCGAAGCGTTCAAGAATCTGCCTGAGGCCGAGCGCAAGCCTGGCGCGGTCAAAGTGCCGCCGCTTGACCCCGGCGACCGGACAATCATCGCCCCGCCCGAAGGTGGGCTGGTGCTGCGTGTCCACGGCCGTTTCCTGGCCCGCGACGATAAGGGCCAACTCCGCCATGTCGCCAAGAGCGATTTCCCCCTAGTCAAAGGCAACATCGCGTTCTTGCTCGAACCGAACACCGAGTACATGTGGCTCACCGCAGCGGAGGTTCAATCGCTCGTGCCCGCCAAGCCAGCGAAAGGCGACAGGATCTTCGTGCAAGCCAACATCGCCGAGCGCATCGCGCGATTTCACCTCTCGCCGCGCCGGGCGCTGACGAGCGAGGATGGCATCATCCCCAAGTCGGCGCTCAAGCAAGCGACCTTGACGCTCCTCGTCGATGACATTACCCCAGAGCGCATCAAGCTCTCGGCTCACGGTTTCGTTCGCACCGGGAGCGAATTCGATCCCGCCAAGGCGACGTCGCCCAACGGTCCGCTGCCATTCGGCTATGCGACCGCGCTGCACGGCATCCTGGAATACGATCGCGTGAAAAAGACGTTCATTCGCTTCGACATGATCGCGCCGGGCGATGTGTGGGGCCGCTGGGGCGACGCGAACGGGAATAGCCAAACGATCGAACGCCCCGGCCGCAACCCAATCGGCTTCGCGTTCGAGTTGGCCGCCGGCACATCGCCGACCGATCGCTTGCCTCCCGCCGGACACGGCGGCCGAGCGATCCGAGCGGGCTACTTCGGCACGTCAAAGTAGGGTGTGTGAAACGCACTAACCGACGACGTTTTCCATCGGACGGTGCGTTTCACGCTCCCTACACAAAGTAGAACTGGGCAAAACCATGCGCCGTTCCGTTCATGATTCTGTGCTTCATGATTTTGTGAAGTTCAAGACTTGGAGCGCCTTTTCGACGACTTCAAACGCCGCTCGTGGTTTCGCGATACGCCGAACATTCGCGCGCAACTGATCGAGCCGCTTTTTGTCTTTCAGGAGCGCATCGACCTTGTACCCCAGCGTTGCCAGGTTGTTCGCCTTGATCGCGGCGCCGTTCTCCAAGAGATAATCGCTGTTGCGGCTCTCCTGTCCGGGGATCGGGTTGACGATCACCATCACCGCCCCGCGGGCCAGCACCTCCGACGTCGTCAGCCCTCCCGGCTTCGACACTACCAGATCGGCCGCCTGCATCAACTCGTCGATCTCCTTCGTGAAGCCCATCACCTTGACCTTGTGGCGTGGGGGCGGTTTCTGCTTGTCGAGTTGTTTCTTCAACTCTTCATTGCGCCCCGTTATCGTCACAAGTTGGATCGGCTGCTCGACGTTCAAAAGCCCGTGAAAGATCTTCTCGATCGGCCCGACGCCGAAACCGCCGGAGAGCTGCAGGATGATCGGCCGATCGTCGGCGAGCCCGTGCTTGGCGATGCAGACCCTGCGATCCTTGGGCGTGCTGAAGACCGGGTGAATCGGGATGCCGGTGCAAAACGTGTCGGCCGCCGGCACGCCCCAATGCTGCAGGTACAGCGCCCCCTCCGGCGTCGCGGTGAAGTAGCGATCGCACGGCTGATTGACCCAAAGCCGATGTGTCTCGAAATCAGTCGTCGCCGTCACCTGGCGCAAATCGAGTTCCTTCTTCTCCCGCAGCGACGCGATGATCTCGGCCGGCAGGAAGTGCGTGTTGATCACGATGTCCCACGGCTCCGACTTGAGGAACTTGATAAACGAACGCAGGTTCAGCTTTTCAAGATAGAGTCACAGCCGATCGCGGCGGCGTTTGGGCGACGGCGGTTCATCGAGCAAATCGTAGAAGTAGCCGAGCAGGTGCGGGGCTTTGTTGACAAGATCGATGTAGAACTGCCCGTAGAGGTGGCGAAAGAGCCGATTGGTCATGTCGAGCACATCGATATTTTTGACCGTCGCGTCGGGCAGCATCTGGCGAGCCGCGAGTTCGACGGCCTCCGCGGCGCGCAAATGCCCGGCGCCGACCGACGCGGACAGGACGAGAATGCGTAGCGACATACGGCGATCCTTTCGAGTATTCTCTTTACCTTTAGCGCTCGCATGGCACCCTGCGAACGCTAAACGTAAACGGCGGGGGGGGCTGCTTCTCCCTAGGTCAACCGTTGCACGCGTTCGGTTTGTGCCGACTGATAAAAACCATAAACCGCTCGCAACAGCGCCAGGCATTCGTCGGCGGTCATCGGCGGGTCCTCCTGGCCCATGCAGGCGCGGACAGCGGAGCGCAGGAACGGTGTGTAGCCGCGCTGGCCGCGCGGGTAGGCGTATTCCTGCACGCGCGGCTGTTGGCCGGCGCCGACGCGCGTCGTGTAGTGTTGCATCGGCTGCTCCTCGACCGTCGCGAGCTTGACCCAGCCGTGCTCGCCCCAGATTTGGATGTGCGATTGCACGCCGCGATCGAGATAGTACGCGCTCGTCATGGTGCCGAAACAGCGGCGATTGAACTTGAGCGCCAGGACGGCGGAGTCCTCGACGTCGATGGGCTGCCCGCCGACGACGCCGTGAAATCCGGTCACGGCTTCGACGCGCAGGCCGGTGATGTACATGGCAAGGTCGAGCCACATGATGCCGAACCAGGCGAGATGCCCGCCGCCGGCGCGTTCGCGAATGCACTGCCAGCTTTCACGATAGGCGCGTTGGGTGAGCCGGGTCTGGTCGGCGACGATGTGGATCTCGATGCCGTAGATATTGCCGAGCTGCCCTTTGCGGATCATGCGTCGCGCTTCTTGGACAGGCGCATGCGAGCGGTTGGCCATCACGAGCATGAGATGCTTGTGCCGCTGCTGGGCTTTGCGCACGAGCGGCGTAAAGTCTTCGACGCGCGTGCAGCCGGGCTTTTCCGAGAGCACATGAGCGCCGGCGTCGAGAGCCTGATCGATCGCCGCCGGGCACAGCCGCGATTCGAGGGCGATGACCGAGGCCGTCGGCCGAAAGCGCCGATACATCTCGGCCGCGTCTTTGTGCACCGCGCGCAGCTTATTGCCCAGCGCCTTGCGAGCGGCCGGCACGGACGCGCCCGACGGATCGACCAGCGTCACGCTCTCGACTTCCTCGATCGCCGCCAACGACGGAATCCACTGATCCAAATGGGCGCCGTCGCGATTGGTAATGACGGCCACGGGAATGGCTTTCGGCATGATCGGCTCCCGGCAAGTCGCAGTGAAGTTCGTTTCTGTTCCTTTTTATTGCTTTCAAGCCACGTCGGTGGCGTCACGAACTTTTCATCGGGATTATTCTTGACGGCGGCTTGACGGCGCGGAGTGATGGAGTCACTACTTGAAAGCGCCCTCACTTCTTTCGTGACGAGAGGACCACGAATTGCAAGCTGTTTCTGTGCGGAGCGATCGTTGCCGTGATCGCATAGGGTAGCGCCGATTCTGGTGGGCAGAAAAAGGAGGCCGTCCCCACCGGTGACGAAAAACACCTACTTGGCAAACTGGTTCAGGTCGAGTATGGGACGGAAGAAGACCCTCCGCCTAGACCGTGGATTCACAACGTGAATCTCGGCGACATGGTTCAGTTCTCGCTCGTATGGCCACCCCGAAGCCTTCGCACACTCAAGGAGGAGCCCCGATACGCCTTCGCCTTCGAGTCGGAGCGTCGCGGCAAGGAGCCAGGCCCGGTCTGGTTCACCACCGACCGGAAACTCATCGACGCCCTGTTCGAGAAGGCCAACAAGGCAGGACGGCCTTGACAGAAACGCTCCGCATGTGCCGCCGCAGGGGGTCGCCGCCGAAAAACAAGTTCGGCGAAGGAGGGTGTGTTTCTGGCTACGCAGTGGCTTTTCTGGGCGCTGGCCCCGCTACTTCTCGGCTTCGTGGTCGCCTGGGGCGCTTTCGTGCTGGCCGCGGCGCGCGGTGCTTGGCGTCGCGACATCGACCTCGGAGGCATGCGCGGGTGGTATCCTGGCTCGGTGCTTCGGCTCCGTGGGGCGGCCGCAGTCACCGTCGGGGGCTTGATCACGACCGGCGTGGGAACCTACGCCGCCGCGATTTCACTCGGACTCCTCAAACTGGTGCTGGAGTTGTGCTCGTAGCGCCGAACCCATATCATGGCCCGCCTGTAAAGAGCGCGCACACTGATGTTTCCCCTTTTTCTTGAAGTTTTTTCCAGGGGCACTTCGCACATTTGATGAGTCGCGAAGCGACGATGCTTCGTTAGGCGCCGTGAGGTTCGGTTGTTGCGGTTGTCGCTGGTGCGGCTAACGGCAGCCCGTCGTATGGCAGCGATCCTAATCAACCCAATTTTCGCGTGCAGAACATGGCACTGCCCGCCGACATGAACCCGGCGCGACTGCAAGGCCGGCGCGGCTTGCTGGACAATCTGAATTCGTGGCGCCGCGAGGCGGACGGAGCAAGCGCGGCGGGGACGATGGATCGGTTTCAGCACGACGCGTTTGAGCTTATCTCGGGGCCACGCGCCCAGCGGGCATTCGACATCGCGAGCGAGAACCCGCGTGTGCGCGACCTGTATGGGCGAAACACATGGGGCCAGTGCGCGCTCCTCGCCAGGCGTCTCGTCGAAGCGGGAGTGACTTTCGTCACGGTCAACATGATCGGCTGGGACAATCACTCCAACTTGCGGCCGTTTGTCGGTCAGCACTTGCCGATGCTCGATCAGGCCATCGCCGGGCTCGTCACCGATCTGGTGAATCGCGGCATGTACGATGACGTGGCCCTGTTCGTCCTTAGCGAATTCGGTCGAACGCCGCGCATCAACCAGTATGCCAGTCGCGATCACTGGTGTCAGGCCGGCTCCATCGTCATCGGCGGCGGTGGCATTCGCGGTGGAACGGTCATCGGTTCCACGGCTGCCCGGGGCGAGTTCCCGCGCGACCATCCCGTCAGCCCGGGCGACGTGCTGGCCACCCTTTACCACGTGCTTGGCATCGACCTAAACACCTCGTTCAATGACCGAACGGGACGCCCAGTACCGATGCTAGCGGAGGGGGAGCCAATTCGAGGATTGCTCTAGGAATTGTATCGTCGCTGCCGGAGCGCTTGGGCGAAGTCGGCGCAGCGGCAGCGACCTTCCTGGTGCCGCGTTTCACAAGTTCCTCGGCGCGACCAGGCGCCAATCACCGGCGGGATCTGCTGAACGCGGCACAGGGTGAACTCGCAACGGTACGTCGACGGATCATTTCTCCAAATTGACCGGCGTGATTTTCAGCGTGATTTCCTTTTTGTCGCGCAAGACTCTCACGGTGACTTCGACGCCGGCCTTGAGCGTTGCGCGGATAGCATTGTAAACGGTGACGTTGGGCACTTGCTTGCCCGCCAGCTCGATGATGATGTCACCCTCCTTCATGCCCGCCTTGTCCGCGGGGCCTCCCACGATGATCATTCGGATCAACACGCCCTTCCCCTCGAAGAGCTCTTCCGGCCGAAAGCGCAGGCTGGGGCCCAATGTCGGCGGTCCGCCGCCGCCAGTCTTGGGCGCGCCGATCGGCGTGTACTCCGGGCGCTTCGGATTGGTGCGAAAATCATTGATCACCAACTCGGCATAGTCGGCGATCCGCTTCATGCCGTGCACGTTGATGCGATCCGGCAAGTCGGTCGATCGGTGGTAATCGGGATGCTCGCCGGTCCAGAAGAAGACGACCGGGATGCGTTGTTGGTAGAAGTTGTACTGGTCGCTGGCGATGAAGCCGCGCGTGTTCTTCTTGATGATGTCGAAGCCCGGATTGAGCCGAGTGACGAGTTCGTCAAACTCCTTGGCGGTGTTCGTCCCTTCGACGAGCAATGGCTGGGCGTCGAAAACGGTCACTTGGTAAACGAGACCCTTGAAGTCCCAGGTGATCATGGCGTGCAGGCCGCCGGCCGGGATCTTTTTGAACACCTCGGCCTTGGCGCCGTCCTTGAGTTCTTCGGGCGTCCCCTTCACGCTGCGAAAGAACTTGCATTTGGCCGTGAGTGGATACGTCTTCACAAGCTTACCCTCGTGGAAGGAAACCGAGACTTCTTTTTCATCGATGGCGGTGATGCGCCAGTCGAGTTTGCCGACCATATCGAGGTTGAACATGGCGGCGGTGTTCTTGAGCGGGAAGAGCGGAGCGATCTCGGTGTAATGGCGCGAGCCGATAAGGCCCATTTCCTCGGCGGTGAAGGCCATGAAAACCATGCGTCGTCCGGTGCGGTCTTTCTTGTCGGCGAAGCGGCGAGCGAGTTCCATCATGGTGGTGGTGCCGGAGCCGTTGTCGTCGGCGCCGTAGTAGGTGGTCTTGGTTTTGGCCTTGCCGCCGATGGCGCCTCCCATTGCGCCATAGCCGAGGTGATCGTAGTGTGAACCGACGACGACGGTCTCGGTGGCGAGCGGTCCTTCGCCGTCGATGTAACCGATGACGTTCTTGACGGGGACCTCGGAGCGCTTGACTTTGACATCAAGGTTGGCGCTCCAGCCGGTGAGCGCGGCGCTGCGCGGCTTGAGATCGCCGTCGATGGCTTTTTCGATCTCCTGGAGACTCTTGCCGAGGCTCGATTTCATCATCTCTTCCAGGAAAGATCGTTTCATGTGAACGAAGGGCGTGGACGTGGTTGTGATGCGAAAGGAAAACTGGAACGGCATGAGGGTGTCTTTGGTTTCGCTGGCGTCGTTAACGACGATGACGGCGACGGCGCCGTGGCCTTCGCCGGCGTTCTGCTTGGCCTCGAGCGCCGCCAAGGCGTTCTTGTACATGCCGCCGAACGGACGCGTGTTGTCGTTCCAGCGTGGCACGCGGCGCAGCGCGATGACGATCTTGCCCTTCACGTCAACGCCGGCGAAGTCGTCATAGGCGATGCCGTTGGCCGACACGCCATAGCCGACGAAGACGACGGGGGCATTGCGCTTGCCCGGAGCGGACGTGCCGCTGACCTGGAAGTCGGTTCCCTGTTTAAGTTCCAGTTTCTTGCCCTCGGGACCTTCCAAAACGAGGGTGCTGGTTCCATCGAGTTGCGTATTGCGGCAGAACGGGAAGGGCTGGAAGTAGGTTCCGTTGACGCCGCCCGGCTTCAGACCGGCGCGCGAGAACTGCACGGCAATGTACTGCGCCGCCAGGTCGAGTCCCAGCGTGCCGACGCCGCGGCCTTCGCATTCGTCGGACGCCAGAAAGAAGATGTCGCGGCGCATCCGTTCAACGCTCGGGTCGGACTTGGCGTCCTGGGCGCCGGAGTACGGCACAAGATTGAGTGCGACCAGGGCAATCAGCACTGGGAAGCCACGGCGAATCGATGTAGGCATGGGGGAACTCCTCGGCAGATGCTTTCGCGGCAGGGTGACGTTCAGCGATGTTTTTATTTGTACACGCTCACCGATCAAAGTGCAAACACGAAAGCGAATGCTTCGTCATCGAGTGTTTGTAAAATGAATGGCGCGGCGGACCCCACGGCCTGTCGGCCGTCGGCGTTCCAAACTTACATGGGTTTCGGATGATGATGAGACATGCGATTGTAGCATTCCTTTTGTTGCCGCTCGTCGCCCAGGCCGACAATTGGCCGCAATGGCGCGGGCCGGGCAATCGCGGCATCTCGGCCGAGACGAAAGTGCCCGTGCAATGGTCAGCGACGCAGAACGTGCGCTGGAAGGTCCCCCTCGACGGCGCCGGCGTCAGCCAGCCCATCGTCTGGGACGACCGAATCTTCCTCACCGCGTCCGATGGACGACTCAACGAGCGATTGCATGTCTATTGCTATTCTCGCGCCGACGGCAAACGACTCTGGCATACGAAGTTATTTGGTTCCGCCCCCACCGATCTCTATCCCCTCGGCGGCATGGCAGTCCCCACCCCGGCAACCGACGGCATGCTCGTTTACGTTCTCTTCGGCACCGGCGACCTGGCGGCGCTCGACTTCGCCGGCAAACCCGTCTGGATTCGCTCGCTCGCACAAGAATATGGCCCGTTCCGCAATCGATGGGGCATGGGCACGTCACCCGTCCTTGTCGGCGACATGCTGCTGGTTCAAGTCGATCACTGGAGCCAATCGTACCTCCTCGCCGTCGACGCCAAGACCGGCGCCAATCGCTGGAAAGCAGACCGCCCCGGCAGCGTCAACTGGACGAGCCCGCTTGCCGTCAACGTCAAAGGCCGAACCGAGATCGTCACGTTCGGCACCAATTTCGTTCGCAGCTATGACCCCGACAAGGGGAATGAACTGTGGCGCGTCGACGGCATGCATTTCCAGTGCATCCCGAGTCCGGTCGTGATGGGCGACCTGCTCTTCGCCAGCTCCGGCGAGAACACCATGGCGATCAAGCTCGACGGCAGCCGGGGGGACCTGACCAAGACGCACGTGATGTGGAAGAACCGCAAGGCCAACGCCTTCCTTCCTTCGCCGCTCTTGTACGAGGAGCATCTCTACTTGCCCGGCGATCGCAACTTCGTCAGCTGCTTCTACGCGAAGACGGGAGAACTGGTGTGGAAGGAACGGCTCGGCAACGAGTTTCACGCCTCGCCGGTGGCGGCGGCGGGCAGAATCTACCTAGCGACCAAAGAAGGGACGGTCAACGTGGTGCGTGCCGGCGCAAAGTTCGAACTCTTGGCCAACAACAAGATGGGCGAAACCATCGTCGCCTCGCCGGCGATTTCGAATGGTATGATCTTCGTGCGCGGGGAGAAGCATCTGTTTTGCATTGAGTAGGTGAGTAGTGAGTGGTGTGGAGATGGAAACAACTCACTACTCAATACTCACCACTCACCAATTTCAGAACACATCCAGCCAGAAATGGTGGCCGCGGTAGTAGCGTTGCGGCTGCCAGTATTCGTAGCGCCAGCCCGGTTCACGGAATGCCGGGAACGCCATGTAGGCAGGTGGCCGCATGTAAGGCATGCCAGGACCTTCCGGCCAGCGTGGTCCCATCGCTGGCCAGTAGTTGTGCGGGAAATAGTAGTACGGGTAGTAGTAGAGCCGGTTGAGCTGGTAGCTTTGGTGATAGGGTTGATAGTATTGGGCACGAGACTCGCTCGCGAAAAAGCCCATTGCGAGTAAGCCCAAGACGAGCAATCCGCCAGTCCGTCGGTCCATGTGCGTACTCCTTACGTGAAGTTCGGCCGTTGCCTGTGCCCGCGCAATCGCTCTGGGCTGGAGGCGAGGTCAACTCAACGATACCATTCAGATCGGGTCGCCGGGAAAAAAGTTCACACTTCGATTGGCGTTTCGGCCAGGCATAACCCATACTTCAGGCATAGGCGACAGAGTCTCCCTGCGCATCTGCACAGACGGCCAGTGACGCCGGTCCCCACTACCCGAGCACCCGATGTCCGACATGCGATCGTCGAGAGTGGCGAACTTTGTCGACAGCCTCTTTTTCGGCCTGGGCCGCGGCGTGGTTTTACTCGTTCCGTCGGCCTTCCTGACGGTGGCGGCAATCCGAAGCTGGGATCAGCAAAAACCCTGGCTCCTCCTGGGCGGCATAGCCTTCCAACTTCTGGTAATGCTTTGGACGTTCTTGTCCGCTCGATCGTGGAATCAGCCCATCGGCCCGGCCCTGGTCACGCTCTATCTCACCGCCGTCGCCTGGCTTTGGTTCGGCGACGGCGTCAACGATTGGTTCACCCATCTCTCCAAAGGCGTGTTGATCGGATTCCCAATCATCGTGTTCGGTTTCCAGACTCTGATCGAATCGGGCGCCCCGATGCTGCGAGACGCCAATATCCTGGCCGATCGCCTGTCGAATCGCCAGGATTGGCCGGCGGATCTGTTGCAGTGCCGCGTCTTGCCCGAAGTCAAAGCATTTCGCGCCAGCTTGGCGTACGATGCGGCGCCGGCGCTGGCGTTGCTCGATCACCCTCGCATTGAGGTGCGCGTGGCAGCCCTGTTGGCATTGGAGTTCCGGAAGGATTGGCGACCCGGACAGGCCGAGTACGTCATGCAAATCGCGCAACGGGCCGAGGAGCCGGTCGTTCGCGCCGCCGCCGTTTTGGCACTGGGCAACCTGGAAGATCGGCAGATGATCGAGGCGCTGGCACAATTCCTCAACGATCCCAGCCAAGAGGTCCGCCGCGCCGCCATCGAGGCGCTTCTCTGGGAAGGCGAAAACTGCTGGGCATGGATTCGCTTCGCCATCCGCCGCAACATGTCCGACCCGCTTTTCCGCGACGACGGTCCGCTCTTGCCCGAAGGCCAACTGCTCATCCCGGAGATGGTGAACGACATGACCGCGTGGTGCGCGGAGAAGGGGCAAATCTCGGCCCGGGCGGCGGAGACGCTGGCGGCGCATTTCAATCGCCTGATGTGCGAACGCATCGACCCGACCTTGGTGGCGTGGATTCGCCAGCAATTGGCTGATCCGCAGACGCCGGCCGTTCTGCGCGTCGAACTGGGTCGCCTAATGCAGGTCCACAAGATCCTCGACGACGAGTTGCTCGATCAGATGCTCGACCCCGGCACGCCGGCGACGCTACGGCTCATTGCCTGCGAGACGATTCTGTCGCAGGAGACGGGCGATCCGATGCTGCGCAGTGTTGCCGTCAGCTGCCTGAAGGACCTCGCGCGTCTGCCGAACCGCGAGATCGCCCTGGGCACGGCCGATGTCGTGCAGCGTCGGCTGGGCGTGGACTTGGGCATCGGCTTGGGGCAACCTCTGCCGCCGGTGAACAGCCGTCAAGCGGGCGACGTTGTGCGCCGCCTGCTCGCCTGGGCCAACCAGGGAGACGACGAACTCGAGCAGTCCGGCGCCCCCCGCGGCGGCTCGCGCTGGACCATCTGATCACTCGGCCGCCATTTCTTCAGAGCCTGAAGCGTCTGCGAAGCAATCTCCTTCGCCTACGCTTCAGGCTTTGGCCTTTTGTCCGTAGAACGTCCTTATCCGACAACTCGAGCATGAGGCCCAGACGCCATGACCGCGCTCGATCTTCAGAAACGACTCCTGGCGCTCGCCGATCCCGAACGAGCCCAGGCATCGGCGCGCTACTTCAAGACAGGGCCGGGAGAATCGGGGGAAGGGCTGCGTTTCCTTGGCCTGGACGCGGCGAGCGTTCGCGGACTTGCCAAGGAGTTTCGCGCCCTACCGCTTGCCGAGGTGGAGGCGACGCTCCAGTCCGATTGGCACGACGAACGCGCCGTTGCCCTCGTGGTTCTCACGCTGCAGTATCCGAAGGCCGACGCGGCGGCGCAGAAGGCGACATACGAACTGTACTTGGCGAACACCTCGCAGGTTAACAGCTGGGCCTTGGTCGACTGCTCGGCTCCGCAAATCGTCGGAGCGCATCTTTGGCCGCGCAGCCGCAAGCCGCTCGGGAGACTTGCGAAATCCAAGAGTCTGTGGGAACGCCGAATCGCCATCGTGGCGACGCAGCACTTCATTCGCAAGGGAGATTTCGCCGACACGCTCCGCGTCGCAGAACGCTTGCTCAACGACGACCAAGACCTCATCCACAAGGCGGCCGGCTGGATGCTGCGCGAAGTCGGCGAGCGCGACACGGCGGTCCTGGAGCAGTTTCTAAAGCAGCACTATCGCGCGATGCCGCGCACGATGTTGCGCTACGCGATCGAGAAGTTTCCGCCCAAGAAACGCAAGGCGTATCTGAACGGCGACGTATAACATGGGCTGTAGGGTGCGTGAAACGCACCTGCCAACCGAAATGGTGCGTTACACGCACCCTACGAAATCCCGTGAGGTGAGTCATGTCCCAGACTGTGGATTGGATGTATCACCGCAAGAGCTGAATGTCGTGCAAGAAGGCTCAGGGGTTCCTTGAGCAGCACGATGTCCAAGCGAAGTCCGTCACCGACGCCAGCAAAGAACGCAAAGGCCCGGCCGACGCCTTGGCGTTGGCGAAGTCTGTCTCGTTCATTTACGTTGCCAAGGGGAAGAAAATCGTCACGATCAACATGAAAAATCCGCCGGACGACGACGCCCTGATCGCCCTCTTGCTCGGCCCATCGGGCAATCTGCGCGCCCCGACGATCCGCAAAGGGAACACGCTCTACGTCGGCTTCAGCGAAGAATCGTACGCACAGCTCGTGAAATGAGATTGTCGGTGGGTCGCGGGATTAGTCACACCAGCGCCGGCTGCGAACCGCGCACTCCGACCTTTTCGCAAAAATAGCGAATCACGTCCGCATCGACGGTCGGCTCAAACTTGCGAGCGAAGAATCGCCCCGAGCTTTCGATGGCGGGGACATCATTCATCGTCAATACCACCGGATGGTTGCTGTCGCCGTAGGTCGTGCCGAAGTTGAGGTAGGTGAGGTTCGCTCCCGTCACTTGGGCCGCCAGCGGTGAGTTCATGAGCAAGGTTTGGAAGAAGCTCATGTCCGGCACGAGCGAGTCTTTGAAGGCCAATTCGTAAGCGGGGTTCTGGGCCAGAAAATCCAGGATGTAGCCGGCTGCCTCGCCGGTGATGCAGAACCATTGCGAGCCGCGATGAAACAGCCACCTGTCCGGCAGCGCGTGCGGGTTGGGGCGCAGATTGATGCCCCAGAAGTAGAAGGAGCGCAAGGCCGCTCGCAACAGACGATACGGATGCAGTGCCGAGTCGTAGACGTTGCGCGTGACGACCGGCCAGCGAATTCGCCAATAGAAATTGCGCGGATCGTTTTCCTCGAAGCGCTCGGCTTCCAAAAAGATTTTGCCCTGGTTGGCGGCGAGAAAGGCGGTGAGCCCGTCGCGCACGAGCAAGTCCTGGCCGCTATTGAGCGTGACGAAGTCGTAGGATTTCCCCGCCGCGCGCACGGCCTTCAGGAGCAACAGCGTCGCGTCGATGGTATTGTAATCGCCCCATGTCACGGAAACGCGATCGTCAAGCACCGTGACGCTCGACCCGGACGCGATCGCGCGGATCACCTCCTCCGTGCACTTCGCATCAACGTGAATGTAAACGTCGGCATGCCCCTCGGCCAACAGCTGCCGCACCAAGGCGTTCACCTGGTCCGGGTTCTTGTGGACCAAAAGCATGTGGGCGACGCGCAGGTCGTGGATTTCCGCCATCCGGCGTTCCTCGTTATCGCAGCCAGTACCTCGCCTCTTGCCACGCGTAAGCGGCCTTGATGGTGATCCCTTGCGGCGATTCAACGAATTCTACATCAAGAAACCGTGCACGGACGAACCCTAACGACAATGTAAGCGTTGTGATTGGAGGCCCGAATTGCGCCAAGCGAGTGCTGCGCGCGAGAAAAGCGCAAGCGAAAGTCACCGTGGCGACTCGCGCTTGCGCTTTCCTGCGTTTCGGCCGTGCTCATCCGAAGAGGCGGCTAAAGAAGCCGGTGTTTTTTTCTTCTTCCTTTTGCTCCGGGGTGGCGCCAGCGGGTGGTTTGCTGGCGGGTTTTTGATCTTGATTGCGGCGTAACCTGTTGAGTCGCTCGCGCAGGTCGGGGTCGCGGCTGGATTGTTCAATTTCGCGGGCCAACTCATCCTTAAGGCGCTGAACTTCTTGCTTTTGCCTTGCCATCTCGGCCCGTTCCTTGGCCATGGCCAGTTCCATTTGCTTCATCTGATCCATCATGTCCCGTTCGTCTTGTTCGATTTGGCGGCGCTGCTCGTCGAGTTCGCGTTTCAGGCGGAGGATTTCCTCGGCCTGTCCAAGCCGCGTCGCGCTGACGGGCGCATTCGGGAGGAGGGTCGGCGCCGGGCCGCCCAAGGCCGATTCTTCCGCTTCTTGCAACTTCTGATGCAGGCTGCGTATGACTTCGGATTTTTCTTCAACGAGCATTTCGTACTCGTGCTGCCGTTCCAGCCAAAGTTCCTCCCCCTCGCCGGCCCCGAGCGCTTCGAGCTCGTCAATGCGAGCCTTTAGCTCGGCATTTTCCAGGCGCAGCAACTCAAGCTCCTCGGCAACGGCGGGAGCCAGCACAACGGCGGCGCTGATCGCATCTTCAGATTTCGTTCCGCCGCCTCGCAGTTCGCTCAATAGCTGCTCGTTGGCTGCCGAGAGCATCTCAAGCTCTTGGTCGAACTCCGTAAGCGTACAGAGATCGTTGTCGGTGTCGTCCGGTTTTTTCGTCGGTGGGGCGGACGGTGACGCGCGGCGCGCATCGCGGCGTAAGACGGGTGCCATCTCTCTGTCTCCAATCTTGCGTTCCGAGGGCGCAACATAGTTCCGAGGCATGTCGCTCCTACCACCACTATAGCTCGCAAAATCGGTACAGGTGCAAAAATCCTCTGAGGCTGAAGCGTGAGCGAAGAAAAACGTGCTTCGCTTGCGCCTTAGGCTCTGACGGCCAAGACCTCGCGCAAGATCGCAAGGGCCGCGTCGACTTGGTGGGCGGTGATGCACAAGGGCGGACAGAAGCGAATGGCGCTCTCGCCGCAGCCCAAGAGCAGCAGGCCCCGGCGGAATGCGTTCTGAATGACGGCGTCGCGCAACTCCGGGTTGGGGGACGGGTCGCTTTCGGATTTGCCCAGGTCCATCGCCGTCATTAGCCCCAGGCCGCGAACGTCGGTGATGAACGGGAAATCCTCGCGCAGCTTCCGCAAACCAGTGCGCAGTTGTTCACCACGCTCGGCAGCGTTGGCGATGTACTCCGACTGCAGGAGGTCGATCGTCGCCAGGGCGGCTCGACAGCTGACCGGGTTGCCGCCGAACGTGCTGGCGTGGCTGCCGGGCGGCCAATCCATGACGTCGCCACGGGCGACAATGGCGCCGAGTGGCATGCCGCTGGCGATGCCTTTCGCAAGACACAGAATGTCCGGCTCGACATTCCAGTGCTGGACCGCGAACATCTTGCCCGTGCGGCCCATGCCGGTCTGCACTTCATCGGCCACAAGCAACATTCCGTACTTGTCGCAGAGCGCACGCAGCGCCGGTAGGAACCCCGCGGCCGGCACGTGATACCCGCCTTCGCCCTGGATCGGCTCGACGAAGATCGCCGCCACTTCCTCCGGCGGCGCCACGCGTTTGAACACCGTGTCTTCGATCTGTTTCACGCACGTGCACACGCTGTGCTCCGTCGCGCACGTCTGACAGCCGCGCGGGAACGCCACGTGATGGATGTCCGGCACCAGCGGCGAGAAGCCACGCCGATGCACAAGCTTCGAACCCGACAGCGACATGGCGCCGTACGTTCGCCCATGAAACGCGCCGAAGAAGGCGATGGCGCGCGACCGATGCGTGTGCCAGCGGGCCAGCTTCAGCCCGGCTTCCAGCGCCTCCGCGCCGCTGTTCGTGAAAAACACGCGCTTCGGCTTTGATCCCGGGGCCAGCTCGGCGAGCTTCTGAGCGAGATCGATCTGCGGCTCGTAGTAGAAGTCCGTGCCCGACATGTGCAGCAACTTCGCTGCCTGATCTTGAATCGCCGCCACGACCTTGGGATGGCAATGCCCGGTCGCAGTGACGGCGATGCCCGCGGTGAAGTCGAGAAACAAATTGCCGTCCACGTCCTCGATCACCGCGCCCGACCCGCGCGCGCAGACCAGCGGATAGATGCGCGTATACGACGGCGACATGTACTTTTCATCGCGGTCGAGCAGCGCGCGCGCTTTCGGCCCCGGCAAAGCGGTTTGGATCTTCGGAACCTGGCGTCCTTCGAATTGCCACATGGTGATTATCCCTCGATCTTTCCAACACCGATCGTTTCAGGTACGACGAGCTTGACCTGTCAACCACGCTCTCACGAATTCCTTCAAAGACGATGCCAGGAGTGTGAGTTCATCGCCAATCGGCGTCCAAACGAAAACACTTGGCTCCACGACTCCCTGAGCGTTGATTGGATGTGCGAAGGTCCCATCGGCTCCGTTGCTCGCAAAAAACAGCAGATCGTCGCCACGAGGACAGTACCGGCGGTTGTCGTCGTATGGATGCATGGTAGCCCAGCGCATGCGGAGGTTCTGTTTGACCATATCTGAGATTGGCCAGAACAACCACATATCCTCGAACCAGTCACCGTCATCGACGCTTAGCATGCTCATGACACCGTTCGAATCAAGGAACAGCGAACGAAGTTCGAGCGGCATCAGCACCTTCAGCAGCGACTCCAGTTCAGCAAAGTCTTGACTCAATGCCGGTGGCCGAAAGTCCGGCTTTGACCGGATGCCAGGCGCGCGTTCGGCATCCGCATAGACCTCGATAATGAAATCGCGCCAGTTCATTGTTCACCGCGATTGGCGTCGCAACGGCTTGATCGCGACCAAACCGCGCGGGCGGAATTGCACTTTCATTTCACAGTTAGCCAAAAGGCCGGTGCCGACCAATGGTTCGGTGTCCGATTCGTCTATGTCGATCAGGCGCTGTCGACGGTTCCATACAATCGATCCGAGGAACATGTCGACGAGGATTTCGCTACCAGCCGCCAGGGTCGCATAAGTTTGATGGTCCCAGGGCAGTCCGAGATCGGCAACCAGGGCGGGGGGCAAGCTCAGGAAACCGTCAAAGCCTGTGTCGATAACTGCCGTGATTCGCCGGCTCGGCCCACCAGGGCCGCGAACGGTCAGTTGAACGGTCGCTTCAAGGTCGGAGTTTACGATGCCGGTAATCATGCAACCGGACTCCGTCGACCGCCGAATCGTCGCGCGGAACGCGAGCCGACCCTACGCAGCCAAATCTGGGCCTCTGGAACGCGGGAACGCAGCCGTGCACAAGCCGCCATTTCACTTTCGTCGATTTCGTATTCGCCGGTCTCGATGTCGATGGCAATGAAATGGCGCGCGCTCGCGCCCTTCAAGCTCGGGCGAACTTGCTTTTCGAAAATCTCTTCACCACGCCTGGCAATTTCCTCTTTCGGATATCGGCGTTTTGTTGTCCCCATCGCTGTCCTCCCATGATAATAATTTCCTCATTTGCCCCTCTAGTCTATCCGCATAACTCCACAGATTCGCTGCGCTCGCCTGCGCGCTTTTGGCGGCTATTTCACCTCCGTCGTCAATCCCTGTGCCATCTTGACTTCCTCGGCATGATTGACGGTCCAGGCGGTCTTGTGCGTGACGGCTTCGATCAGGCCAGCGGCGCTGGGGTGGCCGTTGCCGCTCTTCTTGACGCCGCCGAACGGCAAATGCACCTCGGCGCCGATGCACGGTAAGTTGACATAGCCCATGCCATATTCGCATTCATCGCGGTAGTAGCGCATCGTGCGGTACGACTCGGTGATGACGGCGAGCGACAGGCCATACTCGGTGTCGTTGTAGATGCGGACGGCGGCGTCGTTGTCCTTGAACGGAATCAACGCGAGGTGTGGGCCGAAGACCTCCTCGCGGATGCAGCGGACCTTGGGGCCATGCTTGATGCGATAGATGTGCGGCGACAGGAAGCAGCCATCGACCGCCGCTTGCGGCTTCGCGCTCGCGTTCGCTACGCCGCAAGCTGCTGTGCCCTGCAACAGAATCTCGCCGCCTTCCTCCTTCGACAGCGCGTTGTAGCGTTCGATCTTTTCCATCGCGGCTTTGTTGATGACCGGCCCGGTGAAATTGTCAGCGTCGAGCGAATCGCCGATCTTCAGACGCCGGGCGACCGCGACGAATTTCTCCGCATAGGCGTCGATCAGCTTTTCGTGGACCAGGATGCGCCCCGCGGAAACGCAGCGTTGGCCGCTCGTTTTGAAGGCGCTGATGATGCCAGCCGTGACGGCCAAATCCAGCTTGGCGTCTTCGCAGACGATGACGGCGCTCTTGCTGCCGGTCTCGCTGGCGACGATGCGGTCGGGGATGCCGGCCGAGATTTCGGCGATCCGTTTGCCGACCTCGTAGCTGCCGGTGAACAGGACGCAGTTGACGCTCGGATTGCGCACCAGCGCCTCGCCCGCCTCGCCTTCCCCATGCACCAGGTTGATGACGCCCGGCGGAAACCCGGCCTCGACAAACAACTCGACGATACGCTGCCCGATGGCCGGCGTATCCTCCGACGGCTTGAAAACGACCGTGTTCCCCTCCACCAGGCTTGGTCCCAGCATCCACAAGGGCACCGCGAAGGGGAAGTTCCACGGCGTGATCACGGCCGCGACGCCCCATGGCTTGCGACGCATGAACGCGTCCTTCTCCGCGATCTCCGATGACAGCACGTCCCCCATCGGCATGCGGCCTGTGCCGAAGACGTACTGGATCATGTGCAGTCCTTCGACGACCTCGGCGCGGCATTCCGTGACGACTTTGCCGCACTCGCGGGCCATTAGCGTGGCGAGATTGTCGGTCTCGCGCTTGACGAGCTGCGCGAGGTTGTCGAACAACTCGGCTCGGCGGATGCGGCTGGTGCGTCGCCAGCCTGGGAACGCCGATCGCGCGGCAGCCACCGCGTCGTCGGCGTCGGCTTTCGTGCCGAGCGGAAACGTGCCGATGATTTCGCTCAAGCGAGCCGGATTGGTGCTGGCGAACGTCTTGCCCGCGGCATTGCGCCATTGGCCGGCGAGATAGTGTCGGCCGTCAACAGAACGGACCATAACGATGCCTCCTCCGCATTGCGGGTCGCGGTATAATTCTATCCCAACGAATCCTATTCGTAACCGTTCACGGCGCCCCGGTGCTGTTTGCCGAGAGTGAATGCAGCCGCAGGCTAATGTCTCCGGCTACATTGGGAGGCATGCATGACCCATGGAATCGGCGATCTGCCCGACGATATCGCGCAGGCCATCGCCGAAGAACCGAATCTGGAGAGCGGCGGTTGGCGGCTGGTCGGGTTGATCGGCGAGTGGATGCTAGGGGCGATGGCCGGCCTGATCTTTCTGATCGGCGGTGGAACCTTGGCAGCTTGCTTTTTCAAACAAGGTGAACCAGGCGCCGATTGGATGTTCGGCATCGGCGTCTTCTTCCTTGGCGTGAATGCGCTGGTGTTCGTCCTCGGCATCGGCATCATGATGCGCGATCTGGAGCCTCGGAATCACCGTCGGCGCCGTGGCCCTGGCCGGTCTGCCCGATCTCGTCATGCGCATGCAAGAAGGCAACTTCACGCTGTCCGAACGGAACTACAAATGGCTGCTCGCATCCGCCGGCGCCATCCTGATCATTCTCGTGCGCATGCTCTGGCCCTCTAGCGCAAGCCGAACTTGGGTGGCCATCGAGTTGGGAATCGGCATTGGCATCTACGTCGCGTGGCTGGTCTTCGCGTTTGTCTGCGTCAACCGCTATCCGATGAACGACCCGGACATGACCGGGCATCAGCTGCGGATCTTTGCCGAGACGGGCGAATTCGTGGTGCCAGGAAGCACGGTTATTAGGGATAAGCACCACCTGGCCCGATTGCGGGGAGGCGATCCGGACAGGATCAGTGTGGACGTTGCCAAGATTCTGAAAGTCGATTCGATCGACTGGAACAAGCAAATGTTGATCGTGATCTCGGGAGGCGAGCAGCCTCGCGCAGGCTACCGCGTTGAGCGCAAGAAGCTCGACATTCACAAATACAAACTCACGGTGCACTGGGCGCTGGTAGAGCCGTCAACCCCGGCGAAGGGAAAACAGGTTCCGACCACGCCGACGTGGACGATACTGCTGGAGCGTTTTGACGGGGACGTGGTGTTTGATCCAAAATCCGCCCCGCCGCCGAACTGGTAGGGTCCGCCAGAGAAGCCGCGCATGAAGGAAACGACGGCAGTGATGCGGCCGCTTCCTTCGTGTGCGGCTCTGGTGGATGCCGTTGCCGATTCGATGACACATGTGTCGGCATGAAGACACGTTTGGAACGTATTTCTCTCGCTCGCAAATCCAGGTTCTTGACCGAAGTCAATAAACGCCAACACGTTGCTTGCAGGCGCCGTTGCGATTGCGTGGGATTGGCATCACCCGTGCATTATGCACTCACGCAATGGTTGAAGGTGGTCTTCAACCGGAATCATCACGGTCGGGATCAAAAATGTCATCCCGACAAGACGCTATCGCCCGAAGGAGTTCTCCCCATGTTCCATAAAATCGTTGGCCTTACACTTTCTGGTCTCGTCTGCCTGGCGCTCGGAGTCGCATTGCTGGGCGACATCGGCGAGGCCTCCGCCCAGCAAAAGAAACCCAAGTTCGATCCGTCCCGCCTGAAGCTGATCTTCCACAAGGTCGATCCCGAGATTCGCACCGCCCAGAGGGCGTTGCAAGTCACCCACACCGACCTCGTGAAGGCCCGCGCGGCCATCACCCGCGCGATGAACGACGACGTGTTCGGCGAAAAAGGCGCGACGGAAGGCGCCGTGCTCGACGAGTTGAAGGCCGCCCTGAATGCGACCAATCGCGCGATCAGCGATGTGAACGTCGCCATCCGCCGGGCGAACCTGGCCCAGCTCCGCGACAAGAACCCGTGATGCGCGCCTCCGAGCCCGCAGCGCAAGCAAGGGAAACGACGGCGTCCTGGGGCAACCCGGGACGCTGTCGTTTTGGGGCTGGCGACTTTTTGCGAGCCGGAAGCGTCCGCGACGAGTGTTGCGTGGACTGTCGCTAACGCTTCAAGCTCATGACCAATTCGCCGCGTTGAGGATGCACGCAAGGGAAGGTGCGTCTTGCCGCCGAATGCGGAATGAGGGAGAATAGCAGCAGCATGATTCGATTACACATCGCCAACAGAAAGGACCCCGCATGCTCTCCATCACTCTGACTGCGTTCACCTGCCTGGTCGTCGGCGCACAGCAGGACGCACCCAAGATCCACGCCAAGACCCCGATGCGCATCGGTCAGTCTTCGCACGTCGTCCGCAGCGCCGAGGAACTCGGCAAGCTGCAAAATATCGACGCCGACAAGGCATCGGCCAATCTCGCCAAAGCGCTCAAAGTTCAAGCGATCGACTGGAAGAAACAAATGGTGATCGTCGTCTACGGCGGCACGCAGCGCACGGGCGGCTTTTCGGTCGAAGTGAAATCGCTGCAAGTCAAGGACGGAAAACTTGTCGTGAACTGGAAAGTCAATGGCCCGCCGCCCGGTTCCTTTGTCACGCAGGCGCTAACCAATCCGACGCTGACGATTCTCGTCGATCGGTTCGAAGGCGACGTGATGTTCGATCCGAAGACCCCGCCGCCGGGCCTGGGCAAAAAGCTGGGCGGGTCATGATCCGCTTCGAACCCAGGAACAGCCGACACCACGCGCATCGGTCATGAGTCGGCCGGTAGCAGGAAGCGAAGGTACTCGGCCAGCTGGGCGGTGGTGAACGGCTTTTGCAGGAACCCGCTGGCGTTGAGCCCGGCAAAGCGCCCCGACGTTTCGGGTTCGCTGAAGCCGCTCATGATCAGAATGGGCACGCCGGGCCGGTCGCGTCGAATCTTGCGGAGCGCTTCCAGTCCGTCCATGCGCGGCATGGTCAGATCGAGCAAGATGGCGCGCACCTCTTTTGTCGGGTCGGTCAAGTACTCGACCGCGACGACGCCATCTTCGGCTTCCATCACGGTAAACCCACAGGCCTTCAGGAAGTGCCGGAGAAACTTACGAACCATCGGTTCATCGTCCACGACGAGGATTGTGCCCGTGCCCCGCGCTCGCTGGCGTAGATCTGGTCGAGATCGTCGGCGGCATAGTGCAGGCCCGGCCACGTCGGGAAAAGCCAGCCGCCTAACCAGCCGCCCATCAGCAGATCGCCGACGATCATCGCCCCATCCGCGCTGAGCACCGAGACCGATCCGAGCGTATGTCCCGGCGTGAAGACGATGCGCGCCGCCACGCCATAAGAACTCAGGTCGATCTCATCGTCGATCAGCACATCCGGTTCGAAGGCCGGATAGCCGAGGTTGAGCAAGGGCAGGACGAAATAGCCGGCAAGGTTAGCCGGCTTGAGGATGCCGTTGTCGCCCCGTCGGACCTTGTCGGCGTCGGCGCGGTGGACGGCGATGGGCGCTCCCGTGGCGGCTTTGAGTTGCGTCGCGCCGCCCGCGTGGTCCCAGTGCCCGTGCGTGCACAGGATCAACGACAGCTTGCCTTTTTCAATCCCGAGTTCCTTCAGAAACTCGAGGATGCGCAGCACATCTCTCGGCCCGCCGGCATCGATCAAGATCGCCCGCTCGCCGGTGAGCAGATAAACGTTGGGGATCGATAATCGCAGAATGTGCAGCATCGGACCGGTTCCCTGTTTAGCCGGCGTTCGTAGAACGCCGCGGAACAATCGCCCGTCCACCTCTACGAGGCGGGGCTAAACGTTCGACCTAGCGCGACAACTCCGGCAGCGCTAGCGGACGCGAACGGTCGTTCTCCGCCCTGAAATCGCCCAGATTGTTGCGCCAGAAGAAGCGCCGACTCAGGTCCACTTCCGCGACAATGACCGTGCCCCATTTCTCCGCCCGCGCCATCGGCTTGCCGTCGTGATCGTACACCGCCGTCAGGGTCCAGTTGCTCTTGATGTCGGTGTAAGTGCTGCTCACGAGATGGACGTGATTCTCGCAAGCGCGCGCGGCGGCCAAGAGCGGATTGCAGCCCCAGACCGGCCAGGCGATCACCTCGGCCCCGTTCTTTGTCAGCTCGCGCGCGACCTCGGGGAAGAAGCCGTCGTAGCAGACCATCATGCCGACTTTGCCGAATTGCGTCTCGAAGACGGGATAGTCCTTGCCCGCGGCGATGCCGGCGTCCACCTCGCCGCGCGGGATGCACACCTTGCGATACTTGCCGATGATGCGCCCGTCCGGCCCAATCAACACGGCGACGTTGTAGACCAGATGCCCGTCGCGCTCGACCAGGCCGACGACGATGTGAATCTTGTACTTCTTGGCCAACTCGCAAAAGAACTTGGTCGATGGCCCCGGGATCGGCTCGGCCACGTCGGCGAACGTCTTGCCCAGGCCGACATACGTGATCGTCTCGCCCAGCACGACGAGGTCGGCGTTCTGCTTGGCGGCGTCAGCGATGAACGGCTCATACATCTTGCAGTTGTCCATCGGCGTCTTGCCGCCGCGCGGCATGAAATGCACCGACGCCAGCCGCACTTTGCGCGGCGAAGGCGGTGACACTTCGGTCAGCCGCGCATCGGCCCAATCGACCCGTCCGCCCGCGGACCAGCGCAGATGCAACTCGACCACCGCCTGCGTCGCCTTGCTCGGCGCTCGATAGGTCCCCGCCACTTCCATCCACCCTTTGATCGTCGCGCGATCGAGTGGATATTCCGGCTCCGCCGTCGGCAGGCCACCCGGCCCATCATCCGGCGGATCCACACGCACCGGACGACCCTTCTCGTCGCGCCAAAGCACTCGCGCAAGGACGCTGCGGCGCGGCGATTCCACGTTTTTCACAGAACGAAGCGCATGGAATTCATAAAACTTGCCGCCGGTGATCGGAAAGCTCTTCTCCCACCAACCATGCAGCCCCTCACGCTTGTCGGCAGCGATGGTGAGCATACCGGTCGCGTTCGGTCCACCCTTGGCGTCGAAGGAGAAGTGCGGCTTGATCTCGTCGCGCGGCGCCGCCGGCTTCCAGGCGGCCTGAGCTGACGCGAAGTTGGCAATGGTGAAAAGTGTCAGAGCACTCAAAAGGATGCGTTGCAGCATGATGGCTCCTCCGTAGGGACAAGCTGCCAGCTTGTCCCTGAAGCGTTCGGTTGCCGTGGCTCACAAGGGACAAGCCAGCAGCTTGTCCCTACGCCGGGCCACGCGCCGTATCATAGCCGATGACGATTCGTAGAGCAAACACGAAAGCGAGCGCCGCGATGACCAGCCCGAAGGTTGCCCTCGTCACTGGCAGCGGAATGCGGCGAATCGGCGCAACGGTCGCCGACGCACTGGCCGAGCGCGGCTATCGCCTGGTCGTCCACTATCGCACGTCGGCGGACGACGCCAACGACGCCGTTGGCCGCTACCGAAGCCGAGGCATCGACGTCATTGCCGTGCAAGCCGACCTCGCCGATGAAACCGCCGTCAAATCACTGCTACGGCAAACGCTCGATCACTTCGGCCGACTCGATGTGCTCGTCAACTGCGCCGCAATTTGGCCCAAGAAACGGCTCGAAGACACCACCGCGCTCGACGTCCGTAACGCATTCGACACCAACACGCTCGGCACTTTTCTGTGCTGCCAACACGCTGGCCTGGCCATGGTCCAGCAACCCGAGGGCGGAAACATCGTCACCATCGGTGACTGGGCGATCGAGCGGCCCTACCTCGATCATGCCGCGTACTTCCTTTCCAAAGGGGCGATTCCGACGATGACGCGGATGTTCGCCGTCGAGCTGGGCACGCGCAACCCGGCGGTCCGCGTGAATTGCATCTTGCCCGGCCCGGTAATGTTGCCGGCTGATCTGCCCGCCGACGAACGTCAGGAAGCGATCGACGGCACACTGGTCAAACGCGAAGGCAAGCCCGAGAACGTTGCTCAGGCGGTGCAGTTCTTCCTCGACAACGACTTTGTCACAGGCGTATGCCTGCCGGTCGACGGCGGGCGGACGATCTATGGGGGTTAGGCCGTTCTTCGTTTGGCGCTCGCATGGCGCCACGCGGGCGCTAAACGAAGAATGAGAATCTTAACGTTTTCAGTCGTCAAATCGACCCGCGGTTCCCCACAGGCCGAGGGCGGGATTCGAAATGAAGTAAACCTCTTCGCCATCGGGCATCTTGTTCCAGCCGTCGCGCAGCTGACTCGGCTCGTAGCGCGTCATCATCGACGCCAGATCGCCGTACTCGAAGCCGACCGCTTCGATCTCTTGCCGAGTCAAATGGCCCGGACAATAGCGGATGGTGAATCGGCCTTCGCTGGAGCCGTGGATCAGATGCGCCGAGGCGGAGAGGTTTGCAGTCAATTCGGGATGTGCCTTGACATTGGCAAGCGTGGCTGGCGTGCCGCGATAGCCGAAGGACCGTATCATGCGGTCGATCGTCGGATCCTCGCCGAAAGTACGAACGCCGGGGGCCAGCACGATAAGTTCGCCGGCGTCGGCGATGGCCATGCGCGTGCGGTAGATCGCCTTGTTTCCCAGCCACGTCGATTTGTATTCAAGCGGATCGAGATAGACGACGACTTTTTTTGGTGCTCGCTCCAGTCGATCGAGATTCACTTGGCGGCACAGGGCCGCGCCGCGCTCGAAGCAAGCGCGATCGTCGCCGGCGTAGAGGCCGCGCGTGACGAGGTCGCCCCGGTCTTCTTTGTGCGCGTCCTGCGAGGCGGACCCCCTCACCCCCGGCCCCTCTCCCCCTGAGTACGGGGGGCGACGGGAGGATTGCCGTGCACGCACCGTCAACAGATAAACGATGGGTAGATGCTTGCCCAAATGCTCGCTCGCATAGTCGAGTACGGCACGGACCGGCGTGTCGGCGCGGCCCATGATGCGCTCGATGCCGTGGACCGCGCCGAGCCAGTGTGACTTGTTGATCAAGTCGCTGCCGCCGGCGCCGACGAACACGTTCTTGGCGTGATTGGCGATGCCGATGACCTCGTGCGGCACGAGTTGGCCGATCGAGATGATGGCGTCCCATGATCGCTCCACGATAAGCCGATCGAGTTCAACGTTGATCGAAAAGTCGAGCTTGCCCTCGGAGAGCCGATGAACCAGCGACCCTGGCACTTCCCCAAGGGACACGACGCCATTGCGCCAATCGTGGACATGGAAAACGTTGTGCGGCACACCGGGGAACATGTGCGTCAATTCGGCGGGCGTCATCGGCAAATGCGTGCCGACGGCGGGAAGAATATCGACCTCGGCATCGCGGTGCAGGCGCTCATACAGCTGGCAAGTGAGAAAGCCGGCCCAGGAATGGAGCCGGGTCATGTCGGGGGGCAGAAGCAGCACACGCCGAAGCGGTGAACTACGCCGAAGCTGCGTCAGGAGCGCGTCGACATGTCGGCAAGCCTGCGATTCGGTGACGACCTCGTCGAGACCGCCTTCGTGGAGATATTCCATTAAGCAATTGTATCTGCAGCGGGAGCCCCAGGGCGAGGCACTCTGAACCCCAGAGTTCGGAGTACCCCACGGCTTCGCGGAACGGTAATCGAGTGCACTGTCTCACGTGCAAAGATGGATCGTTGGACGACTCTCCTGAGCCGTCCGGATGGTCAGGACGGCTAGGGAGAGCCGTCCTACATTCATCAACCGACTTGTGGCGGTGGACTAGCGTCGCAAGCGGTGCTTGTCGCCGCAGAATTGGTTGGGCTCGCACTTCTGGTCAAAGAAGTATCGGCAAGAACTGAAGGCGAAGCGCATTGTGTGATGGAAGTCGGTGCAGGCCGGGATGTACGGATCGGTCTTACAGCCGACACCGTGGTTGTTGGCGGCGCGGAGAAGCCAGTGGTCGGCAGGCGCCGGGTGAGCACGCTGAGCAAAGGGATACGTTGGCGGTCCGTGTCGTGCAGGTTCGTACGGGATGCTTGGCACGACGAAGACTTCTTGGGCCAGTGCGCCGTTGCTCCAAAAGCCGAGGACGATCATCAAGCTCAACCCAAGGCGGACAGTCGACGTTTTCATCGCTACCTCCCCACATCCGCCCGGTTGCCGACACCAGGGGTCCATTTTCGTTATCGGGCTTTGCCAGGCTTGCCATTGGTGCGAGTCTGCACAAACAAGAATTGCAAGCGAAAGCTGGCGCAACTGTACACATCGCACAGATTGCATGGGGAGATGTCAGTGTTCTTTCGTCCACGCTCGACGGCTCTCGGAAATAATTGACATTGTGGATAACGCGACCTACGCTTTCGCATCGGGACCGATTTCCTTCAATTCCTGAGAGGCACCCTATGGAACCCATCGTTTTCTGGATCGTGACCACGTGCGCCTGCTTGGTCGTCGGAATCTACTTCTTCTTCGTTCGCGAACGCCCCGAAGAAAAGCCCAGCGAACCGCAGTAAGATGACCGTGGGATCTCGCAGGGTCCGTCCCCTGCGCGACCCGTCGGCTGAACTGCGACCATGAACCTCATCTACCTCGACAACAACGCCAGCACGCCGTTGCTTCCGGAAGCGCTGGAAGCAATGCGGCCCTTTCTTTGCGAACGCTTCGGCAATCCCGCCAGCAGCCACGTCTTTGGGCGCCAAGCCAGAAAAGCCCTCGAAGATGCCCGCGAGAAAATCGCCGCCCTCCTGGAGGCGCAGCCGGACGAAGTCGTGTTCACCAGCGGGGCCACCGAAGCGAACAACGTTGCCATGTTCGGCCTGGCTGGTCCGACGCCGGCGCGCCTGGTCACCAGCTTCCTCGAACATCCGAGCGTACTGGAGCCGATCAACGAACTCTATCGGCGCGGCAATGCCATCACGTACCTGGCGGTGACGCCCGATGGCGTGCTCGACGTCGGCAAGGTGCGCTTCCATGAGGACACGCGACTTATCGCGATCATGCTGGCCAATCACGAAACCGGCGCGATACAGCCGATTGAAAGCCTGCTGCGAGCGCTAAGCGTAAACGGGAACGGGCGCGCGGCGGTTCATTGCGATGCGGCGGCGGCGGCGGGCAAGATGCCGATCTCGTTTCGCAACCTCGGCGTGACGACCGTGACCATCAGCGCCCACAAGTTTCACGGACCTAAGGGCATCGGCGCGCTTCTCGTTCGCCGAGGCGTCAAGCTGCACCCCCTCCACTTCGGCGGACATCAACAGCATGGGCAGCGTCCGGGCACGGAACCTGTCGCCCTTGCCGTCGGCATGGCTACGGCCCTTGAATGGTCGCTGCGCAAGCTCGATGAGCATCAGGCACGTCTGCTCGATCTTCGCCAGCGCTTTCTCGCCGCCCTACGCGAACACGCCGCGCCGGTGATGGTGAACGGACCTGTAGAGGGCGGCCTGCCTGGCACGCTTAATCTCTCGTTCCCCGGTTGCAAAGCCGACGCCCTTTTGATGAACCTGGACATCGCCGGCGTCGCGTGCTCGACGGGGTCGGCGTGTTCCTCCGGTTCACTTCTGCCCTCGCCGGTGCTTCAAGCGATGCAAAAGACCGGCGACATTCTACATTCAGCGATGCGCTTCAGTTTGAGCCCACTTTTGCGCGTCGCCGACATCGATGAAGCGGCTCGCCGTATCGTTCAATGTGTGAATAGGTTACGACAGGCTCATGACGCCGAAGATGGCTCAATCGGTTGATCACAAACCTTTGTTTTTCAAGCATTTAGAGCAACCTGGCTGGCTTTCCGCATGGCGCTTTTTTCGGTACAATAACCGAGTGGCGAACCATTGCATGAACGCAACCGCGCAAGGTCGTTGAGATGACCAAGGTCAGCCCGCCGCCGTTCCTGGCTACCCCAGAAAATCGTCCCGCGCTGGCGGCGATCCAGGATCTTTTGTTTGCTTTGCACGCGGGAACGGACGAATCTTTCCCGAATCCACTCTATGTGCATGGACCGGGCGGGTGCGGCAAGACAACTCTGCTCTCCCTTCTCGAGGCCGAGATGCGCAACGCCGGCATCGCGACGTTACGATTGTCCGCCAACGATTTCGCCGAGCTTGAGAGCGTCGAAGATCTAGCCGACGTCAGTGTTCTGATCGTTGAGGATCTGCAACACCTTCCGACACGCTATGTGGAATTGTTGGTGCGAATCATGGATGAACGTCATCGGCTTGGTCTGACGATGGTGTTTACTGCCAATCGAGGACCGGGGCGGTTAGAGTATCGGGGCGTTCGGATCGCGCAACGACTTGCGAATCGCCTCGCTGGTGGCCTGGTGATCGGCGTCGCCCCGATGCAGAAGCCAACCCGATTGCGCGTGCTCAGAGCATTGGCGCAGCATGCCAGGCTCAGCGGTGTCGCGCCGGAGATAATGGATTGGCTTGCGGACGCATTGACCGGAGGCGGTCGCGAACTCGTCGGCGCCGTTCGCCAGCTGAAGGTGTTGCAGGGGCTGCAGCGGCAACCGCTGAAGTTCGCGGACGTACAAGCCCATTTTCGCGCCCAGATGGAAGCGAATGCTCCCGCCGTCGAACGCATCGCTGAGCATGTCGGCGGCTACTTTGACGTTGCGCCCAAGCAGATGCGCTCGCCGCGCCGATCACGTAGCGTTGTCTTGCCTCGCCAAGTCAGCATGTACCTGGCCCGGCAGCTGACGCGGCTAACCCTGAAGAAGATCGGCGAGTACTTCGGCGGCCGCGACCACAAGACGGTCCAACACGCCTGCCGCAAAGTCGAGGCCGCCATGAAAGCCGATGCGAAGCTCTCCGGCGCCATACGGCATCTGTTTGCCGAGCTTGCCTGACACAGGGGAAAACGTGTTGCCGACTTTGTCATCCCTTGGCAGTACGGAATCAGAATCAAGTGATTGTCCTTGATCGTCTCGAGAGGTTGCAGAGTTGTCAACGGCTATCAACATGAAACGCGACGCTCACCAAAACGTTTTCCCCAGCACGATTGGATGCCGAATGTCGTTCGCAGCAAGACGTTGTGAGTTTTCGGAGCACATGATTTGTAGGAAGGTCAATAACATTTCTACTACGACTGTATTTCAATTGAACAGTAATAAGTAAAGGATCTACCGCATGAAGATTCGATGCCATCGTGAGGGGCTTCTCGCTGCATGTCAACTCGCCGCCGTTGCCATCGCACCACGTGATGTCAAGCCGGTACTGCGCAATATCAAGGCGATCGTCGATGAGGATCGCTGCACGCTCATGGCGACCGATCTCGAACTGGGCATACGGCTCGAGGTTCGAGGCATCAACGTGGACGAACCAGGCAGTGCCTTGTTGCCAACGGCTCGATTGATTGCCATCTTGCGCGAAGCGACCGATGAAGAAATGACGATCGAAGCGAGTCCCGACAAGTGTGTCGTGAAAGGGGACACCAACGAGTTTGACATGCCGAACGAAGACCCGGCGGCGTTTCCGGATGTGCCGGCGTTTGCGGAGGAGAAGTACCATGAGATCGCCGCTGGCGTGTTGCGCGAGATGATCAAGCGTACGGTCTTTGCCGCGGCGACCGAAGGCCAAGTGCGTTTCGGCGCGACCACTGGCGTGCTCTGGGAGTTAGAGGACGAGAAAGCGTCGCTGATCGCAACCGATGGCCGACGCCTCGCCATGATGACCGGTCCTGCCAAACCGCACGGCGGCCACTCGACAAAAGGCCAATCGCCGGTCGTGCCGGCCAAAGCGATGAGCCTCTTGGAACGCAATCTTACCGACCCCGGTGAAATCATTCGTATTGCCTTTCGCCAGAACGAGGTCCTGATGAAAACCGATCGAGCCATGATTTATAGTCGGCTCGTCGAAGGCCGCTTTCCGAACTACAAGCAAGTCATTCCGAGCAAGCATACGCACCGGGTGCCGTTGACGGTCGGCCCGTTCAACATCGCAGTGCGTCAGGCGGCGATCATGACCGACGACGAAAGCAAACGCGTTCGCTTTCAGTTCGCCAAGAAAAAGCTGACACTGCGAGCGCAAGGCGCCGAATCGGGACAATCGCGCGTCGAGTTGCCGATCGACTATGACGGCAAGGGTCTGGAGATAAGTTTCGATCCCAAGTTCCTGAACGACATGTTGCGCGTCCTTGAGCCGGACACGCCGCTGATCGTCGACATGAACGATAGCGCCGCCCCCGCGGTCTTTCGGCATGAGCCGAACTATCTTTATGTCCTGGTGCCTCTGGTGGAGACGAAATAGGACGGCTTGCGTTTAGCGTTCGCATGGCGCCTACTGAACGCTAAACGCAAGCGGCTACCGCAACATGGCCCCACGCATACACCAACCCGAACCCGATCCCGAGCCGATCAAGGAAGTCCTTGCGCGCCTGTTTGTGTCGCGCGGCTGGGGTCGGCGGCAGGGCCGATTGCACCTTGAGCGAGCCTGGAGCGACGCGGTCGGCCCGGAGTACGATCGCCACACGCGCGTCCTGGGTCTGAAGCGAGGCATCTTTGAGGTGGAGGTCGACAGTGCGGTGCTGGTGCAGGAGTTGAAGGGTTACCACAAGCGACGATTGCTGGAAGCGCTACGCGCCAAATTGTCCAGCGAATCGATCAAAGAACTACGATTCAAGGTCGGGAAATTCTGACACACTATCCTTCGTTCAGCGTTCGCCCGGCGGCGCGCGGACACTAGACGAAGATCCGAATAAGGACCTATTCATGAGTGACGAAGCCAATACGGCAGCGACCAACGGCAACTACGAATCGGAAAACGTCAATGTCTTGCGCGACGCCGCCCATATTCGCGCTCGCCCCGGCATGTACATCGGCGATACCTCGAGCAAGGGGCTGCATCATCTCGTCTACGAGCTCGTCTACAACAGCGTCGACGAGGCGCTCGCCGGCTATTGCAAGAACGTGCATGTGACAATCAACGTCGACGGCAGTCTCAGCGTCGCCGACGATGGCCGCGGCATTCCCGTCGAGGTCCATCCGCAGGTCGGTCGGCCGACGCTCGAAGTCGTCCTCACCACTGTTGGCGCCGGCGCCAAGTTTGATAAGCGCACCTACAAGACATCGGCTGGCCTTCACGGCATCGGCGCCAAGGCCGTCACCGCCCTCTCCGAATGGGCCGAGGCCGAGGTCCGCCGCAACGGCAAGGTCTATCAGCAAGAGTATGCCCGCGGCCCCGCCATCACCGAAGTCAAGGAGATCGGCGTTGCCCCCAATAACCGCACTGGCACCAAGATCACCTTCAAGCCGGATCCCGAAATCTTCAAGGACGCTACCTTCAGCTACGACGCCCTCGAAGATCGCTTGCGCGAGCTCGCGTATCTCAACAAGGGGCTCGCAATCAAGCTCACGGACGAAAAGACCGGCAAAGAAGACACGTTTCATGCCGAGGGGGGCGTCGCGGAGTTCGTCGAATATCTCAACCGCACAGAGGACAATGTACACAAAGTGCTGTATGTCGATCGAACGGTCGACGACGTGAAGGTGGAGGCAGCCTTTCAGTACACCACGGGTGAAGAAGAACGTTCGCGCTACTACGCCAACAACGCGCACAACCCGGGCGGCGGCACGCATCAATCGGGCTTCCGCACCGCCATCACTCGCGCTCTGACCGCCTATGGTGAAAAAGAGAACCTGTTCAAGGACATCACGCCGACCGGCGAGGACTACCGCGAAGGGCTCACCGCTGTCGTCTCCATCGCCGTGCCGGAGCCGCAGTTCGAATCGCAGACCAAGATTCGCCTCAACAATCCGGAAGTCGACGGCATCGTCTCGAGTGTGGTCTACGAGTATCTCACCAAGTTCCTGGAAGAGAATCCCAAGGAATCCAAGAAGATCATGAACAAGGTGATCGTCGCCGCCCAGGCGCGGGAGGCGGCCACCAAGGCCAAGAAGGCCATGAAGGACCGCAAGAACATCCTGGCTGGCGGCGGGTTGCCCGGCAAGCTCATGGACTGCACCACCCGCGACCGCGATGAATCCGAGCTCTTCCTCGTCGAAGGCGGGTCCGCCGGCGGGTCGGCCGACAATGGACGCAATCGCCATTTTCAAGCGATCCTCCCGTTGCGCGGCAAGGTCCTCAACGTCGAGAAAGCTCGCCTCGAAAAAGTCCTCGCCAATGAAGAGCTCGTCTCGCTCATCAGCGCCATCGGCATCGACATCGGCAACACCGAAGACCTCGAAGGCCTCCGCTACGGACGCGTCATCCTCCTCACCGACGCCGACGTCGACGGGCAGCACATTCGTACTCTCTTGTTAACTTTCTTTTACCGCCAGATGCGCCCCTTGATCGAGAAGGGCCACGTCTGGGTCGCTCGCCCGCCGCTCTTCAAGGTCGAGCAGAAGAAGCACACGCGCTACGTGCAGACGCTCGACGAGATGGGCAAGGAACTGCTCGAACGCGGCACCGAAGGAACGAAGCTGCTGATTGGCGAGCCGGGAGCGTCAGCGACCGCAGTCTTCGAGGGCCCGCGTCTGAAGGCGTTGATGGATGTTCTGAGCGAGCTGGAGCAATCGCTGACGATCTTGGAGCGGCGCGGGCTGAACATCGCAACGCTCTTTGGCCGGATCAAGGATGGCCGTTTGCCGACCTATCGCGTGATGCTGGGCAATCATGAGCATTGGTTCTTCAATTCGGAGGAGGTCGACGCGTTTCGTGCCGAGCATTTGAAGAAGGGCGGTCAGCTCGTGGTTGCCGACGAGGAGGCGCGAAACGGAGAAGCGGCCGAGGCGTTTTCGGTGCTCGAGTTGCACGAGGCGAAGGCAGTCAATCGCGGGCTGGAGAAGCTAAGGGGTTTCGCGTTGCAGCCCGGCGATTTGCTGCCGCTGCCGCGCATCGCCGGCCGCGAACCGGCGCCGCGCTTCTTCCTCGACTACGAAGGCAAACAGCAAGTCCTCGCCCATTTGCGCGATCTGGTTACAGACATTCGCCGGCTCGGCGAACGCGGCATCAAGATCGTCCGCTTCAAGGGCCTCGGCGAAATGGACGGCTCGGAACTCTGGGAGACAACCCTCGACCCCGCCAAGCGCACGCTGCTGCGGGTGAAGCTCGACGACGCATTGAAAGCCGACGAGCTCTTCCGCACGCTGATGGGTGAAAAGGTGGAACCAAGGCGCGACTTCATCCAGAAGCACGCGCTGGAGGTGAAGGAAATCGACTACCACGGGGCGTGAACGGTCGTGACATTTGTTTAGCGTTCGCGCGGCGCCGCGCGAACGCTAAACGAAGAAGGGCGCTCGTCACTTTTTCTCGCTGATGCACCACAAAGCCCGGTTGGTGCGCAGGAAAATCTCGCCGTTGGAGATCGCCGGCGAGGAGTTGGTGGATTCGCCTTTATCGAGCTTGTTGGTGGCGAGGAGTTCGAGTTTGGGGCTGGCTTTGAAGATGTAGGTGGTGCAGTCGCGCGTGAAGACGTAGAGCTTGCCGTCGACGTGGACCATGGAGCCCCAGTTGGAGCCGCTGAATCTCTTTTCGAGTTTCCAAAGTTCCTTGCCGGTTTTCAGGTCAAAGCATTTTGGGCCGATGGGCTGCGAGATGGCGCCGCCGTTTTCTTCGTAGATATAGACGTGGTCGCCGACGATGATGCCGGAGCCGACGCGCTGGTCGTTGCTGGGGTGATGCCAAAGCAGGTCGGACTTGGTGTATTTCGCGGAGCCGGTGATTTTGACAGCCAGCGCTGATTTCTGGTAGCCGGACATGGCGACGGCGATCTTGTGTTCGGGGCTATAGAGCGGCGAGGTGTAGACGTATTCCATGAGGCCTTCGCAGACCCAGTTCTCCGTGCCGGTCTTCGGATCAACGCTCTTGAGTTGATAGGCGGGGCTGTAGAGGAGTTGGTCCTTGCCGTCGATTTGGACGATGATCGGCGTGCCCCAGGAGGTGAACTTTTCGTCGACCTTCCAGACGGTAACGCCGGTTTTCTTGTTGACGGCGAGGAGTTGGTTTCCGCCTTTGCCGTTGTTGGGGCCGCACAGGAGGATGCAGAGGTCGTGATAGAGGACTGGGGAGGACGCGTTGCCGAAGTTATGCTGCCATTTGCCCAGGTCGGTGCGTTTCCAGAGTTCGTTGCCTTTGAAGTCGTAGCAGTACATGCCGGCCGAGCCGAGCGAGACGACGACGCGTTCGCCGTCGGTGGTGGGCGAAGCGTTGCCGTACCAGTCTTGCGTCCAGTTTTGTTCTTTCTCTGGGTAATTGATGTCTTTCTTCCAGAGTTCCTTGCCGTCGGCACGGTCGAGGCACATGAGGGAGCGCAAGGTACCGCCCTTGTTCGCAATGGTGAGGAATACCCGATCGTTCCAGACGACGGGAGTCGAGTTGCCGCCGTAGGGGAGCTTGATCTTCCATTTGACGTTCTCGGTGGGGCTCCATTTCATGGGGACGTCTTTTTCGAAGCAGTAGCCCTGCCCGGTGGGGCCGCGCCAGGCCGGCCAGTTGTCGGCGGAAGCGTCGGCGGCGAAAGCGAGGAGGGCTACGAGCGCAACGAGTCGGTTCATGGGGTTTTCCTTTATGGATCAGAGCCTGATGCGTTAGCGAAGGCTGCCGAAGCCGTCGCTTCAGGCTCCGAGCCGTGTTTTCAGCTCTAGACGCCGAGGCCGGCGGCGTTCTTCATAAAGCGTGTATTTACTTTTTCTCGTCGTCGAATTTCTTGAATTCTATGACAGGCGGTGTGCCAACATTGGGGCGGCCCGTAAGGGCTTCGACCATCGCGATGGCCGTACGCGCTTCTACTTGGAATTCCCCTCGCGCTTGGG
>Ga0194131_10001901_pt1 | contig 34987 bp, 34 predicted proteins | sample TA2KigO120mmetaG_FD_148631 | JGI IMG/M metagenome (GOLD analysis project Ga0194131, IMG submission 148631) | Freshwater microbial communities from Lake Tanganyika, Tanzania - TA2015053 Kigoma Offshore 120m | ecosystem: Environmental > Aquatic > Freshwater > Lake | place: Tanzania: Lake...
CACAATGCTCAAATGGTTCACAACATTCACATGGTTCACAACATTCACATGGTTTCGCAAGGCGGCCGATCAGGGACTTGCCGGCGCGCAAAACTACCTCGGCTTCGTGTTTGCCGTCAGCCGATGCTACGCGCTGGCGGTGAAGTTGTTTCGCAAGGCGGCCGCGCGGGGAGATGCCCACGCGCAACACAACCTCGGCGTCAGCTATGCCAACGGCGAAGGCGTGGCGAAAGACGAGGCGGAGGCGGTGAAGTGGTGGCGTAAGGCGGCCGATCAGGGACTTGCCTTGGCGCAAACCGCCCTCGGCTCCAGTTATTCCCTCGGCCGAGGCGTGGCAAAAGACGAGGCGGAGGCGGTGAAGTGGTATCGCAAGGCAGCCGAGCAGGGACTTGCCGACGCGCAATACATGGTCGGCCTCAGTTATGACAACGGCGAAGGCGTGGTGAAAGACTATGCCGAAGCGGTGAAGTGGTATCGCAAGGCAGCCGAGCAGGGAGATGCCGACGCGCAATACAACCTCGGCCTCATGTATGCCTACGGCCTAGGCGTGGCGAAAGACGAGGTGGAGGCGGTGAAGTGGTATCGCAAGGCAGCCGAGCAGGGAAATGCCAAGGCGCAATCCAGACTCGGATGGTGGCGAGCTGTCGCTAGGGAAGGCCGTAGATCGATCAAGTAACCGTAGTAAAAATCCTAGCAGCCCTCCACCAGCTGCTGAAGTTCCCGCATCAGCGCATCGGCGGATAGGCCGAGAAGATTAGGGCTCCCAAAGGGCCCTTTTCTTTAGCTCACACCCCCCCCCCTGGGAAACCCACCGGTTTACGGTATAATAGATTACTGGAGCTTTAATTAGCTCCTAGACGCCGCACTTCCCGTTTCAGCGGACTGCGCCCTCCCAGCGTGGCCGGATACCGCCTGGGCATCGGCTCCGTTGCACACAGCCCGCCACAAGCCTTAACAAGCTTGTGGCGGGCCCTTCTTTCCGCCGGTTCATCATACTTTCTTTTAGCTATGATATCCCAACTTCTCGCCACTCTAGGTGTGATCATTGAAGAGCACCGTGAGTGAGTTCCTGCTCCAACTTGCCTGATGAACGCTACCATTAACCGCGAAAACTTAATCTTGTTGACCGACAGCTACAAGCTGGGCCGAACTGTTCAATACCCACCCCACACCACTAACGCGTACTACTACTTTGAAAGCCGCGCAGGAGCGAAGTATCCTGAAACCGTGTTCTTTGGGTTGCAGATGCTGCTGATGCGTTATCTCGAAGGCTCGGTGGTCACCCGAGAAGACCTCAAAGAGGCTGACGCGTTTGCCAAAGAGCACTTTCTCGGCCTCGATTTGCTCGACCGTCCGATGTGGGAACACATTGTCAACGAGCACAGCGGTCGGATGCCTATCCGCATTCGTGCGGTTGGTGAAGGAACTCCTGTAGAAGTCAGCAACGTGCTGATGGATGTCTCTGCTACCGACCCGAAGTGTATGGCCCTGCCGGGTGTATTGGAGAGTCTGTTGACGCACGTTTGGGCTCCCAGCAACACTGCCACAATCAGTTACTGTTTGCGTCAGTTTATCACCTTGGCGTTTATTAAGACCGTTCCGGTGGAAAACCACTGGCTACTCGATTACATGCTGCATGACTTTGGTTACCGAGGCGTAAGCAGCACGGAGTCGGCCGGCATGAATGGGGCGGGTCACCTAACCAGCTTCAAAGGCACCGACACGTTAATCGGCATTGTTTATGCCAATCGGTATTACAACGCAGGCATCTGTGGCCACAGCGTTGCAGCAACTGAGCACAGTGTCATGACCGCGCTGGGGCGGTCAGGCGAAACCAAGATGATCGATCGGGTCATCAAAGGGTACCCCAAAGGTATCCTGTCGGTGGTCAGCGACAGCTATGACATTAAAGCTGCGATCAAGTATTACGGTACTGTGGCGAAGGAAGCCATCCTTGCTCGTGATGGTAAGTTTGTCGTACGTCCTGACAGCCCACGGTTCAAAAGCGAAACCCCAGCCAGCCAAATTGTCTGGATTGCCCAACAACTGGAACATTACTTCGGAGCCACAACCAACCGGTTGGGTTTCAAGGAGCTACATCCAAAGGTTGGAATTATCTATGGCGACGGGCTGAGTGTGGAGAAAATCGAAGAAGCCGTCACCGCGTTGGTTGCGGCTGGTTACGCAGCCAGCACCTGTGTTTACGGTATGGGCGGCGGGTTGTTGCAGAAGCACAACCGCGGCACCCAACGCAGTGCATTCAAATGTGCGGCCCAGGAGCGTGACGGCAAATGGCATGATGTTTACAAAGAACCATTGGACAGCACCAAGGCGTCGAAACGCGGTCACTTGTTCCTCACGAAGGACAAAGCCACAGGCAAGCACATCACTATCCGGGAAACCGGCATCGCGCAAGCCGGTTATCGCCCCGAACAGAACTTGCTCGAAACTGTGTTTGAAAACGGTACGTTGTTGAAGGATACCAGCTGGGCAGAGGTGCGGAAGAACACCACTGCAGGCTAGCCTTCTTTCTGAATGGGCTGGGCAATCTTGATTGGTGTGTCGGGGTTAAACGCCCGGATTACGTTGACCAGGTAATGGTTGTGCGTAGACGACACTATCGGGACTCCCAGCCCAGCTTCCAGAAACAGCTTGAACAAGGCGTTGTTCAACTTGCTGTAATTTCGGAACACATCACAAAGCACCTCAAACGGTCTTTCTTGCTCGTTGAAATAGAGGTGGCCTTGTTGAAAGAACTCTCCGTCTTTCTGTACGATGTCGCCAAGTTTGACTGTGAAGTTGGTGTACTCGATTTGGTCACAACCCTTGCGATAGTAGTAACGGTTGTTCTTTTGGTAGAATTCAACAGTATCAACAGTAACTTGGGTTTCTCTACGCCGCGTCCAGGCTTCGCACCAAGGTTTGCCTGTGGTGTCTTCCAGCTCGACTACTTGTGCGTGGCTGAGCCGGGACAACCGGTTGATGTCTTTTACGTCGAATTGTGATTTAGCCAGCAACTCCACAGCGGACGGCTTAGTCAAAATTGGCACACGGCTCAACCAGATGTCCACACAGGTTTCTGGCTTCAGCTTATCGTTGAGAGGTACCAGCTCGTCGGTCCAGAATGGTACCTTTTCATCCCAGGTGCAGCCTGGCTCTTCACTAAGCTGCATCACACTATCGTGGATTTTTATGTTTGGTAACCCGTACCAGCCCGACTGTGTCATGGCATAAGCGGGGTCTCTTGTCAGGCCACCAGACAGTTTGATGCACTCGAATCCACCAATTAGCTTGGGTGCAACAAAATAAGGGATGATGACCTGCCCGGGTATCTGCTTCATCAATTTATCGTCATTGATGTCCTTTTTACCGTTGGCCCACCAAGGCTGGCTGACGACCAAATCGTTAACACAACCCAGCAACGCGTGGTTGGCTAGACCTCCTAGGTTGAACCGATCGGCAATGCGCGCGAATTTCACTCGGTCAGACGAGCCCGCAGGTTTGAACACATTGTTTTGGATCACTTGTTCCCGTGCTCCTGAGTATAAAGCCCTCATGTACACCCACTTACGGTACTCTGAGATCAGCCGGTTTGCTACCAGCTCAGCGAAGTGCATAGGGACTTCCTGCACATCAGGATAGTCCAATGTAACGTACCGGTAAGCCAAGTCAGCCCGGCTTTTTTGCCCCTGTTCAAACAGGTCAAAAATTGTTTGCACTTCCTGCGTTTGAGGGTTCCAGGCGCACCAGCCAAAGCCAGGCACCTTCTTAAACACAATTCCTTTGGTAGAACCAAGGTTTCGGTACACTGTAGGTAAGTGTACTCGGCTCAGAAAGTCAGGAATCGTCATGTTCTTTTTTGTTTGATGGCCTAGGGATAGGCTGCTACACTGTAATCATGAGTTACACTTTGGACCAAACGACAGATTACTCTTACCGCGAGTTGCATACCTTTCTGGATGGTATCAACCCGCCAGACTTTGTCAAGCAGGCGGAGCTGGACACCAAGGAATCGACAGCCAAGTTGGACCAGAATGCCTTTGCTGACCGTTATAATCGGGCTTACCCGATCCACACGCCAGCAGCCACCTATGTAAGCCACACACATTTCGTTAACAAGCGAGCATCGCTGGAAAAGAAATGGGGTGTTGGCTATGCCGAAGAAGTTGCGGGTAGGTTGAAACAAGCGGGTGAACTGCACAAGATCGCCTCTGATCTGGAGAGCTATTCCCAGCATGTCACCAAACAGGCTGCTGTGGCTCCTGCTGAGAAACTCGTCTTCGAGACGGAAATTCACGGGCAGCCTATTGGGTTGTTCGCCTATAAGACGGCAGCCGACTTGGTGAAACACGCAGCGGATTTCACCACGAACATCAACGATTACCCGTTTGACATTCGTCGGCCAATCGCGAAAAACTTTTACAAGCTGGCCGTCGAGCATAACATCGATGAGCTACCCGACTTGCTTTGCAAATACGCAGGTTTGTTCTTCCCACACACACAGCTGTTTGCTGCTGAGTTGGAACGCCGGAAGAACAAGCTAGCCGCTGAACATCAGCCAGATTACGACAAGATCATCGAAAAAGTAGCGTCTGCTGCCAGCGCGGCAGATTACTATGACATTTGTGCACAGGCTTACACAGCTGAAAAGGCTGCTGGTGCTTGGGACCACAAAACTACCAGGCGGTTGCTGGGTGACATCGTGGATACCACTCATACACTTTCCGCAGAAAAGATTGCTTCTCTGTTGAACGTGGTTGAAATGGCTGGTAATCAATACGACTTGGCTGACTTGCAGAAGGTCTCCAAGGACATCTACAAAGAAGCATTTGGTGTCGACCTGGACCCCGGTAGTACAGACAGCTTGCGTGATGTGTTACCAACCATGCCGTGGTCCGACGTAGCGCTTTTCCGAGAGTTATCGGGTGTAGCTCCGCTGACCTAAGCTCTCACAACAACTCAACTAGTCAACAAGCCGGGAGGACAACCTCCCGGCCTTTTTTATGCCTCGCCTTCCCAAAAAAATCATTCACGTCAACCAACACAACATCAAATTCAACACCAAGGAGCCGAATGCCCGCAAACACAAGCCGGTGTTGACCGTCAAGACTTACAAGTCCAATCACCAGGTTGACGAAGTTGTAATCCACGGAGCCAGCCGAGTAGTCTACCGACCACACGAGCCACTAAGCTGTGGTGCCCGCTGCTGGGTAGAGACCTGTGCACCCGTTGAGCTACCAGGCGCACTTCGCGCTGTGGTATAATCAAAGCTATGGACACACTACCGTTAACTTACCTCCGGCAAGAAGCCACGCCGGCGATCGTCCTGCTCATCATTGCAATCAACCGTTATGGTGTGGAGTGTTTCGAGTGGGAACCTGAAATTCTCCGTAAGGAGCTTGAAGACGATTACAACGTTCAATTGAACGACTTACAGTCCGACCGGCTGCAAGCCGCCATACTGGCTATCAGCACAGACATGATTGAGCAGGACTGGAAAGCTTTTGAAACTGCCTTCAACCTGCTCGTCGGCCAATCCGAAGACTTCTCCACCGTTGCGGGCATAGAAGCGGAATACTTGGTAATGGGTCTGGCTGAGTTCGAGTTGTTGAAGCTTGGGGACGAAGATGGTATTCAATACTCAGACGACGTGGCAGCCTACGCCGGCCTTGTGTTCAGCGAGTATGGACTGGTCAACGCACCAGACGTGGCCCCATGGGCAATCATGCCGTTGAACAAAAGTGAGCTGGGCGAAAGTCAGGAAAAACGCGAGGCCTTGCGTGAGTTGTATCTCGCCAGGCGGGCCTACCTAATTGAACTAGTGGAAAAGCTTAAACAGGCACTGGGCAACTAGCCTGAACCACCGGCATCCTGCGCCGACGAGCTGGCTCCTTGCAACAGCGGGTTGCCGGCCAGCAAATGAGCCTGACATACAGCGAAGTTTAACGCATGGAAGAAATCGTCAGGTTGATCATCCTTGTGCCGGTAGAACAGCTCAGCTCTTAACGGTCCCTCTTTGACCTCAACAAAGATGTTGAGAATATCTTGCAACGCTTCCCCACAGTCTTCCCATCTCGGGAACACAATCTGGTTTTTCTTCAACAGATCGAGTGTAAACGAAAAGGTGTCGCTACGGTGCAACACCCAACGAGTCTGACTCCAGTCAATGGCATCAGCAGGCACATCCTGTCTTTGGATAAACTTACCGTGCTCGTAACGAACTAGCTGACACTTCTGAGGGTTGTACAGCTTGGCCAGCATAATGCCACGAGCAGGGTCAGGCCCGCTGTCCGAAGCTACAAAAGCGTCGAACTCGGCAGCTTTCCGAGCCAAGGCACCGATCTGGGACTCATAGTCTGTGTCCTTGAATACTTTTGCAAAAAACACTTCACAAATTCCGTCCTCACGCAAACCCACACAACACCCAGTTGTACGCGAGGTTTGCATGTTGACACCCCAGTCCACTCCCATAGTTGTTGCTACGTAATTCCGTCGTCCCCGTTCCCATGCGGAGTCTGCTTCACCAAGAACACACAAAGACTTCAGCTGCTCTTCCGTGATCGGCTTGGCACCAACGTCGTGGGCCAACCCAAGAACCTCGTTGTAAACTTGCAACGGAGTGTAGTTCTTCTCGCCTGAACATTTGGCATAGATTTCCTTCCACTCTTCAGGATCACGGTTGAAAAATGGTAACAACGGTTGGGCTAGATGATACCCATGCACCGCACGCTCGCCGGGGTTAAAGTCAACCCATTGACCATCCACGGAGTCGATCAGCTTGGAGCACTTAGCACAAGAGAACCCCTGCTTGAGAACCATCTTGAGCGGGTCGTTGTCCATTGTCAGCGTGTTCCAGTGACCGCAACCTTGGCATTTCATCGCCCACTCGTATTGATGGGCTTTCTTCCAAAGAGATTGAATAGTGTTGTCGGTCGTCAACGGAGTACCTGCAAAGATCTCTCGTTTGAACCCAGACAGCGCCATTGTTTCTGCGATAATCGGAAGGATGTCCAGGTCCATGTCTTGCACCTCGTCATGGATGTTGTGGTCGGTGGCTGGACCACGGATACGAGTAGCGTCATCATTAGCATATTTCAACAACACATCACTGTGCGTGTCTTTCAGCACCTTTTGGAACACATCATTTGTCGACAACCCTTGAATCACCGCCCTTAGACGTGGGCTATCAAATCTCGCCGCCAAGTAACTGTTCGAAAAATATTTCGTAAACTGTTCATTCGGACCTACATACAACATCTTGTAATAGTTGTAGCGAACCATGTTCAGCGTAATCACATTGCTGATCAAGGTGGACTTCAACGTTTTACGGCTACATTTCAACAGCAAACGCTGAGGAAGTGCGTCGTAAATAGGCCGCATCATAGGGAATAGCTCCAACGACTGTGGAGTTCCCGCGTTGTCGTACAGATACAGCTCGACGGCCTTGGACAACGGTGTGTTCAAGAGAAGCATCTGTCTTGCTAAAAACGCCGCCCGCTTGTTTCTGCGCGCGAACAACGATTTTACAGTTTCCACAATATTCATGTTAGATAGCCGCAATACTAGCACCATCAGTGATGGTGTCAAACTTTTGTACTTGACCCTGGAATTAGGAGTCAAAGCTTTGTTCAACGTAGTGGATGTATGTTTCATTTCACATCCTCCACGAATTCCGAAAAAACGTCACAGAAAATGGCACAACAAGCCTCGTTTCAATCCAAGTTAATCAACTACTTGAACGCCGGGTATCCACTCCTATGGATCCGCACGCATGAAGAAGACCGTGTGCTGCGAGACATTCACCACGCGGTGAAAGGTAGCTATACCGGTGAGGGGAACTACGAGTTCTTCGAGTGGGATGCCTTCAACCAGCTGCAAACCCGTAACAAGGAGGGCACCGGTTTGGTGAAATCCAAGGTGGATTGCACGGTCACGAAGGTGATCGACGTTTGTGCTGCCTTGGGTCGCACAGACCAGAAGGTTGTGGTGGCACTCAAGGATTTCCACCACTACATTGACGCTCCGGTGCAAATCCGACCCATCCGCAACCACCTGGAAGTCCTGAAAACCAAGGGCACCACGTTGATCGTCATCTCTCCGGTGATCAAGATTCCAGTTGAGCTGGAGAAGGAGTTTCAGCTGCTGGACTATCACCTGCCTGATGAACCGGCCATCGCCGCCCAGCTCAACTACATCAAGAACTCGGTGGCTGCCCGTTACAAAGACGAGCCGGACAAGGCTGCTCTCGATCCCAACATCGAGCAGGCTGCTGTAGAGGCCGCCAAAGGCATGACCCAGGCCGAGGTTCAAAACGCCTACTCCCTGGCGATCATCGAGAACAAGCAGTTCAACCAGGGGTTTGTCACAACTGTGTTCGCCGAAAAGATCCAGCAGGTGAAGAAAGGTGGGTTGCTGACTTACCTGCAACCTGACAGCGATTTCAGCCGGGTGGGTGGACTGACTGGGTTGAAAAAGTGGATCAAGGTCCGCGCCAAGGCGTATTCCGCTGCCGCGAGGGCGTTTGGTCTGCCTTACCCCAAAGGTATCTTGCTGTGCGGTGTCCAGGGTTGTGGCAAGACGTTGATCGCCAAGGCCACTTCCAAAGAGTTCGGGTTCCCGTTGTTTCAACTGGACATCGGTGGGTTGTTCGGCAAACTTGTTGGTGAAACAGAAGAGAACTTCCGTAATGTCATCCGTACAGTGGACGGCATCGGACGTTGCATCCTGTTCATTGATGAAATGGAGAAGGCGTTGAACCGTGACGCTGTAAGCGGGCACGGGGACACCGGTACTTCTTCACGTTCGTTTGCCACGTTGTTGAGCTGGCTGAGTGACCACAAGACTCCGGTCTTTGTCATCGCCACAAGCAACAAATTCACCAGTCTGCCGGTTGAATTGATCCGCAAGGGGCGCTTCGACGAGCTGTTCTGGATCGACCTGCCTACCAAGGAGGAGCGGCGGGAAATCTTCAAGGTGTTGCTGGTCAAGTATGGTCGTGACCCCAAGAAGTTCAAGTTGGACGACTTGCTCGAAAAAACCGAGGAGTTCACCGGAGCGGAAATCGAAAACGTCATTGTTGAAGGATTGTTCTCGGCTTTTAACGAAGGCGAGGAACTCTGCAACGAGTACCTGCTCGACGCCTGCTCGACGACTCACCCGATTGCCCAAACCTGCAAAGCGGATCTTGACGAGATGCGCAAGCAGACTGAGGGCAAACTTCGGGCGGTCAACGAAGCAGGGGAAGTCAAAACCTTGCTTAACCCTGGTGGCCGAAAGCTGCAGGTAGGCATTTAACCAAGAGGCCCCGGAAGGAGACTTCTGGGGCCTCTCTCAACTATATGTTCATAAACATCGACAAAACCCCGCTGGAACAACGTTTCCAGAAACTGTTCCAGAACGGCAAGCTGGTACAGGTGCATGTTAGCCAATGGAGCATGACTTACGCTCTGAGTGACGCTGATCTCAAGCTCGAAGAAGCGCCTCCGCAATTTGCAACTTTAGGCAAGAAAAAGTTGATGTCTGATGAAGTGAGATTGAAGTTCAAGCGGTTGGAAGCCGCAGCTCGCTCATTTCTGGCCACCAACTCGTTTAAGTTTCCGATAGCCGACGCCCACTTCGTTCCTCACAAAAAGGTCATCGACGTGGTGTTGCAACTGAACAAGTTTCGGGAAGAATTCTACAAAGAAGTTGACACATTCCTGGCTAACTACGAGAAGTACAAGCAAGAGTTCCTTGACAGTTTTCCGGCACACCGGGATTCCTTGGAGCCCTTCTACCCACCGGTGGCTGACTTGCGGGCCAAATTCAGCTTCAGCGTTGACGTTTATGAAACGGCTGTGCCCAGCGCGTTAAAGACGTTGAAGATGGAAGACCTGGTGGCACAAAGCATCGCCGTGGAAGCCAACCAAAAGAAGTTCGAAGCCCAGATGCAAGCTCAGTACCAGGAATCCGTCCGCCAGATGGAAAACTTCGTACGGGAAGCCAATGTAGCCCTGCGCTCCAAGGTGGTAGAAACCTTCCAGACAGTAGCCAACAAAATCCGCAACAAGGAAGTCGTGACAGCTACCAATGTGAAGAGTCTACGTAACATCATCCATCAGTTTGACGACCTTGACTTCTTTGACGACAACGAGGTGCAGGCTAAGCTGGCTGAAGTCAAGAAGTTGGTCCGTGAAGGAGCTGATTTCAAAGATGACGCCGAGGCCGTTGCTGCCCTCGAAACGGCGGTGAATCAGGTGCTCACCGTTGCCTCCAATGTTACCGACGTGGACAGCGTCAGCGGTCGTTACTTCCGCAAACTCAACCTATGAGCAACACTGTTGAAGGTTTGCCATTACTAGACATGCTGTATATCAAGCTCGCGGGCAACCGAGGGTTTGAGCGCATGCCTTTGTGCGAAATGGCGTTAATCGATGACCATAATGTTTACGAGTTGGACATAAAGCTGTCCAACCTAACCACCCTGGCGCTCGTGAACCGCGCATTCAACGGGAAGATGTTTAGGATCACCAGAGAAGCGCTGCTGACCACAATTCAGAACACCGTGTACGGTAACATGTACAAGGTGGCTGACATAGCCTGGCAGGCCGCCGGAACTCCACCGGATGCCCAGCTACTCGCGTTTTTGGAAAAATACCACATTTGATTTTCATGTCACACACTGTCAAAATCAACACACAATTTAAGCGGCTCGACCCACTCAAGAACGCGTTTAAGGCGCTGGGCTGGGAGATCAAGGAAAAGTCCAAGCTGCGGACTTACCCCGGCGACCCACAAGCCAACAAGACCTTTGACTGGGTGGCGGTTAATCCCAGCAAAGAAATCAACGCCTATGACGTCGGCATCATGCAGAACGGCGAGGAACTTGGTGTGTTCTGCGACTTCTTCGGCGGTTCGATCAGCAAACAGCTGGGTACGGAGCTGAAAAGCTTGAAGAAGGAATACGCCATGCAAGTTATTGAAGAGATGTACACACTCAATGGCGCTGCCGTTTTCCGTGAACAAAACGCTGATGGTACTTTTAATCTTGATGTCCAATTCTCAACCCAAAGCTAAGATGACTGAACCGATGTTTCCTCCCGCACAACGCCCTCATGCTAGACAGGACAAGTCTCGTGGCCAGATCATCGAAGGCGCCGAGAAAATCAGTGAGAGCCTGGTTGGTTGGTTCCTCCGGGAACAACCAGCGGCCGACCGCGTTGAAGTGCTTCCTGGTTCGTTGAAATACATCGATCCGATCAACAAGGTCGCCAAGGCGTCCGTGCGGACTGTCTGGCGGGTGAAAAGCCTCGTCAGAGATCATGTTTCATTGGTCCGGTTTAAGCACGATTCGCAATTCCGGGTCATTCCTCGCACACTCTCATTCGCATGAAATCAGTAAAGTTTCACATCAACAACGACGGCAACGTTACGGTAGTGGACGTCTGGGGTACTGGCATGAATTGCCAGGCCTTCACTGCCGATGTCGAAGCCGCTCTGGGGAAAGCCCAGGAAGGCACTCGGCAGGTTACCGACAACATGTACAAACCGGTTGAACGTACTTCGGACGTTGAACAGGGATGAAATTAGTCGTTGATAACGACGGGGCAGTCAGGGCTGTTTACAACGACACCCTGACTGCCCTTAATCTCGGACCCATGGAAGTTAAACGAGCTTCCAATGTGGAGTTCAACGAAGCTAACCAGGAATGGGAAGCGCGTACTCCCGATGGAGACCTGATCGCACACGGAGTCAGCCGCGATGCAGTGATCCAACAAGAGATTAAAGTCATCGAATCCCGCTTGTAACAAAAATCTATGTCACCAGCCAGCTATCCTACATTTATCGCCACTGCTGATTTGCATCTAGGTCATAGGCTTTATGGCTACGCCGAGTTAGAAGATGACTTGGGAGACAACTTACGCCGTGTGTGTTCCGCAGCCATCAGCAAACAGGTGCAATATGTAGTGCTGGCTGGTGACGTCTTTGACAACAACCAGCCTAGGCCCGACACTGTCGCGTTAGTTCGTGAGCAGTCAGTCAGGCTGAAACAGCACGGTATCGAGTTGATTGGTATTGCCGGAGACCATGACTGCCCGGTAAACGACGCGGCTTGGGTGGAACTCGCTGGAGTAACCCCAGTCAATCAGGTCCCTGGTTTCGCCGGAGTGCATTATTTCGACTATTCATCAGTCAGCCGCGAAGAATTTCTCACCCGGTTGATGGCGGTGAAAGACCGGTTATCTGTTCAGTGGTTGGTACTTCACGGGCAGGTTCCCACGCTGTTTCCATTTGTGGAAGCGAAGAAGCGTCTCGATTTCTCGGACTGGGATGTTTTTGGGGTGTTTCCCGCTTTGCGTGGTGTAATCCTCGGGGACATCCACGACGCTTCTGACGGGGAGTTGAAAGAAGGTGATCGGGCTGCGTTTATCGGATACTGCGGCAGCCTAGGAATCATCGATGCCAGTGAGTTGAAACACTCCAAGCATTTCTTGCACTGGGATGGGACCACGATGCATAAAGTCCCGTTTACAGGCCGAAGACGGTATGTGCGGGTTGATTTAAGGGGCGAACTCCACAAAACTCTGGACGTCGAGAAGCTGAAAGAGCTGGTTTCCGGTGAGCCACATCGACCGGTTTTCATCGCAGAAGCTGATGACGGCACTCCAGCCGACGCACTCCGAAAATTCGCGTTGTTACAAACGGTTGGGATCACCAGGCACAAGCTGGTCAAAAAATCCAAAGACAAAGAAGTTGAAGAAACCGTGAACATACGGTCAGACCTTAACACCGGCGAACGCGTCATCAATGTACTCAAGCAAGTATGTGACAACCGTGGGTTAGGCCAGTCTCAGTACCAGCTAACTTTGTCGTTATTGACTTCGCCGGACAACGCGGTCACCACGTTGGAGAAGTTCAAACAGGAGCACCAGTATGCCAGCAGTTAACGAATTTTCCGGAAACTTGTCATCTAACCAACATGCAACTACGCACACTAACTCTTCACAACTTCAAGACGCACCACGACTTGAAGTTGAACTTTGGGCCAGGTGTAACTGGCATTGTAGGTAAGAACGGAAAAGGTAAATCCTCAGTTATCGAAGCAATCGATTTCCTGTTTACCGGCTACACGGTAACTGATCAGAAAGCCTCGTTGATACGGCTCGGCGCCACTGAGGGCTGGGTTTCTGGTACGTTTGAACTTAACGCGCAGGAAGGCTATCTGGAACGACATCTGTCGGAATCCAAGGTGGTTTTGCGCTACGGAGGAAAGACTTACAAGAAATCCGCTGAAGTGCAGCAGCTATGGAACACGTTGCTACAGATCGACCCAGTAATCTTTCACAATGTGATTATCGCCGGGCAGGGGGACATCCCGTTGCTATTCTGTGGTGATCAGGCTGTCAGGGAAAAGATCTTCCAACGCATCTTCATGGTGCCACCGACGGAAAAAATCCGAACGGTGATGTGGGATCGCTTCATCAAGCTGGCCCCGCCTGAGCGCCATGTGGAAGACGAGTCTTCCTTGGAAGCCCAGGAAGCCACACTCGCCGCAGCTAAAAACGCCACTGACCGGGAAATCGACCGAAGGTTACCACACGTACTTGATGGTCCAGCATTGCATAGCGTACGCGGGCGTATCGGCTACCTGGACAAGTGTATCAAAGACGCTGCCACCCGACCGGCTTTGGCCACTCGTGAGCAGACGCTGGTTGCTGAACAAGCCAAGCTCACACAGGCTTGTGACCGTCTCGTGGCTGTCAACACCGGTGACTTACAATTACTGCGTGACAAGTTTGTGAAGTTGTCGTTGGCCCAACGAGGCTATAGCAACCGGTTGAAGCTGCAACAACAGTTGGACCAGTTGAACTGCCCGGCTGACCTCGCTCAGCAGATCGACGCAGCAAAACTACACTTACAGGAATGCGAAACCAACAACACACAGTGTCAGGCTATTAAGCTGGGTGCGGAGACCCGCCTGGCTGAGCTATCGGCCCGGATGAAGAAGCTCGCCGCCTTGCTGACGGTCGAAACGTGTCCCACTTGCAATCAACCGTTACGCGACGTCAACGAAAGCAGGAAGCTGCTAGAATCGGATTATCAGGCCGCGCAGGCCGCCATGGCTGAGCAAGTTGCTGCTGGTGTGACGCGCCGTAACGCCTGGCTGGCTGCCAAACAAACAGTTGACGATCTGTTGTCGTTGAAAACAAAAACGGGGACGTTGAAAATTCAACTGGCTGATCTTCCTGAAGCGTTTGACCCAGCTGAGTTAACCAGCGCACAAACAGCAATCGACGAGCTGGAAACTGTGGTGAAAGACCGGCAGCAGCTGGAGCTAAAGCAGGCTCGTTTGGAAACCACCATCGCGCAGGTACGTGGGCAGCTCGACAACCTTAGCGTTTACGACGAAGCTGGGACAGCGGAAGAAGAGTTGACGTTGATGCATCAGGTTGTGGCGGAAAACGCCAAGAGGCAGGAAGAGATCAACCAGCTCCGTATTACATCAGGCCAGCAGGCACGCGAAATCGAGCTACTGGAAACCCGGTTGAAAGACTCGGTGGAAAACCGCAAGTACAACGAACAGCGCAAGACCTATCTGGACAGCCTACAGAACGTCTACGAGCTGTTGAGCTCTTCGGTGTTCCCAAGGCTGCTTGTTGAGTCTTACGGTGAGTACGTTGAAAAATATCTACAAGCCAACCTGGAGAACTTCAGCATTCCGTACACGGCCAAAATCAGGCCAGGGTTCAAAATCGATATGCTGGACACCGACGGTAGAACTCTGCCGGTGCTCAGTGGTGGGCAGAAAGTGGTTGTAGGTTTATGCCTGCGGCTAGCTCTCCACCGTTTGTTTGCACAATCGTTCCCGATGTGGTTGGTGGATGAAGGCACCACGCATCTTGACGACGAGAACCGAAAGCTGTATTTTCAGCTGATTGACCAACTCAAGAAGGACAACATTTTGAAACAGATCATCATCATCGACCACGACGCACAGCTTTCATCTGTGGTTGACCATGTGATCACATTACCGTTATGTACGAACTAATCATTTTTGGTGCGGGTATTTTTGCTGGCTACGTGCTGTTGAACAGCAACCGGCGAGCCAGCTTCTTAAAATCTATACAATGCGAACCTCGTTGTGCAGAACCTCGGTATCCCGACCACCGGCGCCGGGATCAAGCTGACAACCACAAAAAAGACTAATCACAATGACCATCACGCTAACAAGAGTGGATGGCGCGTTGTGGATCAACCCGGCGCCCCCTTACATCACCGAGTACCTGAAGTATTCTCACAGGAGCTTTGGTATGGAAGGCTGGCGCCGGGTCAACAAGTTTGAGACCAAGTTGTTGCACCAGCCGTCAACCGAGGGTGGAGTCATCACATTTCAAGGTTTCTTCGAGAAGCTTTGCAAAATGATCCACAAACACGGTGACCTGTTTGTGGTTGATGACCAGCGGACTTCCATTGGTGAGCCCAATCTACAAGCCATCCGAGACATCAATTGGGAAGCCATCGATTCAACCGGGCCGTTGGACTACCAGCTGGAACCAATCGTTGACTTCCTGTTTAGAGCCAAGGATAACAGCGGAATAGCCAATGCTACGGGTGGCTGGGGCAAGACGGTGTTGCAGGCAGTGACCTACGCGGCCTACAACCACCTCAACACCATTCTGGCCATCCCGTTGAAAGAGGTGTTTAAGCAAACTCACCGTAAGTTCCAGCTGTTGTTTCCCGACAAGCACATCGGTCTGGTAGGTGACGGACATTGCGACATCAGCCAGGACATCACAGTAGCTACGTTCAAATCGCTACCCAAATGCGCCATTGAAAAGTGCCAGTTGTTGCTGGTTGATGAAATACAAGGAACCACTGGTGAGAAAGTGCTGGAGAGCTTGATCAAGCTGCACCCAGTACGGTGTTTTGGTTACACGGCTACTGACCAGAACTTGTTCAACGGGGCCGACAAGGTGATCAAGGGTTTGTTTGGCGAACGGTTGATTCATATTCCCTACGAAGACGCAGAGGCTGACGGCGCGGTAGTTCCTGCCTCAGTATGGTTCATCAAAACACCTGACAACATCGCAGTGGCAGCCAGCTCGATGGATGGCAAGTTAGACAAAGGGATTCGTTTGTGTCAGCCACGCAATCGCTTAATCGGTCAGGTTTGTTGTAAAGTACCCGACGGCTGGCAAACGCTGGTGTTTGTCGATCATATCGAAAACCATCTCATTCCGCTGATGAAGGAGATGCCGTTAGGTACCAAGTATCTACACCGTGGTACAACTAAACGCCAGTTCGGCGATTACGCGTTGTCCAACAAACAACAGAACAACATAGCGGCGGAATACCAGGAGAATGGGTTTCAATACCTGGTTGCTACTGATGCGTTTCGCGCAGGTGTCGACATTCCTAACTGTCGAGTTGTCGTTCAGGGGGCTGGTGGTACAAGCGAAGTGGAGATTCTCCAGGAGGCCTACCGAGGCAGCCGAGTACTCCGCGACGCTCATCGTGAACGTCTCGGTGTTGAACCGAAGACGCATTTCGTCCTAATCGATTTCCTCGACCAGCACGACCACGTGCTGGAAGGTATGTCGATGAAACGGATGGAAATTTACAAGAAACAAGGCTGGGCTATCCATACGGTGGATACCATCGATGAAATCGACTGGCATGCTTATGGTGCTGTAGCCAAGCCGGTGAAGCAGTTATGAGAATAACCTTGGAGACCAGACTGGTATGGCTGCAGGAGCAATCACACAAATGAGCTGTGAACACCCTTACGAAGGGCTACACGCAGTCTCCTTGGTTATTAACATGCTCGCGACACCACTACGGTGGCCCCAGCCTTGCAGCCGGTATTAGGCCGGGTGTTCGACAGAAACCCTGAGACTTTGATAAACCCGCCCCGTCGCCTTAACCCATGAGTAGCATCTTTCAACTAGAAGACGCGTTGAAGCAGAAGTTCGGCAATGTACGGCGAGCTTCCAAAGGCTTCTTGCGTATTGCTTGTCCGACTTGCGATCAACGGGACAGCAAAAAGATGAAGCGGTATGTTCCTACAACGGGAACAACCTCCCACTGTTTCATCTGCAAAGTGAAGATTCCCGTGTACGAGCTGGTTGGTGACCACGTGATGCTGACGTCCAAACCCCGACACCATGCCGATGAACCTGAGGTGGTCGACCCTAGATCGCTTACGCTGCCGGGTACCGGGTTCATTCCGGTCAACGAACTTGATGACAACCATCCAGCCATCAAATTCCTCCATAAGGACCACTTGTTCAACCTGGACTATTATGCTGCGCAAGGCGTCTGCTACTGCCCGGTTGAATGTGGTATTCCGTTGCAGAACGTTCCGTTTATTACCTCGGCAGAACGATTGATCTTTCCGGTGTATTTCAACGAGCATCTGGTTGGCTGGCAAGCCCGCTCGCTGCCGGGTACGTTCTATGGTGACCGTGCTGAGGTCATCAAATACTACCACATCTTCAACAAAGGCAAGTATCTTTACAATTACGACTCGGCTAAAAGTCAGAAACCAGTCGTGATCGTTGAAGGTGTGAAGAAAGCGTTGAAGTTTGGTGAATGGGGTATTGCCACATTCGGTACCGGTATCAGCAACGACCAGGTTGCCTTGATGGCTGCTACTTGGAGCCAGTTCATCATCATGCTCGACGCCGAAGAACACAACCGTACCCAGACCGTCGCTCGCGGACTGCGGGATAGACTGATCGGTATGAACAAAGATGCAATCAACGTAGACCTAAGTCATTACGGTGTAGTCTCACCTGACGACCTGCCGGCTGACGAACTACTGGCAATTGCCAACAATGAATGGGAGCAACGCGATGGCCGCTAAACAAGAACCAGTAATCGACGACCTTGGCCGTGAAATCGGCCTATGTTACATCGGGCTGATCCGCCGTATCAAAGGGAACAAGAACTACGGTTTAATGCCTAACGGAGCTTTCCCGAAAAAGCTGGCAAGTTGCCTGCCTCGGGCCTCCGAAATAGTGCGTGAACTTGGTGCCTCCCCTGAGGAATACGTACTCGCGATGAGCACTTACTCCGACATGGAGCACTTCTTTCCAAGTGAACTTTGCCGAGATTTCGACACAGCTGTTACCAGGTTGAACCGTTACCGGAAGGAAGTGGTCATACCTGGTAGCAAATATCACGACATGCTGCATGTGTTGAATTGTTACCTATGCAGGCAGATGGATGGTGGGGCTACTCGTGACGCTGCGTTGAACAACCGGCATGTAGATTTCTTTCCATGGTTCCGTATCCTTGCCGCCGATAACGTAACTGAGGAAATGAAGTCCTTGTACTTGCGACCAGCAGCCCAGGAACTGACCTTGGACCTCCGGCAGTTCCTTAAGACGTACGTAACTCCGGACGGAAGGAAGTTTGACCTTACCCGGATTCCTGTTAAAATTGACCACTATGCCTGAAATCACCAGCAATCCTGAAGTAAATACGGACGAATACGTGGAGCTGCTGCTGAGGCATCTGGTGCGTTGTCCGGAAGTGTGGAAGAAAGCCAAGGAGTTTCACCTCGTTGGGGAAGACTTCATGCTTGATGAGGAGTTTGGCATGGCTGTTTACAAGGCTGTTGTTGACTCTCTCTATGAGATTGATGAATGTCCGGTGGCTCCTGAGCTGCTTGGATTACATCTGTCTAAACGGTTTGCCCGTCGTGAACTCAGCGATACGTTGGAAGGCCCAACGGCCGATTTGATGGTCTTTCTATACGAAGGTATGACCATGCCGAACTACTTCGTCAAAACGATGAAGGCGTTCGTGCAACACCGGCGCGCAAGCAAGCTGGTATTCAGCTATCAGCAGCAAAAAGACCCAGCCAAGCTCATGGAGAACATGCAGCAGCTGACTGTTGATATTGCCCGCAGTGACGGTGTTGAAGGTGGAGAACTGATGAACCCGTGGATCAGCCCGGTGTTCAGTGCGGTTCAACATACCATACATACAGGCTATCTAAGCTTCGATCAAGTTACCAACGGGCTGGCTCCTGGGGAATACGGGCAGGTGATTGGATACAGCGGTGGTGGTAAAACTGCCTGGGGTTGTGGTATTGTCTATCAACAAGCGGCCAACCTTGTCGATGCTTCATTTGTGTCGTTGGAAGCTACCCCTCAAGAGATTTGTAACCGCTGGTATGCACGAGCGTTTAACATTCCGTACACCGAGCTGCACAAAGGCTCAATGGCCGCGCGCCAGTCGTTGACCGAAGCGTTTAACAACCCGGCCAACCAGCAGGTTATTGGCTGGCTAAGAGACCACACACGAATCGAAGGGTTGAAAGGTTGTACACCAATCACGGTAGACCAAATTTACGCCAAGTTGGTACAAACTTACGAAACTTTAGGGTTCCGCCCGCGGTTGTTAGTAATCGACCAGCTGCAATTCATTGAACCGAGGATGCGCGCCAAGTCCGATCAGGAATGGCAGGCTGAGAAAAAAGCCGCCGCCGAGGTTGACGAGTTGTCCCACATGTCCATCGGTGGTCAGGACTTCTGCGTCTGGTTGCTACACCAGGCCAAGGGCAAGCTAAAGCGTATATTCACCCGTGAAGACCTCGACGGTTTCAAGGGCATCATCCACAAAGCCGATATAACTGTGGGTATTGGCAGGGAAAATCAACAATCACAAGACTTCTCAATTTTTTCGATCAAGACGCGTCATTGTCCCGACTTCTCGCTTTCGTACCTGGGTGACCTGGCACATATGCGGTTTGAAGCCCGGGCCACAACTGGCGGTCTTGCTCAGGCAGGGTTCACTAATGACCGAGCCGGGTAACAAACCTAAAAACACAGATCCAGCCTTCATGGCTAAGCTGCTGGCATCCATACCGGTGATGCCTGACGCGTACTACGTAGTCACTGAGTGGGAGTTTGACAACCGGTTGGTATGCCTGGCGTTAACCCCATTGTATCCCACAATGCTGGGTTCCACAGTGTTGAGTATCAACTCCTCGGTAGGCCAGCACCGGTTCGCCGCGCAATGCGATAAACCGGTATTACTGCTGCCTATCAACGAGCCAGAAGTGGATCAACACGGGCAAGAGCCTGTGAAGATTGAGCTAGGCTTGGACAAAGATACACCGGATACCATGCTGATAGCCTACTGGTATCAATACTTCGACCCGGCAGTCCGGGCAGCAGCACAGTACAAAATTGAGGCAGGAAACCTCTACAAGCACGTTAACCACAAATGGACATTGTTCAACCCCCAGTAGCCGGTTTGACGGCTGAGGAGTACTTGGCTCGACTGGAAGGATTCAAAGGCGAATCTACCAAGAAATGGATACCACCAGCGGGCAACACAGAAGCCAAATTGATGCTGGTGCTGTCATACCCGTCAGCCGATGCCATCGCGGCTGGTGATTTGCTGGAAGGCGGTGCCAACATCGAAGAGATTCAGGAAGCCCTGGCAGCGGCTGAAATCAGCATGAACGATGTCTATATCACCACGATGGTGAAGTATGGCATCGGTTCTGCGTCAAAACCCAGCACCGCGCAAATCGAAGAATGCTCGGCTTGCCTAGATTTTGAGATTGAAACGGTTAAACCCGAGCTGATTCTCACGCTAGGTAGCGAGCCGTATAAACGAATTCTCAAGGCAAACCGAAAGGTCACTGACGCGCTGGGGGAGATTCTCGACTGCCCATACAACTGCAAGCTGTTGCCAAACTACTCGCCAGGCATGATTCTGACCCAGGACCCGACCTTACGGCCGTTCTTCCGGGATGTATTCGACCTGGCCAAACGGTTTCTCACCGGGCGGCTTAACTACCAGCCTTTTGAATGGATCGTTGTAGACGATCCTGAGGTCAACCGGGAGATCGTCACTCATTACCTCAGCACCAACCAGCTGACTGTAGGATACGATGCAGAATGGCTTGGTGAAAAAATGACTGACGATGAGGTGATGTACACGTTCCAATACTGCTGCGAACCTCACAAGGCTATCATCCTGGACATCAGCAAAGACGGCACAGTCGAGAACCGCGAGTTACTTGACACAATGAAGCCGTTGTTAGAGCACCCACAAGCCAAACGTCTGGGTTGGAACATTCGAGCTGACGACAAACGGTTGGTTCTTCGTGGATTCGACATTCCTGATGAAACCTTGGGTTTTGACGGGATGAAAGCTGTTGCGTTTATCGACTCTCGCTGGGGTAAGGGGTTGGAAACCGGCATAAAGAAATTCACCGACTACAAACCATACTACAACGCGTTGAACCAAGAGTTGAGCGCGCTGAAGATCGACAAAGACAAGATGTCGTCGTTGAAGCTGGTTAAGCCGGACGTGTTCTTTGAATACTGCGCTGGCGATGCCGTAGCTCACCGAGAAGCTTGCCTCAGAATGATGGCGAGGATGGAGCAGTTGCCTAAAGGTCAGCGGGACTACTTCTACAACACCTACTTGCCACTAACCCACTACTTCCTCGATTTGGAACTTTGCGGCATACCAATCGACCAAACCGTGATGGAAGACATCACCAGGAAGTACAAAGCGAAGTACGACGAGCTGAAAGCTGTGTTGGTCGAGGCGGTCAAGCCACTAGGCTTTAACAGCACTATCCTGGGTGACCGGGGCGTACACGAAGCGGCGCAGGAGGGCGTTTACGGGGATTTCAATCCCAACAGCGCACCACAAAAGAAAGTGCTGCTATACGACAAGCTGGAGCTTACACCGGCGTTCTACACCAAGAGTGGCAAGTCTCCCAAGCCGAAAGCCTGGTATGACAAGCAATCGCCACAGATGCAACGGCAGTATTCACCGAGCACCAACGGCAAGTCACTCGCTACAATGAGATTCGACATCGCCTTGGAGTTGAAGAAGACGCCTGATGACGAAGAGTTGCAGCGCAACTACTTCATCGTCAAAACGCTGTTGGACCTCAACCGGGTAGGTGTGTTTTCTGAGAAGTTCCTCAGCAAGCAGGGCACTCAGTTTCTACCGGAAGCGGAGTTTGAAGAAGATGACGGTGACCCGAAGAAGTCTTCGTATTGGGCAGCTATTTGCAAAGATGGCCGCATCCACGCAGATTTCTTTGAATGTCTCGCCAACTTTCGTTCAAGCAGCCGGGTAAACGTACAGAACCCTGCTTCAAAGGTGTTGTCTCACATTCCTGAGATCTTCGTACCTGGTTACAGCCAGATGACAAAAGACCAGCAGAAAGTTCAAGCTGACAGCATACCCAGAAACATCCGGCACATCTTCTACGGAGGTGACCCGGACTGGCACTGGGCGGAGGTTGACGTGGCTGGTGCGGACTTAGCTATTGCTGCGTTCTGCTCGCAAGACCCGTTGTACATCGAGGACATCTTGAAAGGTAACTTCCACCTCAACAAGGCTAGAGCGTACTTTCAAGACCCAAAGATCAGCAAAGATGACTACAGCCGCTATGTCAGCGCTAAGGCGATTACGTTCCGGGTGGCCTATACTTCGGAGTTGAAAGCTGCAGCGATCCCGATTCAGGCGGAAATCTACGCTGAGTCAGGTATCTTCGTGGAACTGCCGCGCATCGAGTACGCGTTGAACACCTGGACCCGGTACACCAAGTACATGGACTTCCGCGAGAAGTGTAAAAACCAGGTGGATGAATGCAAGTACATCGAGAACCTCAAAGGTATCAAATACCACTTTGAGGACACAGAAAACTTCTCCATTATTGCCGGTTGGAAGAACGAGTCGTTGGCATATCCAATCGCCAGTGAACTAGCTCTGTTCCTTTGGGACGTCTCGGTGAGCATGAAGAAGCAGTTGAAAAAGGACGGTCTGTGGCTGACTTTCTGCAGACCTGTCAATTCCGTGCACGATGCAGCTTACTGGCTGGTGCACAAGGACTTGATGAAAGACGGTTATTTCCCTGAACTGTGCAAGTACTTCTTCACCAAGAAGTGCAAGATCACCACAGGCAACAATCTTGGAATGGAAATGGTTGTAGCTGACCGGTGGAAGGGTAAAGAAGTCGTGTTCCACAACGAGACCGAATGGAACTTCGGCACTAAAGCGTGGGACTGGAAAACTAAACACTAATCAATCAATGTCTGTCGTAATCGCTAAACAAAAAACAAAGATCGGAATTCTGTTTGAAGTCTCCATTGGAGACTTAGGTGGCAACGCCGTCCGCGCTGGCTATGAAGAACTCCGACAAAGGATTGACGCTTATACCAAAGCGTTGGCTAAAGACCGGAATATCATTGTGGCTGACTCATACGTGACCACCAACGTCAACGAAGTGCTACGGGTGCAATCTGCTGATGCTACGGACAAGCGGCTGGCTGACGTCAAAGACAACGGTAATGGGTTTGTTGGTAACGGGCGTGTGAAAGTGGCCGCAGCTGAGGAACCTCCTAAGCGTAAAGCCAAAGTTGCAGTGCCTGAACCTGACCCGGTTGACGATGACCCACCACGAGTCAAAACCATGACTCCGGAGGAATTTCAGTCTGCTAAGGCAGAAAAGAGCAAAGAAGCGCCGGTCCTGCCGGCTGGGCAAGTTGGCGGCGATTTGCTGGACAAGGCCTTGGGTAAACTTGAACGGGTCACTCCAAATGCAAAAGCGTTGCTGGAAGTATTGGTTAAGAGCAAAGGTCCTCTGACCCTCGATGAGCTGGAAGCGCAGTCCAAGGTGGGTAAAGGCTCGATCAACACGTGGCTGCAGTCGGCCGTGAAGAAATACCACCTGGTGGAATCTGCCGGCCGTGGTAAGTATCAGCTTAATCGCGGTACACTCAACGCTTAACTTTTTTAATCATCGGGGTGAGGGTTTTCCTCACCCTTACATTTTATGGCAAAAAAGTTAAGCGAGTCGCCTCTGTTTATGACCGATAACGGCAAGACCAAGTTCAAGGTCAACCATAGGAATACCTTTGGCTTGAACTATGGTCTGCCGGAGAACGGAGGGACATGCCCAGGTGCCACCATGGGCGGCGGCGGTTGCTTGGATGTACGTGACGGGCTAAAGCGTCCGACGTGTTACATGGCCAAGGTGACCCAGATTTACAAGGGGGTGGGTGCTAGGCTGCAGCAAAACACCGACTTGTTAGCGGAAAAGACGATCGCAGAGATGACAGACTTGCTACGAAAGATGGTGCAGGCTTTCGTGGATAACAACGATAGGCAGCATTGGTTTATGCGCCTGCACTACAGCGGAGACTTCTTTTCGACCGACTATGCCAAAGCATGGGTACAGGTCATCAAGGAGTTTCCAGAGGTACGGTTTTGGGTTTACACGAGATCCTTCGACGTGGTAGAGTATTTAGTGGATTGCGAGAATCTTACTGTGTTTATGTCAGTCGATCCGGTTAACAAAAACCGGGCGCTTGAGATTTACCAGCGGTTCCGTGAGAAGCCAAATCTCGGCATGGCGTGGTTGGGGCCTGGAGCCCCTGTAGATCATCGCTGGGTCGTTTGCCCTGAGACTTCTGGTGTGATAAGTAACACCAATGAGTCTGGGGCCTGCGCCCGTTGTCGTTTGTGCGTCGATCGGTTCCGCTCAAAAGTAAGGAACATCCAGTTCGTATTGCACTAACGTAAAACTCAAAATCAAAAACTCAATAACTCAATAACACACACATGTATATGGCTGACAACACACAAAAACAAGTTAAACTCATGATTCAAGACCGGACTGGTCACACCGATCTCGCGCTGGCCCTCGAAGAGGCTATCGAGCGGATTGTTGCTGAGCGGCTTGACTCCGGTTCGCCCCGCTGGCCCATGGTCAACGGCAAGCTGTTCCAGTTCTCTGCGCAAAGCCGCGGCGATGCGGTCGCGCTGCTGCAAGACACTATCCGGCTCCGCGAGCTGCTTGATTCGAGCGATGAGCCGGTTGTGGTTCTGACGGACACCCTCGCCGGTGGCTGCCAGTAAGCTCACAGGCCACATGCTGGCTTTCACAAGGGGTCACCTGGGAAACCGGGTGGCCCCTTCTTCTTTTTCACCTTCGAATTAGTAATGAACACAATCACACTTCCTTTGCTCAATCGTCAAATCGCATTTTTGAACCGGCTTAAGGAAACTGGGCTGCAGTTCGACATTCAACTCACATCAGGATATGGTGCGCATGGTAGGAATGTTGTGACTGAGTTCCGCCCGGATATCAAGTCGGCCAAGACCTACGCAGACATCAGTGCCGCGTTCAATGCCAAGCTAGGCGAGATCCCTCTGGCATCATTCCAAAACTGCGCGTTAACTAGGCGTATCGCTGAACACAAGTCTGCTGATAACTGCGAGCTGGCTAAATCAGCCATGGGCCGCGTTCCCGAAAGCCCTGTCAAATTCTTCGCCGACAACGCGTTGGGTACGCTAGCAGGTACACAGACTTACGTCATCACCAAAGAGCCTATGGAGGTCCGAGAAGGTGATCGCACTTACCGTGTGCTGACCTGTGGTAGTACCACTTACTACGGTCAGCTGGTGTTGTGCGTCGACGAACGACACCCCATCTACAACTATATCGATAAGAACCACGTGCTTGTTCTTGTGGACAGTGAGAACGCCAAAGAGCCGATGATGTTCGTGGCCAACCAGCTCAGCCTAGATGTCAACTACCTCATTGCAGCTGCTTCGGTGTACCCACCTGCGTTGAAAGAGGTGCTGCAACAGGAGGGCTGTTTCCTTAACTATCGTGACGCTCGTATCGGTTTGCTGCGCGCTGAACGCGCCATCCCACCTAGGTTCCAGGAGCAATACAAGCTGCTCCGCGCCGACGTGCTGAAGGATTTTGAGGAGAACGCCCAGAACGTCATGATCAACAAGCTGACCCGGCAGGAGGCCAGTCATATTGACCTCAACCGTATCCGCATTACCACAACTACTGCGTCGTACGAAACGGTGTCGATAACCGCTGACGACCTCGCAGCTGTGGTGTTTCAGAAACTGAATCCCAATGAGGAGTGGGACATTTTCACGTTGATCAATATCTACACTGATCATATTGAAAGTTACTTCAACAAGCTTCCATTGAATGCTACCGGAGTTGGTTTCAGAACTGCTGAATCGAAGAAGTTTACGATCAACGGCATTGAAATCACCGTGTCGGTGGCCACCACCAACACCCGCCGGTCTATCAACGGAGTGCTGATCAACCGGGATGAGCTGTCCAAGGTCATGCGCCGGGCAGCATGTTTCGTAGATGAAAATCACGAAACCAACCAGCGAGACTTCAACAACTTCGTACGCGATGTTGGTAAGATGTCGTTGCACGTAACTGACACGCTGTTGCAGGGTCTGCCTGTGAAGGTTGTTTACCTTGCAGAGGACGAGGCATACGGAAAAGATGCCAGTGCGAAACACCCAAAGCTGAAGTTTCGTAAACGGGACGGCAAGTTTTACTTCTTCGTCGACGCAGCTACCGAGAAAGAGGTGAAACGGTTTGTTTCGCTGATCCACCGTGTGGAGATGTTGAACCGGAAGTATCACAAGCCGTATTACTACTACGGTCAACAACGTACTCACGAGGGTGGTGTGGAGACCAATGGCGCGATTAAGCCCAACGATTTCGCCAAAGCGCTGCTCCCTGTGCTGAAAGAGCACATCGAGACGTTGGAGGACAAAGATCTCCAGACCTTGGTTACGTTCGTTGAGAAAGAGCGATCTGAAGCAGAAAAGAAATCGCTAAAGCTGCTGGAGTATGCCGTCAAGGTTACCAAGGCAGAGCGAATTGAGTTCAAGGGCAAATGGGGTTACAAGATCAAAGGGCAGCTGCGTAACTACTTCGTCGAGGAAGATGGCTGGCGAACTTACGACGCCGATACCGGGCAGTACTACTGCGTGGTGCAGGGTCGTGGGGCTCGCGGCGTTGGCCAAGACGGGTTGGTTACCAGGCTGTTTGCGTTGCAAAACGATTCCATGATCGTTAATGACGTACCCACCTTGGTGCAACGATAACTATCAACAACAAGTTAGGGGGCTGGTATAAACCAGCCCCCTTCATTTTTATGGCAACAAAAACATTAGAACCAAATCCACCAGTAGCTTCCACTGCGGAGCTGACTGCTGGGCAACTGGCCGCACTCGTCGATGCAATCGCCGCGGCGGTCAAAGTGACCAAAGAATCGGAAACCAAGGAGAAGGAGCTGAAAAAGCAGCTCGTCGATGTGGCTTTCCCGCAGTGGCTTACATTGAACCTACAGAAGCAACCGGAAGACCAGCATATGTCGATGGACGCCATGGGTCGGAGTAACGTCGCCCAAATCACGTTCATCAACAAATACGCTCCGCTGTCCGAAGACCAGCTCGCCCAGCTCAGCGAGTTGGTAGGTGGCAGCCAAGCAGACAGCATCACGGAAAACCGTTGTGTGCTTCCCGTTGACTGTTCGTTCATAGCTAGTGACCGTCCAAAGTTGAACGAGTTCCTCGACGAACTCAACGAGCTGCTAACTATTTACGGGCTACCAACAATCCTGGCAGCCAAGCCAACCACCAACTTTACCGAAGAGTTTCACAAAACGAGACACGTAAAGTTCATCCCGGCAGTGAACAAGCGGCTGAACAAGCTGGTCCCGGTACGAACTCAAGTGACAGTTTGACCATGAAAGTAACCAGGAGATCACTGCCTTTTTACACTTTGAACCAACTGGCTGGTTTGATTAAGGACGAGTGGGATCGGGAACTGCGATTTGACGAAGCATCGATGTGCCTCGAAGTCCTACACAGTTACGATGATCCGGAGAGTGGAGAAGGGTTGCTGATCTGCCTGGCTACTTTAAGCAAGCTGGTGCAGTTACTGTCCAGTTGGCAGTACGTGCACGCCGATTTGGTTCTCCGGGAGTTAAAACAACGAATAGATGATTACCGAAACCGACTTGAACCGCCTCCTAAGCTCAATTTGCCAGTGGTATTCACAGGCTTCGACTGAGCCGTTTGAAGAGCAAGGTGGGTTTATCCTGCAGCACAACAACGGGGTGGACTGGAAATTTGTACCTGTTCGCAGTTTGGTAGCAGGAACACGCCGTGCCGCCGGGCTGTATTTTGCTGACCACGAAGCCTACGCAGCGCTGGTTTGTGGTAAAGACGGACTGGCTGGTGGTTGGCGCCCGTTTGCCAGCTTCCACACACATCCTCCTGGCTACGGGCCTACACCCAGCCAGTTGGACATCGACAAGCTGTTTCGCAGCTTTCCAACCAACATCATCTTTTCACCGGACATGCAGCTGGCTGTTCGGTACGACTTCAATAAAGAGACCACTTCATGGCAACCTCAAGTAATAAACCTGACGTAAAAAAGAAAAACCCATTGGCCAATCTTCAGCGCATCGGCATTGCTGGTGCAGGTGGCATTGGTGGGTTTGTTGTTTCCGGGCTGTTTGACTACGGCGTCAACCGGAAACAGTTCCCGTTCAACGACTTCGCTATCGACTTATTCGACGACGACATTGTTGACACTGGCAACCTACTGCACCAGAACTTCACTGAAGACGACCTCGGCAAGCAGAAAGCCAAGCTGTTGTCAGACCGGTATTTTGTCAACCCGGTGCTGCGCTTTATGAAACCGGAGGACTTCGTCAACTACCAGCTGGTTTTCAGCTGTGTGGACAGTATGGAGTTCCGGAAGCAGCTTTACGAATACGGATACAAACACCCGGAGTTCGTCTGGATTGACGGCCGGTGTAACAGCAGACAAATCGGGCTGTTTCACAGCCTGATGGCCGCCAAAGCGCTGAACCCGACGCTGACCGACACAAAGGCGCGAGCTGGCTGTTTGCGCCAGGTTGACAAAGAAAACAAGGTAAGTCACATCACGCCACAGATCATCGCCGGCATGATGCTGCAGACGTTCCTCAACATGCTCCGTAGCGAGCAGATGAACGACCCTCACGTGCTTTACATTTAACGCAAACCAATAGGACCGATGGCTGATCCGCACGTTGTCAGCCATCGGTCAAAACACAGTTGACTGATCTACGGTTCTAGGCTAAGTTGTTGAACGTCTCGTGTAACAGCGAGATCAATACAACAAACAACAACTAACACAAAAAATCAAGTTATGGCAATTATCCAATCCTCACGTAAGTTCGAAGGCGCTGGAATGTCCAACGACAAGCTCTTCGGATCAACCCTCAAAGCGGGCATCCCCTCGGTCAATTTCAAAGACGCAGAGAATCTCAAGGGAGCCAAGCTGTTCATCCTTGGAGCCTATAAGCAGGATTCCAATGGAGACGGCGTCTGGTACAAAGTAATCCGTGTCCGCAACAACTTCGGCATGGACATCAAAGAGAAGTTCGTAGTTCCACAGAACTGCCCTGTGCAATGGTTCGCCACCAAGGTGAAGACTTTCGCCCCTGGCTACGCGGCTATCCAAGAAGTTGTCAAAGATGGCATCACGCAGAAAATCTACCCCAGCTACGGTTCAGGCCCCACTTACCGGGTGCTGTTCAACGTGGCTTACGCCAACGATCTCAGCAAAGGCGCGGTAGTGTTGGACGTCCCGCAATGGAAGTGTGCGGAAGTTATCGACGAGTGGTGCAAAGACCCGGAACGGCCGATGATCAACGATTACCAGGCGGCTATCCCGGTGACATTCAAAATGGATAAGAAAGGGCCAATGCCCCAGTGGAGCGTCTTGATTGCCGCTCACGAAAAGTTTAAGTTGCCTGAACAGCTGGCTGATAGTGAGTACTTGCACAACCTCGACGAGGTGGTGCTGTATCCAAACAAACAAGAGCTCTACGACAAGCTCCGGATGATCACTCCGGTGGACATCTTCAACCGTTGCATGGAAGGTTACCAAGACGAAGATGTCACAACGTCCCGAGCAGTGGCGGTAGCACAACCCACAGCAGCTCAACAGGACGACGTTCCTTACGAGCAACCAGCTGCATCAGCGCAAGTGGCGCGCGCAGCCAGACCTCAATCCACGGCGCCGGCTGCTCCGGTAAAGCCCGCAGTCGCTCCGTCGTTTAATATTCCGAAAGCCGCTCGCCCCGCCTCCGCCTCAGCCGCATCAGCAGTTACAGTACCGACGCAAATAGCCCAGGAACTGGTTGACAGTGGCGACGAGTGTGACGAAGCTCCTCCGGCCCCGACGCTCAGCACACCCAGCGCAGTGACTAAAACCGGCGCGCTGTCATTCCTGCGTAATGGTCGTCAGGCAGCCTAATCGAAAGTTCATCAGATAGCTCAGCTCGGCAATCGGGCTGAGCTATCTCTATTTTATGATCCAAGAATTGTTAAAAACAACGGAAGCGCAGTTCAAGAAGAAGTTCAAATCTTCTGACACTGAGTTCAAATTTGCTGACCAGGAACGTCCTCCAACCGGTATTATCGTCGATAACCCGTTGTTTGAGTACATCTTGGACCGCAGATTCATGGCCTTCGGCAGGTTCTACCTGACTTATGGTAAGAAGGGTAGCTGTAAAACCAGCCTGTTCTTCGACCTGGCCAAGCTGTTCCAACGTAATGGCGGTGAAGTCGTTTGGCTGGAAACTGAAAATGCTGCCGACCTAGACTACGCGAGGAAGCAAGGGGTTGATACTTCCAAGTTGGTATTGCAGCACCCTCAGACCCTCGAGGAAGCGCTGAACTTGGCTGAGTTGTACATCCGCAACCTGCCAAAGGTTGACCCAGACCAAACCACACCGCTGTTGATCTGTTTGGATTCAATCGCAGGGTCGACCACCGAGTACGAGCAGGAGCAGACCAACAACATCACCGACATGATGCCTGGTAGCCACGCGCGTATCCTCAGCCGGTTCTACCGCGAGATGGAACACCCATTGGCACAGGAAAAGTGCATCTTTCTGGCGTTAAACCAGCTGAAGGAAAAAATCGGTGGTATGTCGTTTGGTGCGGAAACCCCCGAGTCAATGATGGGTGGTAACGCCCCGCTGTTCAGTTCCACCTGCCAGTGGAAAATGTCACGCACCGCTGACCTGAAGAAGAAAAATGACCACGGAGTTGAACGTAAGTACGGTTCTTCCCATGAACTTGTCTGCAAACGCAACAAGCTCGGCCGCGAAGGTAACATGCAGAAGATCGTCTTCGACATGTACATCAAAGGTGGCATTGACTGGTACAGTCCGCTGGTAAAGATTCTGGGTGAGAACTACACCGATATCATCGCTAGGGTTTCAGCCACGAACAACACGTGGAAAATCGAGGGTTGCCGTTACGTTGACGACGCTGGGGCGGAACAAACTATTCCGACTGACGACGGTATGCACGAACGTGAACTTGGCGCGCTGATCGCCCGCAGCGATGACGCCAAGAACGTCATCCGTAAAGCTTTTGAAATCCCCGACCTGCCTGACGACACCACCGTTAAGGCTGTGGAGGCCGATATGAAGAAGAAACGTGGCCGGAAAAAGAAAACGCTGGACGAAAGCGACAACCAGGAGTAAGTTATGGGACACAAAGCATATGCTCCTCGCTGGTTCCTACCGGCAACCAGTGAGGCGTTCAAAACCAACTACGATGAAATCTTCAAAAAAAAGCCCAAAAAGTCAAGCAAAGAAGCCCGCACCGAAACCCCGAAAGAGCACGCGGCAAACCCGCAAGGTGCTCGACCGGGTCAAGGCGCTGGTTAAGCCAGAGCCAACCCAGCCAAAGCCAGTACCAGAGGTCCGAGATTTCAGCAAGATGACGTTTGAGCAGCAGTCTGCCTACGTCTTCAATGTGTTCCCTCCTGTAGAACTCGGGATGGTGATCGCCAAGAGCGCAGACCACAAGACTGATCCATTCGCAGCCAAACCGCTGAAACCTGCTGGCAAATAAGCTGTATGCCAACGAGGACTCACTACATCGGAATTGACAACGGCGTGTCCGGGTCCTTAGGCATACTAGGACCTCAACTAACCGTGTTCCACCGCACACCAGTGCACAAGGAACGATCATACACCAAGGATGAGAAAAACATCAGCCGGGTGGACGTCGTTGAATTGCGCAAGTTGTTGACGGGTTACCCCGAAGACACGCTGGTGTTGGTGGAAAGACCGATGGTGAATCCTCGAAGGTTCGCCGCTTCGTTATCGGCAGTCCGCGCTTTGGAAGCTACGTTGATCGTGCTGGAAGAGTGCAACTATTTCATCCGCTACGTGGACTCAAAAGAGTGGCAATCAGTGTTGCTCCCGAAGATTGTCGGTTCTGACGAGTTGAAGGCGGCATCGCTGAAACTCGGAACCGAAATGTTTCCAGGGCAAAAGTTCAAGTCTGATGCAGACTCGTTGTTGATGGCACACTGGGCCAGGTCGGCAGACTTCTAAACTCAACAGCAAGCATCTTGTTCAAGCCCGGCTGAGTAAAATCGGCCGGGCTTTTTGTTTAATCGTTATCATGTCTTCAACCAACACTTTTACAGCAATCGAATCGTACATCGACAGCATCGATGAAGAAACCATAGCCAGATACCGGGCTTACTGGGCTGAGGTTACTCCGCAGACTGACCGGGAGTTCTATGCCCGATGGGTATTTGCGTTTTTGAGCGTTCACACCACCTGGGAACGTAACGTAGTTGCGTTTAACACGTTGAAACCCAGGGAGGAAAAGCTGGCCACCAAACAACAGCTGGCTGCACAGATAGTGCAAGCCGGGGTTGGTCTGCACAACATGCGTACAACGGGTATTTGGAAATTTCACGAAGACTTTTGGGCCAACCCAACCGTTTGGAGAAAAACCGCAGAGGAGAACTGGTCTGGTTATCGTGATCGTGTAATGCAACGGTGCTTTGGGTTAAAAGAAGCAAAAACCTCTTTCGCGTTGGAGCTGTGCTATCCCAATGAAGCTGAAGTCGCCTGCCTCGACACGCACATGCTCCAACTGTATGGCCGTACCAAGAAAGGCTCCCCTTCTCCAAAAGAATACCGCGAGATGGAGTCGCACTGGCTAGGCTGTTGCCGCAACCGCAACCTTCCCAGTTTTGCAGTGAGAAATGTCTACTGGGATAAAGTCCAACAACAGCCGGACACAAAATACTGGTCTTATGTCTTCGAAAAAAAATCAACAAAATGAACCAAGAAATGCTTCAACGCCTGTGGGCACGGCTTGCCGCCCTCATGGCCGACGGAAAGAGCGATCTGAAGCAGAAAAGAAATCGCTAAAGCTGCTGGAGTATGCCGTCAAGGTTACCAAGGCAGAAATCGGCGACATAATCGAAATCAACCTCTAACAACAATGACAACCAACTACACTGACAGAGCAAATAAAGCTTGGCGCACACGCCGGGCCAACGCAAACACACAAGCCCGACGTTACACCGACCGAGCCAAGAAAGCGTGGGCAACCCGCCGCAACAACCAAATCGTTGCCAACAAAGAAGCGTTGCAGGCGGACTTCACGAATCTTCACGAACGTTGGCTGATAACAATGGCACGTGCAAGGAAACTTGGCTTGTGCAGCAGGGCCGCCGAGCTTGATGCCGTCAGACTGCTCTGCCCGTCGCGACCGATAACAATGGCACGTGCAAGGAAAATTGAGGACTTCATCAACAAAAACTACGGCTACTTTTCTCCCACGCTAATTTCAACATCATCGAGATCATCGAATCGGTAGTCCAATCTGTTGATTGAGTACAACACAGAGCAGTTCTGTGCGATGCTGTTGACGGGGTCGCAAGACCGAGATGGAGAACGTTGCTGTGGTTAACACTGGCATCACCGTCTCAGCCTGTGGTTGTTGTGAAACACCTGCAGGCAACCAGTAATTTGTCTGGTCCACCAAAAATTAAACCGGGGTTGTTCGATTATCCGGTCACCTCACGAACGTCAATTTAATGGGGTCGTAGCTCAGTTGGTAGAGCGGCTGCTTTGCAAGCAGTAGGTCACAGGTTCGAATCCTGTCGGCTCCACCATCTTTTCAGAAACAACAAAACATCAAAACAATGAACAAACTCATCAGTTGGTTGTCCGCAGCACTCAGCATTTTTCTCATCTACGCGGTTACCGCGTGGAAGTCGGTGACGGCCTTGACACTGTTGAAGGCGTTGACGGTGGTCGGGTTCGGTTTACTGGTAGTAGCCTGGCCGTTTATCATCCTCATGCTGTGCATCAACTTCGACAAGACGTTGGAAGCAATGCACAAGTCGGTCGAATGGTCTCAACAGTTGTTATCGTTCATCAGCGTAGGCATCAATGTGACCACCGTCTATGTGTTCGCTGTTATTGGTAGCCCGCTGTTTACCACTTTGGCGATAATCGGAATGCTGGCCGGTTTAGCCAGCTGGGCTGCGCGGTTAGCTTTGGCACGGGAGTACACCAAACTGTTGGCTGACAAAAAGTTGATTGAAGCAACAACTGGCGAGCTGGTTACCGCGCTCGGTGAGGGCAAAATCACTCCCGATGAGCTGTTTGCCAAGCTACAGACCCACTTTAATCCAACTGGGATGACGAATCTGTTAAAACACCGCTGTGCACGGTTGTGTTAAGCTCCTACGAGCTGGGCTCAAATTTTCGGCGTACCAAAACGCCGCAGCGTGACTGATATCGCTTAGTCTCAAATCCCGTAGTGTACGATGGAGCGCTGTTTTTTAGATTGTCGTGGAGGTAGGCTTAAAGGCAGCCATCCATAATCAGTAACTCGCTTGTGGTTAGCGTTCTGGTTGAATTAACAACTGGTCAATCCGAATTCCGATATACGTGGGAGATTCCTGGGAAAAAATAATCGACGGGCACTCCGGAGATCTACCCACTGAGCCCTCCGCGGAAGGACATGGCTATCCAACCTGCCTAGACAGCAGCAAGCTACCGAGTAAGAAGCGGCAGGGTATTGCGGTTTAGTGCAAACAGCAGTATTCTGGTTTTAAGCGTAACAGCAGTCCACAACAATCTTCAATTGCAGGGTACAGTTCTGTTGAACTGGGAAGTCTCATAAGCTCTCTTAGCCTGGTTAGATTCCAGCCCCTGCACCAACTTCAACAACATAGAACATCCTTCTCAATCAATAAAAAATTATGGGACTCGACTCTTATCTTCATTCTGTAAAGTATGTAGCCTCCGACGCAACTGAACGGCTTTTGGGCCATCGCCCAAAGCCTGAT
>Ga0194131_10001903_pt1 | contig 34976 bp, 29 predicted proteins | sample TA2KigO120mmetaG_FD_148631 | JGI IMG/M metagenome (GOLD analysis project Ga0194131, IMG submission 148631) | Freshwater microbial communities from Lake Tanganyika, Tanzania - TA2015053 Kigoma Offshore 120m | ecosystem: Environmental > Aquatic > Freshwater > Lake | place: Tanzania: Lake...
AGCACTCGCTGCCGCAACTCGCTCATTTCTTGGGACCTGTGAGTCCGAATCGACGCTCACGTCTAGCGAAATCTTCGAGTGCGAGCTTGAACTCCGCCTCGTCGAAATCGGGCCAGAGCACATCGGTGAAAAAGAGCTCGGCGTAAGCGATGTTCCAGAGCAAAAAATTGCTCACGCGATGATCGCCTCCAGTACGAATGAACAGATCGGGGTCGGGCAGATCGGAGAGCTGCAGCTCAGCCGAGAACATCTCTTCGTCGATGTCGTTCGCACGGATCTCACCGCTCGCGGCGCGACCCGCGAGGCGTTTAGCAGCCTCGAGCACATCCCAGCGTCCGCCGTAACTCACAGCGACCTGCAGCTTAAGTCCATCGTTGTCGGCCGTGAGCGTCTCAGCCTCGGCGATACGCTGCTGCAAGCGTACCGACAACCGCTGTCGATTGCCGATGATCCGCACCCGTACACGATTGGTATGGAGCTCGGCGACCTCGCGATCGAGCGCTTCCATGAAGAGTCCCATGATCGCGGCGACCTCGGTCTCGGGTCGTCGCCAGTTCTCGCTCGAGAACGCGAACAGCGTAAGTGCCTCGATGCCGAGATTTGCGCACTCGCGAATGATCTTGCGCACGGGCTCAATGCCCGCGCGATGCCCGACTGATCGCGGCTCACCCCGGACCCCGGCCCAGCGGCCGTTCCCGTCCATCACGATGGCGATGTGGTGTGGCAGTGCCAAAATCGCAGGGACCTGTCGGCCTCAAACCTGCATGATTTCTTTTTCTTTAGCCGCAAGCGCTGCGTCGATCTCGGCCACGTGCTTGTCCGTGAGCTTCTGGATCTCTCCCTGCGCTTTCTTTTCCTCATCCTGGCTGATGAGCTTTTGCTTGAGGGCCTCTTTTACAACCTGAAGCACGTCACGGCGCACGTTGCGCACCGCCACACGGGCGTTCTCGGCATCGCCGCGCACCACCTTAGTGATGTCGCGACGGCGCTCTTCGGTGAGCGGCGGCAGCGGCACGCGGATTACCGAGCCCGCGGTGTTCGGCGTGAGGCCGAGGTCCGACTTATAGATCGCCTTTTCGACCGACTGGATCGCACTCTTGTCCCAAGGCGTGATCACGAGCGTACGCGCATCTTCGACGCTGATGTTCGCCAGCTGCGAAAGCGGCGACTCGGTGCCGTAGTAATCGACCTTCAGGTTCTCGACGAGGCTCGGGCTCGCGCGCCCCGTACGCAGCTTCTTGAGATCGAGCGCGAACTGTTGCACACACTTAGCCATGCGCGTAGTCGCATCTTTCTTGAAATCTTCGATCATCGTCCTCTACCTCAATCGTTCGTGACGACCGTGCCCACGTCCTCGCCCCGGGCGATGCGCAGCAGGTCGCCGGCGTTGTTCATGTTGTACACCTGCAGCGGGATCTTGTTATCGCGGCACATCACGATCGACGTGGCGTCCATCACATTGAGCCGCTCATTGAGCACTCGGTCGAAGGTGAGTCGAGGATAACGCACCGCCTTCGGATCTTTCATCGGATCGGCCGAATAGATGCCGTTGACTTTGGTCGCTTTGACCAACATATCCGCATTGATCTCGATCGCACGGAGCGAGGCCGCCGTGTCGGTGGTAAAGAACGGGTTACCCGTGCCCGCCGCAAAGAGCACCACCCGCCCCTTCTCGAGGTGGCGGATCGCACGGCGGCGGATGTAATCCTCGCAGACCTCGTTGATGCGAATCGCCGACATCACCCGCGCATGACTGCCGACCGACTCGAGCGCGTCTTGCATCGCCAGACAGTTCATCACCGTCGCGAGCATGCCCATGTGATCGCCCGTGACGCGGTCCATCCCCGAGCGCGCGAGGCCCTCGCCGCGGAAGATGTTGCCACCACCGATGACCACCGCCACCTGCGCGCCGAGATCGAGCAATTCTTTGACTTCCAACGCAATGCGCTTGATGACGATCGGATCAATGCCGTAATCGGCGTGACCCATCAGCGCCTCGCCTGAGAGTTTGACGAGGATGCGCTTGTACCGAATAACTGTTTCAGCCATGAACCGTCTCCTCTTGAAGAAAACCCCGCCGGGGCGGGGTTTTCGCGGGTCTGGAGCGTCGGCTTACTTGCCGCTGCTCGCCCTTACCTGAGCCATGACCTCGCCTACGAAGTCATCCTGCTTCTTTTCAATGCCGACGCCAACTTCGAACCGTCGGAACGCCTTAACCTCGGCCTTGGCGGCCCGCAGTAGCTTCTCGATGGTCTGGTCCGGGTCTTTGACGAACGCCTGACCGAGCAACGCCCGCTCGTTAAACGTCTTGCGCAGACGTCCCTCGATCATCTTGGCGACGATCTCGGCCGGCTTGCCCTCAGATAGCGCCTTCTCGGTCTCGATCTCGCGCTCTTTGGCGAGTATATCGGCCGGAACATCAGACACCGACAGATAATCGGGGTTCGCGGCGGCCACGTGCATGGCAAGGTCGTGCGCGAGTTCGGCCGAGCCACCCTCGATCGCGACGAGCGCACCGATGCGCGTGCCGTGACGATAGGCGCCCAAGAAACCGCCCGACTTGAGCGACACCTGACGACGCACCGAGATGTTCTCGCCGATCTTCGCGACGAGCGCACGACGACGCTCATCAACGCTCTCGCCCGAAGCGAGTTTGAGGGCAGCGAGCGCCTCGACGTCGGCCGGGTTGCCCGAGAGGGCGAGCTTGGCGACTTCGGTCGAGAAGCCCTGGAAATCCGCTTCGCGCGCGACGAAGTCGGTTTCGCAGTTGACCTCAACCATGGCCGCCAACTTACCGTCGGCGGATTTTTCGAGGGCGATCACGCCTTCGGCGGCGACGCGCGCCGCTCTCTTGTCAGCCTTCGCCAGACCCTGCTTACGCATGAGTTCGGCAGCGGCATCGAGATCGCCGTGCGTTTCGACGAGGGCCTTCTTGCACTCCATCATGCCCGCGCCCATACGCTCGCGGAGCCTTTTGACAGCTTCAGCAGTAATGCTCATGCGCAGTCCTCAGCCTCAACCGCGACGGCGCGTGGCGCCCGGATTGGTGCCCTTACGACGGGGCGCCGACGCGCTCGTCGCCGGAGCGACTTCACCATCGGCGGCCTCGGGAACGTCGACCCCATCGGCCTCCTTACCCTCGACCGGCGCAGGCGCCGCCACAGACGGCTGCGGCTTGCGACGGGCCGGGGTGGTGGCGGCCGCAGGGCGACGACGGGCACGTACCGTCGTTTCACGACGCGGCTTGCCACGCGCAACCTTCGGCTTGGGATTGCCCTGCTCGTCGAGCTCCACGAATTCGTCTTCGCTCACGGCGAGCGCCGGCGCCGTCGCACGGCCCTCAAGCACCGCATCGGCGATGCCCGCAGCATAAAGCTGGATGGCGCGCATGGCGTCATCGTTACCCGGCACGACGAAGTCGACGCCATCGGGCGCACAGTTCGTGTCGACGATGGCGACCACCGGAATACCAAGCTTATTGGCTTCGTGGATCGCAATGTTCTCGTGACCCACGTCGACCACGAAGATCGCGTCCGGGAGAGATTCCATATTTTTGATGCCGCCGAGCGAACGCTCGAGCTTTTCGAGCTCGCGACGCAGCATCGTGCCTTCTTTCTTACCGCGCTTGTCGAGCGAACCGTTCGCCTTCATCTCAGTGAGATCGGCGAGGCGCTTGATCGACTGACGCACGGTCTTGAAGTTCGTGAGCATGCCGCCGAGCCAACGCTGGTTGACGAAGGGCATCCCGGCGCGAACCGCTTCTTTCTGAATGGGCTCGCGCGCTGCGCGCTTGGTGCCGACGAAGAGCACCGTGCCGCCGTCAGAGGCGACCCCGTGAATGAACTTGGCAGCCTCCGCGAACATCGGCTGCGTCTTCTCGAGGTTGATAATGTGGATTTTGTTGCGTTCGCCGAAAATGAACTCTTCCATTTTCGGGTTCCAGAAACGGGTTTGGTGTCCGAAGTGGACGCCCGCCTCCAGCATCTGTCGCATGGACACGCTGGCCATAAAGCACTCCTTGTCGGGTTAAGCCTCCGCATACCTCGGTTGCCATCCCTTGACCCCGAAGGACCTGGGGACACCCAGCAACCGATGTAACGATATGCGTGTGGGGTTGTTTACGTTGCCAAAAAACGCCCCGCTTTATACCATGCACCTCCCGTAAAAACAATGTCTTACGGGCCCCCTTCCACCCCCCCGTCCGGCCAATGTCCGTTACCCTAAAGTCCCCGCAGGAACAGCAAAAAATGCGCGAGGCCGGCCGTCTTGCTGCCGAAGTCCTCGACCTTATCGGCGAGTACGTCAAACCCGGCGTGGCCACCGACGAGCTCGACCGCATCTGCCACGAGCACATCACCCTCGTGCAGCAGGCGACCCCGGCCAACCTCAACTACCGCGGGTTCCCGAAGACCATCTGCGCCTCGGTGAACCACGTCGTCTGCCACGGTATCCCTGGCGGCAAGAAGGTCAAGGACGGCGACATCCTCAACATCGACGTCACGGTCATCCGCGATGGCTTTCACGGCGACACGAGCCGCATGTATTTCTTGGGCAAACCCGCCCCGCATGCGCAGCGCTTGGTCGAGGTCACGTTTGAAGCCATGTGGCTCGGCATTCGGCAAGTGCGTCCCGGCGCGACGCTCGGCGATGTAGGTCATGCCATTCAAAAGCATGTGGAGGCGCAGGGCTTTTCGGTTGTGCGCGAATACTGCGGTCACGGCATCGGACGCATCTACCACGAAGATCCGCAGGTGCTGCACTACGGTCTGCCGAACACGGGCCTCAAACTTCAGGCTGGTATGACCTTCACCATCGAGCCGATGGTCAATGCCGGCAAACGTCACGTCAAACTATTGCCCGACGGCTGGACCGTCGTCACCAAAGATCACTCGCTCTCGGCGCAGTGGGAGCACACCGTGCTCGTCACCGAGACCGGCTACGAAGTGCTCACCATGGGCCAACTCTCACGCGAGCCCGGCCTCCTCGAGGGCGCAGCCTGATGCCAATGCGTGCTCTGCTTGAGGCGCTCCCGGCGCGGGTCGCCGCGGCAGGGTACAGCGCCGAGGCTTACGCGCAACTGCTGCGCGAGGGGCAAGCCGAACTGCGACTCCGGTTCGAAGCGGAAGAACCCGTCGAAACCCTCGTGCTTGCCCGCGCGAAGCTCCTTGATGGCGTGCTGCACGAAGCCTGGCGTACGCGTCTGCCCAACTTCGATGCCGAGTGGTCATTGGTGGCTGTCGGAGGCTATGGACGCGGCGAACTGCACCCCTGCTCCGACGTCGACATCCTCATCCTCGTGCCACAAACTCTCGATGACGCCGGTCGCGCCGCCGTCGAGCACTTCGTGACGTTTCTGTGGGATATCGGTATCGAGATCGGCCACAGCGTCCGCACCGTCGACGAGTGCCGCAGCGAAGCGGCAGCCGATGTCAGCATCATGACGACGCTCATCGAGGCGCGAGCCCTCGCAGGCTCCACCAATCTCGTCGAGGCCATGCTTGAGGCGCTCTCGCCCGATCATCTCTGGCCCGTCAAAGATTTCTTCGAGGCCAAGGTGCGCGAGCAGGCCGATCGGCACCTCAAGGCCAACGACACCGCCTACAACCTCGAACCCAACGTCAAAACCGGCCCCGGCGGTCTGCGCGATATCCAGACCATCGCCTGGGTCGCCAAGCGCCACTTCGGCGTGAACTCGCTCGAAGAGCTCGCAAAGAAAGGCTTTTTGACGCAGGCCGAGGCGAGGCGTCTGCAAGCCGCGCAGTCTTTCCTGTGGCGCGTGCGCTTTGCGCTGCATACGCTCACCGGGCGACGCGAAGATCGACTGCTCTTCGACCATCAAATGAAACTCGCCGGCCTCTTCGGCTACGAGGACGCCACGTTCACGCTCGCCGTTGAGCAGTTGATGCAGCGTTATTACCGCACTGTGCTCGACGTGAGCCTGCTCAATGAACTGCTGCTGCAACTCTTTCGCGAGGCCATCGTCGATGAGAGCGCGACGCCGGTTCCGCTCAATCCGCGCTTTCAAGTCACCGAAGGTTATCTTGAGGCGATACACGACGACGTCTTCGTGCGCCAACCCTCAACGCTGCTCGAGGTCTTCGCACTGCTGCAGCAGAACCCCGATATCCGCGGCGTTCGCGCCCACACCATCCGCGCCATCGAACAAAATCTTTGGCTGATCGACGAAGAGTTCCGCCAGAACCCGCGCAACCATCGCCTCTTCCTCGAGATCCTGCGCGCGCCGGCAGGCGTCACCAACGAGCTGCGTCGCATGAACACCTACGGCGTACTCGGACGTTACATTCCCTCGTTCGGTCGTATCGTCGGCCGTATGCAGTACGACCTCTTCCACACTTACACGGTCGATGCCCACACGCTGTTCGTGGTGAGCAACCTGCGCCGTCTCGCGCTGCCGCGGTTCAACCACGAGCTACCCAATCTCTCGCAGATCATGCAGTCACTGCCGCGCCCGGAAGTCGCGTATCTCGCCGCGCTCTTTCACGACGTCGCCAAGGGCCGCGGTGGTGATCACTCCGAACTTGGCGCGGTCGATGCCGAGGCCTTCTGTCTCGAGCAAGGGCTCTCGCGCTACGACTCGCGCCTCGTCGCTTGGCTCGTGCGCAATCACCTGCGACTGTCGCTCACGGCACAAAAGCAAGATATCGCCGATCCCAAGGTCATCAATGAATTCGCGCGCTTCGTGGGCGATGAGACCCACCTCGATCATCTTTACGTGCTGACAGCGGCCGATGTACGCGCCACCAACCCGCGCCTCTGGAACTCCTGGAAGGCCTCGCTCTTCAGCGAATTCCATGACCGCGTCAAACGCGCCCTGCGTCGCGGCCTCGAAACGCCGATCGATCAGGACGAGCTCAAGCAAGAGAATCAGTCACAGGCTCGTGAGCTGCTCGCGGCCACGGGCCTCGCGAGCACCGCGGTCGATAGCGTCTGGGTAATGTTCTCCGAGGCCTACTTCTCGCGGCATACGCCCGAAGAGATCGTCTGGCATACGCGTGTGCTCGCCGCGCACGAGCCCGGGAGCGATGACCCGGTGGTGTCGGTGCAGGCCGAGAGCGAGCGTGGGACGACATCCATCATGACCTACGCGCCCCATCGCCAGCATGGCTTTGCCCGCACGACGGCCGTACTCGATCAGCTCGGGCTCAACATCGTCGATGCGCGTATCACGCCGACCGGTGATGGTAACAGCATCGATCTTTATCACGTGCTCGAAGAAGATGGCACGCCGATCGCCGATGTCGAACGCCACACCGAAATCGAATACGCCCTCACGCGCTCATTGGCGGCACCGCGCGATACCGTGCTCAGGGTCTCGCGTCGCGCCCCGCGTCAGGCGCGGCTTTTCAATACGCGAACACAGATCCTCGTGAGCACAGACGAGCGCAACCAGCGCTCGGTGCTCGAAATCGTCGCGGCAGACCGCCCTGGCCTGCTCTGCGATATCGGCAAGGTCATGATGGAAGAGCGTATCGACCTGCGCGGCGCCAAGGTCATGACCGTCGGCGAACGCGCCGAAGACGTGTTTTACGTGAGCGACGCCGGTCATGGTCCGCTTACCGATGACCGCGCGCAGCAACTGGTCGCGCGGCTCACCGAAGCGCTCGATCGACGTCACGCGGCATGAACTCCGATCTCAAAAAAACTCAGCCCTATCCGTTCGAGCGTTTGGCGACGCTCAAGGCGGGCGTTACGCCGCCGACGCACCTCTCGCATATCGCGCTCTCGATCGGTGAGCCGAAGCACGCGCCACCGCCGTTCGTACTCGAGGTGATCAAGCAATCACTCGCAGCCTTCAGCGCCTACCCCACCACCGCCGGCAGCGACGAACTACGCGATACCTGCGGGCGCTGGCTCGAGCGCAGGTTCCGTCTCGGCGCCGATGCGGTGCGCCGCGAAAACGTGTTGCCCGTATCGGGCACGCGCGAAGCGCTCTTTGCGTTTGCGCAGGCGGCTATCGATCGCAGCGCTGCGGACTCGCGCGGAACGCCGCTCGTCGCCATGCCGAACCCGTTCTACCAAATTTACGAAGGCGCGGCGCTGCTTGCCGGGGTCGAGCCGTATTTCATTGAGACACCGGCCTTGAACCAGTTTTTGCCTGATCTCGAGACTGTCCCGGCTTCGGTCTGGGATCGTGTGCAGCTGCTTTATCTGTGCAGCCCCGGCAATCCGGGCGGTGCCGTGATGAGCATCGAGGCGTGGTGTCGCGTGCTCGCGCTCGCGGAGCGTCACGATTTCATCGTCGCATCGGACGAGTGCTACATCGAGCTCTACCCTGACGAGTCGAACCCGCCGCCCTCGCTGCTCTCTGCGGCGATCGCCGACGGTCGCAGAGGGTTTGAGCGCTGCGTGGTGTTTCATAGCCTCTCGAAGCGCTCGAGCTTGCCCGGCCTACGCTCAGGCTTCACCGCAGGCGACGCCTCGCTGCTCGAGAGCTTTCTGCGCTATCGCACCTACCACGGCTGCTCGCTACCGCTGCCGATCCAGGCTGCGAGCATTGCCGCCTGGCGCGACGAGGCCCACGTCATCGAAAATCGCAGGCTCTATCGCGAGAAGTTCGCGAAGGTCATGCCCATCCTCGCCCCTCACCTCGACTTCTCGGCGCCCGAGGGCGGATTTTATCTTTGGGCGGATACGCGAGGCGACGACGAGATCTTCGTACGCGAGCTCTTCGCCCACGAGAACGTCACGGTCGTCCCGGGCAGCTACCTCGCACGCACGGTCGGAGGTCGCAACCCTGGCGCCGGTCGGCTACGTATTTCTTTAGTAGCGAGTGTCGACGAATGCGTCGAGGCCGCCGAGCGCATCGCGCGATTTGCCGTGAGCCGCTAGAGCTTCAGTTTTTCACCGCGCTTTGTTTTGGAAATCGAACCATGAGTACCGATCACACCGCCTTGCGTACCCTCATAGAAGCCGCGTTCGAACAGCGCGCCGAGATCAACCCGAAGAGCATCTCGCGCGAGCTCAAGGTGGCGCTCGACGAAGCGCTCGATCTGCTCGATTCGGGCAACGCGCGCGTCGCCGAGAAGCGCGACGGGCGTTGGCAGGTGAACGACTGGCTCAAGAAGGCCGCTCTACTTTACTTTCGCGCCTACGACAATCGCCTCATCGAAGGCGGCTACACCCGGTTCTTCGACAAGGTCCCGCTCAAATACGCGGCCATGGATGAAGCCGCGATCCGCACGAGCGGCGCGCGTGTGGTACCCGATGCCGTGGTGCGCAAAGGGGCCTACGTCGGTCCCAACGTCGTGCTCATGCCCTCGTTCGTCAACATCGGCGCCTATGTCGACTCCGGAACGATGGTCGACACTTGGGCTACCGTCGGTTCCTGCGCGCAGATCGGCAAGAACGTGCATCTCTCTGGTGGAGTGGGCATTGGCGGTGTGCTCGAGCCACTGCAGGCGGCGCCCACCATCATCGAGGATAACTGCTTCATCGGCGCGCGATCCGAGGTCGTCGAGGGCGTCATCGTCGAAGCAGGCGCTGTCCTCTCGATGGGCGTCTACATTGGGCAGAGCACGCGTATCTACGATCGCGAGACGGGGAAGATCACCCAAGGGCGAGTGCCCGCAGGTGCCGTCGTCGTACCGGGCAGCCTGCCGTCCAAAGACGGCACGCACTCCCTCTACGCGGCCGTCATCGTGAAGAAGGTCGACGCGCAAACACGCGCGAAGACCTCCATCAACGATTTGCTGCGCTCGACCGACTGAGCTTAGAAGCTAGTCGAGACCGAGAAAGACAACTTGGTACCGATGTCGTAGCGGTTGAAGAACACCGTGTTCGGCCCGCGCGACTGATACTCGCGATAATCACGGCGCAGCAGGTTGCGTGCCTCGAACTTGAACTCGAGGTCCTGTCCGAAGAGGGTCGCACCCTGACGCGCAACAAAGTCGACGCTCACGCCCGGCGACTCGTAGATGTCGGGCAAGCCTGCGGCACCGCGACTCGTCACTCGATCACTCGAATATCCAATCAGCAGCGTCTGCTGCGACAGCGTTTCCGAATCTTCGAGCCCGATCTGAATGTTCGCCAGATGCTCGGACTGACCCGTCAACTGAGAACCGTCACGGAAGAAGTTCGTCGCCGGCTGAACGGCGGTTCCGAAGACGGTCGTCGTGTCACCCGAACCCACTTTGATCTTTGACTTCGACCACGTGTAGTTGCCGATCAACACCGCCTTTCTCGATGCGAAAAACGGCGTATCGAAGATCAAATCCATATCAAAGTATTTCTGCGACTCGAACTCCACGCCGTAGAGGTTGGCGGAAGGCGCATTCGCAAAGCTCGTAACGGGGTTATTGTCGTTGAAGCCCGTGAACGCCTCGATCGGCTTGTCGATCTTCTTCCAGAACCCGGCGACCGACAGCTGCTGGTCACTGGCGAAATACCACTCGTAGCGAAGCTCCGCGTTCGTAAACTCACTGTCGACCAACAACGGGTTACCACGGAAAGCACGGTTGCTCTCGGGGTCGTAGTACGCCTGGAACATCAGTTCGCGGAACTGCGGACGAGCAATGGTCTTCGAGGCATTGGCGCGCACCTGCATGTTCTCGCCGAACTTGTAGGTCAGGGTGATCGCCGGCAGGACGTAGTCGTTATCCAGTTGCGTACCCGCACCCGAGTTACTGGCGGTCTTGAACACCCGCACCGGGCTGACCCGCTGCTCCGCCTTTTCGAGACGCGCACCAAGGTTCAACTCCAAGCCGTCGGTCAACTCCGCCTGCAGCTGGGCATAGCCCGCCTGCGTCGTGAGCTCCGCGGCAAACGCCGGATCTGTTTCCGTCGTCTCCACGAGGCCAATCTTGTAGTACTCGATGATTGCAGGGCCGAGCAGGTAATCGGGACGAAGCATGCCCACGGCTGTCTCAAAAGTGGACGGCGCGACGAACTGAAACTCGCGACGCTGTGAGTCACGCTCGGTCTTGCTGCCTTCGTAGCCGATCGACGCGACCACTTGCGGTGAGAATGCGTACGAGAAATCGATGCCGTAAGACAGCAGTTTCTCGTCGAGCGTCGAGAAGACGATATTCGCAAAACCCGTCTGACCGTTATCGAGACGATTGATCAAGTACGAGCCGTAAGGACTCGTCGGATTATTGGATCGGGAATATCCCACACCCAGCTCGAAGGGCGCGCTGCGGTTCGACTCCGCATAAGCGACGCGAGCGTCGACCTTGAGCGGATCAAAATTGAGACCGCCGCTCAACTGCGAGCTCCACACTTCACGCTCGTACCACGCGGTCTGTTGCTCGACGAAATCGAAGCCAGGCTTCTGGCTGTTCTGCTTACCTTCAGAGAGGGCCGTACGCTTTAGCGTGTCGCGAACGATCAGATTCGTCCAACGAATACGATTGCCTTCGTCGAACTCGTAACCGACCCCAAGAAGTCCGTTGACCACGATCCGATTTTCGGAGGCAACCTCGCGGTAATCTTTGTCGATCAACGAGAGATCGGCGTTGGCAGGGCTCTGCTCGACGTTATCTTTGGTGCGCCAGGCGTTGCTGTACCCTGCCGTCGCAACGAGCCCGATCTCACCACCACCCGCGACGCGCGACGTACCGCCCGTGACCGAACCTGAACCATTGACCGGCATCTTGTCGTTGAACTGAATGACACCGGTGCGGGTATTCAAAAACTGCTTGGCGATTTCCGAGGTGTTGACTCGGCCCGAACTCATGCGCTCGCCACTTTCGAAGAACGAGGCGAGCGCAGGCGGCACGTCACGGATTCCGCGATCCATGCCAATCGCGTCGTATTTGCTGCCGAAGTAGGAGTAGCCAGGCTGGCCGGAGATTTCGGTATCGCCGCTGACTCCGGCACTAACCTTCAAAAACGGCTCCTTCGGAACCGCCAGCGTCGTGAGGTTTATGAGACCACCGCCGAACTCACCGGTGAGGTTTGCCGAGTAGCTCTTTTGAACGAGCGATGAAGCAATGACGTCCGTCGGAAAAAGATCGAGCGGCGCCGCTCGACGCAGCGGCTCGGGACTTGGCAGAGGCGAGCCGTTAAGGAGTGCCTGCGAGTAGCGGTCACCGAGACCGCGGACGTACACGAACCCATTACCTGCCACGCTCAAGCCGGTGACTCGACTGAGGGCGCCGGCGACATCGCCCTCGCCCGTTCGCGCGATGTCTTCAGCGGACAACACCGACAAGACCACGTTCGTGGCTTGCTGAAGATTACGATCGCGACGACCGACAATCACGATTCCGCCGACGATGTCAACATCGACCGGCACGCTGTCGCTCTCGGTCGCGGTCTCGGCAGGCGGAGCCGGAGGCGGCTCCACCTGCTGAGGCGCAGCGTAGGAGGCAATCGGGAACGTCAGCGCAGCGGCCAGCAGCAGCGACCTCGGGCCCGCAATCAAATGATCCATGCGTCGTCTCTTACGGCGTCGGAAGCGAGGTGCAGGCCGAGCCGGTGGTACTGAAGGTCGCGGTCGCCGAGTTACAGGTCCAGCCCGCAAACCAGGTGTCGGTCGCATCACGCACCGCACCGATGTACGCCGTGGTGTCGAAGCCCGCGTCAACGACCTTCGGATCGGTGGCCGTGCGGGCCGTCTCGTTGGCACCGTTTCTGAAGACATTCGCAAGCGTCGCCGTGAACGTCGAGGTGTTGTTGTTACCCGTGACGTTGAAGGCGGCATCTACCTGAGCCGCGGTAAGACCACCCGTGCCCACGAACGGCGTGGCACCGCACTGCATCGCCACCGACCGGAAGACCGGCGGACCGACCTTATCGACGGCGGCATTCGTGCCGATGATGTTCGCTCCATTGAGACGCAGACACGCCGTCGGCGAGGTCACAATGCCGTTGACGAGCTGAGCATCCGCCTGACCACGCAGCAAGATTGCAGCGCCGTTGGAGTTCGCTGCGTTGCGGTGAACGAGCGTGAAGTTGGCGAGCTTCATGAACGTGCGCGGCGTCTGGTCCTCGAGCGAGTTGGCGCTGTCGAGCTCGATCATCGAGTCGGCGGCACCTGAGGTCTTCTGTACGGCGATCACGTACTGGATGAGGCCGCGATATCCCACATCGAGATCCAAATTGTCGTCGTCGGCACCCGTGAACACCATGTAGCGCGCGTTATGCGTACCACCAAAGAATTCGAGCGCATCGTCAGAGCAGTTGTGCGACTGGAAATACTGGATCGTCGTGCCGCTGCCGACGCCACCGGTGGTGAGCGCTTGCAGTTCGGAGTTACCCGAGAGCACGTAACCAGAGTAACGGATTTGGACGAAGCGCAGCGTGCCGCTGTTGTCGGTCGGAGTCGCGCCACCGTAGGTGGCCGGATCCACCGCACCTTCGACCTGGCGCTCGCAGTTGACCGAGCCCGGCGTCGCGTTCGGCGCCACGGTGCAATCTGTGATCGGCGCGCGGCCCGAGAGCACCACACCACCCCACTGGCCCTGCGAGTCGTCGGTCACGAGACCGAGAATATTGTCTCGGCTCGTGAAGATGATCGGCAACGTCGCCGAACCGGCGGCGTTGATGCGGTTACCGCGATTGACGTGCAACCACGACACGCCGGTCGAACCGAAAATGATCACGCCCGGCTGAATCGTCAGCACGACGCGGCAATCGTTGGACGACGCGCCTTCGCAGGTGCGAGCGGTGGCACCGCCATCGACACCCACGTCGACACGGCCGCCGAGGGAGTAAACGAGTCCCGCCACGCGCGGCAGGTTGATGCTCTTGTTGATTCGGGCAGGCAGTTCGCAATTGCGATACGTGCCAGTCGGGCCGCTGATGGTACCGAGATCGCGCAAACCCTGCGGATCGTCGATCGTCGGACAGCCCGAGGCAGCCGTCACGAGGGTCGAGGTCGGCGGCGGCGGGGGCGGCGGCGGGGGTGGCGTGGTGATATTCACGGTGACATTACCGCCACTGCCGGGCGAGGCGATCTCTTCTGCGCCGCAGCCGGCGAGGACCGCCACTGAGGCGGCGAGTAACAGCAGGTTCTTGTGCGTGTCGAGGGTTTGCATGAGGACGCTCCGTAACGGCCGATCGCTATCAACTGGAAGGGAAAAAAGGGCCCGATCAGCGAGCTGACCGGGTTAGAGCGAAGACGTTAAGCAGCGGATATGACAAGCCCGTGACGCTTGCATGACAAGGTCGTGTCGAGCTGTCATCGACCCATCGACCGGCCGTAGACTTCCCCCATGGAACGCTCTCGCGAAGACACGCCCGAGCTGCGGCGATGGATCATCCGGCAGACCGAGGCCGGGCATTCGCCGCACACCTTGCTCACCGAGCTCGTTACGCAGGGCTACGCCGAAGAAATTGCCATCGCGATCATGACGGCCACCCTTGAGACGCGCCTCTCGGAGATCCGCTCGCGTACGGGAAACGACCACACGCCCGTCGATCAAAGAAATGACATGGCTGACGCCATCCCCGTCCCTCACCCGATCAGTCTCAGCTGGCCGTCGGTCATTCGCTCACACGATCGTGACGTGAAAATCCTCTTCAGCCTGCAACATCCGCGCGTCGTGCTATTCGGCGATTTAATCAGTCATCAGGAATGCGACGCGCTCATCGCGCTCTCGCGGCCCCGTATCACCCCGTCGAGCGTGATCGACATGGCGCAAGGCGGTGAACAACGACACGAGGCTCGCACGAGCAGGCGAGCCGCCCTCACCCGCGGCGGCACGCCGCTGATTGCGCGCATCGAACAGCGGATTGCGGCGCTCCTCAACTGGCCACTCAATCACGGCGAAGCCCTGCAAATCCTGCGGTACGAAGCCGGCCAGGAATACACACCGCACTACGATTACGTTGACCCCGCACAACCCGGTGCCGCGCCCTTCTTCGCGCGCGGCGGACAGCGCGTGGCCTCACTCGTGATGTACCTCAACACCCCCAAAGGTGGCGGCGCGACGAACTTCCCGGATATCGGTCTCGAAGTGGCGGCGGTTAAAGGAAACGCGGTGTTCTTCAGCTACGACCGCCCGTACCCCGCCACCAAAACCCTACACGGCGGCATGCCCGTCGGGGCTGGAGAGAAATGGGTCGCCACGAAATGGCTGCGGGAAGCCCCGCATCACTAAGCGATTACGCTCGGTCGCTTAGCCGAATCGACCGGTGATGTAGTCTTCGGTCAGCTTCGCCTGGGGGTTCGTGAAAATTTTGTTAGTCTCACCCACTTCGATGAGATCACCCAGGTGGAAGTACGCTGTACGCTGCGACACGCGCGCGGCCTGCTGCATCGAGTGCGTGACGATGCAGATGGCATAACTCTCGCACAACTCGTCGATCAAATCTTCGATGCGCGCCGTGGCAATAGGATCAAGCGCCGAACACGGCTCGTCCATCAAGATCACTTCCGGGTTGACCGCAATGGCACGCGCAATACACAGACGCTGCTGCTGACCACCCGACAAGCTCGTGCCCGGCTGGTCCAGGCGGTCCTTGACCTCCTCCCACAAACCCGCGCGACGCAAGCTCACATTCACGATTTCATCGAGTTCCGCTCGATCGGCGGCGAGACCGTGGATACGCGGCCCGTAGGCGACGTTTTCATAGATCGACTTCGGGAACGGATTGGGTTTCTGGAACACCATGCCGACTCGCGCGCGCAGCTGGACCACGTCCTGACGCTTCTCATGAATATCCTGACCATCAAGTTCGATGACACCCTCGACGCGAGCACCCACGATGGTGTCGTTCATGCGGTTAAGGCAGCGCAGGAATGTCGACTTGCCACATCCCGACGGGCCGATCATCGCGAGCACCTGCTTACGACCAATATCGATATTGACCTTCTTGATGGCGTGTTTGTCGCCGTAGAACACGTCGACATCGCGGCACGAGAACACCGGCTCCGGCACCGTCACATCGCCAATGGTCTTCGTGCCTTCCGGCACCGGTCTGATTTTTGACGACTGGTTCATATCCGTTACCAACGTCTCTCGAATTTGTTTCTAAGGATGACCGCCGTCGCGTTCATCACGATCAAAAATAGCAGCAGCACGATGATCGCACCCGAGGTGCGTTCGACGAAGCCGCGCTCGGGCAGATCCGACCACAGGAAGACCTGCACGGGCAAGGCCGTCGCCGGATCCACGAACCCTGCCGGAATATCTACGATGAAGGCGACCATGCCAATCATGAGCAGTGGCGCCGACTCACCGAGGGCACGCGCCATGCCAATGATGGCACCGGTCAACATACCCGGCATCGCAAGCGGCATCACGTGATGCATCACCATCTGTAATCGTGAAGCCCCCATGCCGAGCGCCGCTTCCCGAATCGAGGGCGGCACCGCCTTGAGCGCCGCACGGGAGGCGATGATGATCGTCGGTAGCGTCAGCAGCGTGAGTACGAGACCGCCGACGAGCGGCGCCGATCTCGGCAAACCAAAGAGCGCGATGAACATCGCGAGGCCCAGCAAACCGAACACGATCGACGGAACGGCTGCGAGGTTGTTGATATTGACCTCGATGATGTCGGTCATCCGATTACGCGGCGCGAATTCTTCGAGGTAGATCGCCGCGCCCACACCGATGGGGAACGACAAGAACAGCGTGATCAGCAAGGTCAGCGCCGAGCCGATCAGCGCACCCCGCACTCCCGCCTGCTCGGGGTCACGCGAGTCACCGTTCGACAAGAACGCCGCGTTAAAGCGCAGCTTGAGTGCACGATCTTTCACGAGCGCATCGATCCAGCCGATCTGCTGATCGGAAAGGCGCCGCTCATCTTCGGGAGCGGAACGGCGTACCTTGCCCTTGAGAAGCATGTCGACGGTGTCGTCCGCGAGTACCCAAAGGGTTTCTTTCGAGCCGATGATCGACGGATCCGCCACCACGCGTTGCTGAAGCTTGAGCGAGGCCGCACTCGAGACCACGCCATACAACTCACGCAGATTCGGGCGACCCTCTACCTCAGGAAAACGTTCGCGTAGCGCCGAGCGGATGATCGACTGATAGTCCGCCGTGACGAGCTCGTCGGGGTTACGTGCGCCCGACGGGTCGATCACTTCAGGGTCGTACGTGACAGTCAGTTGCAGGTACGACTGCCGGAATACCGAGGCACCTTGAGTAAAGATCGTACCGAACAAAAAAAATACGAAGCCGATGCCTGCGAGCACCGCTGCCGCACCATACGCCCGGAACCGCTTCTCGGCACGATACCGACGCGCGAGGCTCTTGCGTACGAGCGCTTGCGTCTCGTCAGGCGACTTTACCGGTAGATCATTCGTACTGTTCACGGTACTTCCTGACGACGTAAAGGGCGATGACGTTGAGCAGCAAGGTCACGAGGAAGAGCACGAGACCGAGCGCAAATGCGGCCAAGGTCTTCGGACTATCGAACTCTTGATCACCGACGAGCAGCGTGACGATCTGCACCGTCACCGTGGTCACGGCCTCGAGCGGGTTCGCAGTCAGGTTTGCCGATAGCCCCGCCGCCATGACGACGATCATGGTCTCGCCGATCGCACGCGAAATGGCGAGCAGCACGCCGCCCACGATGCCGGGCAGCGCAGCGCGCAGGACCACCTGTCGAATGGTCTCGGAGCGTGTGGCACCGAGCGCATACGCACCATCGCGCAAACTCTGCGGCACAGCCGTGATCATGTCGTCCGAGAGCGACGATACGAACGGAATGATCATGATACCCATCACGAGTCCTGCAGCGAGCGCGCTTTCACCGGCGACCGGCAAGCCCAACGCCTCACCCGCGACACGCAGCGCCGGTCCCACGGTGGTGACGGCAAAGAATCCGTACACCACGGTCGGCACGCCCGCGAGCACTTCGAGCAGGGGCTTCACGTACTTGCGAACCTTGATGGGCGCGTACTCCGCCAAATAAATTGCCGAGAAGAGGCCGATGGGCACCGCCACGATCATGGCGATAAAAGAAATGAGTAATGTGCCCGCAAACAGAGGCACGGCGCCGAACGCACCAGAGGAGCCCACCTGATCGGCGCGGATCGCCATCTGCGGGCTCCAGTTCGTGCCAAAAACGAACTCGGTCAACGGCACGATGCTGAAAAACCGAAACGCCTCGAAGACGATGGAAAGCACGATGCCGAGTGTCGTGAAAACCGCAACAGCCGAGCAACCGAAGAGCAACACTTCGATCACTCGTTCGTAGGAATTTCGTGCGCGAAGGTCGGGGCGGATTTTTGCGCGTGTCCACAGTATGCCGACGATACCGATCGAGATGACGATAGCGGCGAGGGCGAGCTCGGCAATGTCACGCAACTTCACGTAGTGCGCCGCAGCGACTCGTATCTCTGGCGCGACCATATCGGGCGACACATTGCCGGCCACAACATTACGCAAATCATTTAGCAGCAGACCGAGCCGCGCATCGGGCAACGCTTGCGACGCAACCGGCAACTGAGCGATCACCAATCGGGTGATGACCGCATCCTGCAGCAGCACCCAAGTCAGGAACACCACGAGCGCAGGCAGCCCGCACCAGATGGCCGTGAGCAATCCGTAGTGCCCAGGCAAAGAATGCAGATCGCGAATACGTCGTTGCCCACCCACCACCGCAATGGCGCGCGTCTTGCCGAGCTGGAAGGCCAGCACCGATAGCGCGACGATCGTGACGAAGAGAATCGACGGGCTCATGAAGACAACCGAACCTGCGGCGGGGTACAGGACCCTGAGAGGCCGAGGATTTTACCGGCTCCGACCTCCCAAGGTAGACCCGTCATCCAAATTAAATGCGCCCGTGGGGTCAGAAGGTCCAGTTGAAGTCGACCTGGAGACGCTTGTAGTCCCGATTGAAGAGGTTTCGGGCGGAGGGGATGGTAACTGCAGCCGCCACATCCTGGTTCGTATCATTGAGCATGTAGATCGCGTTGAACCGCCAGTTCTTGGAAAGCTGGTAGGCCCCACGAATCGCACTACCCCCACCATCGGTGTTGCCCGCGGCGAAGTCGGAGTCGATCCACTGCCCGAACAGCGCATCCTTCTCGATGACCTGATGGAGATAACCGACTTCCCACGTTCCAGGGATCGTCGCGTTCGCCCGACCATACGTGAAGCCTGCCGCATAAGCGGTATCGAGGCCCTTCGGAATGGTCGTCGCCGTGCTCGTCGTGGTGATCGAATACTCTGCAGCCGTGTTCTGTGCGATGTTGGCGAAGAGCAGCAGCGGTTGCTCACCGACATTGAACTGATACTCGCCCAGCAATTCGAAGACGTTGTAATCGTTCGCCAGACAGGCGCCACCCGAAGCGACCGCTTTGCGACAGATTGTCGCACTGGTGGTCGTCGAGTTGCCGAAGCTGCCGAGTCCAGCTGAGCTGGCGCTCGCGTTTTGGAACGGGTTGTATCCACGAACAGCAATGTGGTCGTAGTAGGCGCCGGCAATCAACACGCGACTACCGTCGGTGCGATTCCAACGCCAACCGAACTGCGCACCCACCATCCCGGAGTCTGCCGCCGTCGAACGCTCAGAAACCAGTGTGTAGAACGCGCTGCCGAAGAAGCCGTTCGCCGCTTGCTGCCACTGCGCGCCGACGCCCTCCGGATTCACGTCATTGTCAAAGAAGAAGCTGGAGGTACGGACCCAGGGGTAACGGACCTTGCCCGCCAACACCTTCCACTGATCGTTCGGCGACCACTCGACATACGCCGTATCGAGATCGAGCGCCTTGCGCGAGTTCGCATCCGTGAACGACTGGTTGGACGAACGCGCATCCGCGCCTTCCGAAGTCGCGAACTGGAATTCGACGCGCGTGGTGTCGTTCACTCGGGCGAAAGCACCCACGCGAGCGCGGAACCGGTTACGGTTACGCGGCGAGGCGGTCGCTTCCTGATCGATGTTCTCGTTGCGCACACGCAAGTCGCCCTTCCACACCCAGCGACCTAACCATCCCGAGCCCGCACCCTCGCCTACCGTGCGGGCAAGGTTATCAGCCGTACGATCGATCGAGTCTTGCAGATCAGTGTTGACCACCGATTGATTGGCGACGGTCGTTTCGATCTTCTCTTCCTGCGACTTCTGCGCGGACTCGAGCTGGGCGAGGCGCTCTTGCAGCATCGCGAGTTGCGCCTTCAGCAATTCGAGCTCGGACGGCGATACGGCAGCCGGAGCGGACTTCGCTGGGGCGGTTTGGGCATTCGCGAGGCAAGCCGCCCCCGAAGCCGCCGCGATGACCGCGGCGGCGGCAAACGATCGCATGTTCATGCTGTTCCCTCTGGGTGTTATCGCGACCGCGATGTCACGGAGCGAAGTTCTTGAGCGACTTCACATCCGCTCGGGTTTTCGCGAGGTCCGACTTCGGCTGCGGCACAAGTCCGCGATCGGCGAGATAACCTTCCTCACCGAGTGCCTTGTCGCTCACGTATTCATTGACGAACTCTTGCAAGCCCGGAATCACACCGATGTGCGCCTTCTTCACGTAGATGAAGAGCGGACGCGAGGCGGGGTACTTACCCGACGCAATCGTGTCGAAAGTCGGCTCGATGCCTTCAATTTTTGAGCCGCGCAGCTTGTCGAGATTTTCTTCGAGGAAGCTGAAACCGAATATACCTACGGCATTCGGGTTCGCTTCGAGCTTTTGCACGATCAGGTTGTCGTTCTCACCGGCCTCGATGAACCCGCCATCTTCACGGATGGTGTGGCAGACGCGCTTGAAACGCTTCTCGTCCTGGCCACGCAGCGTGTTGAGCCACGGATAAGTGCGGCAACCGGCTTCCATGTAAAGCTCGTGGAACGAGTCGCGGGTACCGGAGGTCGGCGGCGGACCGAGCACCTCGATCTTGGTGTTCGACAGCGACTTGTCGATCTCGCTCCAGCGCGTATACGGGTTCGGGATCAACACCGTCGGGTTCGCCGGATCCGGGATCTGCTTAGCTAGCGCGAGATAAACCTGCTTACGCGTGAGGTCGAGTTTCGGACCGCGCTTGTTTTCGGAGATGGTTAGGCCGTCATAGCCCACACGAACTTCGACGATGCCAGTGACACCGTTCTTCTTGCAGGTGTCGAACTCCGAGGCGTTGATGCGTCGGGATGCATTGACGATATCCGGGTGCTGCGGGCCCACGCCGTTACAGAAGAGCTTGATGCCACCCCCGGTGCCCGTGCTCTCGACCTTCGGGGTCTTGAAGCGGCCCTGGCGACCGAACTGCTCCGCCACCGTGGTGGTAAAGGGGTAGACGGTCGAGGAGCCGACGATGTTGATGAAGTCGCGAGCGGCTTGAGCCGGAGCGATCGGGGCCAAACTGGCGGTAACCGTGGCAGCAGCGACCACAATCAGGGTCTTTTTCATCTCTTTGAAACCTCCGAGAAGCATGTTGGGCAGAATATGACAGTCATGTTTCAGAAATATTTCATACGCCGAAGGGGGCTCGAGGTCGGTGCGCTCGCTTGCATCCTTGGGTTGTCGCCTCTATAAGGTCGCCCATGTCCACCACCCTCGAACTCACCCTAGACCTCATGGCCCGCAACTCCGTCACGCCAACGGATGCCGGATGCCAAGACGTCATGGGACAGCGCCTGCAGGCGCTCGGTTTCACCATCGAGAGTTTGCGGTACGGAAATGTCGATAATCTTTGGGCGAAGCGCCGTGGCGAGGGCCCCGCGAGCGGGATCGACCCCTCGCCCGTCGTGTGTTTCGCGGGGCATACCGATGTAGTCCCGACCGGCCCTCTCGAAGAATGGCGCAGTAATCCGTTCGTGCCGACCCTTCGTGACGGCGTGCTCTACGGTCGCGGCGCGGCCGATATGAAAAGCGGTCTCGCCGCCATGATCACCGCCACCGAAGAATTCGTGCGTGCGCATCCTACGCACCGGGGCACTCTCGCCTTCTTGATCACGAGCGACGAAGAAGGTCCCTCGGTCGATGGCACCAAGCGCGTCGTCGAAACCTTGAACGCGCGCGGCGAGCGCATCGACTACTGCATCGTCGGCGAGCCCTCGAGCGAGCAGACCGTGGGCGACACCATCAAGATCGGGCGTCGCGGTTCGCTCTCGGGCCGCCTCACCGTGCACGGCGTGCAGGGCCATGTGGCCTACCCGCACCAAGCCGAAAACCCGGTCCATACGCTCGCGCCCGCGCTCGCCGAGCTCACTTCGCACACTTGGGACGGCGGCAACGAATTCTTTCAGCCAACGAGCTTTCAAATTTCGAATTTGAATGCCGGTACGGGGGCTCCGAACGTGATCCCCGGTGAACTCAAGGCACGCTTCAACCTGCGCTACTCGCCCGTACAGACCGTCGATGCACTCAAAAAAATCGTCGAGGACATTCTGACGAAGCACGGCGTGCGCTACACACTCGAGTGGTACGTCTCGGGAGAACCGTTCTACACGCCACCCGGTGCGCTCTCGGCCGCGGCGGTCGAATCGGTCCAAGCACTGATCGGAAAAGCGCCCAAGCTCTCCACGGGCGGTGGCACCTCGGATGGTCGGTTCATCGCGCCGATGGGTGCTCAGGTCATCGAGCTCGGCGTGACCAACAGCACGATCCACAAGGTCAACGAAGGCATTCGCATCGAAGAAATCGCTCTGCTTCACAAGATGTACGCCAGCATTCTGCGCCGGCTACTCACCTGATCAAAAAAAGACGACTTGGCTCGCCGCCGCGATGAGCGCGCCGAGCACCGCACCGGCGAGCACATCCGTCGGATAGTGCAGGCCGAGCACCACACGCGAAGCGGCGACCAGCAACGCAAACGGGACGAGTACCCCTGCGATCGCGGGAACGTGATGGATCGCAATCGCCGTGAAGAGCACGGCATGGAGCGTGTGCCCCGAAGGAAAACTGTAGCGATCGAGCGGCGGCATGGCGCACTCGATACCGGTGAGTCCGATGTAGGGTCGCTCGCGAACGAGCTTTTTCTTGAGCAATTTGTAGAGCACTAAGCCAAACGCCCCGGCAGCGAGCATTTGCGCCGATACGCGCAACCCCTCCCCGAGTCGATCGACGCCCATGAGCAGCGGCATCGTCGCCATCAGCACGAACCAAAAGACGCCATCGCCGAGGCGACTCACCGTCCGAAAGAGTGCACGGACCGCACGTCGACGACAGGCAGCCGTCGCGATCTCGCAGATCCGGCGCTCGGCATGGTCGACTCGTACGAAGATCGTCACGAGGTCACGGCCTCCGTCAGCGGCTCATCCGATTCAACGACCCGCTCAAAGATGTTAAGCATGCGCTCGGCCATCGCCTTCGAGGCCCAGCGCGCGGCGTCTTCGCGCGCATAACTCGACAGCTCCGCACGCCGCTCGGGATCACGCAGCACGCTCGCTACACCCTCGGCGAAGGGGTCGACCTCTTCAGGCACGACCACCGCGCCCCTCACGCCACGCAGCACATCCGCCGTGCCCATCACTGCCGTCGAAACGACCGGCGTACCTTGAGCCAAGGCTTCGAGGAGCACGAGACCTTGGGTCTCGGTACGCGAAGCGAACACGAATGCGTCGGCTGCGCGATAGCAGTCGAGCAGCGTGGTCGCGCGGTGCAGATACCCAACGAAATGAACATTGGTCGAGAGACCCGCGTCCTCGACCATTTTGCGCAGATGCGCCTCGGCCGGTCCCTCGCCCGCAATCACGAGCAGCACGTCAGGCACCTTTTCGCGTAAACGCGGCAGCATCCGAATCAAAAAATCGATATTCTTTTCGTGCGCGACGCGACCCACGAAGAGCGCCGTCGGCCGATGCGGCGCGATGCCTTGTGCCGCTCTGAAGCGCGCACCGTTACCGGGTGCGAAACAGCTCGTAGGAAGTCCGGTCGGCAGCACCTCGATCGGCGTACGTACGCCATAGGCGCGTAGCGCCTCGGCCATCTGCGGCGAGGGCGAGATCACCGCTTGTACCTGATGGCACTGCGATACCGTGAAGCGGCGTGCGATCGCCTTCGTGATCGAGAGAGGTACCGCCGGCAGATAGTGGTGCAGGTAATGCTCGAAGTAGGTGTGATAGGTCTCGACCAACGGCACGCCGAGTCGACGCGCGAGGCGTAATCCCAGATAGTGCGCGAAGAACGGTGTCTGAATCAGGATGACATCCACGTCCTCGGGACGGATCGTCGCCGCCCAACGATTGGTGTCACCCCAAGACATGCCGCGATCTTCCGGATCGAACGGCATCGCCCAAGATTTGATGCGCACGATGTCCGCATCGTCGGGCTGTGAAGGCGGATGCGGATACTGCGGCGCGAGCAAGGTGACTTTCGCACCCAGCGCCATGAGGTCGGAACGAAAAGTTTGGATCGACGTCGAAACTCCGTTCACTCGGGGAAAGTAGACGTCCGAGAGCATGAGAATTCGCATGCCCGCGAACGATACAGACGGTGTATTACAGGCTTATTGCATCCACGCGCGAAGCGCGAACACGCAAGTTGACGAAAGCCGCCCAACTGGCAAGCACGATGACACTGATCAGTACCCACACCGGCATCGAAAGCCCCAAGAACGACCAATCAATTTTTTGACACTCGCCTGCCCCAAAGAGCACCTTGCGTAGCACCGTCAAGAACGGAAAGACGTCCATCATGTAATCTAGGCTCGCGCCACAGGCTGGCACCGAGCCGAACGGCAAACTTTGAATGTAGGCGTGGCGACCGGCCACGTAACCCGGAAACGCCGACACTAAAAGCAGCAACACCCCGTACACCCTCGCCCCTCGAATGCTTGAGGGATGGTGCAGTGCCGCAATCAAAAACGTGACGCCGAGGGCGGTGACGCCCACGCGCTGAAAGATGCACAGTGGGCACGGCTCGAAGCCGAGCGCATACTCGGTAAAAAGCGCATACGCCATGAGCCCGGCGCAGGCGATAAACCCCGCAAAATTACCGAGCCGTCGATCGTGAAACAGGCGCGCGAACACGCTCCCGGCGCGAGACCCCTCGGTCAATTTTTAGCCCCGCGCTGCGCCAACTGAGACTCGACATCTTCGAGCTTCACGTGACGAATATCTTTGCCGTACACCATGAAGATGACGTATTCGCAGATGTTCTTAGCGTGATCGCCAATCCGCTCCAGCGCACGAACCACCCACATCACATCGAGCGTGCGACGGATGTTGCGCGGGTCTTCCATCATGAATGTGATCGACTGGCGCTGGATGGCCTCGTACTCTTCGTCGACTAGACGATCTTGCCTTGCCACCTTGAGCGCGGCCTCGGCGTCCATGCGGGCAAAGGCATCGAGCGAGTCATGCACTATGTTCTGCACCACGCGGCCGAGATGCTTGATCTCACGGTATTTGTCTGCGGGACGTTCTTGGGTGGCCAGGCGCGAGGCAATGTAGCCAATTTTTTCGCACTCATCGCCCATGCGCTCAAGATCCGTGATCGCCTTGATGATGGCTACGATGAGTCGCAGGTCGCTCGCCGCCGGAGCGCGCGTAGCCAGAATGCGCGAGCACTCCTCGTCGATCGATACTTCCATGCGGTTCACTTCGAAATCGTCGCGCGCGACGGTTTCACCCAACGTGCTGTCACCCTCGACGAGTGCCGACACCGCCTTGGCGAGCTGTTGTTCGACGAACCCGCCCATGTTGAGCACCTGCGAACGCACGCGCTCGAGGTCTTCATTGAAGCGACGCGAAATATGTTGAGAGCGTTCGATAGTGTCCACGATGCCTTACCCCTCGTCAGTCCCCGATGATCGGAGAATAGCCGCTGTCGTCGGTCAATGCGACCGGTTCGCGTACCAAGCGTGTCCGCGGAAAGTGGCAGGCAAAGGTGCTGCCTTGCCCCTCCTCGCTCTCGATCCTGAGCTCGGCACCGTGCCGCTGCAGCACGTAACGCACGATCGCAAGCCCAAGGCCCGACCCGCCCGTGTCACGCGCACGACCGGGATCCACCCGATAAAAACGCTCGGTGAGCCGCGGCAAATGCTCGGGAGAAATGCCGGGTCCCGTATCGATGACCGCAAAATGCCCGCCGAGTTCATCGACCCACCAGCGCAGCTCAATCTTCCCGCCGGCCGGGGTGTACTTGGCGGCGTTGTCCGCGAGATTCCAGAACGCCGAATGAATGAGTCCGATATCGCCCATGAGGCCATCGGGTGCCTCGATCGACACCGACACCTCGTGCTTTCCCACATCGCGTGTCACCAAATCTTTGCGCAGCACCGCAAGCAGCGCCGCCACATCGATTGGCTGCCCGAGCACCTGCTCGTCGCTCGCCTCGAGCCGCGAGAGTTCGAGCAGGTCCGAGACGATCGCCGTCATACGGTCGGATTGCCGACGCATCTCTTGAATGGGAACGCGAAGATCTTCGGGCAAATCGTCACCGAGCGACAGCGTCTCGAGATAGCCGGCAATTACCGTGAGCGGTGAGCGCAGCTCGTGCGAAGCATTGGCCACGAAATCTTTGCGCATGGTCTCGAGCTGCGCCTGTCGAGTGACATCGCGTACGAGCAAAAAGAGCTGACCCTCGCCATAGGGCGCCCCCTGAAACTCGAGACACGTGGGCTCGCCGATGCGTGGCTTGATGCGCAGGCTGCTGCTGAACTCGCCTTTCTCGAGATAACGCGCGAACTCCGGCACACGCAGCAGGCTCGCGAGATTGATGCCGAAGTCCGTCTTGCGACGCAGCCCCAAAAGCTCGGCCGCCTTGCGATTGAACCAAAGAATTTCCCGATCGGCATTGAGCGCGACGACGCCATCCGGCATCGATGCGGTCGAGCGGCGCAGCTCGCGAAAGAGCCTGAGAATTCGCTGCTTGTGAAACTGTTTGCGCCGATGCAGGCGCGAGACGAGTGAGACCGCATCCCCCCAACGGCCGCCCGAATCCGGCGGATCGCGCCGATTGCGGCGGCGCATCCAGTCTAAAAAATCATTGAGGTTGGCGAGTTGGCGCGCGAGCTCGATCGCGAGCGCTCCGGCGATCCCCCACCACAAACGACCGACGAAAAGCCCCACGAGGGCCCCGAGACCGGCCACGAGCAAGACACGCCAGAGGGCGAACCCCCAGTCCTCGAACGGATTCCTGAGCAACGTCACTCCGAGTGGGTCGAAAAGCGGTAACCCGCACCCCTCACCGTCTGAATCATGCGATCGTACCCGAATTCCTCGAGTGCCTTGCGTAGGCGACGGATATGCACGTCGATGGTCCGTTCCTCGACGTAGACGTTGCCACCCCAGATCCGATCGAGCAGTTGCTCGCGCGAGTACACCCGATCGGGGTGACTCATGAAGAACTCGAGCATGCGGTACTCGGTGGGACCGAGCGTCACGGGTCGTCCGTCGGCCGTCACACGGTGCGCGACGGGGTCGAGACTCAAGCCCTCGAAGCTGATCACCGAGCCCTCGACCTGCGGATCCACGCGGCGCAACACCGCATTGATGCGCGCCACGAGCTCGCGCGGAGAAAAGGGCTTCGTCACATAGTCATCGGCCCCGCCCTCGAGACCGGCGACTTTGTCCGACTCTTCGGCGCGGGCCGTCAGCATGATGATGGGGAGTTCGCGAAGCTCCGGATCACGCTTGATCTGCCGCGTGAACTCTAGCCCGCTCATGTCGGGCAGCATCCAATCGACGAGCATGAGATCGGGCCGACGATCGGCGACCTGTGCCCGCGCGGCACGCGTATCCATGGCCTCGCGCACTTCGAAGCCCGCACGACGCAGCCCAAAGCTGATCATATCGCGGATGGGTTTTTCGTCCTCGACGACGAGGATTTGTTTTGCGGCCATGAGCGGAAGCCGTGAAGTCCGTGTTTCAGACATAGTTCACACGACTCGTGTTTCAGCCCGATGACAACGACCCGGGAATCTTGGCCACCTGGTCCCGGACATAAATCGGTAACGCAGCCGTCGGCGGCCACACCCGCCCCGCCGCGACCTCGGGCTGAGCGATGGCGAGCAGGTCTTCCGCTCGCGGCAGAATCATGTCGTACACCGCGACAAGCGGTCCAACCTGCTCCGCACGCAGTGACGACAACGCCGGGTAAGCCGTGAAGCCCCGCCCCGCGCCGAGCCAGTGCGGGAGCTCTCGAGCGCCCGCGCCATCACTCATCGCTGCGCCCTCCACCGAAGGCACGACCACCGTGTCCGGTGGCTGCACGGTCTCGGCGCCGAGCGCCACCAGCACGGCGACGCCATCTGCGCTCGGCCTGCGCGCGAACGCACCCACATAGACTTCATCCATGCGCGCGTCGTTGCACACGAGCACGTGCGTCGCCCTCGGTGCTCCGCGCTCGTCTTCGAGCGCGAACGCACGATGCGCAACCGCTTTCAGCGTCGACACCGGCACCACACCCACACCCGCCCCATACGCCAAGCCTTGCACCACACTCGAGGCAAGACGCACCCCCGTGAAGCTTCCCGGTCCGCGACCAAACGCGATAGCGTCCAAATCTTTGAGTGTGAGGCCCGCTTCGGCGAGCAGCGCATCGACCATCGGGAGGATCAACTCCGCGTGACCGCGCGGGGCTTCTTGATAACGCGCGTGAACGCGGCCGCCCGACGCGTTCAATGCCGCCCCCACGCAGATCGCGGCAGAACAAGCTTCGGTCGAGGTGTCGAGGGCGAGGATATTCATCGAAGTTTGCGCAAGAATCGCAGCGCTTCGTCACGATCTTGGATCACCGCCATCGGCGGAAGGCTCGCACGAAACGTGCGACCGTACCCCTTCGAGAGCAAGCGCGGATCGGCGATCACGATCATGCCACGATCCGTCTCACTGCGGATGAGCCGCCCCACCCCTTGCTTGAGTGCGAGCACCGCCTCCGGCAGCTGATAATCCTTAAACGCGTTCTCGCCCTTGCGCTGAAGATGCGCGATGCGCGCCTTGGTGAGCGGGTCGTCGGGCGAAGCGAAGGGGAGCTTTTCGATGATGACGAGCCGCAGCGCCTCGCCCTTCACATCGACCCCTTCCCAGAAGCTCGACGTACCGAGCAACACCGCGTTACCGTGCTCACGAAAATCTCGGAGCAGTTTTTCGCGCGGGCCCTCGCCCTGCACCAAAATCGGCGTGTCCGCCGCACCATCCCAACGCGCACGCAGCGCCGCCGCGCCTTGCGCGAGCGCGCGATGGCTCGTGAAGAGTACGAATGCACCGCCACCCGAAGCATCAAGCAGCGGTAAGCAGATCTCGATCACTGCCTCGACATAACCCGGTGCTGTGGGCTCCGGCACCTCAGCAGGCAGGTACACCATTGCCTGCGACTCATAGTCGAAGGGGCTCGCGATACGAAGCGAGTCGGCCTCGCTTAAGCCCAATCGCGAGGCGAAGTGACTGAAGTCATCGCCCTGCGAGGCGCTTACGACCGAGAGTGTCGCCGAGGTGAACACCCAGGCCGCCGGACGCGCTTCGATCAAACCTCTGAACCGCGCAGAGATATCGAACGGCAAGAGTCCCAAAGAAAAGCTCCGACCATTGGTCTCGCTCGTGCGCGCGCCCTCATCGTCGGTGCAGAGCGCAATGCGCTCGAGCGAAGCCGCAAGCTCCACCGCGCGCGTAGCCACCTGCTCGACCGAGGCCTCGCGAGAGGCATCCGCCAGGCGCGAGGCGTAATCGCGCAGTGCACCCACCAGCGCGAGAGAGGCCGACTCGGTGTCCGCCTTCGAAGCGAGCGACGCGAGCACCGCACCGATCGCAGCTTCAACCTCTCGCGCGGCCGTACCGATCTTTGCAAGCGAGCCTCCCGAGCGCAGAAGCGAAGCCCGCCCATCGATGAGCACGCTCTCGATCTGGCGACTCCCGACCTGCTCACCAAAGAATTGCGTCGCCAAATCGGGAAGCTGATGCGCCTCATCCAAAATCACGGCATCGGCGCTACCGAGAAGATCACCGAAGCCGTCTTCTTTGAGCGAGAGATCGGCGAGCAGTAGATGATGGTTCACGATCACGAGATCCGCCGCCTGCGCCTCGCGCCGCGCTGCGACGACATGGCAATTGGCAAACTCTGCGCAGCGCGTGCCGAGGCAGTTATCGCGCGTCGAGGTCACCTTGGGCCATAGCGCATGGCTTTCATTGAAGCCCGCCACCTCGGCGAGATCACCCGTCTTGGTCACGAGCGACCAAGATTCGAGCCGCGACATCAGCGCATCCGGCGGCGCCACGCTCTCGAGGGCGCCCTGCGCCACCTCGCGCTTCAGGCGATAAGTACAAAGATAATTGGAGCGACCTTTGAGGAGGGCCACCTTGGCCGGCGTCCCGATCGCGCTGGCGACGAGCGGTACGTCCTTCGAGAACAGTTGGTCCTGCAGCGTGCGCGTCCCCGTCGAGATCAGCACCCGAAGCCCAGCAAACAGGGCTGGCACCAGATAGGCGAAGGTTTTCCCCGTACCCGTGCCCGCCTCGACGAGCAGCGACCGCCGCGCCTCGAGGGCCGCCGCCACCGCCGCCGCCATGCGCCGCTGCGACTTACGTGGCACGAACCCGGGCAGGTGCCGAGCGAGCGGGCCGCCCGGGCCAAAAAGCTCTTCGATGTCCTGACTCACGTGAGGCGCGGTGTGACGAAAGGACACACCATCAAGAGGTCTCTAGAGCCCATGCAGGGCATTATATTCCTGACTCGTTGACGCTAAAGACCCTTGCATCCCCTCACAAATTAAAAAAAGAAATCGAAAAAAGACGTCATCGTCTCGCTCTGCCGCGAGTTTGAGGTCCGTCGCCTCGCCGTTTTTGGCTCGGCGCTCGGCCGCGACTTCGACCCCGCGCTCCGCGATGTCGATCTCGTCGTCGATTTTCTGCCGATCTCAGAGTACCACCTCCTCGACTGCAATTTTGGCCTCAAGCAGGGCCTCGAGTCCCTGTTTGCCCGCCCAGTCGACCTCATCGAACTCGATACCCTTCGCAGCAAAAGGTCACGTAAGATCATCGACGACGAGCGAGTTCAGGTAATACGGGAGCAGTCTGATCAGGCTGACAACTTCCTCGGCGTACCTCAGGAAACTTTTACAACCCGATTTTCAGTACCGGTCCTGCGTTCGCGGTCGGATCGGTGGTGCTTAGAGGTTTTTGGGTGATCCAGAGGCGGCCCTTCACGACGAGCGAAAGGCCGTGGTGCATCGTGAAATCACGAACTGTGAAAATCACATCGGGGTGGGTTCGGGCAAAATCATCGCCACAGAAAATCCCACCCGGTTTTAGACGCTCCCACCAAAACCATAAATCCTTCTGGAAAATCGGGTTGTGGTGAACGCCATCCAAAAACACCAAATCGGCCGACGCAAACGGCCACTGCCAAAAATCATCGGGTGAGTGCCCGCGGCGGGCGATGATGTTCGGGCAGTCGGCGGTGTAGCGCGTAAAGTTCTCGAGCGACCCCTCGGCCTCGCGCCAGTCCGTGGCTGCTCCAAATTGACCGAGGTCCGTATCGGCATCGACCAAACTCGGCGGCGTATACGGGTGTTCATTCGGATCCCAGATATCGAGGCAATAAACCGTCGCCGAAGGGTCCACGGATTTCGCCCAGCACCACGAACTGCGTCCGCAGAACGAACCCACCTCAATGATATTCCCGCGAGGGGCGACCTGCCCCGCCAAATCCTCGATCACCCGTAACTCATACTCGGGCATCCAACCGGGGATATTCAGGTTATAAGGCATGGGGACCGGACGTTTTTCGTCATCATTAAGCGCGTTTCGGCTGGTCCTATACAAGACCCTCATCTCGGGACGGCCCCGCTATAATTTCGCCCGTCTTTCGTAAAGAGCTTACGGGACAACCTTAATGATCTCTGCCACCCCGACGCTGTCGCCTTTACCCGCAATCTCCAACGCGGTCGCCGAGTGGGTGGCCTCCGTGCGCGAACTCACGACGCCGGATGCCGTGCACTGGGTCGAAGGGTCGGAGGCCGAGTACCAGGGCTTTATCGATCAACTCCAAAAAAGCGGCGAGCTGCAGAAGCTCAACGACGCGCACCACCCCAACTGTTTCCTCGCCCGTTCGCACCCGTCGGACGTGGCGCGTGTCGAGCACCTCACCTTCGTGTGCACCACAAACCAGGACGACGCCGGCCCCAACAACAACTGGATGCCCCCCGCCGAGGCGCACGCCAAGATGCGCGAGCTCTTCAAGGGCTGCATGAAGGGTCGCACGCTCTACGTCGTGCCATACTGCATGGGGCCCATTGACTCGCCCTACTCGCGCTGCGGGGTTGAAATCACCGACAGTGCCTACGTCGTCATTAACATGTTGCTGATGACCCGCGCCGGGCGTCCCGCGCTCGAGCGCATCGCTCGCGAAAGCCGCTTTGTGAGGGGTCTGCACTCGACCGGCGAGCTCGATCCGAACCGCCGTTTCATCATGCACTTTCCCGAGGAACTCTCGATTCAAAGTTTTGGCAGCGGCTATGGCGGCAATGCGCTGCTGGGTAAGAAGTGTCATGCGCTGCGCATCGCGAGTTACCAAGCGCGTCACGAAGGCTGGCTCGCCGAGCACATGCTCATCGTCGGCCTCACGAGCCCTCAAGATGAAACGCATTACGTTGCTGCGGCCTTCCCCTCCGCGTGCGGTAAGACCAACCTTGCCATGCTCATTCCGCCCGACTCCATGCCGGGCTGGACGGTCACAACCGTGGGCGATGACATCGCCTGGCTGCATCCCGGCCCCGATGGTCGCCTCTATGCGATCAACCCAGAGGCCGGTTACTTCGGTGTCGTGCCCGGCACCAACGCCAAGACCAACCGCAACGCCTTCGAGATGATCCAGCGCGACACGCTCTTCACGAACGTCGCGCTCACCGCCGACAACCAGCCGTGGTGGGAGGGACTCGAGAACGGTAAGCCCGTGCTCGACTGGCAGGGTCGCCCCTACGACCCCGCGAACGGTCCGGCTGCGCAACCGAACTCACGCTTCACGGTGTCGGCCAAGCGCAACCCGCGTTATGCGCCCGAGGCGGATAGCCCGCGTGGCGTGCCGATCTCCGCAATTGTCTTTGGTGGACGTCGTCGCGGCGTCGCGCCGCTTGTGTACGAAGCGCGCGACTGGAACCACGGCGTACTCGTCGGAGCCTCCGTCGCCTCCGAGACGACCGCTGCGGCCATCGGCCAAGCGGGCGTGCTGCGTCGTGACCCGATGGCCATGAAGCCCTTCGCCGGCTATAACTACGGCGATTACTGGGCGCATTGGTTTGCGATGGGTCAGAAACTCAAAGACCCGCCAAAGATTTATCACGTGAACTGGTTCCGTCGCGATGCCGACGGCAAGTTTCTGTGGCCGGGTTTCGGCGATAACTTGCGCGTGCTCGATTGGATCTTGAAGCGCTGCACCGGCAAGGCCGAGGCGCAGGAGACGCCGATCGGCAACCTGCCGCGTCCCACCGATCTCAATCTCCAGGGCCTGGAGATTGCGAAGCCTGCGCTTGATGAGCTGCTCTCGGTGAAGGTCGAAGAGTGGCGCGCTGAAGCCGCGGACATGGACCACTACCTCAATGAGTTCGGTGACCGAACACCTGGGGCGCTGCGAGCCGAGGTCAAAGCCCTTCAAGAGCGCCTCGGCTGAGGATCTGATGACGATTAACCCTCTTGCACGAGGCCGCTTTCGCCTCGCCTTCGCGGCTGCCTGCGCGGCCACCCTCTCAATTTTTGACACCTCGCTCGCGCAGAGTCCTCCGGCCGCGCAAACGACCACAGCGGCTCCAACGGAGGCGATAACCAACCCCGCGCCACCACCGCCTCCCGTGCTGCTCTCGCGCGAGGCGCTCGCGGGCGCCATCGGCGTGCGTGAGCAGGCGCTCAGAAGCGATGAGAGTTATCAGCTGCTCGAGTCGCTCACGACCGAAGTCGGTCAAAGATTTCCAGGTACCGCGGGTGACAAGGCCGGCGTCGAGTGGGCCCTCAAAACCTTACGCGATCTCGGGTTCACGAATGTGCACACCCAGGAAGTGATCGTACCGAGATGGATCCGCGGTGAGGCGAGCTTCGACGTGCTCGCGCCCTACCCGATGTCGATGGTGACAACCGCGATCGGCGGCAGCATCGGTACACCCGATGAAGGCCTCGATGCGCCCATCGTGATGGTGCAGGACATCCCGGCTCTGCAGGCACTGCCCGAGGGTACCGTGCGCGGCAAGATCGTGTTCTTCAATGGCCGTATGGAACGCACACGCGACGGCAGTGGCTACGGCAAAGCCGTTCGAGCACGTACCGAAGGCCCGAGCGTCGCTGGCAGTCTCGGCGCCGTGGGGGTGGTCATTCGGTCGGTAGGCACGAGCAAGAACCGCATCGCACACACCGGCACGCTCTCCTACAACGTCTCGGCGCCGCGCATACCGGCGGTATCCATCTCGAACCCCGATGCCGATCTGCTCGAGCGACAAGTGGCGCAGACGCGCCCCGAGGGCAAAGCTGCAGGCCGAGCCGTCAGGATTCGTATGCGTGTGACGTCACGCGATCTCCCGCAGGTGCGCTCAGCGAACGTCATCGGCGATCTGCCGGGCACTGATCTTGCCAATGAAATTGTGCTGATCGGCGGCCACCTCGACTCTTGGGATACCGGTCACGGTGTCCAAGACGATGGCGCCGGTGTTGCCATCGCCCTTGCCGCGGCGCGCCTGGCGGCACGTGCCAACCCTAAGCCGAGACGGACGATCCGTGTCGTGCTTTTTGCGAACGAAGAGTTCGGGCTCTCAGGAGCAGGCCGCTACCCGGCCGCCCTCGGCGATGAGGGCGTCGCGAACCACGCCTTTGCCATGGAAGCTGATCTTGGCGATGGCCCCGTGTGGAAACTCTCGGCGCGTGTGCCGCCGCAATACTGGCCAACGATCGAGCAGGTGCACCGCGTGGTGCGATCGCTTGAAGTCGAACTCGGTGACAACACCTCGAACGGCGGCGCGGATCTGGGCCCGTTACGTCGTCTCGGCGTGCCCATCTTATCGCCGCAGCTCGATGCGACGACGTATTTCGACATCCACCACACCGTCAACGACACGCTCGATCAGATCGACCCCGCGCACCTGCGCCAATCAAGTGCCGTATTTGCGGTGACGGCGTATGCCGCAGCGATCGTCGATGGGCCCGTGCCGCGTTACGAGGAGCCGCAGGCGGCGCCGACCACGCCTCGCGCACCGCCTACGCGCTGAAGGTACCGTGTA
>Ga0194131_10001909_pt1 | contig 34927 bp, 36 predicted proteins | sample TA2KigO120mmetaG_FD_148631 | JGI IMG/M metagenome (GOLD analysis project Ga0194131, IMG submission 148631) | Freshwater microbial communities from Lake Tanganyika, Tanzania - TA2015053 Kigoma Offshore 120m | ecosystem: Environmental > Aquatic > Freshwater > Lake | place: Tanzania: Lake...
GATCAGAGGGTATTGTTGAATATTGTTAAGGTCTATATTCCTGATAGTGATATCTTCTGGCTCATTACACAAATTGTCACGATTTTTCATTCGACCAAATCAGATGTTGGTTTACCGCTCGGCAATCCCACGTCGCCTACGGCCCGTAAGGACGATATACCCACGCGACCTACGGGGGGTTATTTTTGTTTAAGGAGGAAGCGGTAGGGTTTTTGGGACCAGATGGGACCGGCGTAGGCGACGCCAATGCGGGGAGTCATGATAATTTGCCTCTTTTCTTTTTCTTCTGCATTTAAAGCATCTTCTATCCAGAGGCCGGATTTTTTAGCGAGAATTTCACCATTTACATTTTTATCTATAAGAAATTTCTTTGTGACGCGACCGGGTCCGAGGCAATCCTCTACCCCACGAATTAAGACAGCGGCGGGATAATCTTTTGGTCCACAGACGAGATTAAGCATCCAGTGCATACCGTAAACGAAGTAGACGTAAATAATACCAGGTGCGCCAAACATAGGCGTGTTGCGTGGAGTGCGACCGCGGCTCGCATGGGAGGCGAGATCATCAAAACCCTCGTAGGCTTCGATCTCGATAATCGTGGCGGAAATATAATCGTCTCCTATCTTACGGACAAGACGCGTACCGAGGAGGTCGGGGGCGACGAGGAGAGAGGAACGGTTGAAGAAGGATGATTTTAGTACCATGCGAAAAGGTCGCGACTCCGCGATTGTTTGGTATATTGCATTTAGTAGATCCTGATAGCGGACAAATCTAAGATAAAAACTACTCCAGATCGGAGTCGGATTTGAGGTGCTCAATGAATTCTTCGTTGGTGATATCGATCGAAGAGGAAGGAATGGGAGACTTGGAACGCTTTTTAATCTTTTCATTCAGATAGGTGTCGAGCTTTAAGACGAGGAGACGGACACGACGGAGAAACTTGTCCCAGTGACGGCCAAAAGTGGAGTCGAGCTCATCGAGCGGAAGGCGGTTTACTAGGCGTTCAAAAAAAATGACGAGATGAGCACTCCCTTCATCTTCATCTTGGATGCGCGGGAGGGCGCGAGCAAGAAGAAAAATAATTAAGGACAAAGAGGAGAAGAATAGTATTTGGAGGATGAAATCGTACATAATTCCTTTATAAGGTCACGGGTATGTGAGTGTTTAAAATAATACATTTACTGGATTCTGACTCCCGCCTTCGTGAGTGCACTATGGCGAGGCAAAATAAAAACAGGGAAAACCCTGTTTTTGTTATAACTCAAAACGAACGAAGCGGGCAAGGGAGATGTTTTCGCCGGTCTTTGCGATTACCGACTTAATAAGCTCACTTATACTCATGCTTTCATCTTTCATAAAAGGCTGCGTAAGGAGCTCTTCAACGGATTCGGCGCCAATACCGGCAATATGAAGAGCGAGATCTTGAGCTAAGGACTGAAAAAGATCACCTTTTGCAACAAAATCAGTCTCACAGCGGAGCTCAAGAAGGACGCCAACGCGATTCAAATGAATGTAGGACTTTAAGAGACCGGCGCCAGTGGCACGCTCGGACTTCTTATCGGCTTTTGCAATTCCGCGTTCGGCAAGAAGAGCTTCGGCTTTAGTAAAGTCACCGGCAGCATCAGTCAAAGCTTGCTTGCATTCCATAATACCAGCACCGGTCTTTTCGCGGAGAGTTTTGATATCGGAGGGAGAGAAGGACATAGTTTTTTATTTAATTATAAAGATATTGATAAAAATAGACCTGGATCCCGAGCTTTACTCGGGAATGATAATACCAATGACGCGGTCTTACTTAGCGGACTGAGCAATTTTTTCGAGTTCGGCGAGGAGGAAGGAAACAGAGAGGCGGGAGTTATCATTGGCAGGAATGAGATGAGTAACAAGATCAGGATTACAATCAGAACTCGCAATACCGATCACGGGAATCTTCAAAAGATTGGCCTCGTGGACCACAGTGCGGTGCTCAATCGGATCGACGACAAGAATTGCCGCGGGAAGTCCGCCCATATTTTCAAAACCAGAAAAAAGAGTGTTCATTTTTTCCATTTTGCGATCAAGCATAAGCCGCTCCTTTTTGGTATAGCGAGTAAGTTCGCCTCGCTCTTTTTCCATCCGAAGTTTTTTCATAGTCTCGATCCGCTTACTGATCGTCTTCCAGTTGGTGAGCGTACCACCAAGATAGCGCTCAGTTACAAAGGGAAAATTATTTTTCTTAGCAAAGTCTTCGATAATGTCTTTGATGGCTGGTTTGCCGCAGACGACAAAGATGGGCTTCTTGCCGTCAACAAGAGTTTTCAAAAATTCACCGGCGGATTTCAAAAGTCGCATGGTTTCCAAAAGGTCAAAGATATCTACTCCGCGGCGAGTGCCCCAGATGTAGGGATTCATCTTTGGATTGGTGCGGCTGTGCTTGCGGCCCCGAAGGACGCCAGTTTCGACCATTTTATCAAGAAGAGCTTTTTCTTCGACGGGGAGAGTGATCTCACCGAGCTCTTCTGTAGTAGCTTTCACAGTTTGTTCTGTCATTTACTTATATTATTACGATTTTTTTGATTTGATTAGTATAAAGGATAAAATTTTATTTGACAAGGGTTTTAATTTATATGCTTTACAGAAAAAAGTTATTCCCAATAGCCTATGTGATACAATGAGAGCGTGAGCCGACAGAAGCAAAATAGTGGATATACCTTAATTGAGGTTTTAATTTCTATCTCTATTTTTGCGATGATCGCGGTGGCTTTTGCCTCTCTTTTTATAAGCTTTTTACGAATTTCGGAGTCAGACAAGACGCAGAGCGAGGTGACTTCCCAGCTTAATTTCATCATGCAGCGGATCACGGGGATCATACAGGGAGCCTCGGCTTACTATGTGCGGTGCGATTCTTCTCCATCGAATCCATCAACTAACGACAGAGATACTCAGGGCGATGAAAGTGATCAAGATTGTGATTCGAGTCAGCCGGGGATTCAAGGGGAACGACTGGTGGTGCGGGTAAGAAATGAGACGACGAATGCAATCGATGACTCTAATGGACCGATTGAGATCTATCGAGACTCCATTGATCAGAGTCTCAAAATCACTATCGGCCGAGGCACGATGAAAAAGCCTTATACTTTATCAAACTCACAAATCACGCTCGATAGCTTGAGTTTTAGCAAGAGCACATCTGAAAAAAGCCCGAACCCACTGTCTGTGACACTTACCGTGAGCTCGAAGAAAACATTTCCCAGCAAGATCACTCGAATGATTACGAGCGGTATTTTACGATCGAATGCGGCGGTCTTTGATACCGAGGTGATCCCAAGTGAAGGGAGCAATGGAATCACTGGGACAGATCTCGGGCAAAACAGTATGCGGTGGCGAAAGGGATACTTTGCTGATGGGGATTTTTCCGGCACCGTGACGGCGGGAGCAGTGACCACAAATAGTCTCACTCTAGGGAGTGGTGGTGCATCGATTGGAAAGGTATATAGAGGAAGCTTTTCAGTGGAACTAACGGTCCCTATTGCCGCTGGTAATGAAATAGTGGGAGATACAGTAATAACCATCTCGGGGGCAAGAGACTTAGTGAATACGGATATCGTAATCGTCACTCCACAGACCAATCCCAGCTATCTCGTCACCGAAGGATGGCGAGTCACGAGCGGGAGCCAGATCTCGGGGAGAGTTAGAAACTCATCGGTCAACGGTGTGGTGAGGCCGGGGATTTATACATTTAATTATCTTATTATTAAGTAATTAATAATTCCGAAGAGGTTGATAGGAAATAAATCTTGCCCCGTTTCAGGATCTTCGCTTCGCTGCGAGATTCCGGGTCAAGTCCGGAATGATAAGCAAATAATTTTTTCTTTGGGATTGCAGCCAGAGGATAAGAGAGGTGAGAAGAAGGGGAACAGTGAAGATGGCGAAGAGATAGTAGCTAAAACTTGAGGTAAGGCCCCCAAAGTAGAAGAAGGCGAGATTGACCGGAATATCAATAATCAGAGTGACGATAATGAAGATACGAAAAGAGAGACTGGAAAGACCGGCGGCGTAGCTTATAACATTAAAAGCAGAGAGAGCAAAGAAGCGGAGACCGAGAAAAGCCCAGAATTGATTTTTGGCATCTATGGTGCTTTGCCACTCGCGGATTTTTTCAAGCGGAGAGAAGAAGCGAATGACGAGATCGCGAAATCGGCGGGCAATGAGGAAGGTGGAGATTGCACCGATTTCGGCACCAATAAAATTGTAGATGAAGGCCTGCTACCAAGGGAAAAGGGAGATGCTTTCAAAGGCGACCGGCGCGCCGGGGAGCGGAGTGATGACCACTCCTAAAAATCGGAAGAAAATAATAACAAGAGGCGCGAAAAGAGGGTGGATCCGGAAGGCTTCGAGCACCGCAGTCTGAAAATCCGGCAGGAAAATCGGCGAGAGGAAGAGAATGGTGATGAGGGTGCCGGGGATAATCCAGACTGTTTTTATGAATTTAGACCAGAAGTTCTTTTAGAGCGCGGTCTTCCACTATGACATGACCACCACCGAAGACGGCAAAGATGCTTTGACCTTCCTGCCAAAACTTTAGAATTCCAGAAACAATAGTTGCATCCCGGAAGGTGCTTAATGCTCTGGGAATTTTATTAATTACAGAATAATCTTTTGTGGGATTTATGATGGTGGCAAAAAATTCTTTATCGTCTTTATTAAAATCAGTATTAAATATTTTTTTATGAATCTCTTTAAGAGAGATGATGGAGAAATAAAACTCTTCCCAACCAGAGGCCTTTTGATCGGCTTTTAGGTAGGAATTCATGTACTCCTCAAAATCAGGGATGTCTTTGAGATGCCTGTGCCACTGATTAATAACTCGGGCGAAAAAATAATAGGCGATTTCTTCTTTAGAATACTCTTTTAAAAGCTCTGCATATTCTTCACTCCGCTTGGGTTCGGGGCAAAAAATAGGAGTTTCTAGCTTTGAGGCCCATAGAGTCACTAGATCCCCTTCAGATCCTTTTCTTATTGCTTCTTCTTCATTTGCACGAACAGCTCTCACACCACCTTCTACTAAAAAAACTCTTTTATTGCTTTTGGTCTTTTGTAAAAAATCCTCCCAATACTTGCGGAGTCGAGGATACTGTTCATCTTGCGGGTCACGGGAGTGATTAGCGCCAAAATAATAAAAGATTTGATCATCTTTTATTATTTCTAAAGTGGGATTATGGCGGGCGATTTTGTTCCAATCGGCGTAGGAATAGAGAAGAGAATAGATCTTTTTCATATTTAGTAGGAATTAAAGTCCCCTAAGGGATACATATCTAATGCAATTTCCTTTTGAAGAAAAACTGCGAAGCGTATAATTCCCAATTTTTCCAGCTCCAGCCTTACCTAGCGCTTCACAAACCATGTCGGCGTGCCACTCTGGGACGAAAACAACAATTTTTACGTTTTTACTTGCCATGACACTTCTTAAACTTCTTTGCCGAACCGCAGGGACAGGGGTCGTTGCGGCCAACGTTCTTGAAATCGAGGAGGGTGTCGGAGTGGGTACCGGGGGCTTCGGGGTTATCGGTGCCGGCGCCGATCACAAGGCCGGTTACTGTGCCTTCGGCTTGAGCTTTTGCGAGGCTTGCGCGGACTTCCTTGACGCGGAGACCAGAGGTGATTAAGGCATCTTTATTTTTCTCGGTCCAGGATTCGTAATCAGTCATCATAGTCTGGTAGAGGCGATGAGCTTCACGGCGAAACTCAAGGAGGGGGTCTTTCTGGCCGTAGCCTTGGAGCTGGACAGATCCTTTTAAGGCATCGATATTTTCCAAATGAGTCATCCAGAATTGATCGAGCATGGCGAGCGCTTCGGGAGCGGTAGCTTCGCCCACGAGGAGCTCTTGGCGCTTCTTATAAACGGTGAGCCGCTGACGATTGATCACATCATCGTACTCAAGAAGGTGCTTGCGGGAATCAAAATGAAGCCCTTCGATCTTGCTCTGGGCTTGCTCGACAGAACGGGAGACGAGATTGGCGCTAATCGGGAGATCCTCGGGGATATTGAAGGCGGTCATCATATTTTTTAGCTTGTCACCGCCGAAGATGCGGAGAACATCATCCTCCAGAGAGAGAAAAAATTGCGACGAACCAGGATCGCCCTGACGGCCGGCGCGGCCGCGGAGCTGATTGTCGATGCGGCGAGCTTCGTGGCGCTCAGTACCGATGACGTGGAGACCACCGGCATCTCTCACCTCTTTTGACTCTTCTTCATCCGGTGGATTGCCGCCAAGAATGATGTCAACACCACGACCGGCCATGTTAGTTGCGACCGTGACTGCACCTTTACGACCCGCTTGGGCAATGATCGCACCTTCGCGTTCGTTATTTTTGGCGTTTAGGACCTCGTGACGGATACCTTCTAAGGAAAGACTGAGAGAGAGGGCTTCGTTTTGCTCGATCGAGACCGTACCAATAAGGATGGGCTGGCCAGTGGCATTGACCCGCTTAACCTCCTCGATGATGGCGCTCATTTTGGCATCTTTACTCTTATAAATAAGATCGGGGTTGTCTTTGCGGATGTTTTTCCTATGTGTGGGGATCTTAACCACCTCAAGATGGTAGACCTTATCGAATTCTTCGGCGGAGGTCTGTGCTGTACCAGTCATACCGGCGAGCTTTTTGTAGAGGCGGAAATAATTTTGAATGGTGATCTCGGCGTAGGTGCGGGATTCATTTTTCACCTCTACGCCTTCTTTGGCTTCGAGCGCCTGGTGGAGACCGGCGGAGTAGCGACGACCAGGAAGCATGCGACCGGTGAATTGGTCGACGATCAGGATCTCTCCATTTTTTACCACATAGTCCTTATCGCGGGTGAAGAGACCATAGGCTTTGAGGGATTCATTCAAATAATGAGAGAGGCGAAGATTATCACTGCCATAGAGATTGTCGATGCCAAGAGCCTGTTCGACTTTATTAATGCCAGACTCAGTGATCGTGGCGCTCTTATGCTTCTCATCCACTTCATAGTCCACACCGGCCTCGAGACTAGCGACAAGGCGGGCAAAGGTCTTGTAAAAGCCGCTCGATTCTTGATCAGGAGCACTGATGATGAGCGGGGTGCGGGCTTCATCAATCAAGATGCTGTCGACTTCGTCGATGATGGCAAAATGAAAGTCGCGCTGAACTTGAGCGGGAGTCTGGTAGGCGAGATTATCGCGAAGATAGTCAAAACCAAATTCATGATTGGTGCCATAGGTGATGTCGGCCCGATAGGCGTCGCGACGGGAAATAGGCCGGAGATAATCCATCTGCACGAGGAAGGAGCCGGTCTTATCCCGCTCGTCGTCGATCAAGACATCACCTTCTTTTTTTATCTTATAGTCAGGGTCGTAGATGTAGGCAGACTCATGCGAGAGGCAGGAGACAGTGAGGCCGAGCGCGTGATAGACCTGACCCATCCAGACAATATCGCGCTTTGCTAAATAGTCGTTGACCGTGATGACGTGGACACCCCGGCCGGTCAAGGCATTGAGATAGATGGGAGAGGTGGAGGTGAGCGTCTTACCCTCACCGGTCATCATCTCGGTAATTTTTCCTTCGTGGAGGGTAATGCCGCCCAAGAGCTGGACGTCGTAGTGGCGCTGGCCAAGCGTACGGGTGGCGGCTTCGCGGACGAGGGCGAAGGCGCGCGGAAGAAGGGCATCGAGAGATTCTCCTTGATGAGCATGGTCTTTAAGCTTCAGGCTTTCCTCTTTAAGTCCAGTATCAGAAAGCGCCGCAATTTCTTCAGAAAGAGCGTTGATTTCTTTTATTTTTTTTCGAGATTTTGCGAGAGGATCTCCAAAGCCAAATAGATTAAACATTCTTCATTAAGCAATTTTGCTTATTGTATCATAAAAAATGTGGTTTTTCTAGGGTATTTTCTTTTCTCTTGCAATTTATTAAGCTCAAGAAAAGTCCTAAACCAAGATTTATTTTTAAAACAGATGAAGATCATAGTGAGAGCAACAAATATCGAACTTACTGAGCCGCTGAAAGAATATATCAATATGAGAATTGAGCCGCTTAGCAAATTTTTGGGGAAGATGGATCTTGAAGGGGCGGTGGAGGCACAGGTAGAGGTGGGGCGAATGACGCACCATCACCATAAAGGAGATGTCTTTCGAGCGGAGGTAAATTTACACTTACCAAAGAAGTCGCTCCGGGCGGAGAGTGAAACGTATGATGCGAGGGTGGCGATTGATAATGTGAGAGATACATTAGCACGAGAAATTAAGGAATATAAAGAACGTATCTCTGAAATGGCATAAACTTGTCTTTTTCATTTAATTTCTATTTTTTCTTACGCTGAGCTCCTCACATACTTTCTTGAGTATGCTCCAGTGCCCGCTCGCGATCAAAAAGATGATCAGGAAATAAAAAACCCGGTGATAATCACACCGGGCAGAGCCTTCGGGCCGATGCAGACTCCCTCTCTCCAGTAAGTCTGCAGACCAGGAGCTTGATTGGAAGCGGGCAACTCTTACTTCAACGCTTCGTAATCTCTCTCTGAAGGACTCATAGCGTTTCTATACTTTCAACATTCTTAATTGTTAATTAATTTTAGCAAATCTATTGATAAAAGTCAATCGTGGCAAAATCTTGTAAAACAAGGTTTTCAATTAAAAAACCCCTACCTCCTCCGCCTAGGAGTACCAATAATGCATTTTAAAAAGTTGATAGCTGATGAGACTCACTAATTTTACCTTTCCTAAGGCAATGCTTAGCTTTTTTACTTTATTCTAAATTAATTTACAACAATCACTTCTTCTTCAAGGGAGATGTCGAAGCGTTGCAAAGAATCAGATTTGACTGCGGCTATCAATTCCCTCACTTCCCGGCTTGTGGCGGCGCCGGCGTTTATTATAAAGCTGGGATGCTTCGTGGAGATCATAGCATCACCCTCGGCGCGTCCTTTGAAACCCGCATGATCAAAAAGGACGGCGGTGGGAAGGACGGGGAAGGGATCATTTTTTTTCTTTTGTAAGAAAAAAGGATTTTGCTGATGGGTAGACGGGACTTTTTCCCAGGGGATATTTTTGAAAATACTGCCGATATTTGGATATTCAAGGGGTTGGCGGGTGATGCGGTAGTCGATTTTTTCCTGAATGGCTTTTTTCATTTCTTCTTGATTACCAGGGCGGAGACGAAAGATGACTTCGGTGATGATCTCATCGGGTTTCTTTTTATAGATACTGTCGCGATAGCTGAAGGAGCAGGCGAAATTATCTCGAATAATTTTTTCCTTAGGATCAAGACTGCTCACGCTTACCACTTCATACACAGTATCTTTGCACTCACCATGAAAGGCGCCAGCATTTCCGCGTACTCCCCCACCAACAGAGCCAGGTAAGCCGCCTGCCCATTCGAGACCAGAGAGAGAATGAGTGGCGCAGTAATCGAGAAGAGTAGCAAAAGAAACTCCGGCGGAGACGCGGACAAAAATATCATCATTTATTTTTTTGTGAGAGAGGGTAGTGGAGATATCGCGGATTACGACAGCCTTAAGACCTTCATCAGGAAAGAGAATATTCGTACCTCCACCAAGAATAAAAAAAGGGAGAGAAACTTCTTTAGAAAAACTAATCGCAAAAGAAAGTTCATCGAAACTACCATAGTCTATGAAAAAGCGGGCAGGACCACCGATTTTAAAATGGGAGAAATCTTTGAGAGGAATATATTCGCGGATGGTCATAAAGTGTTTAACGTTTGTCTTTTTCGGTTAATTTCGATTTTTTCCCTGTGATTTCTCCTCGCATGCCCAGCTCTTAGAATGCTGCGGCGCCTCCTTGGAAAGAAAAACGAAATTTCCTCGAAAAATCCTGCGCTTAGATTAACCGCAGAAAAAATAAATGTAAAAAAGAGGAATTTGAGTAGATTCACTTTCTTAAAAAATAAATCTACTCAAACACCCCCGGGAATGTGATTGAGGGAGCCGCGACGGTGACCTCCAAATATTATATGTTTAAAATGAGTGCTCTGTACGCGGCTCCATTAGGAAGTATAGCAGAAAAATTTTTTGAAATGGGGATAGCTCTGCCATGTACAGATAAAAAGATTATTTTTTATCTATTTAGTATGCAAATACTTTGATTACAAGGCATTCTTGGTTGCATTTTTTATCAAAATCGGTACAATAATATGGCTATATTGCAGCCGTGGTGTAGCCTGGTTAACATGTCTCCCTGTCACGGAGAAGATCGCCGGTTCGAATCCGGTCGGCTGCGCCCTGAACCAGACGAAGTTTTTATACAACTAACTTGTTTATAGATTTTTTTAAAAAATATAGGCGGGAGATTGCGGGGTTTGTGGGGTTATTTATTATTGCAGCTCTCGTTGAATGGTGACTGGGGCGATCGGCTTTGGGGCCGGATGGACGGTTTGGATTATGGGATGGAAATATCTGGGGTAATGAGAGCTCACAGCGAGTGGCGGACACATATTCTTTTTCTCATATTATTCACGGAATTCTTTCTTTGCGGGTCTATGGCTTTTTAGACGGTGGATCCCAAGGGAATATTGGTTTTTGATTGCGACGGTGATTGAGGCGGCTTAGAGGCCGGAATGACGATGAAAGAGAATTATGAGTACATAATTCTTACGTCGCCTGCGACCCTTGAAAAGTATCTATACTTTTTAATGCCGTATTTAAATTAAACCAAAGGATTTGTAGGCTTGGGTCATGACGTAGATGGCCTCGTCGGCTTCGTCGCGGGAGAGCTCGTAGGTCTCCTCTTTCTTTACCTTTTTGGAGAGGGCGGCAGCATGGAGGAGCTCGCCATGATAGACGCCAAGGCGCTCCGGGTCGAGATTACTCAAGCGTTCGTCGGTAGTCTTCCCTGGGACACTATCTATCTTCATGAGCTCATCTAAAAGATCAAGAGAATCTTTGACCGCGGCAGACCAATTTTCGGGTTTGCTGGATTTGATATTTTTCATAATGCCTTTGTAGACAAGAATATTTTTATGATGGGCGAGGTCACCAATCATAAATTTATCCATATATTCCTCAAGCTTGAAATTAAAATATCGGGAGACAAAAATGATGCGGATAATTAGAAAAAAGAAAAAAAGAGAAATAATAAAAGAAACGATTTTTATTATGGGAAGATTGGCGATAAACCAGGTATAGGGACCGGGGAAAAATTTGAGCGATAAAGCGGCGGCTCTATCAGGAATCAGGAGAAGAAAATCAATTATTCGAAAGGCGTTCATAGTAATAGCCGAGGCCTAAGATATCGGCTTCTTTGAAATGACGGCCGATGAGTTGAAAACCGGGAGGGATGGAGATCGCCGGGAGGCCGACGAGGTTTGCCGGGATAGTCATGATATCGGCGAAATAGAGTTCCATCGGGTCCTCAACTTTTTTACCCAGCGGGAAAGGTGGAATGGGAGAGGTGGGCGTGAGAATGACATCGACTTCCTCATAAGCCCGGGCAAAATCATCGGCGATCAAGGAGCGGACTTTTTGTGCTTTTTCATAGTAGGCATCATAGTAGCCCGAGGAGAGCACGAAGGCGCCGAGAATGAGACGGCGCTTAATTTCTTTACCAAAACCAAGCGAACGATTTTTCTCATAGCAGTCGAGGAGATTTTTCACATCATCATCAAGGAGCGGGGCGTAGCGGAGGCCGTCGAAACGGGAAAGGTTTGCCGAAAGCTCGGCCGGCATGATGATATAGTAGCATGAGATAGCATACTTCACGTGGGGAAGAGAGATGGATTTGGTGCGAATGCCAAGGGATTTGATATTTTTTACTACCTCAGTCATTTGCGACTGAATGTCAGGATGAATATCGGCGCCAGCAAACTCAGCAGGCAGGCCGACGACGAGCTCTTTGACTCGTTCAAGTTTTGGCCGATAGAGATCATCACCATAGAAGGTCTCGCGAGAAGTGGAATCTTTTGAGTCAACTCCCGCAATGCTTTTAAAAAGAATACCGGCATCCTCGACGGTCTTCGTGAGCGGGCCAATGCAATCAAGAGAGGAGCCAAGAGCGATGAGGCCAGAACGAGAGACGGCGCCGTAGGTGGGCTTCAAGCCCACAACTTCGCAAAAAGCAGCGGGTTGGCGGATGGAGCCGCCAGTGTCGGAGCCAAGAGCGGCGAGGCAAAGATTAGCCGCAACTGCAGCGGCAGATCCGCCGGAACTACCACCGGGGACGAGAGAAGTATTGTGCGGGTTGCGCGTCTTTTTATACGCCGAGGATTCGGTGGTGGAGCCGCAGGCAAACTCATCGAGGTTGGTCTTACCGAGAAAGATAGCGCCTTCGGAGCGGAGTTTTTTTATTACCGCCGCGTCGTAACTCGCTTTGTAGCCTTCGAGGACTTTGGAAGCGGCGGTCGTAGGCGTGTTTTTTACTAGGATATTGTCTTTAATCGCGAGCGGGGCGGCGGAGAGAAGATCGAGACGCTCCCCTCTTTTTATCCTAAGGTCAGCTTCATCGGCAGAAAGAAGGGCGGCTTCCTTATCAAGGGAAAGGTAGGCGCCGATTTTGTCATCGTGCTTATCAATTTCTTTAAAATATGATTCGACCACTTCGCGGGCTTTGAACTCGCGATTAATGAGGCCATCGTGAAATTTTTTGAGGGTGAGCTTAGGAAGAGGAACCATAGATTATTCAAACACTTTAGGTACTTTAATATAGCCTTTTTCGGCGCGAGGGAAGGCATCGCGAACTGCAGCGGAGTCGGCGCGGCTTTCGGAGGGAGAGATGGCGGGCATATCTTCGCGAAAAACGTTTTCGGCCTCGACACCACTTACTTTTATTTTTATTCCGTCGGTGTTGAGCTCATTTAATTCATTAAAGTAGCCTAAAATAGCTTCAAGATCTCGCTCGAGGACTTCGGCTTCTTTTTCTTTGAGGGTAATGCGGGTGAGAGAAGCCAGCTTTTTGATCGCTGATTTATTGATGATTATCTCTTGCTTTTTTGCCATTTGTTATCGGTATATTAATAAAAAATGAGTGTAATAGCAAAAAGGGAGATTCCTTAAGAGTGTAGCGTTTGATGAGGTCAAGGTCGTCTTTTCTCAGTACTAAATATGGGTATATATATAATGCTACTATTTTTAAAGAAAAGAGGCTCATCCCGATGGTAGGCCTACGGTCTTTTAATTTATTAGAAAGAGTTATTATCGGACTTTGGAGCCGGGGGTGGCGGAGGGGCACTCGAGGATGGCGACCGCGCCTTCCATGGTGTCCGTTGCGAGGACCATGCCCCAGGACTCTTCGCCCATCATCTTGCGGGGAGCAAGATTGACTATAGCGACCACATTTTTACCAAGGAGGGAGTCGGGAGTGTACCACTTTTTGATGCCAGAGAAGATGACTCGGTCGCCGAGACCGCCGGCTTCTTTCGCGCCAAAATCAACTAAGAGACGAAGGAGCTTTTCCGAACCCTCAACTTCTTTACACTCCTTCACTCGGCCGATGCGGAGATCAGAGAGGAGGAATTGATCGATGGTGATGGTGGGGATTTCGGGCTTTTTTTCTTCGGCTACCGGATTAATTTCTTTTACTTCATCCATACGTTTAGTGCTTGCTATTATCTAGTTTATTCAGTATTTTGTAAAGGCACGTTGAGAATGATTTTCACTCCTTTTTATGAAAGTGAGGTAAAAATGCTCATTCTGATTAATCAACAATGTCCCGCCTTCGTGAGTACACTATGGCGAGGTAAAACAAGTTCAGAATGATGATAACAGAGCAAGAAAATTTTCTTCGGCGAGGGTTTTTACCCCAAGGGACTTCGCTTTGTCATACTTACTGCCAGGATCGGCACCGACTACGACGTAGCTCGTATTTTTAGAAACAGATTCGACGATTTTACCACCTAAGGAGCGGATTTTTTCTTTCGCGTCATCGCGGGACATGGATTCCAGAGTGCCGGTGATGACGAAGGTCTGGCCGGAAAAGGGACCAGCTGATTTTTCTTGCCCGACTTCAAAGGTGAGGCCGGCAGTGGCGAATTTATGAAGGAGTTCTTGGTGCTTCTTGTCATGAAACCAGTTGGAGATGGCGACCGCAATGATGGGACCAATATCTTCTAGGGCGAGGAGGTCATCGGGGGATTTTTTAGCAAAAAAATCGGCGAGGTTTTCGGGATTTTTTATTGATGAGGGAAGCGAGGCGGCGATCACAAGAGCGGTTTCTTCACCGACGTGAGGAATACCCAGCGCCATGAGAAATCGAGAAACGGGAATGCATTTACGGGCAGCGAGGGCGGTGATGATGTTGCTGGCAGACTTTTCACCCAAGCCTTCAAGAGAGTCGATATCGCCGGGCTTTAAAAAGAAGAGATCGGCTGGGTCGGTAATAAGATCAAGATCGATAAATTTATCAATAAGCTTCGGACCAAGACCATCGACTTCGAGACCATGACTGCCAATGAAGTGAGCAATTTTTTCCCGCTTTACGCCCGCGCAGCTCGGATTGGAACAGCGAAGGATGACGCCGTCTTGAATGAGTGGGCTGCCGTCCTCGGGACAGGTCGTGGGACGAGAAAATTTTTTCGCATTTTTAGGACGAAGCTCGGGGATTACTTTACTGATCTTAGGGATGACATCGCCGGCGCGCGAGATGACAACGGTATCCCCCACTCGGGCGTCGAGCCGATCGATCTCATCAAAATTATGCAGAGTGGCGTGCGAGATAGTGATGCCTTGGAGAGAGACAGGGGTGAGGCGGGCGACGGGGGTGATAGTACCACGGCGGCCGAGGGAGAGCTCGATCTCTTCAAGGATTGTAGTTGCTTCTTCCGGGAAAAATTTGTAGGCACAGGCGCCACGAGGAGCTTTACCGATCACGCCCAGCTCTTCATAGAGCTTGTTACTATTTATGATAAGAACGAGACCATCGATCTCGTAGGGTAGGTCAGTGCGATGATGCTCCCAATGAGCTTTTTCTTTTTCGATCTCAACTTTGCTGGGGACGGACTTATTGTGAGGGTTGGTTTTTAGGCCCCATTTTTTGAGGAGTGAGTGCTTGTCTTCATGGGTCCTGACGCCGTAGAGACGCTCAAGCTCGGCGGTGTCGCTAATAATATCGTAGGCGAAGGAGTCGAGGCGGCGAGAGGCGGTGATTTTTGGATCAAGCTGGCGGAGAGAGCCGGCGGCGAGATTACGGGGATTGGCGTAGGGGGCTTTGCCGGTTTTTTGGAGCTCCTTATTGATGCGGATGAGTTCCTTTTTTTCTAAAAAGACTTCGCCACGGATTATGACCCGCTTGGGGCGACGAGGATCGGGGAGGAGGCGGAGTGGGATGGCGTCGATGGTCTTGATATTTTCGGTCACGTTTTCACCAATCACTCCATCACCACGGGTGGAAGCCTCGACTAAAAAATCATTTTCATAGACGATCTCAATCGCAAGACCATCAATCTTGAGCTCGAGGTAGACGGCTTCGGGAAGGTCGCGTTTTAGATAATTTTTGGCGCGGGTAAACCAGGCGTCGAGATCAGCTTCGTTGAAGACGTCATTTAAAGAAAGCATGGGCGCCTCGTGGCGAGCCTTTTTGAATTCGGGAAGAGGAGTGCCACCAACGCGTTGCGTGGGTGAATCGGGCGTGATGAGCTCGGGATAGAGAGTCTCAAGATCAAAGAGCTCTTTTTTTAATGAATCAAGGGCGGCATCGCTTATAAGACTCTCGTCGAGGACATGGTAGGCGTAGCGATATTTCTCAATCGCTTCACGGAGGGACTTCATCCGATTTTCGGCGGCCTTTTTTTCCATAATAATACTTTATTATAGCAGAAAAAAGGGAATTTTAGTAGGGATTTTAATAAAAAAACCGGCAAGGGGCGCGAGGCGCGCCACACATGCCGGTGATTTTTGAAAGAGACAGATTTATTCGTACTCTTCCACGATATCCTTTATTACTTGGCCCATGATTTATTGTATTTTAAATGGTTTTGAAGAAAATTTCGAAGGAGCGGTTGATGGCGCGGGGGCAGGAGCGGGTGGAAATGGCCTTGGTGAACGGGCCAGAACAGCCGACGGAACGAAGCTCGATATCCCCTCCTTCGGTCAGGATTTGGGTCTTGAGACTCACAGGTATAGTAAAACTAGGATCGGGAATAGTGTCGTCTTTAAGAAGCTTATAAAGCTCAAACTCAATACCGGCGTCGGCGGCGTAGAGGGCTTGGAGGGATTGGCCGATGTTGGTCGCACTGCGGATTTGGTTGCGCATAAGAATACCAGCGATCATAGTGGCGGAAAGGATAGTTGATGAGACGATGAGGACCGTTAGCAACATCACCTGGCCGCGCGCTCGTACTTTTGGCTCGCTGACCTTTTCTAGCTTTTTTACTATTGCTTGTGGAGGCTCCTTTTCGATTTTTTTCTTGCGCTCGGCGCTCACATACCCTTTTAATGTATGCTCCGCTCCGTACTCAGAAAGAAAATCAAAAAATCCTCCAAAATTACTTTGCTCACGTTTTTTAGATCGAAGAAATAAGAACATTTTTTAGGAAAATTTATTCATTTTTTATTTTTAGCTATCAAGTTGGCGGGAGCTTACCGTGGTTTGCATGTGGGTCTCGATGGAGCTGATGCGGCTGTCACGGGCGGAGATGGAGATGAGGATTGTGACGCGGGATGATTTACCATCGCGAGGCTCTTCTCCTTGGAGAAGGAATTGGAGCTTTTTCACCTCGACATTACTACTCGTCATCGCTTCGCCATTTCTTTCTATCCTGCCGGTCTCGGGATCAAAGCGATAGGTAATATCGCCAGAACGAGTGGAGGAGAAATGAAGCTCTTTACCATCGACAGCGGTAGTAAAATCACTACCAATACGAATCTCGCGAGACATAGTTTCGATGGCGCCACTCACACTATCATTTGCGCCCATTAAAGCGACGATCGCGCGCTCGGTACGGAGAGATTGGACAAAGATAGAAGCGGCGGTGCCGATGACTACTAGAAATAAACTAGTAGCAACCATTAATTCGATAAGAGTGAACCCGGCTAGAGCTTGTCTTTTTCGGTTAATTTCGATTTTTTCCTTGCGCTGCGTGCTCACAGACTTGGCTCCAGTATGCTCCGCTCGCTGCTCAGAAAGAAAATCGAAATTTCCTCGAAAAATCCTGCGTTTGGCGACGCTCAATAATTGAAAGAGAGAGTTTTTTTGGAAATTTTTTTTCATAATGACAATTAGTTACCGCCAGTCATAAAAGATGTCTTCTAAGTTTACTTCGAAGCTGCCGCCGCCTCGAGTGGTATAACGGACGATGGAATTCACCCGGAGGGAGTAATTGGCTACAAGGTCGAGTTTGATCTCCCGGATCATTTTAGTGGGCTCGCCGCGATCGTAGGAGTAGATACCGGTTTCTTTATTAAGGAGGAGGGAGTCGGAGCGGAGAGAGAGGAGTGAATCGCTTTTATAATCAACAGAGTAGGAGCCGCTTCCGAGATTTGCATTAAAAGCCCGGCCCTCGATGACATTTTTATCTATAATATTTTTTACTACTTCAATCCCCTCTTCGGCGAGGAAGCTTGCGATATATCGATCGGAAACAACTCTATTAAGAGATAAAGAGTTTGAAAGAAGGGAAAAGATACCAAATAAACCAATCATAATTATTGAAATGGCGACGAGAGATTCTACCAGTATATAACCCTTTTTTGTGTTCATAGAGTAAGTTCACCGCGACTGTTGAGCGGAAGAGTGAAAGTGATAGCGGGATCGGAGGCATCCTGCAGGATAATAGAACTACTTTCTGGAGCTTCACCGCCGTCTATATAGATATCGGGCGTGGGGGGTTCAAAAAAAATATTGGAAATAGAATCAGCGGCGAGACGGAAGCGGCCACGGAGTGTGTAGGAATAGGAAGCGATCTTTTCTTCGCTACTGTCACCAGAGTAGCTATGATCGGTGGTCTCGCAGGAGATAGCGAGATCGCGGAAGATGAAGAAATTTAGTTCATTAAAGTGGACACCATAACCACAAACAAGCTCTGTATCACTTCCTTCAATGAGAGATCCAAGAGCTAAGTTTCTCGCAGTAGCAATCGCGGAAATGATTTTTGCTTTTTCTTCAAGAAGGATGATCTGACGCTCACTGGTGCGATTGTAGAGGATGAGAAAACCGGACATTACCGAAAGTATTCCGATTACTATCATGCTTTCAATCAGAGTAAATCCTGCTTGATTCATCTTTTTTTAATTTTACCATAATAAATAAGAAGAATAGCTTTTATTTTTGCTTTATAAGATAAAAAAAACTATGCTTATAGAACATTTCAAATATATGCAGAAAGTGCTTTTTTTCAATACAAAAAGCTTGGAGAAGGAAGAGTTTCGGCCGATTACGGAGGGTGAGGTGGGAATGTATACTTGCGGACCAACGGTCTACGACTATTCACATATTGGAAATATGCGGGCATATGTGACGGCCGATATTTTGAAGCGTATTTTGTTGCAGGATTATAAGGTTCGGCATGTGATCAATATCACGGACGTCGGCCATCTTATGACGGATGAGGATAATGGGGAAGATAAGATGGAAGTGGCGGCAAAGAGGGAAGGAGTGGATGCCTGGGCACTGTCTAGAAAATTTACGGAGATTTTTTGGAAAGATTTTTCTGATCTAGGATGCTTACCTCCAGAGGAAAGGCCAAAGGCGACGGACCATATTAGCGAGCAGATCGAACTAATTAAAAAGTTGGAGAAAAAAGGATATACCTATCAGATTGCTGACGGAGTGTATTTTGATACGAGGGCATTCCCCCGCTATAAGGATTTTGGCCGATTGCCGAATGAGGAAAAGGGAAAGGCGCGGGTGGAGGAGAATCCAAAAAAGAGAAATCAGTCCGATTTTGCCTTATGGAAGTTTTCCCAAAAAGAAGAAAAACGGCAAATGGAGTGGGAAAGTCCGTGGGGAGTAGGTTTTCCCGGGTGGCATATCGAGTGTTCGGCGATGGCGATGAAATATCTAGGCAATCACTTTGATATCCACACAGGCGGCGTGGATCATATCCGTGTACATCACACAAATGAGATAGCCCAGTCAGAGGCGGCGACGGAGGAGATATTTGTAAATTATTGGGTGCACACGGAATTTCTTCTCGTGGAAGGGAAGAAAATGTCGAAGAGTTTGGGAAATATCGTCACTCTCTCTGATATTAAGCAAAAAGGCTATTCTTCCGCTGATTTACGAGCTCTTTTTCTTATGACTCACTATCGGACGCAGATGAACTTTACTTGGGAGGCGCTTTCGGGAGCGAAGGCCGCACTTTCTAGCTTACTCTCTCGGCTTGCAGGAGAGGAGGTGAAGCAGGATGATGAGATAGATATGAAGACACTGGAGGAATTTTTATCACTTCTAAATGACGATATTAATACTCCACAGGCATTTGCCCATCTTCTCTCTTTTGTGAAAAAGAAAGAGAAAGGAGAAGGAAGGCTTGCAACGGTGGCAATTATGGGGGAATTTTTGGGATTAGATATTATTACTCTTCTTAACGAACAAAAAAAAGAAAGAGAAGAGGCACCGGAGGAAGTGATGAAGCTTATTGAAGAACGAGAAGGGCTGCGAAAGAAAAAAGATTGGGGGGCGGCAGATATGATGCGAGAAAAAATTGAGGCGATGGGATATGAGGTAAGCGATACTGAAGAAGGACCGAGAATTCAGAAAAAATAAAAATGCCGGAGGTAGTCTGGATTTTTATTTTTTTTCTTTCATTGCCAGGGAAGAATTACACCCATATTCTGGGTTCATAATATTTATTATTTTACCAAAGACCTCTTTTCTGGGTAATTAAAATTGACAAAATATATAATTGTTATAAAATATGGAAATTAGGTTTATTTAATCCCTCTTTGAAAATATTGAAAGGAAACACTAACTATGAACGCCATGGTCGAAGGGAACGTAATGCACGTGAGAAAACTCCCTGCGGCAGCAAGTGGAGAGATGACGATTGATTTTTATACCACATTCTCTCTTAGGGCAGGTACTTGGCAATCGAAAGCTGATCATATAGAAGGTGTTATCGAGACTGAGATCATTAATCGCTACCGGCTCAAGGCGGTTATCGGAGCACTTTTCAAGACTGAGCCAATCATTCATCAAATCCAACTAATCCTTGGCAAGGAATTCAATGACGGGAAAAAGGTGGATTTGGTCACGGAGGTGAACAATTTGAAAATATAATCTATCTTGAAGAGAGTTGAAAACTAAATTCTGCTCATCAAAAGCCCACTTACGAGTGGGCTTTTTTAATAGGCTTTGAGGGCTTGGCGAAGATTTTTATAGTCGGGCAAAGTGCGGGCGACGAGAGCCCAGAATTTTTGCGAATGATTAAATTCTCCTAGATGGCAAAGCTCATGGACGATGAGATAATCCCGAAGCGCCGGAGGAAGAAAGAGGATGCGATAGTTGAAATTAAGATTCCCTTTCCGAGAGCAGCTCCCCCAGCGAGTATGACCCATGCGGATAACGACTTTGCTAATTGTATAATTATAAAAGTCATTAAAGTGAGCTAGGCGAGAGAGAGCAAGAGAAAGAGCGGCGGATTTATGAAAGAGAAAATCTTTGCGGTTACTTTTTCCGAGAAGAGGAGGATTTTTATCTTTTAATTTTTGAACGTACTTTTTTATCCAAAGAGATTTCTTTCGTACAAAGTGAAAAGCGTGAACTTCCGATAAAGTTTGAGGGGTGATTATTGTGAGAAATCCGCCAGGACGAATCTCAAGACGGAGACGTTTGGCGCGAGAACTTCTTATTAATTCGTAGGAAATAGAGAGATTATCAAAATAGAGTTGAGGCATGGTTAGGAAGAGAAAAGTAGGTCTGGAGAATGGGAATAGCAAGGGTAATAGTGACAAGATAGCCTAAGGCGAGGAAAGGGCCAAAAGGGACGGAGTGAGAGAAGCGGTAATCAGGGAAAAGGAGGTGCCGGAGGATAAGAAAAATGCTATAGAGGCCACCAATCAAGAAAGAAGAGGCAAAAAATATGAGACAATCCGGATAGCCAAGGAGAAAAGCAACAGCGGGAGCAAGCTTCACATCACCAAAACCAATCCCCCGGCCTTTAGTGAAAAGAAAAAGAGCGAGAAAGATGAGGCTGATTAAGCCCGCGGCAAAGAGATGATTGAGAAGAATATTCTGCGGGGCGAGAAAGAGCGAAGCGTAGTCGCGAGTAAAAGAGATTGGATTAAAGAAGAAAGAGATAAGAGCGAGCAAGATAATGAAGAGGATAGATTGATCAGGGATAATCCGATCACGAAGGTCAATCAGAGAGATAAAAAAAAGAGTAATAAGGGTGAGGAAGTGAATACCGGCAAGCATAAGAAGGGAATAATTAATAGTCTCGTGAAAAAAGAAAAAGGGATCAAGCGAGTAGAGAATAGAAAGAGGAGTAAGGAAAAGCAGGCCAGAAGTGAGCTCGACTAGAAAGTAACGAGGAGAGATTTTCTTTTGGCAGAAATGACAACGACCGCGAAGAAAAAGATAGGAAAAAAAAGGGACAAGGTCGAGAGAGCGAAGATTTTTGAGACAGTGAGGACAGCGGGAGCGGCCGCCGATCTTTTTACCACTAAAGAAGGGGGATTCTCCATCATAGCGGAGAGCAACGACATTAAGGAAACTACCAAAGATAGCACCTAGAATAAAAAGAAGTATTTTAAAACTAAAGCTGGATGCAATAGTAAGCATTAGGCTCATCGTCACAGTTGATGCTATAGGTCTCTCCACCGCTACCGTCTACGTCGTCATTTAAAAGTGTATTACTTACGTCTTCAAGCTCAGCACGGAGAATATAGCGCTCATTATCGGAGCTCACTGCATAGTCGTAGCTAGCGCCTTTCTTTGGGTCATTAGGAACACCGCTCAGGCCAATGCCGCCACCCACCAAAATAGAAGTGAGTTCAGACCAGCTCGTAGCGGTGGGATACATCCCTTCTTTCTGATAATAGAGCTCAAGAGCGTTTTGGATAGAGCGGAGGTCAGCGGCCCGGCGGGCATCACGACCACGGGCGCGGAAGGTACCAAGACCAACTAAGACGACAGAAGAAAGGAGACCAATAATAAACACTACAACAAGCACTTCAATTAATGTGAAGCCAAAAGATTTTTTAGCGAAGGCCATAATATATTTAGTGTAGCATTTTTAAATCAATATAAAAAGGAATATCCCATAAGATAAATCATATATTCAAAATTTCTGACAGAATTCATTTAATTCTCTAATTATTTTAAATAAATACATTAAAAGACTTGGACGAGATTATAAATAGGGAGAAGAATGGAGGCGAAGAGGAGGCCGACGAGAGCGCCTATAAAGAGGATGAGCGCAGGCTGAATGAGCTCTACGAGACTATCTACTAGAGAATTAATTTCCCGACTAAAGAAGTCATATACTTTAGAGAGCATTTCATCGAGGCGGCCAGTAGACTCACCTACCGCCACCATCTGACTCACAAGCGGAGGAAAGAGAGACTCCTCCCGATAAAGCGCATCGGAAAGCGGTTCACCACTCCTTACGGCATCCGAGACGGAGTAGAGGGCATCGCGATAGATAGCAGAGCCGATCGTATGAGCGCCAATCTCGATCGCCTGAGCGATTGGGACGCCACCTTTGATCAAGACACTGGTCGCTTCTGCAAAGCGGGCGACATACGCCTGACGAAGGAGGCGGCCAAAGACCGGAGTAGAAAGGATAATTTCATCGAGAACGACCCGGCCCTCTTTAGAACGGAAATAATCAAAGAGAATAAAGAAGAGAATAATGGCACTAATGATGATTGCTATGTACCAATTAGCAATAAAAGTGCCGAGATTTAAGAAAATTTGAGAGATCCAGGGAAGCGGAACTTTGGACTCGGCAAAAATCGGCTCAAGCTGAGGAAAGACGACACCAAGAAGAACGCCGGAGACAATTACGAAAAGAACAAGAACGAAGACAGGGTAGATTAAGGCGTTTCTTACTTTGCTTAACAAAATACTTTCCTTTTCGAGGTAGCCGGCAAGAAAAGTGAGCGCAGTCTCAATCTCACCGGTGATTTCAGCGGAACGGATGAGATTGATGTAAAACTCCGAGAAAATTTCAGAATGTTTTTCAAGCGCTTGCGAGAGGGAGAGTCCGGAGTCGATGTCGGTCAAGATTTCGTAGATAGCCTCCTTTAAGGATTCGTTGCGGGTCTCGCGGTAGAGAGACTTCAAAGCATCAGAGAGCGGGATTGAGGCCTCAAGCATGGTGGCAAACTGACGAGTAAAGACCATAAGGTCTTGATTACGGACCCGATTAAAGAAATAAGAAAAGGAATGAAAAAAACCGGAGGTGGCTTTTTGCTCAATAGAGAGAATATAAAGATCGTGGCCATTTAGAATATTAATCGCCGCCGATTTATTCATGGCTTCGATATTGCCGACCTGCAATTCTCCATTCTTGGTGCGCGCGGAATAAGTAAACTTCATACTTAACTAGTTTTGTCGACGAGGATGCGAAGCTCGCCTGGATTAATAGAGTAACTTTCCGCGACTTCAAAGGAGACGATGCGGCGATTAATAAGATTGGCCATAGAGCGATTGAGAGTCATCATGCCGTCTTTAAGAGAAGTCTCGATAACAAGATCAATCTGGTGTGCTTTGCGCTCGCGGATTAAGTTTCTAATTGCGGCATTAGCCATCATGATTTCGGTCGCGGGGACGCGGCCGCCATCAATGCGCGGAATGAGCCGCTGAGAGACGATAGCGACTAAAGTAGCGGCAAGCTGGGAGATGACTTGACCCTGCTGTTCGGCGGGGAAGCTATCGATGATGCGATTGATAGTCTGGGAGGCGGAATTCGTATGAAGAGTAGAGAAGACAAGGTGACCGGTCTCGGCAGCGGTCATGGCGGTGGAGATAGACTCTGGATCGCGCATTTCACCGATCATTAGAACATCCGGATCTTGCCGAAGGATAGAGCGTAGGCCATTCTTGAAAGCGAGGGTATCGGAGCCGACTTCCCGCTGAGAGATGATTGCTCGATCTTGCACGAAGAGATACTCAATTGGGTCTTCGATGGTGACAATATGGTCGGTGCGAGTCTTATTAATCTCATCAATAATTGCGGCAAGAGTGGTGGATTTGCCATGACCGGCGGGACCAACGACGAGAATAAAGCCTTGGCTAAGTTTTGTGAAATCGTGAAGAATGGGGGGAAGAGAGAGATCTTCCATGGTACGAATTTTGGCGGGGATGAGGCGAAGGGCGGCGGCGAGAAAACCTTTTTGAAAAAAGGCGTTTACTCGAAAACGGGCTTTATCTTCGAAGCTGTAAGAGAAGTCCAGTTCACGCTCAGTGAGGAATTTTTTCTTCTGCTCGTCAGTGAGCATCGCGCCCAAGAGACCTTCATTAAGCTCGGGGGTGATGATGGGGACGTTTTCCAAAGGGAGTAACTTACCATCGACACGAATCGACGGATGACGACCGACAGAGAGATGAAGATCAGAGGCGTTTTGCTTAGCCGTCGTTAACAGAAGCTCTTTGAGGGCTTGCTTATAGTCCATTAAGCTAAGAATAACATAGAAAACAAAGGGGCGGTGTGGAGGGTTTATTTAAAAAAAACTTATATCTTACTCGGTGGTTTCACGGAGGACATCTTCAAGGGGGATAAGGCCTTCGAGAGCCTTAATGACACCGTCAGCGCGGAGTGGTATCATCCCCTCTTTTAAAGCGAGATCACCTATCTTTTGCTCACTGGGATTGCCGCTGCCAATCAGTTCCGCTAGGGCGCGGGTAACTTTTAAGACTTCGAAGATGGCGAGGCGGCCCGCGCGGCCTTTACCACCACAGACTTTGCAGCCGGGAGCTTCATAGATTTGGAAAGGGGCTTTGAATTTATTTTTTAAGGCAGATTGGGATTCGGGGAGACTAGCTAAAGAACGCTCGATCAAAAGCTCGGCGTCTTTAGGAGCATAGACCTTGTGCTTGCAGGCGTCACAGAGGCGAGAGACGAGGCGCTGGGAAATGATGAGATTGATAGTCGAGGGTAGAAGGAAGGGTTCAATTTTCATATCGATCAAGCGTGGGATGACACCAGTGGCAGAATTAGTATGCAAAGTAGAGAGGACGATGTGACCGGTGAGCGCAGAGTGGACGGCAAGATCGGCGGTCTCGATATCGCGAATTTCACCGACCATAATAACGTCGGGATCTTGACGAAGAATTTCTCTAAGACCAGAAGCAAAGTCGTAGCCGATTTCGGGGCGGACCTGAGATTGATTAACACCTTCTATATAGTACTCGACTGGATCTTCTAAGGAGACGATATTCACCTCTTCGTGATTAAGCTTCTGCATCAAAGCGTAGAGGGTGGTGGACTTTCCAGATCCGGTGGGACCGGTGATCAAGATCATGCCATAGGGGCGAGAAAGACTCTCATCAACGAGCGTGGCGTTGGCACCCGAAAGACCAAGATCAGAAAGAGATCGGAGGCCGACTTCGGGATCAAGGACACGGAGCGCTACTTTTTCACCTGCAGGGGTAGGGAAAGTACTGACACGAAAGTCAATGTCACGGGCAAAAAGCTCGGCGCGAAATCGACCGTCTTGAGGAATACGGGTTTCATCGATTTTAAGATTGGATAGGACTTTGACGCGGGAGATAATCGGTCCATGAAGCTCAGGAGGGAGAGACTGGGCTTCTATAAGATTGCCGTCGACACGAAATCGGATGCGAGTGCGGGACTTTTGAGGCTCAATGTGAATATCGGAAGCACTAAGAGTAACAGCTTCTTTTAAGGTAGCGGCGACAATTTTGATAATTGGAGCTTCCTCTCCGCCTTTCCCGGCTTCATCGAGGCGGACACGGCGGGTAGGCGAAGCGGAATCTTCACCAGACTTTACTTTAATAGAACGGAGAGCATCTTTAATATCTCCACTAAAAGGTGAATAACGCCGGCGGACAGCTTCTACTACAGATGGGACTACAAGATACAGGCCAAGCGTGACTTTGAGCTGTTTGGCTAAAAAACGGAGCGCTTCTTCTGCTCGGGGATCTTTTGGATGAACAATACCGAGGACGAGCATGTCCCCATCTCTATTTAAAGGGACAGCTTTATAATTATTAATAAGTTCTTCGGGGACAGACTTTAAAAGATCTTCGGGAATTTCTTTTACCTCAACTTTTTTCCAAGGGATTCCAGAAAGAGCGCTTTTCACCTTTACGACATCATACTCATCGGCAAGACGACGCTCATAGAGAAGATCTTCGGCGCGCTTACCGGAAAAAGACCCATCTTCTAGAAGACGCTTCGCATCGCGCTCTGTTACCACTCCGGCATTTACTAATTTTTCGAAAAGTAAGCGTTCGTCCATTTATAGAAAGTATAGCATTATGTTTTTTACTACCTTGGGAAAAAGGTAAGGAAATTTTTAATGCCTCCGTGGGAGGCAAAATTCTGGATCCCAGGTCAAGCCCAGAATGATAGCCCCCCTAAAAGCTGGAAAACGGATTACTACGACCGAGGTCACCGGGCTCTGGCGGGGCGCCGAATTGGCGAAGATTTTTTAGTACTGGGTCCCCGATGACACTGCCGGGATCAAACTTCACATCAGCAATCTCCTCGGAGCTCTGCAAGGAAGAGGGAGCAACAATTTCTATCCCGGGAGTAGGCGCAAAAAAGAGATAGTAAGCGCCACCAATTACCACGAAAAAAAGAAAGATAAAAAAGAGGAAGGTAAAGAAATTAAAATTAGATTTCCGATTTTCAATAATGATAGCCATATGCCTAATATATGAAGATTATTCTTGATAGTAGGTTCGGATAGTAATATTATAGCTTAAAACATCACTCTTTTCGGAACCGAGGCGACCAATAGAAAGGTTAGTCACATCCATAAGGCGAATATTAGTCTCAACACTTCTCAAAAATTCTTCGAGATTCTCATAACGGCCGGAGAGACGGAGAGAGAGCTCGATCGTACCAATATTTTTTACCAAATCCCCCTTCACAAGCTCTTTACTAGGCAGATTCTTTACAGAAAAAAGCTCAATTACGAGACTAGAAAGAGTGGCTATTGATTTTAATTGAGCAAAGATACTGCTCAAATCTTCTTTTTGTGGAAGGGAAAGAGAAATAGTTTCTTCGAGGCGAGCAGCGCCGCGATATTTCATTACTAAATCATTTACTTTCTTCACTGCGTCACGCTGACTTTTGTAGAAGCTGGCTTTTGATTCGAGAATGCCGCGGTAGCGGAGGATTTCATCGATCTTTGGGCGGATAAAGGAGGCATAAGTGATGAAACCTAAGATAAGAAAAAATCCCGAAACAAGAAGAGATAAAGTTCTTTTAACAGTAGGTTTCATTTATTTAAATAAAGACTCATCGAGGAGAAGATACATCTGAAAATTGATTCGGCCACCAACGTTTTCAGAGCTCGTCACTACAATCTTTTTTACTCCGGCGGCGCGATTCAAAGCTTCGAGCTCGGCGGAAAATACTTCATACGAAGCGGCTTCACCTATAAGATTAACTCGGCCTTCGGAGGCGCGAAAATCGAGGGATTTATAGGCAATTTTTTTATTTGTATTGTTTTCAAGAAATGGGAGGAGGGAGGCAATGTTGCTTTTATTTTTTAGTAAATGTTCGAGATTTAAGAGTTGAGAATAGAAAGAAATAAATTTTTCTCGGTCAGAGTCACTCACTGCGGAGGCCAGATTATTAATCGCTTTATCTTGAGCGGCAATGGCGGACTTTAAGAAAGGCTTATAGCCGAATTCGAGACCAGCGTAGAGAACGACGGTAGTGGTAAAAACAAGCAAGGAAAAAATGAAAAGCCGCCAAGGCCACATCGTTTCGGGAATGTTTCTTCCTAAACGTTCTTTAATATTTTCTGGAATGGGCGTTGGCATTTTTATTTAAAATATTTAGCAGTCAGTCCTAAGGCTACGGAGAGAGAGGCGCCAAGCTCTGAGGAAAGTGGAGACAAATCCTCTCTTAAAGCGATGGATTGCCAGGGATTTGCCCGGTGGACTTCGAGACCCAACTCTCGGCCAATGTACTTCTCGAGACCAATGAGATTAGCACCATTGCCGGTCAGAATTATCTGGCCAATAGGAAGAGAATATGCACTTTCAAAGCGCTCGCGAAGACGCTTTGCTTCCCCTAGTATAACACTCAGAATTGGCAGCATTTGTGTGGATAACTCGCGATCGGCAGGGTTATCGAGGCCACTGAGACCCTTTTGCCGCTTTAAGTCTTCTGCGCGGCGGACATTAATACCAAGGCCGGAGGCGAGGGAGACGGTCAGCGAACTCCCTGCATAATCAGTCTGACTCATGAGGCGAAGCGAGCCATCTTTTACGGCAAGAAGGCTCGTGGAGCGGGAGCCAAGATCAATGATAAGAGCAGGTTTTTGGTCGGAGCCGAGGAGCCGGGCAAGACTTACACCTTCAAGCTCGAGAGAAAAGAGAGAGAGGCCGACGAGATTAAATATTTTTTTGTAGTGTTCGATGACTTCATTGGGGTAAGAAATTAAAAAATACTGATCAGTCTTTATACCATCCATGAGTTTTTCCCCTACTTTCACCCAATCAAGAGCGACAGAATTAATCGGGAGTGGAATATATTGCTCAGCTTTAAAACGGATAGTGCGGTCGGCATCCTCTTGCGACATTTGTGGCAGATCAAGTATGGTGGTAAAGGCTTGAAAAGCGGGAATAGAAACGATAGCTTCGCGGGCATTGAAGCCGGCTCGGCGGATAATAAGCCGGAGATAACTCGCAATTTCATCCTCAAAGAGTTTAAGGGTACTTGTCTGAAGGGCAGTATTTGATCGTTCGAGATGACCGAGCGTCTCAAAGAGGGCATAGTTTTTGAGCGTGACGACGCCTTTTTCGAGGCCTACTTCAGCAATTTTGATACTGGTCGTCCCAATATCAATACCGAGGTGATCAGAAGGAGAAGTAAATTTAGAAAAAATTCCATTCATGTCTTCTTTTAGTATATCAAATTTTGTAATTCAAAATGTTGAAGCGATAGAAAAATGTTTATCTCAGCAGAAAAATTTTTTACAGGAGCGAGGCGAGTGCTTTCTACTGGAAGAGGACTTCTCACACTCATGCTATTTCCACCAATATGCGAAGTGTGCGGGCGGGAAGCAAAAAAGACGATATGCGAGGAGTGTCTTATGGGGATCGAAGTCTTCCCTTTTGCCTACTGCCCGCAGTGCTATAAAAAACTCACAGAAGAAGAGGTCTTTCGAGGGCGGCCGCGGTGCCATAAGGAGGAGCAAGCAATCCTCTACTCACCACTTGATTTTCAGGAGCGGACGGTGCGAGAGATCATTCACACTTTGAAATATCAGGGAGGGCGCGGGCATGCGGAGCGGCTTATGGCGCTGATAGAGGCGGGGATGAGAGAGGAATTACCGCAGATCGTAGGAAAAGAAGGGGTAATTATCCCGGTGCCAATGCATTTTGTGAAAAAGATACGGAGAGGATACAATCAAGCGGAATTATTTGCTGAGAAATTAGGAAAAAATTACGGGGCGCCGATCATAAAACAATTTTTGAAAAAAGTGCGGGAGACTAGACCGCAGGCCGAGCTTCTTAATCGAGAAGAGAGACTTATGAATATGGTTGGAGCAATAAGCGGGCAAGAAAAATATAAAGGAATGATAGCGGGAAAGACGGCAATTATTGTAGATGATGTGTATACTACTGGGGCGACGATGCGGGAGTGCGTGAAAGAACTAAAAAAAGCGGGGGCGAAAAAAGTGATTTTATTTTCTATCGCGCGGTCTCGTTCATAGATAAAAAAAACCGCCTTTTGATAGGCGGTGTAAATAGAAATTGTTGTTTCACTTTGAGACTTGGGGAATGGATTTGGAGAGAAGGGCTCTTAGTTCTTCTTCACCGTTTCTTTTTTCTTTTGGCACAGAGTAACCGATGGACTCAAAGAAAGAACTGTTATTGGCAAGAACAGAGAGAGAAAAAGATGAGGGAGGATGGTCGGACTTGCCTAGTCTTAAACGATTGCTCTCAAAGAATTCGATCAACTTTTCGATACGGGAGGTGGGACCGCGAACAACAGATATTTCCAAGTGATAGCGAACGCGAGGAGCAGTAAGAGGATTAAAAATCTTGACCCATAGAGCAAAGCCAATCACTTCCTGCTCATCATCAATCAAGACAGTGGAATAGTAATTTTGATTTTTGAGGAGATCTCCAAAAGATTTAATGAAAGCATCTTGAATGAGACTGCCTTCTGAAACGCATTCAAGAAATAAGGCTAGGACAATTTGTGCGTCCTCTTGGGTGGCTAAGCGGACAGAGAGATTCTTTCTTGGTTTCATAGAGATGCCTTTAATCTAAGAGATGTGGGGGTTAATATGTTTTCAAATTACGGTGAGTAATGTAGCACTAAAACAAACGGAGAAACAAGGAAAACTTGGCAAAATAGATAATTTATATCATAATTTGGGGAATAATTTTTAAAAAATGATTGGGTTTAGGGCGGAGAAGATGTCGGGGAAGAGTCGGGCGAGACTGGGAGTGCTTGAGACACCACATGGAGTGATAGAGACGCCGGCTTTTGTGCCAGTGGCTACTCAAGGGACGGTGAAGACGCTTACGGCGGAACAGGCGCTCGCGACTGGGAGTCAACTGCTTATCTGCAACACATTTCATCTCCATCTGAAGCCCGGAGAGGAAGTCGTGCAGGCGCAGGGTGGGCTGCATGAGATGATGAAGTGGCCACGGCCCTTGATGACTGATTCCGGTGGGTATCAGGTGTTTTCACTCGGGTTTGGGATGGATCACAATGAGCGAAAGGTAATGAAGGCGGAAATAGAGAACAAGGTGAAGGCAGGGGCGAAGCCAAAAAATATTAAGATCACTGAGGATGGAGTCTATTTTCGGTCACCTATAAATGGAGATGAGATTTTTATCTCACCTAAAGAATCAATAAGGATCCAAGAGGTCTTGGGAGCAGATATTATATACGCGTTTGATGAGTGCACTCCCCCATCAGCCAACTATGAGTATACAAAGAAGTCGCTTGTGAAAACGCATCGCTGGGCGAAGGAGTCGCTCGAGGCGCGGCGGGGAGAGCAGGCCATCTATGGGATCGTGCAGGGAGGAAAGTATATGGATCTGCGAGAAGAGAGTGCGCGGCATATCGCTTCACTCGGCTTTGATGGTTTTGGGATCGGGGGTGAATTTGGCGCGGATAAGGAGACGATGCGGCAGATGATTGAGACCGTAGTCACTCACCTCCCAGAAGAGAAGCCACGGCACTTGCTGGGTATTGGCTATCCGGAAGACATTCCAATCGCGATTGCGGCGGGGGTGGATACCTTTGACTGCATAGTGCCGACGCACTTTGCCCGACACGGAGTGGCCTTTACTGCGGTGGGGAAACTAGATCTCAATAAGACAGTACATCTCAAAGATGCCAGCGTGATTGAGGCGGGGTGCGGGTGCGCAACGTGCGCGGCGGGATATTCCAAGGGATACATCACTCACCTACTCCGGGCGAAGGAGATCCTTGGATTCACTCTCATCACGATGCACAATCTTCATTACTTTAATATGCTTGTGGCCGGATATCGGGAGAAAATCAAGAATGGAGAATTATAGTGAGTTTATAAATCGGTACGATTATGCGGTGCCGAAGGAGCTCATCGCTACGCGGCCCGAGGAGCCGCGGGAGAACGCGCGACTCCTGACCTATAGAAAGAAGACGGGAGAGATAAGCCTTGGACATTTTTATGATTTACCTCAGATCTTGGGGCCTAAGATGGTCTTAGTCTTTAATGAGACTAGGGTGATTCCGGCGCGGATAACGGGCACTCTGTCGACGGGCGGGAAAGTGGAGATCACGGTCGTGGGAATACAGGATTTATTCATCAAAACTCTTTCATCGCGGCGAGTCGATGAAGGGGCGGAGGTGATGGTGGGAGAAGAGGTGTTTGTTGCGAGGAAGCGGGAAAAACAATTTACCTACTACACGACGCGGATGAAGGCGGATGAGGTACGGTCGTTTCTTGATGCTCATGGCGAGGCACCATTGCCGCCATATATCAAAGATACGCCACTTTCTTCAGAGGAGGCAAAGGCACTCTACCAGACGGTGTTTGCCCGAAATGACGGGTCGGTCGCGGCGCCGACGGCTTCGCTTCACTTTTCGGAGAAGCTGATGACAGAGCTAAAGGTGCGGGGAGTACAGATAGAGTTTGTGACGCTCCATGTGGGACTCGGGACATTCCTCCCCGTCACAGAGAAACACATAGCGGAAGGAAAGCTCCATGAAGAGGAATATTTCATCAATAGCGAGACAGCGGATCGGATCAATGAGGCGAGGCGATCGGGAAAGAAAATTATTCCTGTGGGCACTACATCGCTGCGGACGCTGGAAAGCGCGGCCGATGAAAGTGGCCTGTTGACTCACCTCTCTGGCGCGACTCGACTCTTTATCCGGCCGGGATATAAGTTTAAGGTTACTGATGGCCTTATTACTAATTTTCATGTACCAAAGTCATCGCTCTTGATGCTCGTTGATGCTTTCCTAGGTGACGAAGAGAAGTGGCGTCGGGTCTATAAGACGGCGATGAGGAATCAGTTGCGGTTTTTCTCGTTTGGGGATGGGATGTTGGTTTTGTGAGACTTTTCAAAAGACATAATTGAAAAATTTTGAAAAATTTGATATAATTTTTTCACAATTTCTGTCAAGGAGGGGTCGCATAGTGGTCTAGTGCACCGTCTTGGAAAGGCGGCATATCGAAAGGTATCGAGGGTTCGAATCCCTCCCCCTCCGCAATTTTTCGAAAAGGGTTTCAGAACGCAAAATGGTGTCGGCGCGAAGCGCCGACACTAATGCATTCCATCCGCCGCGAAGCGGAAAAAGAAATATAAAGGAAATTTTTGGTTTTTCTTTGCCGTTTCATAAAAAATTTTTTTTACAACCTTTTTTATTTGAAAGGTTGCAAGAGACCTTTTAAAACAGGGTCTCCAAATCCACTCACAGGGGTTCAATTCCTGGTACCAAATCTACTCATGACTCCCGGATTCGTAAGGGTCCGGGAGTTTTTTATGGATAACAATACTTGTAATATTGACAAATGACAAAGCTTTTACAGTTTGCTATAATATAAACATAAAGGATGAAATAGGCCTTCCGAACATTGAAAAAATGACCAAAAACAGAGTGTAGCTCAACTTGGTAGAGCGCCAGCTTTGGGAGCTGGATATATCGGTTCAAATCCGATTACTCTGATTCTATCCCGGTAGTAGCGTATCGTTGCGCACCCTCTAGTCAGAGGGAAGAATTGAGGTGACGCTCAGTCTACCGGGGCCCTTCTCCTTTCACTGTGTAGCTCAACTTGGTAGAGCGCGAGCTTCGGGAGCTCGATATACCGGTTCAAATCCGGTCACGGTGACTGTTTCCAAAATTTCTTTGGAAACAAATTAACAGAGTGTAGCTCAACTTGGTAGAGCAGCGGCAGGGAATATTGTGCCGTCAACAACTAAATATTGTTAATGTATTTAATAGTGGCAGATGAAAAACAGCTCTTTTTTCAAAGGATGTTGCCATGAAGCGAGTGCGTAATCACAAGCAACGAAATGCGGTCCGCAAGATGTATCGTAGTCATCGTGCGGCACAGAAAAAGCAAGTGCAGTTGATTCGTGAATTTGCCGAGAAAGAGTTTTGGCTTGATGATGAGGATTGGAATGCACGGGTTGAAGCCTGTATTATTCCGGAACTTCAGCAAGACGCCGAAACCGAAGACCGTTCCTTGTAGGAACGGTTTTTTATTTTTTGCTATACTTTATATATATGAAATATGCCTTTTAGGGACAACGGTATTTTTTCTTATTGTGTCGGCTGCACATTCCTCTATTCCTGAAATAATTCTTTTAAATAAATTAAAGGCGGATATTGCCGATGCTCAAAGGACAGTATTTCGCGCATCACAATTTCCTGAAAAAAGGGATTTATTGCGGGATTTGAATTCTATATAAAAACAATTTGTAAGTCCGACTGAGGGCATAAAAAAGGCATTAGCAATTTTAGAGGATATTTCTAAAATGACACCATTCGAACAAGGTGCAGCTATACAAAAAGCAGTTAATGAAACTCTTGAGGCATATAAAAAAAGAGTCGCTGAAAGCGATAAAATAAAAGCAAATATAGATAAGACACCAACCTATGTTAGTGCATATCCTAAAAAGTTTGGAAAATTAGAAAAGGTACATGAGGATCTTGCTAGTTTATCTGCAGAATCAGGTGTTTTAGATGATGCGCGTCGTAATGGTGTTCCGTCTGCAATGGATGCTGCTTATTCACAGGCAGGTAGACTTGTAAAGCTAGGAGCGGATGGACTTGCTGAATTAAAGCGCAGGCCAGAATTTCTTCGTCTTAAGCCGGTACCTCCTTTTCTCCTCCCAACAAACACTCAAAAACCTGATCCTAGCTCTAAGCCTCCGAATCCAGGAGAATTGCCTATTAAATTTCCTCAACGGGAAGGAGGGGCTAGTATACAAGGTCCCCACTTCATCACTTTTGATGATTTCGGTCGCGCCTCCTCTTTCCCTCTCACACTGGACGTCGATGCAGCTCCTAAGCAACCACCTGACTCCCCCCCTTTGTCCACCTTCCCTACCGCTGCCAAAAACCCGTGTTTTAAAGAAGCTCCCCCTCTGGTAAATCCTGGAGAATTTAAAATAAAAGAAATAAAATGACGTAGGGTCAGAAAGAAATAAACCAAAATAATCATTAAAAAAAGAAGGCGAGGTGGTGGAGCCGCTCATTTTTTCCATCCACTTAATCCGAGCTCGCCAAGCGAAGTAAGGAAATTCTATAAGATATGAGCTTTTAAAATAACTATGAGTACGCCTTGGCATACAAAATCATCATTAGCCGTCATTAAAGAACTGCGTTCCAGCGAGCGCGGTTTGAGCAATACAGAGGTAACTCTCCGGCTGAAACAATACGG
>Ga0194131_10001922_pt1 | contig 34801 bp, 31 predicted proteins | sample TA2KigO120mmetaG_FD_148631 | JGI IMG/M metagenome (GOLD analysis project Ga0194131, IMG submission 148631) | Freshwater microbial communities from Lake Tanganyika, Tanzania - TA2015053 Kigoma Offshore 120m | ecosystem: Environmental > Aquatic > Freshwater > Lake | place: Tanzania: Lake...
CACCGACACCGACACCGACACCGACACCGACGACTGGAGCCACTGTCCGGGCGCCGCCGCGTGGGTTGGCGACGAGAGCTGGACCGGCGCGCTCGTGGCGACGAGCGACGCGGTGTACTGCGGCGGCCAGAACGAGGCGCGGACGCTGGCCGAGGAACTGGCGGCGAAGACCAAGCTGCGAATCCCGGAGGGCACCTACAAGATGCCGGCGGCCGAGGGGGAGCACACGCTCGCCATCCCCGCCTGCACCATCCGCCAGGACGCGGCCACCCAGCCGGGCATGAACGGCCCAGGGAGCACCGAGGTTTCCCCTGCTACCTACGCGGGGACCACCTACAGCTACGTGACCGGCACCCAGCCCATGCTCAGCTCGGGGGGAGCTATCTGGAGCTTCGACCACACGGTGGTGCTGGTGGGCCCCGAGGGGGGCGATCCCCAGCCCCACACCCTCGATGGCACGGTGGGCGACACGTCGACCGGGGCCGGCGCCGACTTCGTGGCAAGGGCCGACGGCGTGTCGAGCTACGACATCGAGGCGATTGCCTTCCAGCCCTGTCGCGACGACACCTGGCCGAAGAACCTGCACACCGTGGAGTTCGATGGCGGCTCGGTGGAGATCGAGGTGTGGATCGGCAACGACCTCGTGATCACCGCCCCGGCGGGCTTCACCCGCGCCCGCGGCGAGCTCGACGGCACCGCGTTCGACATCACCAGCTACTTCCAGCTCGTGTACCGTCCCGGTCACCATCACTTCGACCGTCACTTCGCGGTGGTGTTCGACGCGCCCATCGGCGACGCGTGCTCCTTGCTCGTCGAGAACGTCGACATGCAGCAGGGCACGCAGACGGCGCTGGTGTCGGTGGCCGACTGCGCGCTCACCGCCACCGGGAGCCGCTCGGTGACGGCGGAAGACTGGGTGGTGGAGTAACGGCGGGCGGGAGGGAAGATCGGTCTCGGGTCTCGGTGGAGGAGTTCGAGTTCCAGCTCCCCCACGAGACGCTCGACGCGCACGCAGCCGCGCTCGAAGTGGCGCGCGGCTGCGGGGCTATCCGGGGCGGCGACGCGGGAAGGAACCAGTACCGGATCGCCTCCGGCTCGGCCGCCGCGGCCTGCGCGGTACTGGGCCTTGTCGGGACGCCCGAGGTGCGGGAGCACCAGGCTAAGCTGCGTCGCGTCGGTGCTCTGCTGCACGGACTGCAGCGCTAGTCGCCCGTCGCGCCGCGATAGACGCCGACCCACCATGGCCGACTTTCTCGTCATCGGCTCCGGCCTCGCGGGCCTGTCCTTCGCCCTGAAGGCGGCGCGTCACGGCCACGTCCGCGTGCTCTGCAAGACGACGCGGGCCGAGTCGAACACCGCCTTCGCGCAGGGCGGCATCGCGGCAGTGTGGTCGACCGACGACAGCGCCGAGGCCCACGTCAACGACACGCTCGTCGCCGGCGCGGGCCTCTGCCGTCCCGACGCCGTGCAGCAGACGGTGCGGGAAGCGCCTGAACGCGTGCGCGAGCTCATCGAGCAAGGCGTGCGCTTCTCGCAAACCGACGGCGAGTACAGCCTGCATCGCGAGGGCGGTCACTCGGCGCGGAGGATCCTGCATGCCGACGACCTCACCGGCGCCGAGCTCGTGCGCGCCTTGCTCGCGGCGGTGGAGGCCGAGCCGAACATCGAGCTGGTCGAGCACCAGCTCGCGGTGGATCTCGTCACCGAGAACAGCCTCGCGCGTCGTCACGGTCGTGCACCGGTCGAGCCCGACCGGGTGTTCGGCGCCTACGTGCTCGACGTGCCATCGGGCAAGGTGCGCGTGGAGAGCGCCCGGGTGGTGGCGCTCTGCACCGGTGGCGCCGGGAAAGTCTATCTCTACACCAGCAACCCCGATGTCGCGAGCGGCGACGGCATCGCCATGGCCTGGCGAGCGGGCGCGCGCATCGCGAACATGGAGTTCGTCCAGTTCCACCCCACCATCCTCTTCCACCCTCACGCGAAGAGTTTCCTCGTGTCCGAGGCGCTGCGCGGCGAGGGGGGCGTGCTGCGCCTGTCGAGCGGCGAGGCCTTCATGGGCCGCTACGATCCGCGGAAAGAGCTCGCCCCGCGCGACATCGTGGCGAGGGCCATCGACGCCGAGTTGAAACGGCGAGGTGACGACTGCGTGTACCTCGACATGACCCACCTCGACCGTTCCACCATCGAGGCCAAGTTCCCCAACATCGACAAGCGCTGCCGCGAGCTGGGCATCGACATGGCGGTGGCGCCCATCCCGGTGGTGCCGGCTGCCCACTACTTCTGCGGCGGCGTGCAGACCGACCTCCACGGCGAGTCGAGCGTACACAACTTGTTTGCCCTCGGCGAGTGCGCCTGCACGGGGCTCCACGGGGCGAATCGGCTCGCCAGCAACTCGCTCCTGGAGGCGGTGGTGTTCGCCGACCACGCGGCGCGGGTGGCCGTGTCGCGACTGCCGGAGGCCCCGCCACCGGGCGACATCCCCGACTGGGACCCCGGCCGCGCCGTCGACAGCGACGAGCAGGTGGTCATCACCCAGACCTGGGACGAGATCCGCCGCTTCATGTGGAACTACGTGGGCATCGTCCGCACCAGCAAGCGCCTCTTCCGCGCGCGTGCCCGCATCGACCTCGTGAAAGACGAGGTCCGCGACTACTACTGGGATTTCAAGCTCACGGCTCCCTTGCTGGAGCTGCGCAACCTCGCCGACGTGGCCTCGCTGGTGGTGGAGAGCGCGGTGCGAAGGAAAGAGAGTCGCGGGCTGCACTACTCGCTGGACTTCCCGGCTGAGGACCCGCGCTGGGTGCGCGACACCGTGCTGCGGCGCCGGTGGTGAGTCGCTGGCCCTGGCTGCCGTCGGCGGTGGCTGGGCTGGGCTTCGCGCTGTGGTGGCTGGGTGGCGCCATCGTCGACCCCACGGTGCTCGCCGCGGGATCGGTGTACAGCGAGGCGCCGGGGCACCTGTGGGCGCTGTGGGGCGCGTCGGAGGGCCTCGCGACGCACGGCCCCTTCGTGCGCGAGGTGGCGGCGGCGCACCCCCGGGGACTGCGCATGCACATGATGGACGCGGTCAACCTCGCGGTCTTCTGGCCGGCACTCCGACTCTGCGGTCCGGTGGTGGCGTGGAACATCTTGCACGCCGTCTGGCCCCTCGTGGGCGCCCTCGGCGTGTACCAGCTCGCTCGGCGCGTGGCGGGGACCGGTCCCGCGTTGCCCTGGGCCGCGCTCCTGGGCGTGGTGGTCACCCTCGGCAACCCCTTCTTCCTGCTCTACGGCCAGCAAGGTCGCACCGAGTACCTCCCGGCGTTGCTGTACCCGCTGCACCTCGCCTTGTTGCATCGCTGGCTGCGTCGCGACGAGCATGATGGTGTCGCGAGCGGTCGCCCGCCGACCTGGGTGGGCGTCGGCGCGGGATTGTCGCTCGGCGCGGTGGCGCTCGGAGGCTGGTACCTCGCCGCTTTCGCCGCGATCCTCGATGTCGCCGTGGGGCTGGCGTGGAGCCGGGGCGTCCCGGTCGCCGAGCGGGCGATGCGCCTGGCCCTGCCGGGGACCGTGGCGCTGGCTTGCCTTGTCCCGGCCGCGCGGGCGCTGGTGCACCAGGAGGGCAGCGAGTGGCTGCTGTCGCCGGGCACGTCGACGTCGATGGCATCGCCCGATCCGTTGCTCGCGGCCTTTCGCCTGGCCGACCCGGCGACGACCGGGATGATGGACAGCCAGCCCTACCTCGGGGTGCTCGCGCTGGCGCTCGGGGCGCTGGGAGCGTGGTGGACAAGACGCTGGAGCTGGCTCGCGGTCGCGATGCTGGCCCTGGTGCTGGCGCACGGGACGACGCTGTCGCTCGGTTTCCTCGATGGTGCCTCGCTCCCGGCGGCGTGGCTGGTAGAGCTGTGCCCCCCGCTGGCCTACGTCCGCACCTGGTCGCGGGTGTTGTCGCTGGGCGCGGCCCTGGCCGGCGGCGCGGCGATGATCGGCGTGGTCGCGCTATGGTCGCGGCTTGGTCGGTGGGGCGTGTCGGCGATCCTCGTCCTCTCGGCGCTCTGCCTCGTCGACCAGGGCACCTGGCCGGAGCGCGCCACGCCATCGTCGTTCGAGGCTCGCGCCCCGCGGGCGGCGCACGATGCGCTGGCGACGATGGCGCCGGGCGGCGTGCTCACCCTGCCCATCGATCGCTCGCTCCGGCTGCCCGACGGCCGCGAGGAACATGCCCTGTGGCTGGTATGGCAACTCGACCTTGGCCGCCCGGTCTCGGCCTCGTTCATGGGCACCGCCGACAACCTCGCCGGCCTGGCGCTGGTCGAGGCCGCCGCCGAGGCGCAGGCGGCCTGCGTGGCGAGCCGTCGCGACGCATGCCTGGGGAAGGACCTGCGCGAGGCGTGGACACTGTCGGCGAGCACCAGCACCCTCGCGCGGGTACGGGCGGAGGCGGCGGCGCTGTGGTCGGCCGGCTACGGCGGGGTGTTGCTCGCCGAGGACCGCGAGGCCGGCGGGGCGTTGCGCGCGTTGCTGGTGGCGGTGATGGGCGGCCCGCAGTTCGACCGCGAGGGCATCGTCGCGTGGAACCTCCGCGACGTGGCCGGCTGGGCGCGAGAGGCACCCCGGACGGTGGCGCGAGTGCGCGACGACACCGAGACGGCAACGGTGGCGCTGTCCACGCGTGGCACGCGGAAACCGGGACGCGGTGGGCGGTAGCGGCTAGGGTCGCAGGGCATGTGGACGATCTTCCTCGCGGCCTGCGCCGGCTCGCCCGCCCCGGGGAAGGACTCCGCTGCGGATACGGCCGACACCGCGATCGTCGAGGACCTCCCCTGGACGGAAACCCCCTTCACCGGCGACCCGCGCGCCTGCGCCTGAGGCTGGCTCTTGTGGGACGAGGCCGAGGGCTGGCTCGTGCAAGTCACCTTGCCGATGACGCGCGACCGGGGGGCCGACGCGATGTACTTCGCGCTGGAGGCGAGCTTTCCTGCCGAGGCGGAGCTGGTGATCGTGGCGGGCAGCTCGATCTGGGACGACGCCGGGCTCAGCGAGTACTGTAGCTTCGAGACGGAGGACCCCTCCGGCTACACCACGCCGGGCACCTGGTGGTTCGCGACGGCGGGGACGGTGACCCTCGATGCCACCTGGGTGGAGACCCGCGACGACAACCTGGGCGACGACTGCGGCACCGACGAGCGATTCAGCTTCGATGTCGCGACCACGGGCGTGACCATCGACGGCGGGACGACGCTGCCCGATGGGCGCTGGGCGGGGCTCGACGTGTGGTTCGCCGGGTGCCCGCCCGAGTAGAATCGACGCGTGAGCCCACCCCACGTCCACGAGCCTCACGCCGGCGGTGCCGCCGCCCTCGTGATCCTCGACCCCGACCACCCGGGCTTCCGCGACGCGGCCTACCGCGCCCGTCGCGACGCGATCGCCGCCATCGCGCTGCGTCACCGGGCGGGCGGACCCGTGGAGGACGCGCCCTACGTGGAGGAAGAGCACGAGGTGTGGCGCACTGTCTGGGGCGCGCTCGCCCCGCTGCACCAAGAGAGGGTGTGCCGGGAGATCCTGGAGCTCCAGGAGGTGCTGCCGCTCGGCCCGTCTGGGATCCCACAACTCGCGTCCTTGAACGACCGCTTGTTCGCGTCGAGCGGCTTCCGGATGGAGCCTGTGGCCGGGCTGGTGAGCGCCCGCACCTTCATGCAGCACCTGGGGCGGCAGGTGTTCCTGTCCACCCAGTACATCCGCCACCACAGCCGCCCCTTCTACACGCCGGAGCCCGACGTGGTGCACGAGCTGGTGGGCCACGCCGCCACCCTCGCCCACCCCGCGATCGCCGAGCTGAACCGTCTCCTCGGCCTCGCCGCCAGCGAGGCGAACGAGGCCGAGATGAGTCGACTCGACCGCGTGTACTGGTACACGCTGGAGTTCGGCCTCGTGGCCGAGAACGGCGAGCCCCGGGCCTTCGGCGCGGGCTTGCTCTCGAGCGCGGGCGAGCTCCGCGACTTCGCCACCCACGCCCAGCTCCGTCCCTGGGATCTCGACATCATGGCGCAGACCCCCTTCGACCCCACGCGCTACCAGGACGTGCTCTTCGTGGCGCCCACGTTCACGCGCTTGCTGGTGGACCTGAGCACCTGGGTGCGGACGGGGCGGTGGCGCGGGCGCGGGTGAGTCGCCGTGGCCCTACCACCGCTCGCCCGCCGCCCGCCGCGCCTCGAGGATCGCCACCTGCTCGGCGAGCTCGCTGGCCACGCGGTCGGCGCGGGCATCGGCGAGGGTTTCCTGGAGCAGGAGCACCTCGAGGGTGGAAGCCAGCCCGGCCTGGAGGCGGAGCTGGCCCACCTTGAGCGACTCGGCGGCGAGCGCCTCGCGGGCGCGGGCGGCCTCGGCCACGTCGTGTGCGGCGCGGGACTGGGCGCGGGCGCTGTCGATGGCGAGGTCGAGGTCGCGACGGGCGGCGTCGAGCTCGGTCTCGGCGATCTTGACGGCGAGGGCGCTGTTGCGCTCGCGCAGGAAGGGCCCGGCGAGGCCGTCGAAGGTCCAGGTGGCGCCGATGGTCACGCGCCAGTCCACCGGGTCGAGCGCGGTGGAGGTGGCAAGCGAGCCCGAGGGCAAGAGCCCGGCGATGTCCTGGCCGTGCTCCCAGCGCGCGGCGGCGAGGCTCTCGCGGGCGGCGTCGAGGTAGGGCGAGGCCAGGCTGTCGCCCGGGAGCAACGCGTCGGCGGGCTCGGCGAGGGCGCCGAGATCGCTGGCGGGCATCGACAGCGCCCGGGCAAGCTGCAGTCGCGACACCCGCACCAGCGAATCGGCGCTGGCGCGGTCGGCGCGGGCGAGGAGCGCGGCGGCCTCGGCGGATCGGCCCACCAGCTCGCTGTCGAGCCCCGCCGCCACGCGCGCTTTCACGGCGGCCAGCGTGGCCTGAGCCACCTCCTCGCCCTGCTGGGCCGCGAGGAGCGCGGCCTCGGCGGAGAGCACCGAGTGGTACAGCACGGCGGCGGCGTACTGGGCGTCGAGCGTGGTGGCCTCGGCCGAGTGGCGGGCGGAGCGCGCCTGCGCCGACTGCTCGGCGGCATCGAAGTAGGCCTGCGGGTCGAGCGCGCCGGAGCTGAGCGTGAAGTTCGAGGTGTCGGTGGTGACCCCGCCGAGGCTGGTGGACTGCCAGCCGAGCTGCGCGGTGGCGAGGACGCCCGACCAGCGCTCGGCGGCGTCGAGCTGCGCCTGTTTCCAGGACAAGGTGGCGACGACCGCGCCGGGATCGACCTCGGCGGCGCGCTGCACCGCCTCGTCGAGGGTGAGCGCGAGCGCCGGGGCGACGACGAGCATCATGGCGACAACCTCTCCCGCGCCGAGGGACCGGTGCCCACGAGCGCCTCGATATCGGCGACGGACTTGGGAATGTCGGCGGTGAGCACCTCGGGCGCCTCGCCCTCCCCGCGCACGCGCACGTCGTCTTCCACGCGGATGCCGCCGAAGCCGAGCCAGGCCTCCGCCGCCGTGAAGTCGACCATGCCCTCGAACTCGGCGCGAAGCGCCGGGTCGTGGAGGATGGCCGGGACGAAGTAGATACCGGGCTCGATGGTCACCACCACGTCGGCCGGGAGGTCGAGGTCGAGGCGCAAGAAACGCGCGCCGAACTGTTTCGGTCGCGACCGGCCCTGGGCATAGGCCGGGCGGTCGCCGAAGTTCTCGAGGTCGTGGACGTCGAGCCCGATGAGGTGACCCACGCCGTGCGGGAAGAAGACGCCGGCGGCGCCGCTCTCCACCAGCCCGTCGACGCCGCCCCGGAGGAGCCCGAGATCGCGCAGGCCAGCGGCGAGGTAGCGGGTGGCCGCCCAGTGGATGTCGGCGTACCGCCGCCCCGCCGTGCACATGGGTATGCAGTGCTCGTTGGCTTCCAGGCAGAGCTGGTACATGTCGCGCTGTCGCGACGTGAACTTGCCGTTGACAGGCCAGGTTCGAGTCACGTCGCTGGCGTAGCCGCTGGGCGTCTCCGCGCCGCCGTCGAGCAGGAGCAGGTCGCCCTCGCGCAGCGGGTTCTTGTAGTCGGGGTTGTGGAGGATCTCGCCGCGGACGGTGACGATGGAGTGGTAGGAGGTCGTTGCCCCTTGCGACGCCACCACCGCGTCGAAGAGGGCGGCGATCTCGCGCTCGTGGCCGCCGGCGCGCGTGGCCCGCATCGCGGCCCGGTGGGCGAGCGAGGCCACCCGCGCCGCCTCGCGCATCTCGTCGATCTCCCATGCGTCACGACTACGGCGCAGTTGCATCACCGCGTCGACCAGCGCCTCGGCGCCGGGCGAGCCGGTGTAGGCGAGGGCTTTTCCCGTCAGACCGCTGAGCCGCTGGTTCACCGCGAGGTCGGGCACCGCCAAGGAGACGAGGCGCCCGCGGAGGCCCTCGCAGGCGGCGTCGAGCTCGGCGAGGGCCTTCACCGCGTGTACGCCGTAGCGCTGCCGTCGCGACTCCAGGCTCTCCACCTCGCCGTGCCAGAGCTCGTCGCCCGGCTCGGGCGGTTGCAGGAACAGCGTGCACTGGCCGTCGACGACGAGCGCGTAGGCGCCCGGCTCGGCGCAGCCGGTGAAGTAGAGGAAGCTGCTGTCGGCGCGGAAGGGGACCGAGTTCATCGGCAGGTTGCGCGCGCGGGTGCCGTTGTTGCCGAGCAGGACGGGGGCCCCCACGCGCTCGCAGAGCTGGCGGCGGCGCTGGGCGAAGTCTGGCGCGCTCATGGCGCCGCCCACCGTAGCTCCGCGCGGCCGCGCGCGCTGGTGAGCAAGAGTCCATCGGGCTCGCGGCCCCCGCAGGCGCCCGGGTCGAGATGGAGAATCACGAGCTGGTCCCAGGCGGTGAGGTGGGGGTAAAGCGCCTCGTCGAGCGTCGAGGGCTTCTTGCGCGTGGTGATCTCAATGTCGCGACAGGACGTGCTCCCGGCCGACACGCGCGCGGTCCAGGGCGTGGTCCCGTCGGTCCCGAAGCGCAGCTCGTCCTTGAACTGGCCCGACACGGCGAGCACGAGGTCGGTGCCTGCCGCTCCGGCTGCTCCTTGTCCCGTGATGGCGGCGACGTGCTCGGACTGGGTGGCGCGGAGCGCCTCGTCCACCCGGGTGGCCCGGACCAGGAGCGCCGTGTACCAGCCGTCGTACACCCGCGCCTCCTCGGTGGCGGCGGCGACGGTGCGCGCGTAGTCGCGGCTCTCGTTGGCGAGGGCGAGGGCGAGCGAGAGGATCACGAGGCCTCCAGGTCACGACGGCGCACCAGCGCCTCGAGCACGTAGCCGCGGGCGGCGAGCGCCTCGGCCGCGCCCTCCTCGCGATCCACCACGGTGAAACACTGCACCACGCGCAGCCCATCCAGCTGGGCGCGATCGATGGCCTTGAGCAGCGAGCCACCGGTGGTGGTGGTGTCTTCCAGGATGGCCACCGGCGAGCCCGGCGGCAGGTTGCCGCGCCCCTCGACCCAGACCTGGGTGCCGTGCCCTTTCGGCTCCTTGCGCACGATGAAGGCGTGGATCGGGCGCTGTCGGCACCACGACACGGTGGCGACGGCGCTGGCGACGGGGTCGGCGCCCATGGTGAGCCCCCCGGCACCTACCACCTCGGGCGAGAGCCGGTCGCAGATGAGCGAGCCGATGATCCAGCTGCCCTCGGCGTGGAGCGTGGTTTGCCGCGCGTCGACGTAGAAATCAGACTCCCGGCCGCTGGCCAGCACCACCTTCATGCGACGGTAGGACTTCTCGCGGAGGAGCGCGACGAGGCGATTCTGCATCGCCGCCAGCCTACCCCGACGGCGCAGCGCGGGGCAGCTATGATGCGCCGATGCTCGTACTCGTCGCCTGTCGCACCGTCACCGAGGTGGTCACGAGCGCGCCCGACTCCGCGGTCGACACCGGCGCCATCGACGACGGCGACTCGGCGGTAGACAGCGGTGGCGACTCCGGGGTCGTCGACAGCGGCGACAGCGGGAGCGGCGGCCCCGGCCCCGTGGAGTGGCCCGAGGCCGGCCCGGCCTGCGAGAGCTGGGGCGAGGCCGAGCAGACGGGCACCGTGGTCGACGTGGAGCTCGAGGAGATCTCCGGCCTCGTGGTGTCGTTCCAGAACCCCGGCGTGCTCTGGGTGCTCGAAGACCACGGCAACCCGGCGGACATCGTGGCGATCGACCCAGCGGGCAACACGATCGCCACGCTCACGCTGGAGGTCGAGGAGAACGTGGACTGGGAGGAGCTGATCCTCGCGCCCTGCGGGACCTCGGCCTGCCTGGTGGTGGTCGACGCGGGCGACAACTCGGGTGCGCGCGACGCCCTCGCCCTGCTCGTCGTGGAGGAGCCCGTGCTCGACGGGGTGACGACGGAACTCACGGCGTTGCCCGACGCCTACGGCTTCACCTACCCCGAGGCCCCCGAGAACTGCGAGGCGGCGGCGATGGCGCCCGACGGCCGCTTCTTCCTCTACACCAAGCGCCCCGACAACACCGCCGGGGTGTACGTGCTGCCGGCCTACGAGGACGCCGCCGTGGCCTCGGTGGTGGGCGACATCCCGACCGGTCCCGAGGAAGATCCCGGCCCGCAGAACGCGGCCACCGGCGCGTCGTTCTGGCCCGACGGCTCGCGGCTTCTCCTACGCACCTACACGGGGTCACTCGAGTACCTCTTGCCCGGCGGCCCGGAGAAGCTCGACGCCGTCAGCTTCACGCCCCTGCCCACGCCGCCGATCGACCACATCGAGACCATCGCCTACGACGTGGTCAACCGCGGCTACTGGACGATCCCCGAGGCGATGGAGGGCGCGCCGATCTTCTGGGTGCCTTGCCTCGATTAAGATGGGCCGATGCGGCTCCTCCTCCTCGCCTGCAACGAAGACCCCGCGCCGGTGAGCCACCCCGTCCTCGTGGTCCAGACCCGGTGCGCCGACGTCGCGACTACCTGCCGAGCTACAGCCTACAGCCTAGGAAAGGAGCCAGTCCCCGACCACCGAGATCACTTCTTCCTTGCCGATCTCGTTCACGATCTCGTGCCGCATGTCGGCCCAGGCGTGAACGTGGGCCCCGGCGCGCGCCGCGAATGCGCGAGCGGTGGGCGGGTCGGTGATGGGGTCGGCCTCGCCGATGAAGACGGCGAGGGGAATCGGCCAGTTCGGCTCGGCCAGGACCCGCGCCTGGGCGGCCGTCATCTCGGTATACCAGCGGGCGGTGACCTTCTTGTAGACGTCGGGGTCGGCGGCGTAGGCCTGGCCGATCGCCGGATCGCGGGAGAGACCGGCTGGGTCGAGCTCGTTGGCCAGCGCCATGGATGGAATGAGTCGCGACAGGACGCGGCCGGCGGTGGTCTTCCAGGCGGGCACCCTCATGCGCACGCCCAGCAGGGGGTTCGACAGGGCGAGCTTGGCAGGGCGCAGCCCATCGCGCACCGCGTCGAGCGCCACGAGGCCGCCCATGCTGTGCGCGAAGAGGCGCCAGCCGGGGCGCATGGACCCCGCCACCGCCTTGACGTCGGCCACGTACTGGCCCCAGCTGTCCACGTGGCTGCGGCGCCCTCCCGAGCGGCCGTGCCCGCGCAGCTCCATGACCGTCACGCGGCAGCCGCGGGCCGCCCAGGCCCGCGCGACGTGGTCGTAGCGCCCGACGTGCTCGGCGAGACCGTGCGCCAGGAGGACGTCGGTGTCGCCGTCGCCGGTGGTGACGACGTGGAGCTTGGTCCCGTCGGCGCTGTCGAGGAAGGTGCTCATCAGTTCGCGAAGAGATCGCCCGACTGGGCCAGGAGCTCCTTGGCCTTGCGCTGCTCGGCCTCCATCTCCGGCTTCACCTCGGGGATGGCGTCGACGGGCTGGGCGAGCACCCAGTTCAGCTCCTTCTCGAAGGTGTCCTTGTCCTGCTTCTTCACGGCCCACTGCTCGGCCAGCAGCACGTGGGTACCGAGGAAGTTCGGGTAGGTGGCGATGGCCTTGTCGAAGTACTCCTTCGACTTGGTGAGGTCCTGGCCGGCGAAGCTGGGGATGGCGGCGTAGTAGGCGCCCCAGTAGCGGTCGGGGCCGGAGTAGTAAAAGGTGGGCTCGAGCTCGGCCACGCGGGTCATGTAGGCCTTCACGGTGGGCAGGTGTTTGAGCGTGGTGCCGATGCCGCTGGCCTTGGCCCACTTGCCAAGCCCGGTGCTGGTCCAGTAGATGCAGGGGACGTCGCTCGGGGTGAAGGCGCGGGCGGCGGTGGCCTCGGTCTCGTCGCCCTTGGCGAGGAGCGCCGTGAAGTCGGTGTTGATCGCGAGGCACTTCTTGCCCCACTCGATGCTGGTCTCCCAGGCGGCGAGCTTGGCGTCCTTCTCGGTCTCGTGACCGTCGCCGAGGAAGTACCAGCCGCGGACGAGATGCATGGCCACGTCGCGGTCGGAAGGGTTCAGCGCGTAGAGCGCCTCGTACTTCTGGACTGCCATCTGGAGCTGGGCCTTGTCGCCCCGGTTGGCCCAGGCCGAGTCCGCCTCGGTCTTCAACGCGGCGGCGGCGTCGGGTGCGGCGGTGGGGGCCACCGCAGCAACTTCATAGGTTCCAGCTTGCTTGGCGCAGCCGACGAGCAAGGCGAGCAGGGCGAAGCGGTACATGAGGGTCTCCGGGGCGGGGGGGGGCGGCGCGTTCTACGGCGGTGAAGCCCGGGTGTCAATGGACCGTTCCCATCGCCCACCGTGGTGCGACCGCGGGTCGCAGTTCTCCTGCGACTCGCCCTCAAGTTGGCCCGGTTGCCAGCCGAAACCCGTGGGTTAGTAGGACTAGGAGGGTTTACCGTGCAGCAGAGGCACGCAGCCGCAGGTATGAGCACCGCCGACATGCCCTCCCCGCCCGCAGCGGTGGCCCGGGTGGTGCGCATGGCCTCCGACCCCGAGGTGAACGCCGAGAAACTCGGCGCCGTGGTCGGCTCGGACCCTGCGTTCACGGCAGAGCTGCTACGCACGGTGAACTCGGCGTTCTACGGACTGAAGTTGCCGGTGACCTCCGCTCAACGCGCTGTCACCGTGCTGGGCAACCTCGCCCTGCGCAACCTCGCCATCTGCTTCGCGGTGCGCGACGCGCTCCGCACCTCTGGCTTCCGGGCTGCCGACCTGGAAAAGTTATGGGAGGATGCCCTTCGTCGGGGCATCTCCGCCCGGGTGCTGGCCCGGGAGACGGGCGTGGCCCAGGCCGACGACGCCTTCACCGTGTCGCTTCTGCAAGACTTTGGAATGTTGGCCTTCCTCAGGGCCCACCCCCAGGAGTTCCAGCACTACGATCGCTGGCGGGGGATGTCGCCCGAGGCGCGCCGAGATGAAGAGAAGCAGCGCTTCGGCGCGTCGCACGACGAGCTGGCGGAGGCGCTCGGCGTGGGATGGGGCTTGCCGCCCTCCATCACCGACGCGCTCGCCAGGCACCATGAACCCACGCCAGTTGGCGGCGCGTGCGGAGCCAACGCCCTGGCACGTCTGGCCCACGTTGCCGACATCGCGTGCTGGCTGCTCGCCGCGCGCAGCCAGGCGAGCGTCGAGGCGCTCCACGCGGCCATGAAGGTCGAGCTGGGCCTGGAGCCCAAGGCGGCCGACAAGATGATGGAGCCGCTGGCACGCGAGATCAGGAGCGCGGCCTCGGCACTTGGCATGCGCGTGTCGCGACAGCCGTCCTTCGGCGACGTCATGGCGGAGGCGAATCGCGCCCTCGCCCAGATGAACCTCAGCTACGAGGAGCTCACCGCCCGGCTCGAGCGGTCGCTGGCCGAGCGCGAGCAGCTGACCCAGCGACTGCAGGAGGCCAACGCGGCGCTGGAGCGGCTCGCCTACTTCGACCCGCTCACCGGTCTCTGCAATCGTCGTCGCTACGACGCGCTCTTGCGCGACCTGCTCCTGCGCGTCGCCGTGGAGAGGCGCTCGGTCTCGCTGGTGATGATGGATCTCGACAAGTTCAAGGCGGTCAACGACAGCCACGGGCACGCGGTAGGGGACGCCGTTCTCCGCATGTCGGCGACCGCAGTCGTCGGCGCCTGTCGCGACGCCGACATCAAGGCGCGGCTCGGCGGCGAGGAACTGGCGGTGGTGTTGCCCGACACGGACGCCGACGCGGCTTTGGCGGCAGCGGAGAGCTTCCGCGCGGCCGTCGCGGCGGGGAGCGTGTCGACGCCGCAGGGCTTGCTGCGGGTGACCGCCTCCTTCGGGGTGGTCACTTTCGAGGGCGGCGGCACGCAGGTGGACGTCGACCGCCTGGTGCAAGTGCTCCACGACATGTGTGACAAGGCTCTCTACGAGAGCAAACACGCTGGTCGCAACCGGGTGACGATGGGCGGGGTGGTGCGCGAGCCGTCCTGATCGGCGCGACCTAGCCAGGTCGCGCTCGTTCTAGACGGCTCGCTGTCGCCTGCACGCGGTCTCTAGGGGGAGATCGCCCGCATCAGGCGGAGCCGCTCGTCGGCGCCAAGGGCCTCGAAGCCGAGGGTGGCGAAGGCGCCGCCGTCGAGTCCCTCGAGCCGCTCGACGGTCATCGCCGCGCGGAAGATGGCCTTGCCGGCGACGCGCAGCTCCACGCTCTCGACACGCGTGCCGGGCACGAGATCGTCGTCCTCGTCGTAGACCGCGACGCGCGCTGTCCGAGCGCCGAGGGCGGCAACGGCGCGCATGCGGGTGCGGTTGCCGGGCCCGTCCAGTAGCAGGACGGCGCCGTCTATGGGGCGGGCGGGCTCGCGGGCACGCACCTTCAGGGTTGCGCGCTCGCGCTCGGTCACCCACGCGATCAGGCGCTCCTGGTCGCGGGACGCCACGCCCTCGAACTCCACGCCCACGACCTTGTCGGCCTTCCAGACGCCGGAGCGACTGGCGCGCTGCCGGATGGTGGCGGCCGCGATGAACCACCGTCCCGCGTCGAGCGCAAACTGGACCATCTCCAGGGGAGCTCCGGGCACCAGGTCAACGTCGCCCTCGTGGACGCGAAAGGCGGCGCCATTCCCGGACACGTCCACCAGAGTACGCGCACGCACGTCGTCGCCCTGGTGGACGAGCACCTCCATGCCCTCGGGCGCGCGCACCCGGTAGAAGCGGCGGCGCTGCACTCGCAGCAGTCGCGAGGGTAGGGACAGGCGCAGCCCTTCCTTGCTCGAGGCGCTCAGCACGCGCACCTGCGCCGAGACGGGGAGGCTAGCCACCGTGAATTCGATGCGAACCGCGCCGAGTAGGCGCTCGAGGACAAGGTTGCCGTGGATGGGGCGGACGGGCTCGAGGTCGAGGCCCTCGTCGTCGGCGTCGCGCATGGTGGTGACGAAGGACTCCCGGGCGTTTTCCAGGTAGATCTGGACGGGCACGCCGAGATCGGCGGCTGCGCGCAGGAGGTGGTCTCGCACCAAGGGGGGCTGGCTCCCGGACATGCTGCGAGATCGGCCGCTCGCGGCAGGAGTTGAGTGTTGAGCGCTACTTACCCGCCAGGGCGCGGGCTGGGGCATCGTCGAAGAGCCGCTTGATTCGACGGCGGTCGGCAAGCGGCAAGATGGACCAACTTAGGAGGGCGCGGACTAGCTTGCCACGGTGACTCTGCACGCGTACGACTTCCATGGGCCCGGTCGCGATGCACTCGCCGTTGACCCAGAGCTCCACCGCCTCGAGGCGGCGGCCCTCGATGAGTTCGATGTCTGCGTCGTCGAGAGAGATCTCGAGCGTGCCCGGCGCGAGACGCAGCACGACGTGGTCGCGGCTCATCGCGCGCACCGTGGCTTGCTCGACGCCGCGGCTCTTCAGGGCACGCCGCTCCTTGGCGCGCGGGCCGGACTGGCCCCTCACCCAGGCGTCGAGCCGTCGCGCGTCGAGGGGATGGAGATCGAGCAGTTCGATGCCGGCGACGAGGGCCGGGGGGGCGAGGCCGGGGCGCAGGCGGACGTGCTTCACCAGGCCCGCGGTGGTGATTGGGCTGCCGAGCGGAAGGGTGAAGCGGAGGCGGTCGATGGTGGTCCCGGCGGCGAAGCAGTCATCGCTCGTTTCCAAGGCCACGCCGAGGCCGGTGCCTGCGAGGTCGACGATAGCGCGGCGCACCACCCGCTCGCCGCAGCTGAGCAGCACCTCGGCGCGTGCGGGCGCGTCGACGCGGGCAGTGGCTCGGCGCTGGGCCAGGCGTAGGCGCCCGGGTAGCTCGATGTCGAGCCCCTGCTCGCGCGGCGCCCACGCGGCCGACCGGAAGGAGCGAGGGCGCTCGTCCACCTGGAGCGACACGCGCAGGTGCCGGCTCGGGGTGAGGGGTCGGCCCTCGTCGAAGACTAGGCGCGCCCGATGCTCCGAGAGAAAAAAAAGACGCCCTGGACGAGGATGATCGTCGTCGACGAAGGCCTCGACGGCCACGCCACGCGCGTCGGCCTCCGAGAGCTTTCTTCGAAGCTCGGAAATGAAATGTGCCATTACGTGCAGGCCCATTCTAGCCGAACACGGAAAGCCCGCAAAGAGCCAAAAGTCGATAACGGCTCGTCGCGGTCCTTCCGCTTGCCCGGGCGGCGCGGTTAGCCCGCGCCATGCTACTGCCCGATCCCCCCCTCGGTTTGACCTTCGACGATGTCCTCCTCGTCCCCGGCCACTCCACGATCCTGCCGCGGGACGCCGACATCCGCACCCAGCTCACCCGCGGCCTGGCGTTGAACCTGCCGCTGGTGAGCGCGGCGATGGACACGGTGACGGGCGCCGACATGGCGATCGCCATGGCGCGGCTCGGGGGCCTTGGCATCGTCCACAAGAACATGCCAGCGGCCGAGCAGGCCGGTCAGGTGCGGCGCGTCAAGAAGGCCATGACAGGCGTGATCACCGAGCCGGTGACGCTCGGCCCCGAGGTGCCGCTACGCACGGCGCGCGCGCTCATGCGCGAGCATGGGATCAACGGGCTGCCCATCGTCGATGGCGACCGCGTGGTGGGCATCCTCACCAACCGCGACCTGCGCTACGAGCGCAATCTCGACCAGGCGGTGCGCGAGGCGATGACGGCGCGCGACCTTGTCACCTGCCCGCCCGGCACCGACCTCGAGACCGCACGCGACCTGATGCAGGAAAACCGAGTGGAGAAGCTCCTCGTCGTGGGGTCTGACGGCCGCCTGCACGGCCTGATCACCTTCAAGGACGTGGAGGCGACAATCCGTCACCCGCTCGCGGTGCGCGACGCGCGCGGGCGACTGCGCTGCGGCGCGGCCGTGGGCGTCGGGGGCGATCGTGACGAGCGCGTGGCCCAACTGGTGGAGGCCGGCGTCGACGTCATCGTCATCGACACCGCCCATGGTCACTCGGAAGGCGTCCTGCGGGCCGCCAGAGCGGTGCGCGCCGCCTACCCGGCCCTCCAGATCATCGTCGGCAACGTCGCGACCGCAGAGGCCACGGAGGCGTGCATCGACGCTGGCGCAGACGGGGTGAAGGTCGGCATCGGTCCAGGGTCGATCTGCACCACCCGCGTGGTCGCCGGCGTCGGCGTTCCCCAGCTCACTGCGATCAGCGAGGCCGCCCGCGCGGCCGCGCGGCACGGCGTGCCGATCATCGCCGACGGGGGCATCAAGTTCAGCGGCGACGTGGCGAAGGCGGTCGCGGCCGGCGCCGACGTCGTGATGGCAGGCTCGCTCTTCGCCGGCACCGACGAAGCCCCCGGCGAGGTGGTGCTCTACCAGGGGCGTTCCTACAAGAGCTACCGGGGCATGGGCAGCATCGAGGCAATGAAGGCGGGGAGCTCTGACCGGTATTTCCAGGACGACGCGGGCGACCCGGAGGCGGAGACGCGCAAGCTCGTCCCCGAGGGCATCGTGGGACGGGTGCCACACAAGGGTCCCGTCGGCGAGACGGTCTACCAGCTCGTCGGAGGCCTGCGCGCCGCCATGGGCTACACCGGTTGCGCCAGCATCGCCGAGATGAAGGAAAAGGCGAGCTTCGTCCGCATGACCGCCGCAGGCTTGCGCGAGAGCCACGTCCACGACGTGATCATCACCAAGGAAAGCCCCAACTACCGGATGGAGTAGTTAGGCCACGCCGCCCCGGAGATCGCATGAACAAGGTGTACGCGAGCGCGGAGGCCGCCGTCGCCGACATCACCGACGGCGCCACGATCATGGCCGGGGGCTTCGGCCTGTGCGGCATCCCCGAGAACCTCATCCTCGCTCTGCGCGACCGGGGCGTGAAGGGGCTCACCATCATCAGCAACAACTGCGGCGTCGACGACTGGGGGCTCGGGCCGCTGCTTCAGACGCGCCAGATTCGGAAAATGATCTCCTCCTACGTGGGCGAGAACAAGGAGTTCGAACGCCAGTACCTGTCGGGCGAGCTCGAAGTGGAGCTCTGTCCGCAGGGCACCCTCGCCGAGCGCATCCGGGCCGGGGGCGCGGGCATCCCCGCTTTCTTCACGCCCACCGGCTTCGGCACCGTCGTGGCCGAGGGCAAGGAGACGAGGGACTTCGACGGCCGGAGCTACGTGATGGAGAGGGCCCTCGTTGCCGACTTCGCCCTCGTCAAGGCACAGCGCGGTGATCGCGCGGGAAACCTCGTGTACAACAAGACGGCGCGCAACTTCAACCCCATGATGGCCACGGCCGCCCGGGTGACCATCGCTGAGGTAGAGGCGCTGGTGGAGGTCGGCGAGATCGATCCCGACGCGGTCCACACCCCGGGCATCTACGTCAAGCGCGTCCTGCGCGGCCCTTCCTACCAGAAGCGCATCGAGCGCCGCACGGTGTCGACCCCCACTGGCCGGGAGGCCTAGCCAAATGCCGCTAACTCGCGATGGAATCGTCAAGCGCGCCGCGGAGGAACTCCGCGACGGCTACTACGTCAACCTCGGCATCGGCATCCCCACGCTCGTGGCGAACTTCATCCCCCTGGGCATGGACATCGTGCTGCACTCGGAGAATGGCCTCTGCGGGATGGGTCCCTTCCCCGCCGAGGCCGAGGTCGATCCCGACCTTATCAACGCCGGCAAGCAGACCGTCACCGCGCTGCCGGGCTCGAGTTTCTTCTCCAGCGCCGACAGCTTCGGCATGATCCGTGGCGGCCACATCGATCTCACCATCCTCGGGGCGATGCAGGTGAGCGCCTCGGGCGACCTCGCCAACTGGATGATCCCCGGTAAAATGGTGAAGGGCATGGGCGGCGCGATGGACCTGGTCTCCGGCGCTCGACGTGTCGTCGTGACGATGGAGCACACGGCCAAGGGCGAGCCGAAGCTGCTCCCAGCGTGCAACCTGCCGCTCACCGGGGTGGGCTGCGTCGACCTGCTGATCACGGACTACGGCGTGTTCACGTTCAAGGGCGGCTTGACGCTCGCCGAGATCGCGGAAGACCTGTCCCTCGAGCAAGTGCGCGCGGCGACGGGCGCCACCTTCGCGGTGGCACCCGAGCTGCGGAGACTTCCGCTCGCCTAGCCCTTGACGGCGGGACGGAGCGCCACGCGGGCGCCTCGGGGCCCGGGCACGCCACCCTTGAGGAACACCAGGTTGCGCTCCGCGTCGATCTTCACGATCTTGATGTTCTGCACCGAAACCTTCCGGTCGCCCATGTGACCCGGCATCTTGGTGCCCTTCATGGTCATGCCGGGGGTGAGGCGGGTGCCGATCGAGCCACCGTGCCGGTAGTACTCGTGCACGCCGTGGCTGCTGCCGAAGCCCGCGAAGTTGTGGCGCACCATGACGCCCTTGAAGCCCTTGCCCTTGCTCTGGCCCTGCACGTCGACCAGGTCGCCCACCTTGAAGAGGTCGCCGATGGACAGCTGCGCGCCGGCGGCCGCGCTCGCGGCGGCGGCGGCGGTGACCCGGAACTCGTGGATGTACTTGGGCAGCGCGACGCCGAGCTTCTCGGCTCGGATCGCGTTGCTGCGGGCGGCCTGCTTCTTCTTGCCCTCGCCCGCGCCGAGCTGCAGGGCGTTGTACCCGTCCTTGCCGGCGGTGGTCTTGACCTGGAGGATGGTGTTGGGGGTGACCTCGACCACGGTGACACCGTGCACGGTGCCGGTGTCGTCGTAGATCTGGATCATGCCAAGTTTCTTGCCAATCAAACCAAGCTTTTCGTTCGCCATCTGACACCTCGCATTGGACGGCCCTGCCGTCGTACGAAAAAGGCCTCCCCGGGATGGGGGGCCGCGCGCGGTTAGCGTGGCGCCGCGGGGCGCGCAAGCAGGGCTAGAAGCCCGAGGCCTGGAGCTCGATGACGTAGTCGGGCTCGGCGGGGTCGTTGCTGATGATGTGGAGCACGTTCTGGTCGAGCGACTTCCATGCCAGTTCGATGCACTCGGCCACGGCGTCGTAGGTGAGCGAGAAGCTGGTGCTGTCGCCCGGGGCGAGCGAGGTCATTCCCCCCCAGCCGCTCACGTAGAACTCGCCGCAGGTGGAGAACATGTCGTTGTTGACGTACACGCTGTTGACGGTGAGCACCTGGTCGCCGTCGTTGCTCACCACGATCGTCCGCGTGTCGGGGCCGAACCAGGCGGCGAAGTCGGTGATGGCGTAGGGGTCGCCTCCGGTGTCGACGTCGATGCGGGGCGCGCACACCGTGCATCCCTCTTCCGCGCCGCCGCTCAGCGCCACGTCGAGGTTGCGCTCGTCGGGATCGTCGGACTCGAGGGTGAGCTTCGCGCTGTACAAGCCAGCGGCGCTGGGCTCGAAGTACACCTCGAGCGTGCGCTCGTCGCCCGGGTCGATGGCGTCGCCCGGGTCGAGGTTCCCTCGCGTCGTGAAGGCGCTGTCACTGGTGGCGAAATCGACGATGGTGAGCACGTCGTCGCCCACGTTTCGCACGGTGAGCGACTGCATCTCCGTGTCGCCCACGGTGAGGGTCGAGAAAGTCAGGGAGGTGGGATCCACGCTGATGTCGCCCGCGGGACCGGAGTCGTCGGGCGCCTCGTCGCTCGCGCTGCCCGCCAGCGCCACGTCGAGAGCTTCGTCGCCGGTGGAAAGCGTGACGACCCCCGCGTACTCCCCTTCAGCTTCGGGCTCGAAGGAGAGGGTGAGCACCTCGCTCGCTCCCGGGCCCACGTCGAGCGACGACAAGTCGAGGCTGAACGCCTCGCCCTCGAGCACGGCCTCGACCTTCACCTCGGCGCTCCCCTCGTTGCTGAGGGTGAGTGACTCCTCGCGCATGTCGCCCGGCTGAACCTCACCAAAGTCGATGAAGGTCGAGCTCACCCCGAGGTCGCCCACCTCGCCCGGACCACCCGAGTCGCTCGCCGTGTCCTTGCCACCGGGGACGCCCTGCAGGCCGAAGCACGCTAGCGCGAAGAGGATCAACGACCCTCCGAGTTCAGAAGGTGTACTTCAGGCTACCCGCGGCGTTCACGCCGAGATCGCTGAAGCCGTTGACCACGTAGAACACGTCGGCGTCGACGCCCAGGGAAACGTGGGAGAGCTTGGTGTAGTACTCGAAGCTGGGCCCGCCGAAGGCGTACACCATGGGGAGGTCGTGCTTCTGCGGGTCGCCGCCGTAGGTCCCCAGGATCTCCTCCTGGTAGTGCGTGGGCTCCAGCAGGAGCGGGCTGTACATCGCGCCACCGCCGGCGCGGGCTCCGATGCCAACGCGCCGCGTGGGGTAGACCGAGAACTCGAGGGAGGCCTGGGCGGAATAGGTCCGCAGGTCGCCCTGGGTACACGCGTAGCTGCCGCCCACGACTTGGCAGCCAGCGGCGGCCTGGACCGACCAGTCGAGCCCGTTGTGTACGCCCTGGTTGAGCGCGAGCTCCCACGCCATCGAGTGCTTCTCGTTGTCGACGAAGTCCTGGCCGAAGGCGATGCCCACCAGCGTGCCGGGCTGCACGGCGGCTCCGGCGCCCTTGTCGGTGCCGAGGTCGAGGAGGTAGAGCGCGGCGCCCACGTTGGCCTTGGCGTAGAAGCCGCGGACGATCTCGCGGAGGCGCGCCTCGTCGTTGGCCTTCGGGAGTTCCTCGCCGTCGTCTTCGTCTTCGTCTTGCGCGACGGCCACTAGCCAGTCTTCGACCGGCGCCTCGTCGGCAAAGGCGGGCGTTGCGAGGACGGCAATCGGGAACAGCAGCATCAGGACCTCGACGGGGCGCGTGGGCTTATCACGCTACCCGGGGGAGAAGATGAACGGGTAGGAGACGATGACGATACCGCCGCCCTTGGGCTCGGGGAACTGGAAGCGCATGAAGCGGCCGTTGATGCAGGACTCGACGGCGGGGCTGTTCATCGTCGAGGACTTCGTCGTCGCCGAGGACACGGTGCCGTCCTTGGCGATGACGAACTTCACCGTGATCTTGCCGCCAAGCGCCGGGTTCTTGGTGAGCTCGCGCTGGTAGCAGTACCGGATCTGGTTCATGTTGCGCTTGATGACCGCGTCGATGAGCGACTTGTCGAGCGCGCCGAGGATGATGGGGTCGCCACCGATGGTACCGATGCCGCCCTCGCCCTTGCTGCCGAAGTTGCCACCGCCCGAGCCGTAGCCGCTCGCGCCCGACCCACGGCCACGGGTGCCGAGGCCGCCGAGACCGTCGGCCGTGCCGCCACCGCCGAGGCCGGAGCCACGGCCGCCGAGGCCGCCCGATCCGATCTGCGTGCCCTTGGTACCGATGAGGCCGCCGATGCCGCTCATGGTATCGGCGTTGAGGCCGGTGGCGCCGAGCGCCGCGTCGAGCGCTGAGTCGTTGCGAAGCGATCCGAGCACGCCGGCGTTCTCGGCGATCTCCTTGTCCAGTTGCTGCTTCTGCATCTGGACCTTCTCACCCTTGGCCTTGTCCTGCTTGGCATCCTTCTTGCCGACCTTGCCCTCTTCCTTCTTGGCCTTCGCGCCCTCGCCGGCGTCGGGGTTCTTGTCTTCCTTCTTGTCGTCCTTCTTCTCCTGTTCCTTCTGGAGGAGGAGCTCGACCATGCGGTCGTCGAGGCCATGACGGGAGCTGTCGGGAGGCGGCGGGACGAAGGCGATCGCGATGCCGAGCATGAAGGCGATGAAGCCCATGAAGCCGACGATGCCGACGAGCGGCCAGTCGATGTTGCTCTGGGTCTTCGCGGCCGGCTTGCCCGGGTACACCTGGTGCGCGACGAACAGGGTGGGGCCGAGGTCGACCACGAGGCGAGCGTCCTCGGTGATGTCGACGGTGAGCATGCCATCGCCGCCCTTCTTGGCGGTGCCGTCGGCGAGGAGCTCCTCGAAGCTGCGGCGCGTCTCGCCCACGTCGACGAAGCCGGCCCAGCGGTCGGAGATGCGCGCCACCCAGCGCCCGCTCTGGTTCTCGAAGAGGCGGAAGTTCGGGTTGGGGAGGAACTCGACCGGGACGAAGAAGTCGGACTGCGGCTTGGTCGCCATAATGCTCTGGGCGAGGCCGGAGCCCACCGTGATGGGGCGCATCCGCGCGTACTTGACATCAACCACCGAGTCGCCGAAGACCTGCGCCACCTCGAGCACTCGACCGCGGCTGCGGTCGGCCGCCGGGTCGTTGGCGGAGGCGCTGGCCCGCATGACGAAGGCCATCACGTCTTCCTCGGGCTCGTCGTCGTCGGTGACGACGGGCTCGCCCTCGGGGGCGGCGTGGTCGTCGCCCAAGCTCCCTGCGGCCGGGGTCGCAGGCGCGGAGTCGTCGGCCACCTGTCGCTCGCCCTCGGGCAGACCGACGACAATGCGCACCGAGCCGATGCTGATGGCGTCGCCGTTGCTCAGGATCACGTTGCTCACGGCCGCGTCGTTGACGCGCGTGCTCTGGTCGCCCACGAGGTCGAGCAGCTGCACCGCCCCCTCGTCGGTGACGTTGATGACCGCGTGAAGGTCCTGCAGCCCCGGGTCTTCGATTCGCAGCATCGCCGCGGGACCCTTGCCGATGGTGACGCTCTCGTGCCGCAGTTCCTCGCGCCGCACGAGCGTGTCGCCATTGTAGATCTCGAAGGTCAGCGAGATCGCGGTGTTTCCGGCCATGGTCGTTCCTCTGGAATGCGCGGCCCCGGGCCGCGCGGCTGCGCGTGGGCGGGTGGGCGGAGGTCTACTTGACCTCGTCGATCGACTGTTCCATCTCGCTGTTGAAGTCGTAGCGGAGCTTGATCAGCGGATTGAACTGGGCCTTCTTTCGATCTAGCACGAGGGCGCTCTGGGGCTTCACCAGCTCGCCGCTCACGTCGAGGCCCTCGAAATCGATCTCGGTCTTCTGCTTGTACACGACCTTCCGATCGTCGTCTCCGCCCTCGTCCTGCGCGAGCGCCGCAGGCGCGTAGACGAGGATCGAGGCGAGAGCGAGGCGGGGGACGAGTTTGGTCATGCACGACTCCGAGCGGCGAGATTGTTCCCGACCACGTGGCTTGGGACAATAGGGGCGACGAAAGGTTCCCGTCAAAAGGACGGGCAGCAGAATGCTACTGCGGTGAGGGCGCCGGAGCCGGCGGTGCCGGTGCCTCCGCGGGCGCGGGCGCCTCGGTGGGCGCTGGGGCGGCGGTGCACGCGGCGAGCGCGTCGGCCAACTGGAGCTTGGCGTCGTCGACGAAGGTCTTCATGTCGTTCGCCATTGAGGCGTCGTTCTCGGCGATCACCGGCTTGGCTTGCTCGATGACGATGGGCACCACCTCGAAGACGTCGGGCCGGTTGGTCATGACGCAGTCCTGATTCTTCGCGAGATCGGCCTCCATCTTGGCGATGTCGGCCGCCATTTCCTTGAGCAGGGCCTTGGCGCGCTCTTCGCGCTCCTTGGCCTCCTTCTCCTTCTCCGCGGCGATGCGCTTGCGCTCCTTTTCCTCCTCCTCGAGCTTCTTCACCATCTCGATCTCGGTGAGGAGCGGGTCGTCGGGGGAAAGCTGGCCGACCATCTGCTTCTGGAAGTCTTCCAGGATGCCTCGCGCCTTGTCGAACTTCTTGGTGTAGCGGGAGTGCAGGGTGCTCGCGTTCATCACCAGCGTGCGGTTCTTCGAGTCGCGCTTGAGCAGGTCGTCGTAGATCTTGGCGGCCTCGTCGTAGGCCTTGGTGCCGCGCAGCGCGATGGCATAGCCCATCATGATGTCGACGTTGCCGGGGTATTCTTTCGAGATCGGCTCGAAGCACTGCAGCGCCAGGTCATAGTCGCCTGAGTTGAGCGCGGTGTAGCCGAGGTTGAGGTTGGCCTGGAGGTTGTTCGGGTCGATCTTCAGCGCGGTTCGGAACTCCTGGATCGCGGCCGGTTCGTTCTTCTGGGCGAGGTAGGTGACGCCCATGTTGTTGTAGATGCCCGGGTCGGCGTCGTTGAGCGAGCGGGCCTTGTCAGCCGCCAGCGTGCTCATCGCGTAGTTCCCCTGCGCGTAGTAGGCGCGGGAGAGGTTGCGGTAGGCGCCCACGTTCTTGGGGTCGCGGGCCAGTACTTCCTGCGCGGCGGCGACGGCCTCGTCGTAGCGCTTGGCGGCGGTGAGGGCGTCGACGAGGTTGTTTCGCACCTCGAGGTCGCTCGGGTGGCTCTCGACGTACTTCTGGTACACGTCGACGGCCTCGCTCGCCTTGCCGTTCGCCGCCAGCGTGCCGCCGAGGTTGTAGATGGCGGCGTCGTAGTCGGGCTTCAACTCGAGCGCCTTGCGGTAGCAGGCCTCGGCCTTGGGGAGGTCGCCGGCTCGCTCGGCGGCGAAGCCGCAGTTGAACCAGGCCTTCACGAAGCCCGGGTCGGCCGTGGTGGCGGACTCGAACTTCGCGAGCGCGGCGTTGTAGTCGACGGTGCCGCCGCCGTCCCCGAGGAGCTTGACGCCGGCGGCGAACTCCGCCTTGGGATTCACCACCTGACCGGCGGTGAGGTTGGTGTTGGCCGCGTTCTTGCCGCCACAGCCGACAAGCACGAGCGCGATGAGTAGGGTGCGGTACATGGGGCGAGTTGTCTCCTGTCCTGCCTAGGGGGCGGACTCGAAGGAAGCGAGCTTGGTGGACGGCGCGGCATACCGCGGGGCCGGGACGGTTTCGAAGAGGCCGGGGTACTCGTCGGGCGCGATGACGCCCAGGCGGCGCGTGGCCTCGGCGGTGTCGTCGTTGTAGATACTCAGCTCGAAGGCCTTGTCCAGCGCCGCCTGGTAGCCGGCCGCCGCCTTCTGAGCGGCGGGGTAGGCCTTGTCTTCGAGGGCCATGCGGTAGATCTCGGCCTGATCTTCGGTGAGGTAGGACGGGACGTGCGAGGTAAGCAGGCTCTCACCTAGGTTCTCGTAGGCGCGGCCGAGGCGCACGAGGCTCGCGAGACCCCAGCGGCCCGCGCCGGTCGCGATGATCTTGTTGTAGGTGGCCTCGAGGGCGGTGATCGCCTTCGCCTTGTTCACCAGCTGCTCCTTCAGCAGCTTGTCGACCTGCTTCTGCGGAAGCTTCTTGTCGCCGGGGCCGTTGATCTTCATCGCGATGTAGGCGTTGTACTCGGGCTCGGCGAGAATGAACATCATCTGGCCCTGCGCCTCGGTCGCGATGTCGCCGGCCTTGGCACCCGTTTTCGCAGCGTCGCTCGCGGCCTTCTCGAACCAGGCCAGCGAGTCCTTCCAGTGCTGCGTGATCTTGGCGGCCTGGCCGATCTTGTCCATCATGAGGCCGTAGCGAAGGCGGCAGAACATCTGCTCGTCGATGGTCGCGTTGGCGGGGGGCTTGGTGTAGTAGCCGAGGTAGATCTTGGAGGCCTCGGCCCACTTCCCGTGCGACTCGTAGATCTTGGCGATCTCGAGGTTCACGCCGTTGATGTTGGACTTGCTGGGGAAGGTCGTGACGTACTGCTGATAGTCCTTGATCGACTGCTCCCACTGGCCCAGCGCGCTGCGGAACAGCGCCGCCGAGTAGATCGCGTCGGAAGCGCCGGCGTGCGCCTTGTCGAGCGCGAACAGCTTCTCGTACCAGGACGCGGCGTCGTCGAAGTCGGCCAAGGACTCGTAGTTGAAGCCGAGCGCGGCCACCTGGTCCTTGAAGTACTTGGACTTGGGGAACTTCTCGATCAGCTCGTGACGGACCTTCATCTCGTCGCGCGTGTTGCCCAGATCGTGGTGGTAGACGCTGGCGTTGTTGAGCGCGAGGTCGGCATTCGTCGAGGTGGGGAACTCCTTGTAAAAGGCCCAGTAGTCGGTGGCGCCCTTCGCCTTGTCGTTGGTCTTCTTGAAGGCTTCCTCGATGAGCTTCAGAGAGGCGTTCTCGTAGATGCCGTACACCTCCTTCTTGAAGTCGGAGGAGCCCAGGCCCGCCTGGTCGTAGAAGGCCTTGCCCACCTCCTTGAGGCTCGGCCAGTCCTGGACGAGCGCGAAGCTGTCGAGGATGAGGTTGGCGGCCTGCTCGGCTTCCTTGGATTTCGGGTCCATGCCGATGACGACGCGGAAGCGGTCGGACGCCTCCTTGAACTGGTTCTTATAGTAAAGGAGGTAGGCCGACCGGTAGATGATGTTGCGGACCTTGCCGTCGTCGGGGAAGAGTTTGGCGTACTGGTCGAGCGAGGCCAGGAGCTTCTTCTCCCAGTCGCTGAGCTCGATGGCGGCGGTCTTGTTGCCGGGGTCGGGTCCACCACCGGCGGCCTTCGATTCCTTCTTCACCATCTCGTCGGCGGCGAAGATCGACGACTCGGCGCAGAACTTGGAGTGCTGACCCTTCGGGTCGACGGCCACCACCTTCATGTACTGGGCGTAGGCCAGGTCGAACTTCTTCAGCTTGTACAGCAACTCGCCGTAGGCGTAGCGCATGTCGTAGCTGTACTTGGAGTCGGGGAACTCATCGAGGTAGGTGGCGTAGGCGCCCTCGGCCAGCAGGAGCACCTTCTTGGCCGCGTCGCCGCTGAGCTTCTTGCCCTCGATCTGGTAGTTGGTCGCGACGGTGCGGAGGTTCTTCTCGATGAACTCGCCGGCCGTCTTGAGCGCTTCGGTGTTGCTCGCGTTGGCGCGGGCCCAGGCGCTGTTCTTGCCGTAGGTGGAGCGCAGACGGTCGATCTCGGCGATCGTGTCTTCCTTCCTCCCCATCTTGGTGAGGCACTGGATGATCTCGTTCTGGTAGTCGGGGGCGTTCGCGGCCTGGGGCGCCTCGGTGATGAGGCGGCGGTAGGTCTGGATCGCCTGCTCGAACTTGCCCTGCTCGAAGTACGTCGCCGCGAGGCGCTTGAGCATGTCGCGGATGAGCTCGGGCTTGCCGAGCTTGTTGAAGTACTCGTAGGCCTCGTCGAGGTCGCCGGCGTCGGCGAAGAAGCGGACGAGGTCCTTCAGGGCCTCTTCCTGGAGCTGCACGTTGGAGCGGCCACTCTGCCCGGCCGCCTCGAGCTTCGTGGAGTAGTCGACGACGGTCTTCATCGTGTCGATGGACTTGCCGTACTCGCCGACGTTGTACCAGCACCAGGCCAGCTTGTAGTTAGCGAAGGCGTACTTGTCGTAGTCCTTGTAGGCGGCGGCGCGCTGGTAGGCCATCAGGGCCTTCATCGCCTCGTTCTTCTCGAAGTAGTACTCGCCGATCAGCAGGTAGGCATCGGGGATGAAGCGGCTGTCGGGGTAGGTCTTGACCAGCCGGGTGAGCTCGATGTTCGCCTCGTCCTTCTTCTTGGCGTCGTTGTTGGCGTTGGCGATCTCGTTGAGCGCTTGCCCGAGGTAGAACGTGGCCTCGTCGGCGCGGGCGAACTGGGGGTAGTTCGCGAGGATCTGCTTGTATAGTTTGACTGACTTCTCCTGCCAGCCCGACGACTCGACGTGGACTTGTGGCACCTGCTCGGGCGAGCAGCCCTGGGTGTTGAAGCACTTGTCGTACTCTACCTGGTACCCCTCCATCTCCCCCTGGTAGAGGTAGCGCCCCTTCTCGAAGTAGAGGTCGGCCAGGCGCAGGAGCATCTCCGCCTTGGTGTCGCCCTCGACCGGGCTGTCCTTCAAAAGCTGCTTCAGGCGCTCGATGGACTCGTCGCGGGCAGCGTTGGCCTTGGCCTCGAGTTCCTTCTGGGCCGCGTCGCGAGCGGTGATGTCGGTGCTCTTGAGCACTCGACGCTCGCTCTTGCTGTCACGGCTCTGCGCATAGGCCTCGCCTGGCAGGGCGGAGCCCGCGAAGGCCGCGAAGGCCAGGGCGAGAAGGAACGAAGAACGCAAAGAAATTTGGCGGAACATGATCCTCGACTCCAGGGAGCGCCGGCGTCAGACAGTCAAGAGGGAGAAAAGTTCTAACGGCGAGGGACTACTTGCACTTCGCCTGCTCGGTGTATCGATACCATCCGAGCTCGTCCTTCCAGAACTCGCCGTTGAAGGGCCAGTAGATGAACTTCGGCGAGGTGGCGAAGTCGATGTCGACGTCCTTGGAGGTGTCGACCATGTCGATGTTCTGGAGGCGGTAGGTGTAGTCGGCACGGCGGGCGTCGACGACCTCGAAGCGGATGATCTGCGCCTGGCCGATCAGGTCGCCGAGCTGCTTCGCCAGGTCGACCATGTTGCGCAAGAGCGCGCGGCCGGCACGCTTCTTGAGGCGCTCCCGGCTCTCGGCGATGATCTTCAGCAGGGACTCGCCGACGGCGTTCTTCCATTGCGTCTTCTGCGCGCCGATCAGCTCTTCCTCGCGGTCGAGCAGCCCGAGGTGGCTGACGAGACCCGCGAGCTCCTGGTCGCGCAGGAGCCGCGCGAACACCGGCTTGGGGATGGTGGTGTCGCCCTTGCCCTCGAAGTACCGCTCGTAGGCCTGGTCGGCGAGTTCCTTGCCCTCGTCGGTCGAGTACGTCTTCAGCACGTCCTTCAGCTCGGTGTGGACCGGGGTGAAGGTCTGCTCGAACTCGAGGAGGGTACGCTCGACGTCGCTGAAGGCGCACAGGTTGAAGTAGGTCAACGCCTTGAGCACCGTGGCCTCGGGCACAAACTCCGTTTCGCGGAAGTATGGGCTTTCCACGGTGAGGATCTGACCGAGCGTGAGGTTCAGGTCGTTGCGCATGAAGCTGGCCCACGCCGACTCGAACTGAGCCTCGGGCCAGTAGACGGAGTCGCGAGGCACCTGCCCGTAGTAGGTCTGGGCATCGGCATAGCTTTCGATCCCGTAGTAGATGCGGGCGATATTCAGTACGCTGAGGTCGCGGAGCCGGTCGAGGGCCTGGAGTTCCTGGAGGGTGGGGGCCTCGGCGTTGGTGCGAGCCACCTCGGTGAAGGCCTTGTGGGCTGACTTGAGCTTGCCCTGCTTGTGGTTGATCACGCCCTCGAGGTACTTCGCCCGGGTGTAGAGGTCGGACTTCTCGCTCACCTGCCCGAGCATCTTCTTGGCGTCGGACAACTTGTCCTGCTCATACAGGCGCACGCCGAGCAGGTAGTAGAGGTTGTTGCGGGCCGAGCGCGGGAACTCCTCGGGGGGCACCTTGGCAACCACCCGCTCGAGGTCGCTGCGGTCGCCCGTGTACGCCGAGATCGCCACGAGCTTGGGGAGGGCGTACTTGAAGTAGGCGCTGCCGGTGCCCTTCTTGAGCACCTCGATGAAGTAGTACTGGGCCGAGTGGTACATGCCCCCGTCGAAGAGCGAGAGACCCATGTAGTACAGGATCTTCGTTTCCTTGTCGGGGAAGGCGTTCTCCTTCATCAGGTCGTGGAGGCACAGCGACGACGACTGCCACTTCTTCGCCTTGTACTGCTTGATGCAGTCACCGAGCGCCTCGGGGTCGCGGCCCTCGTACTCCTCGTCGTCGCCGCCCTTGTCGGTGAGCTCCGACTTGCTCGACGACTTCGATCTCTTGCCGACCTCCGCCTCCTTGTCGAAGGACTCCCTGGAGCTTGACTTGGAGCTCTTCGGCGCCTCCTCCTCGGCCTCTTCCTCCTCGGCGGGCGCGGAGTTCTTGCTGATGGACCTCTTGACGGCCGCGATCACCCCGTCGGGGGCGCCCTCGTTGGTGAGGCAGCGGACAAAGTCGGCGCTGAAGGTCTCTCCCGAATCTTCGATCGTCTGCACCACAATCGACTCGGGGACGTTGACGTTCACCATGTTCATCACCTCGTCGCACGTGAGAGCGTGCGCCGGGGCCGAGAGGGCGAGCCAGAGAAGTGCAGACATCACTTCATCCCCGGGAAGAAGAAGGACACGTTGGCCTGGACGATGAGGTTGTTCTTCATCTCGAGCGTCTCAGAGTTGATGACCTCGATGTAGGTCATGGACTTCACCTCGGTGCGAAGCGCGAGCGACTCGCTGAAGGCGATGCGCGCCCCGCCGCCGATGGTGGTGGTGGGGTGAACCTGGTTCTCGGTGCGCTCGGCTTCCTCGACACCCACCGCCTGGAGGGCCACCAGGTCGTCGACGGTGTTGGTGGCGCCGAGGCCGAAGGTGCCGTAGATGTCGAAGGCGAAGATCTTGTCGCCCACGGCGGCCTTGCCATAGATCGGCGCGAACTGAAGCCCCAGGCTTCCGTGCCCGGTGAGCCGGGAGATGTCTGGGGAGACGCTGTTCTTCTCGAGCAGCTGGCAAGAGAGCGGCTTCCAGTCGGGGTCGTCGCAGCCGCCGTCGCCGAGTATGGGGGCGTAGCCGACCTGGACCTCGATCGCGAAGATCTCGGTGGCGTGGTAGTCGAACACGCCGCCGATGATGTAGCGGTTGAGGAAGGGGTCGTTGGCCACGAGGCCAATCGATGGGCCCACCTCGTAGCGGTGGAGCTTCATGAAGGTCTTGGGTTGAATGGTCTTGATGACCTTCTTCCTGGCCTTCTCCTCGATGACCTGCTTCTCGCTGACCTTGACGGCGGCCTTCTCCGCCTTGACCGAGTCTCCTGGCTCATCGTCGTCGCCACCGCCGTCGTCTTCGGCGACAGCGGGGAAGGGGGCGGCGGAGGGGTGCGCCTCGCCCTCGGCGGCGAGGGCGAAGGAAGCGAGCAGCGCGAACGACAACGTGAGGCTCAGCATGGGTGGGCTTGCTCCGCCGCTTTAGAAGTTGAAGGCGCGCGACTTCATCCTGGGGATGAAGATGCTGACGCCTGCGCTGGTGATGAATTGGCTCTGGATCTCGCTGTCGAGCGCCTCGGGCTGGCCCGTCTGCGGGTCGATGTTGCCGTAGTCGGCTTCCTTGCCGATGTAGGCCAGCGTGCGCGCGTCGAGCTTGAGCGCGATGGACTGGCTCAGGAAGAAGTTGAGACCGACGCCGAGATTGAGCGCCGGCGTCGCGACTGGATCGGAGGGGATGAGCGAGACAGGATCTGCCCCCTCGACGCCGCTCTTGTAGTCCTCGCTCACGACGGCGACATCCTTGCGGACGAGTAGGAGCCCGAGCCCGGCCGTGCCGTACACGTCGAAGTTCATTACCCCTTCGCCGATCAGATTGATTTTTCCATAGACCGGGGCGTAGCGGAGGCTGAAGGCCGCGCCGCCCTGCAGGCTGTCGAGCGGCTGCTGGAAGGTGGTGTTCGGGTCGCCCTGGTAGGCGATGTCGAGCAGGGTCTTGGCGAGGTTCTTGACGCCGGCGTTGCCCAGGGCGGGGGCGTACAAGAAGGCGCCCTCGACTGCCACCTGCTCGCTGAAGTGGTAGGCAAGATGCACGCCGCCGACGGGGTTGTCGACGAAGGAGTTGCTGGGGACGTAGCCGAAGGTGGGCGCGATCTCGAACCGATTGCCCTTCAGGAAGAAGCGGTTCTCGATGGCCTGGGGGAGGACTTGCTTGCCGTTGAACTCGGCGAGCGCCTCCTCCGCGGCGTTGGATTCCTTCGCCTCCGCGCTCGCGGGCAGCGTCGCGCCCAGCGCGAGCGCCGACAGCGCCAGGGCGGGGATGGCGAGTGCGCTCAGCGAGCGCGCCAGGGGTTGCAGCAATCGGCCTGCAGGCGTCATTCCAGCTCTCCAGCGTGCCCTCGGGCTCGGGGGGGGGTAGCCGAGGGCGCCGCACCATAGCACGGTTGCCCAGGTTAGGCTCCGCTCCGGGAGGTCAGCCTGACGCCAGGGATGCTCGTCGTGGGTCTCGCCTTCGCGGCTGGCGCGCCGAGCTTGGAGGGGCCGCAGGGCCCGGTCGCCGAGGCCGGGGCCGTCGTGCTGCAACTGAGCGGCAGTGGCTCCTTGCTGATCGACTCCTGCGCGCCGGTGGAGCTTGAACGTCGCGAGGGCAAGGCCTGGGTGGGTGTCGCCACGGCCCCGTGCGAGCGTAGCCAGCCTGCAACAGTGGTCACCGGCCCGCTGACGCTCACCTTGCCCGCGCCGGCTCCCGGTGAATACCGCGGCGTGGTGGCCTGGGGCTCGAGCTGCGCCGAGAAGCTTCCCTTTCACCTGGCGGCTTGCAAGAAGCTGGGCGTGGCACGCTCGGGGCCCTTCACCGTGGAGACCCCGCCGGCAATGCCGGAGCCTCAGTCGCCGTAGACGACGGTGATGCTGGCCCAGCCCATGCCGCCGCGACGGTCGCGGACGACTACCCAGAGCGACTGCGCCGCGAGGGTAGGCTCGCCCGGGGCGGTGAACTCCACCTCGGCGTCGGGCCACACGGCATAAGGCTGGTCGAAGCTTCCTTCCTGCAAATAGAAGGTGGCGTACGGCTCCTCTTCGCGTTCCTCGTCCTGCCCCGCCGAGTTGCGATAAGCATAGGTTTCGACGGAGCCCTCGGCCATCGCGTAGCCCAGGGTGTAGGTCTTGCCCGGCTCGACACGGATCGTCGCCCCCTCGGGCACCACGTAGCCGCCGATGCTCAGCGCCGTCACCACCGGGTTGTCGTTCGGCGTCGTGGCGAGCGAGACCGGCACGCGCTTGTAGGCGACCTCGATGTCGGCCTCATCCACGTTCTCCTTGTCCGGGAAGGCCATGATGTAGACCATGCCGAAGGTGCCCTCGAGCTTGGCGTCGTCGTCGAGGGCGTCGAGGTAGTCGCCGGGGACGGTCCAGGAGGGGGCCAGGTACGGCAGGAAGCCGATCATCCCCGCCTCTGCGAGCGTGGCGGGGTCGATCTCGCCCCCCTCCGCGCCCTCGAGCAGGGCGGGATCGACCTCGCAACCGTAGTCGCTGGAGAGCTCGGCGGAGCAGGCGAACCAGGCGCTCCCGGCCAGCGGCTCGACCGGCGACACGATGAGGGAACTGAAGGTGACGGTGTCGCCGGGGCGAGGCTCGGCCGGCTCGGCGGCCACCGCGAGCACGCGCAGGCGATCGACCTGCCAGGACTGGGACAGCTCGTCGGCCGCGCAGGCGAGGAGGAAGATGACCATTAGAACTCCACCTTGGCCTCGAAACCGGGGCTGGGGATGAAAGGGAGCCCACTGAAGTAGGTCTTCTCGGTGTAGTCGTAGTTGTACTGCTCGAACTCTGGGTTCTCGCCGTGGAGCGCGTTGATGAGGTCGAGGTAAAGCAACAGCTGCCAGGACTTGAAGGTGAACAGCTTGTCAATCCTCCCCGACACGGCCCAGTACGGGGGGAGGCGCTCGGAGTTGTACGCGCTGCTCTGGAAGGCCTGGTAGTAGTCCTGGTCGATGTCGTAGACCCCCAGCGCGTAGGGCGTCGTCGGGTTCCCCGTGGTGTACTGGGCCTTGAGGCCGGCGCTGAGGTCGTAGGGCAGCCGGTAGCTCGCGACCAGCACGAGGATGTGAGTCTGGTCGAAGTTGAAGGGGTACCACTCGTCGCCGGGGTGGTCGCGACGCTCGCTCTTGCTCAGCGTGTAGGACACCCAGCCGTACAGGTTGCCGACCGGATCGAGCCGCGCCATGAGCTCCGCGCCGTACACGCGTCCGACGCCCTCGTTGACGAAGTAGTTGTCGTCGAGGCTGCCGAAGTCGGAGTTGGTGACGATCAGCCCCGTGAGATCCTTGTAGAAGGCTTCCACGTCGACCCGGAAGGCCGACCCGATCTGCTGCTCCAGGCCGAGGCTCGTGGCCCAGGACTGCTCGGCATCGACGTTCGCGTCCCTGTCGTCGGGGCGGTAGTTCTGGTAGGGCTGGGGTGGCTGGTGGTACAGCCCGGTCGAGCCCTTGAGCCAGGTGCTGTGACCGAGTCGCCACCGGGTGGAGAAGCGGGGGTCGACGGCGAAGACCTCGTTCTCGCCCGGGATGTTGACGTACATCGCGCGCACCCCCGC
>Ga0194131_10001924_pt1 | contig 34736 bp, 33 predicted proteins | sample TA2KigO120mmetaG_FD_148631 | JGI IMG/M metagenome (GOLD analysis project Ga0194131, IMG submission 148631) | Freshwater microbial communities from Lake Tanganyika, Tanzania - TA2015053 Kigoma Offshore 120m | ecosystem: Environmental > Aquatic > Freshwater > Lake | place: Tanzania: Lake...
GCGGGACTGCCGGTCTTCTCCAGCCTTGCGGGAGAAACCGCCAGTCGCATAGACGAAGCTCGGTGTGGCTGGACGTACCGAAACGGCGACGCCTTGGAGGCGGCCCGTCTGATCTCGGAGATGCCGACGTGTGAGGAGCAACGACGGCAGATGGGCGCGGCGTCGCGCCGACTGTTCGAGGCGCGATACGCGGCGGAGAGAGTGTACGCGCACTATGCCGATTTCATCGAGGAGGTCGTCGCTCGGCACCGCGCGGGATGATTTTCGCGAAGGAAATCAGCGATTCAGGGGCGCGCCGAGCCGGCGGGTCCACCCGCCGGTGACAAGGCGTGCGACTCCTAGGAGTGTGCCGAGGCCATAGGACAGATGAAACCCGGCGAAGGCCACGACGCAGCACGCCCAGTCGATCGGTCCGCGCGCGCCGGATATGGCGCTCGCGCTGATCAGTATCAAGTAGGCGGCGAGCGGCGCGAGTAGCAGCCGTGCCGGGCCCCAAGCGCTTCCCAGCGCGATGACGAGGCCGCCCAGGTAGATCACGAAGAACGCGGGGACGAGGCGGCGCCAGCGCAGCGCGCTCGGATACAGTCGCGCGGCATACACCATCCACTGCCCGGTAAGAAAGGCCTGACGCATGAGACCGCGTGCGGTGTCCCGTCCGCGGTACGTGACGACGATATCCGGGTCAAACACGATTCGCTTGCCGGCGGCGCGAATGCGCGCGTTAAAGGCGCTGTCCTGTGCGCGCGTGAGTCGCTCGTCGAATCCGCCCAACTCTTCGAAGAGCTCACGCGGGAACGTGCCGAACGGGACGGTGTCCGCGTCGCCGGCGGCACCGCCGACCCGAAACCGGCTCTCGCCGACGCCGGCGCGGCTCGATACGACCCGCGCGAGCGCGCGTGACCACACGTCGTGTGAAGTCGGCGCCGCGACGACTCGGCCCCCGGCGTTGGCCGCCCCGTGCGCGCGGAGAAGCCCAACACACCGTGCGATGTAGTCGCGCGGGTAGACCGCGTGGGCGTCGGCTCGCATCACAACCGCGCCTTTGGATTCGCGAAGGCCGATGTTGAGGGCGAAGGGCGCGGTCAGTCGTCGGTTGTCGAGCACTCGGATTCGAGCGTCTCGCGAGGCGAACTCGTCGAGAATGGCACGGGTACCGTCCGTGCTAATGCCGTCGATGATGAGAAACTCCACGGCACCGTCTCGATATTCGTTGGCGAGGAGCGACTCCAGGCACTCCCGCACGAACCGGGCCTCGTTCCGGCAGGGCACGATGACGCTCACTGCGTCAAGGCCTGTCATGGCTTCAGCCATGGTTCGGATTCGGGCCTAGGTTGGCCCTCTCGGCGGCGGATCCATCCGCTCAATGCAACGAAGACTATTCCCCACGCCACACCGGCCGCCCACTGCAACACCGGGCCGCGCTTGTGCACGAGGATCGCGGACGCAGAAGTCATCGCCGTGAGCGACATGACCACGATCGACACCTGGGCGTGCGAGTAGCCTAGGCGAACGGCTCGCTGATAGACATGGTCCACATGCGCCTCAAACGGCGAGTGCCCTTGCGCGACCCGGCGGACCAGAGTCGATGTAGTGTCCCACAGCACGGGCGAGAAGATCAAGACGGCCACCCAGACGGGCATGACTCCGTCGCGCCGTGCCCATAGCGTGAACGCCGCGATGACATAGCCAAGGAGGGTTGAGCCCAGATCTCCGAGGAACAGGCGCGCCGGCGACCAGTTGAAGGGGAGGAGGCCCAAGCAGGCGGCGCTCGCCAGTGCCGCGGACTGCGAAAAACGGGGCGATCCGGACTCAAATCCGATCCATGAGAACGCGGCAAGCCCGACGACTCCCACCCCGCAGGCGAGCCCGTCAATCCCGTCCGTGAAGTTGTAGAGGTTGACCGTCCAGACGATGAATAGCAGGGTCACTGGAACGGCCACCCATGCCGGGAAACTCCCGCTCAGCCCCGGGACGACGTCGGCCCCGATCGCCATTCCGCTCTCCACAACGACGACGGCAGCGAGCGAGTGCACCAGCAGTCGATAGCCGGCCGGAAGGCCGACGATGTCGTCGAGAAGAGACACAACGGCGATGGCCGCGCCTGCCGCCAGGAAGCGGATTGGGACCAGGTTGGCGGCCAGCACCGGACCCAGGCCCGTGACAAGGGCGAGGCTGGCAATAATCGCGATGCCACCCGAGCGGGAGATACGGCGCAGCCCACCCGGGCCCCTGTGTGCCTCCGCGCGCATCATGACCGAGACCTTGGTGAGGCGCCAGGAGATGGCAAAGCTCGCCAGAGCCGAGAGCGCAACGAGGCTCCATCCCGAGGAGAGTTTCACGAATCGCGAGTCCTAGGCCCTGCTTGCAAGGACATAGAGGACCTTGAATCCGGAGGCGTCGACACCCGGTACTAGCCGCGTGCGCGGGGCCTCGTCCTGGAATCCAGGACGGAGCTCACTCGGCAGCTCCAGGAGGTTCCGGTACACCAGCCGCTTGAGAAGCGCGCGGCCGGCCAACGTGCGTGGCACGAGGTGCCACCGCTCGGCGGTACGCCGCAGGAAATCAATGACCACCTGACGCCGCCGTGCACCCCTGGTCGGCGCCGCTGTCGGGAACGTCCCGAACACCTCGGCTGTGAAGCCGCACGCCGCGAGCACTCGGCAAAACTCCGCGGCGGTGTGGTAGGTGTGAGCTAACGGCGAACGAATGAACGCTGGACGATCGGGGTTCGCGCTCACGATGGCGAAATTCCCTCCGGGCGCCAGCACGCGGTGCGCCTCCCGAATTACCGCCTGTGGGTTCCGCATATAGTACAAGGCCTCAAACAGCAGCACGAGGTCGAACGCGTGGTCGGCGAAGGGGAGTTCAGCCGCGTCGAAGCAGCTGAGCCAAGCCTGCCGCTTACCAGTGCTTGTCGCGCGCCTCAGCAGCTGAATCGAGAGGTCACCGCCGACAACAGACTTCGCCGTTGATCTCAGCATGGACAGGCCGGTGCCTGCGCCGCAGGCGATTTCCAGTACCCGGCGTCCGGGCGCGAGGGAGCTCGCCCATGCGTATCGGGAGTAGACCATCCCCGCTCCTTCGCGGGTCATTCGGGTGCCTCCCGTCTCCGTCAGTCCGACAAACCCGCTGCCGGGCTCGGCGTGGTCCTGCGGCGCGTGCGTTTGGTGAGTCATGACCGGGAGTGACGCCGGAGGATTAAGGGCGCGCAAGGTTCCGCGCAACGTTCGTTTCAATATTACCGTCGGCACCTCGCGGCTCCAGCGGCCAGTCGCCCCTGATGGTGGGCCCTGCGCGCTGTGCTATTATGTTCCGTCGCAAACCCGCGACGTACCGTCCCCCTTTCCACCGAAACGCCAGCGGGCAACAAGGGAAACCAGCGCACTGCCGGCTTGGTGCCATCTCGCACTTGCTCAAACGACTCTTCGACCTGCTTGTGAGCGTCTCTGCACTGCTGGTGCTCGCGCCGCTCCTCATCGTGATCGCCGTGTGGGTGAAGGCTGACTCGCCTGGGCCTGTGTTCTACCGCGGGCAACGCGCGGGCCGTGGCAACCGCCCCTTCGGCATCTACAAATTCCGGTCCATGGTGGCGGACGCCGAGTCAGTCGGCGGGTCGTCAACCTCCGGTAGCGACCGCCGCGTAACCAAGTCCGGCCGTTTCATTCGGAAATACAAGATCGACGAGCTCGCCCAGCTGCTAAATGTGGTCGCCGGGCACATGAGCCTTGTCGGCCCACGACCCGAGGTGCTCTTTTATACCTCAAAGTATGCCGGCGAGTACCTTGAGATCTTCACGGTGCGCCCGGGAATCACTGACTGGGCATCGATCTGGAACGCCGATGAGGGGGCCGTCTTGGCTGGCGCGCGCGATGCAGACCGCGCTTATGAGGCCTTGATTCAACCGACGAAACTTCGCCTTCAGCTGCGATACGTGCGTGAACGCTCCATGCTTACCGATATTCGCATCCTCGTCCACACGCTTGGACGTATCATTAACCCGGATCACGTGCCGCGCGAGCTCAGCGATACCCCGCCTCTTGCCCCCGGGGCTGGTTCCGATGTTGCGTAGTCCCGTCCATCCCCGCCCAATCCCCGCCTCGTGAACACCATGATGGATCGGTCGACGTCGACTACGCGCGATGTTCCATTCTTTAACTACCGAGGTGCGTTCGCGGAAATCGAAGCGCCGCTCGTCGCGGTCATTCGTGACGTCATAAGTCGTGGTGCGTTCATCATGCAGCGGGACCTGAAGGAATTTGAGGCGGCGTGCGGCGCGTTCCTTGGAGTCAAGCACGCGTTTGGAGTCGCGAATGCGACGGACGGGCTGCACATGGCGCTGCGCGCGGCAGGGATCAAGCCCGGCGATGAGGTAATCTTCCCATCGCACACCATGGTTGCGTCTCCGGCCGCGGTGCACTTCGCCGGCGGCGTACCGGTGCCGGTGGATATCGGTCGGGACCGCCTGATCGATCCTGAACTCGTCGAACGCGCAATCACATCCCGAACGCGGTTCATCATGCCCGTGCACGTGAACGGCCGGTCGTGTGACATGCGGGGCCTCGGTGAGCTGGCGACGAGGTATGGGCTTCAAATCATTGAGGATGCAGCGCAGGCGCTGGGGTCTCGTTTTGAGGGGCGCTATGCGGGGACGTTTGGCTCCGCCGGAGTCTATAGCTTTTATCCCGCCAAGGTTCTGGGATGTCTCGGCGATGGCGGGCTCGTTGTCACGAATGACGATGGGATCGCGGCCCGGCTCCACGAGTTGCGTGATCATGGACGCGACAGGGATGGCAACACAATGAGCTGGGGCCTGAACTCGCGCCTTGACAACCTTCAAGCGGCAGTCCTCCACCTCCAGTTCAAGACGTACGAGAGCGTCATCCGCCGAAGGCGAGAGCTGGCGGCAGCATACCACCGGTCACTCAGCGACGTACCCGAGCTCGTTCTCCCGGCGCCTCCGCACTCCGACCCGGCCCGACTCGATGTTTACCAGAATTATGAGATTGAGGCGGAGAGTCGCGACGAACTGCGCGAGTTTCTGAAGGGAAATGGAGTCGGAACGCTCATTCAATGGGGCGGGGCAGCGGTGCACCAGATTTCCGCCTTGGGTTTCGCGGCGCGGTTGCCGGTCACCGAACGATTCTTTACCCGCTGCCTCATGCTTCCCCTGAACATGATGGTGACCGACGACGACGTACGATACACCGTGGCCGCAATTCGTCGCTTCTACCGCCGATAGACTGAGATGCCAACTCCACCTATTCGCGGGGCTCGCTGACCTTTGAGCGAGATTCGCATCCCTAGCCGGTTCTTCCCGGGCGCACCGTCGCTACCGACCGGTCTGGCAGACCCGTTGGTTCCGGTGCCGGATCCCGTGATTTCCGGAGACCTGTCTCGGTTCGTCGAGGCGCTGGAGCGGATGGTGTTGATTCGTCTGGCCGAGGTACGTATTGGCGAAATGGTCGAGCGCGGCGTGATAAAGTGTCCGTGCCACCTTGCTATCGGGCAGGAGGCGCCTGCCGTCGGAGTCGCCATGCATCTCAGGTCGACGGACCGCGCCTTCGGGTCGCACCGCTCACACGGTCATTACCTGGCTGTCGGGGGGTCGCTGCACCGCCTCTTTGCGGAAGTTCTCGGCCGCGACACGGGTGCATCGCGAGGTATGGGTGGATCCATGCACCTTCAGGCGCGGGAGCATGGGTTCGTAGCTTCGGTTCCCATTGTGGCGGCGACGATTCCCATCGCCGTCGGAGCCGGGCTGGCAGCCAGGATGGACGGCACTGGTGACATCGCTATCGCGTTTTTTGGTGACGGCGCTACGGAGGAGGGTGCATTCCACGAGTCGATGAACTTGGCGATGATGCTGCGCGCTCCGGTTTTGTTTGTCTGCGAGAACAACCTGTTCGCGAGCCACCTACACATCGGCCTGCGCCAGCCTGCTGACTCGCTCGTGCGCTTCGCCGAGGCACACGGAGTTCCTAGCGCCCGTGTGGACGGCAACGACATCGCTCAGGTGACGGATGCCGTCGGAAGAGTCCTCCCCGGGATGCGAGCCGGCGGCGGTCCCTTCTTCCTGGAATGCGTTACCTACCGGTGGCGTGGTCATGTCGGTCATCGCGAGGACGACGACGTTGGAGTCAAGCGGAGCGAGGATCTGGGCCACTGGAAACTCCGTGACCCCATCACTCGGCTCGCGCGCGCACTCTTGGCCGCGAAGTCCCTGCCGCCCGGGGGGCTGGAAGGAATCTTCGCCGGGACGCAAATCCTGGTTGATGAAGCGTGGAGTGCTGCGGAGCGGGATCCCTTTCCGGCCGAGGATCGCCTGGTTCAGCGGACCTACGCCGAGCGAAACGGATAGTCGATGCGCGCCACGTACGCAGAAGCTATTCGCGAGGCGTTTGAGTATCTCTTGGACTCGCACCGCGAGGTGTTTGTCGTCGGGCAGGGGCTTTGGAGCCCGTGGTATGTCGGAAGCTCGATGAATGACCTTGAGAAGCGGTATGGTACTGCCCGGGTCATCGACACTCCCGTCTCGGAGCTCGCGACGACGGGCGCAGCGCTTGGCGCGTCGCTTTGCGGCTACCGCCCCGTCGTGGTGCACCCGCGCGTTGACTTCATGCTGCTCGCGATCGATCAACTGGTGACGCAGGCAGCGAAGTGGCGTTCCATGTTTGGGGGTGATGTTTCGGCGCCCGTCACGATCAGGGCGATCGTCAATCGTGGCGGACAGCAGGGGGCGCAGCATTCGCAGTCCCTCCAGTCCTGGTTTGCACACGTACCCGGTTTGCGAGTCGTGATGCCAGCTACGCCGCAGGACGCTCGTGATCTGTTGATCGCAAGCGTGCTCTGCGACGACCCTGTCCTTTACATCGACGACCGCTGGTTGTACGAGGAGCAGGCCGACCTGCCGCCAGTTGGCGATCTGGCCCTTGCGGGGCAGGGGCCACGGATCATTCGTGCCGGAAAGGACGTCACGCTGGTCGGTTGCGGCTACGCCACGAGAGTCTGCATTGAGGCGGCGGATACGCTGGCTCGTGACGGTATTTCGGCGGAGGTCATTGACCTCAGGGTGCTCAACCCATTCGCGCCGGACCTGATCATCGAGTCAGCGGCCAGAACCAACAGGCTCGTCGCCGTTGACGGCGATTGGCGCACGTGCGGCATGAGTTCGGAGATTCTGGCCAGCGTTGCCGAACGGCGCGACGCCGGGGCCCCCGCCCTTCGAACCGGCAGGGTCACACATCCGGATGCCCCTGCACCCACTAGTGCGCCGCTTGAGAGCGCTTTCTACTTCTCCGCCGGCGATGTAGTCTCGTTGACGCGTCGGCTTTGCATGTGAGGGGCTTCGCGTGACGGCCAAGCCTGCATGAAGATACTGGTAACGGGTGGCTCCGGGTTCATCGGAGTGTCGCTGGTCAGACATCTGATCGACGTCGCGGGCTCCGAGGTCGTCAATGTCGACAAGCTTACCTACGCGGCTACCCCCGGCGCTCTCGAGACGTACGAGAAGCATTCACGATATCGCTTTGAGCGCGCGGACATCTGTGACGCTGCCGCCATGAATACGCTTCTGCAGCGCCACGAGCCGGACGCCGTTGTGCATCTGGCGGCAGAATCGCACGTGGACCGCTCCATCGATGCGCCAGCGGCCTTCGTGCAGACCAACGTCGTGGGGACGTTCACGATACTTGAGGCGGTGCAACATTACTGGTCACGGCTTCCTGGTGTTCGAGCCGCCGCGTTCAGGTTCCTGCACGTTTCGACGGACGAGGTGTTCGGTAGTCTCGGCGACACTGGGACGTTCTCGGAAGCCAGCCGCTACGACCCCAACTCTCCCTATGCCGCCACGAAGGCTGCCTCCGACCACCTCGTGCGCGCGTGGCATCGAACCTATGGCGTGCCCGTCGTCATCACGAACTGCTCGAACAACTTCGGACCATATCAGTTCCCGGAGAAACTCATCCCGCTGACGATTCTCAGCGCGATAGAAGGCCGACCGATACCGGTATACGGTGATGGGAGACAGGTGCGAGACTGGCTGTTCGTCGACGATCACGCGCGAGCACTTGATGTCGTGCTGCAACGCGGCGAGATCGGATCGACGTACAACATCGGCGGCGGCAACGAACGCGCCAACATCGATGTCGTTCGGTTGATCTGCAGCGCGCTGCAGCGCCAGCTCGGCCACAAGCTCGGGGATTTCGGCAGGTACGAGGACCTCATCACCTACGTTCCCGACCGGCCAGGGCACGACCGACGATATGCAATTGACTCGACCAAGGTTCGGCGGGAGATTGGCTGGTCGCCCCAGGAGTCGTTCGAATCCGCAATACAGCGGACGGTTACTTGGTATCTCTCTCACCTCGATTGGGTGGACGAGACGCGCAAGCGCGGGTATCGCGGAGAGCGGCTTGGGATGATCGGCGCGGGCGCGAAATGAGCCTCAGGGGAATCGTACTGGCCGGGGGATCGGGGAGTCGACTATATCCTGTGACGCTTGGCGTGTGCAAGCAACTACTGCCGGTGTATGACAAGCCGATGGTGTACTACCCACTGAGTACACTGATGCTCGCGGGGATACGCGATGTGCTGGTCATCTCGACGCCACAGGACACGCCGAGGTTTTCGCAGCTGCTCCGTGACGGACACCAGTGGGGAATGTCCATCTCCTATGCGGTGCAGCCCAACCCCGGTGGATTGGCAGAGGCATTCCTGATAGGCAGCGACTTCATCGGGGGAGCACGCTCCGCCCTCATACTCGGCGACAACATCTTTTACGGACACGAGCTCATCCGGTCCTTGCAGGCCGGCGCGGCGCGGACCAGCGGAGCGACGGTTTTTGCTCATCCCGTTCATGATCCACAGCGGTACGGGGTGATCGAGTTCGATTCCGCCGGACGCGTCCTCAGCTTGGAGGAGAAGCCGACGCGCCCGCGCTCGCGGTTCGCTGTGACGGGCCTGTACTTCTATGACGAGCAGGTCGTGGACATTGCACGCTCGCTGCGTCCCTCCGCACGCGGAGAACTCGAGGTCACCGACGTGAATCTCGAGTACCTCCGGCAAGGTGCGCTAACCGCGGAGATTCTCAGTCGCGGGATGGCTTGGCTAGACATGGGCACCACTGAGTCGCTGCTGGAGGCCGCGCAGTTCACGCACGTGCTGCAGAAGCGGCAGGGCCTCAAGATTGCCTGCCCTGAGGAAATCGCCTGGCGGCTGGGTTGGATCGATGCCGAGGCGCTCCGGAAGCTGGCTGCGCCCCTGGCTAAGACAGAGTACGGCGCGTACCTCAACGGTTTGCTCGATGGCTGATGATCCGGCACTGGTCATGCGGACGCCTCTCGACGGCGTCTTATTGATCACTCCGGCTTCGTATCGGGATGAGCGCGGGCTGGTGCTCGAACGGTATCGGTTCGAGAGGTACCAGCATGCCGGGATCATGCGCCCGTTCGTGCAAGACAACGTGACGCAATCGATGCGCGGAGTGGTACGCGGGTTGCATTTCCAGATCGGAGCCCCTCAAGACAAGCTTGTCGACGTGTCGAGGGGAGCAATCTGGGATGTCGCAGTTGACCTACGCCCAGGCTCGCCCTCGTTCGGCGAATGGTTTGGCGCAGACCTGAGCGAGGACAACCGGACGCAGATGTTCATCCCGGCGGGTTTCGCCCATGGGTACGCAGTGACATCGGCGATCGCAGATGTGCATTACAAGTTTACGGAGTATCATCGCCCCGAAGCCGCCCATGGAGTGGCTTGGGATGACCCCGCAATCGGAATTACGTGGCCAAAGCTGGGCCCGCCGATCCTCTCGGCGCGGGACCGCGCCCACCCAAGGCTGTTCGAGCTCACGGACGCACTGCTGAGCTCGTTCAGGTTTCAGTGACCAGTGTCGTGGAGAATCCCCGAATGCCGTTGCCGAAGCGGGCGCTGATCACCGGTGTGACGGGCCAGGACGGTTCGTACTTGGCCGAGCTGCTGCTCGACAAGGGATACACAGTGCACGGGCTGATTCGGCGTTCATCGAGCTTCAACACTTCCCGCATCGACCATTTGCTCTCGAACGATGCCCTCCAGGGTCGTTTCGTTTGCCATCACGCTGACATGACCGAGGGCTCGCGGCTCCGCACACTGATCGACGCAATCGAGCCGGACGAGATCTACCATCTCGCGGCACAATCGCATGTCAAGGTTTCGTTCTCGGAGCCGGAGTTCACCCTGAACGTGATTGCAATGGGTTCCGTTCGTTTGTTCGAGGCGGTGCGGGATCACTGCGAGAAGGTGGGTCGCGCGATCCGCGTATACAACGCTGGCTCATCCGAGATGTTCGGATCGGCGCCGGCGCCACAAGACGAATCGACGGTGTTTCACCCGCGCTCACCATACGCTGTGTCGAAGGTGGCGGCGCATTGGCTCGCTGTGAATGCCCGCGAGTCGTATGGGCTCTTCATCGCTAACGGTGTGTTGTTCAACCATGAGTCTCCTCGTCGCGGGGAAACGTTCGTTACGCGCAAGATCACGCGCGCCGTCGGCAGGATCGCCATAGGAACGCAGAAGGGATTGGTGTTGGGAAACCTGAACGCAGAGAGGGACTGGGGCTTCGCGGGCGACTACGTGGACGCGATGTGGCGCATCGTTCAGCAACCCAAGGCTGATGACTTCGTGATTGCCACTGGGGAATCACATTCCGTTCGTCAGTTTCTGGCGCACGCGTTCGGTCACGTCGGGCTGCGGTGGGAAGATCACGTGACGGTGGATCCGCGATACTTCCGACCCGCTGAGGTGGATGCTCTCTGCGGGGATGCCTCGAAGGCCCAACGGGATCTGGGCTGGCGGCCGAGTACCGGGTTCGAGGCGCTCGTCGGTCTGATGGTGGACCATGATCTTGATCTTGCCATGCGGGAGCGCGATGCGGGTGTGAGGTAGGCCGGCATCACGCCTCGGGCTCTACCGTTATAGCGAAAGGATTCAGCCGGTAGTTCCGTCCGGTTCGGACAAGACATGCTGGGCCTCCCCTCGGCCGAAGCGGAGGAAGGCGTACGTGTCGCCGGACCGCGGATCGCAGGGCGGGAGGTCCACGAGCCGGCACCTGAGGCCGACCTCTTGCGCCATTAGATCGTAGGTCCGCACCGTGTGCCAGTACCCGTGGTCGCGGAGCTCTCCGCGCGCTGTGCGCTCTGCATATCCCGCAGCGGTCGACTTCCAGTGAAAGCTGAGGCTCCGAAGAGGCCCCGCGATCTGGCTGCTGCACATCATGAGTTGTGCTCGCGTTTCTGCGATCTTCCTGAGGAACGCGCCGAAGCGTTCCGGCGTGAACGCATAAAACACGTCCCATCCGATCACGAGGTCGAAGGCCTCAAGATCGCTGCCATCGATCGAATCGATGTCGAGCCTCACTTTCTCCAAATGGTCGAGCGCCCGCACCGTATTCATGCGTTCGATCACAAGCGGGTCAAAATCGGACGCGACGTAGCGAAGCTCTGGGAGGCGAGCGCTAATGGCCCAACTTGCGATCATCGTGCCGCACCCTACCTCGAGGACTGATCGGACCCCGGGTTGACCCGCGATCCAGTCGGCAAGGCGCCATCCTGAGATGAGCTTTCGTCGTTCCGGGCCAAATGCCCTGGCGAAGTAGACTTCGTCCCCACTGGGGGCTGCGCCGTCGTAACCGCGCTCGCGCGCGACCGTCCAGTCGTGCGCGGACACGAGTGGACCCCGACCCTCGTCAAATGGCGTTGCGGCGCGATATGCGACGTAGCGGCTTGCGAACCACTGACCTAAGGCGATGTCAACGTTGACCGCGAGACGTTTGAGATGTCGGTTCATTCCGGCCGGGATGGCCAATCGTTGGTGGGCAAGCTCGGTGGGCGCGAGGCGAAAGCGCCCGTGAGGAAAGAAACAAATCTATGCATAGTCAGCCACTCAGAAACGTACCGCCCGGCCGTCCGGAACGCTGCGCCACGCATAGCGGCGACCCGACTGCGCGGCAAGAGGACTCGAGACGTCGGCAACCTGCAGGTGCCGCATGATTCCGTGGCGTGATCGTGTGCCTGAGTGCAACTTAAGCGCTCAACGCTCTCGCACCCCTGACCACGAAAGCATGCGCGTTCTCTACGCACAGGCAGTCTTTGGCGAAGAAGAGATCGAAGCCGTTATCGACGTTCTGCGCAATCGGCCGCTGTCGTTAATGGACGGTGAATCAGTTGCCGAGTTTGAGGGCGGCGTCGCCAAACTGTTCGGCAAGCGTCACGGCCTGATGGTCAACTCCGGGAGCTCCGCAAACGCGCTTGCCCTTGGCGCGCTGAGCCTTCCGGCGGGATCTGAGATCATCACACCGGTTTTGACGTTCGCCACAACGGTTTCCCCCATCGTCCAACAGGGCTACGTGCCGGCGTTCGTAGACGTCGAAACCGGCACGTACAACGTCGACGCGGCACACGTGGAAAGGATGATCAACTCGCGAACGCGCGCGCTCATGATACCAAACCTGATCGGGAATCTGCCCGACTGGCGGGCTCTGCGTGACATTGCCGACAGACATTCGCTGATGATCATCGAGGATTCGGCCGACACGATCGGCAGTCTCATTCACTCCACGCCGTCCGGGCGGCTGACGGACGTCTCGACTACCAGCTTCTACGCCTCGCACGTGATGACCTGCGCCGGGTTCGGCGGCGCGGCCTGTTTTGGCCGGGATGACTTGGCCCGCCGGGCGAAGTTACTTCGAGGTTGGGGGCGAGCTTCAAGTGTCCTGAAGAACTCCGAGGATGTCGAGAGTCGGTTCGGCTCAGTGGTGGACGGCATCGAGTACGACGCCAAATTCGTCTTCGAGGCCATAGGATACAACTTCCTGCCGTCGGAGATCGCCGCGGCATTCGGCCTCGTGCAACTTCGCCGGTTGCCGGAGTATCTCGCCCGCCGCAAACGCAACTTCCAGCGCCTGCGAGAGTTCTTCTCCGCGTACGAGGAGTGGTTCATTCTTCCGCGTCAGCGCGCGGAGGTCGAAACCGCTTGGCTTGCGCTCCCTCTGACCGTCCGGCCTGGGGCCCCCTTCAGCCGCCGCGAGATGCAGGTATTCCTAGAACAGAATAGCATCCAAACACGAACCGTGTTCACAGGCAACATCCTGCGCCAGCCGGGCTTTGCGGGAATCAATCGGCGCGAAGCAAGTGGCGGGTATCCGAACGCTGACGCTGTCATGCGAGGCGGGCTGCTACTTGGCTGTCACCAAGGCATGACGGAGGCTCAGATGGACTACATGTGCGAACGTTTCAGGGAGTTCGCCAACCAACACTAACAGCCTCTACGAGCGCTGGCGGCCGGCTCAGCTCGGCCCGCATGTGCAGGTCCATGGGCGCCAAGGGACTCGAACCCCTGACCTCTGCTGTGTGAAAGCAGCGCTCTAACCAGCTGAGCTAGGCGCCCGTACTCGAACAGCCGGAAAACTAGCGTAGCACCCCGCCGAGCGCACTAGTTTCCGGAATGCTGCCGATCGAGCCGGCCCTGGCGGCCCGGACGCTCCAGACCACCCGCCTCGCGCGGTGGCGGCGCGCGCCCGGCGTGGTCAACACGCTGGCGGTGGGGATGGCAGCTCTGGCGCTCGCCTGCGCGAAGCCTGCCGAAGTCGCGGATGAGAGCGCCAAGGCGGCCCCGCTTCGCTCCGGCGGCATCATCCCATGGCCGGCCGATACCGCAGTCGCCAACCCGGCGCTGGCCCGCTCGGTCAACCGCGGCGCCGCGATCCTCCGCCACACGGCCGACTCGCTCCCCACGCACGTGGGGAACGGGCTCCAGTGCACGAGCTGCCACCTCTCAGACGGCCGCGTGGCCGGCGCCATGCCCTGGGTGGGCGTGTATGCGCGGTTCCCGCAGTACCGCTCGCGCTCAGGCGGCGTGGATGTGCTCGCCGACCGCATCAACGATTGCTTCCAGCGTTCGCTGAACGGCAAGGCAATGGACCCCGCCGGCGCGGACATGCGCGATATCACCGCGTACATGGCCTGGCTGTCTCGCGGGACGGTCCTCGGCAAACGCACGCCGGGGCAGGGGCTGGATTCAGTCGCCGCGGCCCTCACGCCGGACAGCGCCGCGGGCCGCGTGGCGTACGTCGCCCAGTGCTCGCGCTGTCATGGCGCCAACGGCGAGGGCATGACCACGCGCTCACCGGGTGTGCCCGACTGGGCCGGCGTCGCCCCGCCGCTCTGGGGGCCGCGGTCGTACAACATCGGCGCGGGGATGGCCCGTGTGCGCGCGGCCGCCGCATTCATCCGCCACCAGATGCCGCTCGACACGCCGGGGTCGCTGTCGGACCAGCAGGCGCTCGACATCGCCGCATTCGTCAACGCGCAGCCGCGGCCGGACTTCGCCGACAAGGTCAACGACTGGCCGCTCGGCGGCGAGCCATCGGACGTTGCCTACACGACCAACCGGATGAAGCGCGAGGCAGGGGGCGCGGGGCCGGGCAGGGGGCGCGGGAACTGAGCGGCAGTCAGCCGTCGGACGTCGCGCCGCACCGATGGGCCCTGCAGGATTCGAACCTGCGCACGTCGGATTATGAGTCCGCTGCTCTACCGCTGAGCTAAGGGCCCTGCACCGGTCGAAACCTAGTACGCCGAGCCACCCTCGGACGTAACCCGCGATGCCCCTCAGCCGTCTATTGATGTCGGCCCATTAACTTTCGGTCTGTGTTCACCTCTCCGGAGCCGCTGATCATGACGCGTCCCCAGCTCAAGAACATCCTCGTCCCGGTCCTGGCGCTTGCCGCGGCAACCGCCGTCTCGACTCCCGCCGGCGCGCAGGCCGCCGCCAGCCGCTTCAGCACGCAGGTGCCGGCCGCCACGCTGTCCGGTGGGTTCGGCGACATGATCCGCTCGGTCCCGGGCTTCACGGCCAGCAGCCCGAACGCGTTCGGGCTCGGGCTCGGCGACATACTCTTTGTCGGGAACTACGCCCAGATGGGGCGGAACGCGATCGTGAATGGCGCGTTCGCACCCGACGGCCCGGATGAGGGCAGTGCCAGCTTCGCCTTCGGATTGGGCAACACGAGCGGCATCGCGCTCACCACGACGATCTCCACGAACTTCACGTACAAAGCGGACCGCCTGCGGCAGACGGGCATTTCGCTCCAGGCGTCGCACCATGTGGATGCGACGCTTGCGGTCGCAGTCGGTGTCGAGAACGGCCTCGCAGCAGGAGGCTCGAACCTCGACGGCGCGGACTCCTGGTACGGCGTCGTGACCAAGGTGTTCAACCAGCCGATGAAGTCCTCGACCTGGCTCAAGTCGGTGACCATCTCGACCGGTGTCGGCAACGGACGGTTCGAGCGCATTGACCTCGACGGCAGCAATACGATTGACGCGATGGTCTTCGGTTCCGTGTCGGCCGCGGTACACGAGCAAGTCTCGCTGTTCGGCGACTTCACCGGCGCGGATATCAACTTCGGTGCGTCGGTGGTGCCGCTCAAGCGCGTCCCGCTGGTGTTCACGCCGATCATCGCCGACATCACGACGACGGCAAGCCGTACCGCGCGGTTCGTGATGAACGCCGGCTACGCGCTGCACTTCTAACCGGGTCCCGCCAGTGGTCCGGAATCGCCGATTCGCGGCGCGCACTCGGGCGTTCGCGACCGCTGCGTTCGCCGCCGGCGCCGCCAGCGCGGCATTGATCCTGGCTGCGCCGCTCGCCGCACAGTCGTCGGGCGACGCGCGCACGCCTTCCGCGTACACGTCCACCGTCATGTTCGGCACCGGGTTGATCATCATCCCGGTGGCGTGGGTTTCCCCTGAATCCGGCGACCTGTTCGCGTCGTTCTCCGCGCGCATCATCGGGCAGGGCGACATCACGCCCAAGGCGAGCGGCTCGCTCTGGGACCTGACGCAATCGGTCGAGGCGCATCTGGGCGGCCGCGTGTCGGTCGGCGCCTCGCTCTACAGCACAAAGCACCAGCAGATCGGCGGCTTCGCGCAGGCCCTTCTTGTCAGGCAATCGGACGGCGGGCCGGGATGGCTACCCTCGATTGCTGTCGGCGCGCGCAACCTTGGTTCCAGCAAGTATCAGGACCGGTTCGTCACGGGAGACAAGCGGGCCATCCACGTGCTCGAAGGCGCCGTCCAGGCGGGCCAGGGCGAGTTCAACGGGTCGCCCACGCTGTACGCCGTCGCCACGCGCGACTTCCGCGCCGGCGGCAGGCGCTCGCTCTCGCTGACAGCAGGCTATGGCAACGGGCTCTTCAAGGAAACGGGCAACCTCGGCACGGTGTACAACAAGACGGGGACGCTCGCGTCCGGCGTGTTCGGCGGAGTGCGGTTCGCGATCCCGTGGAAAGAGACGCGGCTCATCACCTTGATCGGCGAAAATGACGGATTCGATTACAACGCCGGCGCCACGATGACGCTGGGGCATCTCTCGGTGGGGTTCTACTTCACGGAACTCGAGGAGCGCCACAAGATCCCCGTCGGGCTCACGTTGGCGAACTTCACGAAGACCGCGTTCCGCCTTTCGTACAACTCGACGTTGCAAGGCGTGATGCGCGGGGCGCGGCAGCGCGCAGAGGCATCGGACGCCAAGCTGGAACTGCGGCGCCTGCAGCAGGAAATCGCGCAGCGCCGGGCGATCACGGCACGGCTCGTTGCGGACCTGTCCAAGGCCGAAGCAGCCGCGAGCGCCGCGCGTGAAGCCAAACGTGCCACGCTCCTCAAGGAACTCGAAGCCGAGCGAGCCGCGCTGAAGGCTGCAGCGGACCGCCTCGAACAGTTGCAGCGCAAGCCGCCGGAGCGCCCATGAGCCGCCTGCCACTCGCGCGTACCGTGCTGGCGGGCCTGGCCGTGGCCGCGGGCTCCGCGCAGGCCCAGCGACCCGTGTACGGGCCGACGATGTTCTGGGAATCCGGACTGGTGAATATCCCGGCGGCCTACGTCGCTCCGCTGGGCGGCGACCTGAACGTCAGCTTCACGCGCCTGAACCTGAGCGGCACCGAGGTCGGCAGCGCGCAGTTGCTCACGGCGAGCCAGAACATCGCGCTCAGCGCCTCGCTCTGGGGCCGCGCCGAGGCGGGGATTTCCGTGTTCTCGGGCGACCTGCGCAACGGCTTCTTCGCGAAGGCGATGCTTGTGGATGAAACCGATGGCATCTGGCGCCGCGGGCTGAGGCACTGGCTCCCGAGCGTCGCGGTCGGCGTGCGAAACCTCGGCACCGAGAAGCAGCTCGACCGGCTCGCGCTGACGGGGAACGCGAACGTCTCGACGGCGCCTTCCATGTACGGCGTGGCCACGCGGACGTTCGTGCTCGCGAAGGGGACCGACGCCGCGCACCCGAAACTCCAGGTTGGCCTGACGGCCGGCTACGGGACAGGGTTGTTCAAGGATGACGGTGGGCTCGGCGAGCGGTACGCCGCTGCGCCGACGGGCGGGGCGTTCGGCGGCGCGGTCGCCGACATCGCGCTCGGACGGAACAGTTCGCTCACGCTGATGGCCGAGCAGGACGCCTGGGACGTCAACGCGGGTGTGCGCCTGGACGTGCGCGGGCTCCGCATCGCGTATTCGATCATCGAGCTCGGCGCCGCCGAGGAACTCAAGAACGGGATCACCACGGTGGCGTCCCGGAAATCTTCGGTGACGATCGGCTGGCAGACGAACATCCTCTCGCTGGTCCGCGGGAACCGCCTCGAGGAGCGCACGGCCCGCACCGAGCAGGCGCAGGGCGACCTGCAGCGGCAGGTGCAGATCGCGCAGCAGCGCATTGACGCGATCTCGGGCCAGCTCGACGCATTGCGCGTGGTGACCGGCGCCGACCGTGCGGCGGAGCGCGCCGCACTCGAACGGCAGCTGCGCGAGGAGCAGGACACACTCAAGCGCCTGCAGGACCTCATCAAGAATCGCAAGCCGCCCGAATGACGCACAGCGCAGTCGGGCGTATGCAGTTGGCGGGAGGGCGCGCGGGCAGGTCACTGCTGGTCGCGCTTGCCCTGATTGCCATCGGTTCGGGCGCAAGTCCAGGGAGCGCAGCGGCGCAGGGCGCGCCGCCGCGCACGTTGCAGGATTCGCTGGAGGCCGCGCGCCGCGAGCGTTTGGCGCTCGAGGCCGCCGTGGAGCGGCAGCTGGCCGCCGGCATGGCGGAGCGGGCACGCGCACTGGCAATGAGCCCGGAAGCCACGGCGCTGCTCAGGCTGGAGGCGCTCCTGGACTCGGCGCAGCACCGGCTCACCGCGCAGCGTGACCGGATCCGCCAGCTTCGCGATGCGACGGTGCCCACGGACAAGGCCGTCTTGGTCATCATGCTCAAGGCCGAGGGCCTGGCGGGAACCGATTTCGGCGCCACGCTGGTGATCAACGGGGTGCAGCGCGGGCCGGTGGTGTTCGCGCCGGATCGCGTACGTGCCCTCGCAGGTGGTGCCGCTGAGGAGTTGTATCGCGGCGATGTCCCGCCGGGCGACCAGCGGATCATGATCGCGGTAGCCGGGCAATCGCTCACGGCGACCGAGACTATCGCGATGCCGGTGGCGCTGCGGGAAGTGCGCTACGTCGAGTTCGCGCTCCGCGGCGGGCGACTCGTGCCGACGTCATGGATCAGTCGCGCGGCGTCGCCCTGAAGCTCGCGATCGCTGCGTTGGCGTGGGCGGTTGGCCAGCCCGCGCAGGCGCAGCTCCCGCTGGCGGATCTCCCTCAGGGCCAGCTGCCGCAGGCGCAGCCGACACAGCAGCCGGGCGCGTGCTATCGGGCTGTCCCGGCGGGCTCCCTCGCTGACGACCAGACGCTGGGACTCGAACGCGCGGCAGCGCTCGCGGACCTGACGGCGGGCAGGCCGTTCGCGGCGATGGATCGGCTCGAGCGGGTGATCGGGGACGTCAACTCGGGGAGCCTGCGCGGCGCCCGCGCGGCTGCGGTCGCGACGTTGGCGCGTGCATACGACCGCTCGGGCTGCCGGGAGGCGTTCCGTGGCGTCGCCGCCAGGCTTTCGGGCACTGCGGACCTTTCCCAGGCCGATCGCACATGGCTCGACGCGCGGTCCCAGCTGAACAGCGGTCGCGCCGCCGAGGCGGCGGCAAGCGCGCCGGTGGACTCGACGACCTCGCCGTTGGCGCGGTGGAGTGCACGGGCCTCGCAGGCGAACGCGGCGCTGGCCGCCGGGCAGACAGCGCGCGCGATCGCGCTGGTGTCGGCGTCGCTCGATTCGGCCCGCGCGCTGTCGGCTGCCGTTGACGGCGTGGTAAGTGGGCCGGGCGTTGCTGCATTCGCGCGCAATGTGGTGGCGCGGCGCGCATGGGGCGTGCTCTGGGCGCCTGCCGTTGCGGCGGGCGCTGCGGCCGGCGAAGTCGTGGCCGCCGCGAACGCCGGCGAGCTTCCCGCGGCCAGCGACACGCGCATTGCGCGGCCGGCCGATGTCCACGACGCCTTGCGCGCACTCGGCGTCCCGGGAACCGACGCCGCGATCACCTCGCTCGTGTGGGCCGATGGCGGGTCGCTCGACGAAGTGCGAACGATGGGCGACTCAGTGCGGGAGGCCGATGCAAGGTCGGCACGCGCGGCGTATCGCGCGGCGGCGCTGCGCTCAGGCCGTGCGGAACGGCTGGCGGCGGGCGCGCGATTGACGGCCGCGGTGCGCGCGACGGCCGACTCCCTGGCGCGTGAAGAGGCCACGCTGCGTGTGCTGCGCGATTCGGTCGCGCGGCAGGATTCGGCGGTGGAGCGCGGGCTGCGCACCTTCCGCACGCAGATCGCAACGAAGGCGGCGGCCGTCCAGAACGCGGTCGCGGAGCACCTGCGCGTGCTCGACACGGTACAGGCGCAGGCGCTGCGAGTCGAAGCCACACGGCGGATCCACGACGGCGATCGCGCGGCTGCCTCGGACTACCGGGCCGTCGCGGAGGTGACGCTCCGAACGCTGGACGGCGCGCTCGCGAGCCTGGACATCGCGCGGCAACGCGACAGCGCGCGGGCGCGGGTCGCGCGGGTTTCGGCCTCGCTCGCTGCGGCGCGCGCGGCGCAGGACTCGGCGCTCACGATCGCGATCGCGGCAGAGCGGCGCATCGCGGCGGACGCGGACGCCGAGATCGCGGCGGCCGACGCCGAGGTGCGGGCCGCCGACGAATCGCGATCGGCGCTAATCCAACGGGCCACCACGACGGTCACTCAGGTGCTTGGCGCGCGGGCCCCGGCGCTGAAGGCACTCGCGGGTCAGGTCGCGGTGACCGTGGGCTTCGCGCGGGCGCATGCGCTGTTCTTCGCGAGTGTCGAGGGCGACACGTTGCGGGCGCCGTCCGCCGAAGTGGCGCGGCGCCGCGACGCCGCGCTGGCCGCGGCGACGGAAGTGGTGGATGCCAACCAGGGCCACGCGCTCAGGCCGGCCGTGCTGTACGAACTCGGCGAGCTCCTGACCCGCAAGGCGGACGCCGACTTTGCCACCGCGCAGCGCGCGGGCAGCAACGTCGAGCGCCCGGATTACGGGCCGGCGATCGCGCGCTTCGATTCGCTGCTGACTCGCTACCCGACGGACCCGCGCGTGGATGCCGCGGCGTACACGATGGGTACGCTCGCGTTCGCGAGCGCGCGCTACGATGACGCGGCGCGCGCGTTTGGCGTGGTGATGGCGAACGAGCGCTCGGCGTTCCGCGCCGAGGGCTACTTCCGTGATGGCGACGCGAAGTTCGAGCAGGCCGTGAAGGTGGGCAGCACGACGCGGCGGGCGGCGCTGGTGTCCGCGGCGGCGTCCTACGCGCGCGTGATCGAACTCGCGCCCGGCGGCGACCTGTACTTCATGGCGCTCTACAAGCTCGGTTGGAGCAACTACATGCAGGCCGAGCGCCAGAACTCGGACGAGTATCGCGCGGCGGTGGAGCAGTTCTCGCGCCTGGTGCGTGAGGTGGACGCGCTGCCCGCCGAGCGTCAGGCCCGGCTTTCGCTGCGTCAGGAGGCGATTGACTACCTCGCGATCGCGATCACGCAGCTGGGTGGGGCGGAGGAGGCGGTGCGGTACCTGGGCGCGATCCCGGACGTGACGACGCGCATGCTCGTGCTGCGCCGTGTGGCGCACGCGTTGCGCGACCAGGGCGAGTTCGCGAGTGCCGTGATCGTGTACCGCGGCGCCGTGGAGCAGGTGCCGATGCACCCGGCGGTGCTCGACACGCGCGTGGAGTTGGTGGACCTGTTCCAGTCGCGACTGCTCGAACCGGCGCGCGCGCAGGCGGCGCGGCTGGAACTGATCGAGCACCTCGCGCCGACGTCGCCGTGGGGCACCGCGAACGCGGACAGCGGCGTGCGGCGGCGGACGGCGGTGGCGCGCGAGCGCGCGCTGCGCGAGGCGGGTTCGTACGCGATGACGCAGCGCGGCTACGCTGACGCCGCACGGCTGTTTGCCCAGTACATGGGCGAGTTCGCCGCGGCGGATTCGGCGCAGCGGATCAGTGCGCTCGAGGGCGACGCCCGGTTCGGCGCGCGCGACTGGTACGGCTCGGGGCTGGCGCACGCGCGCACGTCCACACGCTGGGCGCGGGATTCCGTGCTCGAGGCGGCCGCACGGCGGAATGCCGTGGTGGCGTTCGACTCGGCGCTGGTGACGGCGCGGCGCGACGGCGCGGCGCGGCCCGCGCCACTCAAGGAAATTGAGGACTCGCTGTTCGCGGCGACCGAGCGATTCGTCGTGCGCGCGCCGCGGGCGGACGCGAAGCAGGCCCTGATCACGATGGGCCGCCGGGCGAGCGAAGCGCAGCGCTGGGACGTCGTGGTGAGCGCGTTTGCACGCGTCGCGGACGAGTGGCCGACGGACGCCATCGCGCCGGACGCGCGAAAGTTCGTTGCCGATGCGCGGTACCGGCTCGGCCAGTATGCGGCGGCACAGGCGGAATGGACGCGCGCCCGGGAGCAGGCGCTCAGGGCCACGCCGCCGCGGCGCGCGCTGGCCGATTCGATCGTGACGGTGCGCGTTGCTGCCGCGGCGGCGGTGGCCGACTCGCTGGTAAGACGGGGCATGTTCGTGGCAGCGGCGGATTCGATCCTCGCGCCGGTTGCAGCGGATATCGGTGACGCCACGCGGGCGGCCGACGTGCTGCGGAACGTGATCGAGGTGCACCTGGTTGCCGACAGCGTTGCCCGCGGGCGGGCGGATACCGTGGGGAGCCGGATCGCGCGAACGCGGGCCATCCGGGCGATCGAAACGCTGGCCTCGCGGTACCCGGTGTACACGCACACGCTGACCTACTCGGCGCTGCGCGCGCGGCTGCTGGTGGATGTGGGTCAGCCTGTGGATGCGGCGATGGCGCTGGAGACCCTGGCCACGACCAATGCAACCTGGGCCGGGCGCGCCGATGCGATGGTGCGCGCGGCCGTGCTGCTGGACTCGATTGGCCAACCGCGCGAGGCCGCGGCGGCGTTTGAGCGGTTTGCGGCGGCCTACCCGCGCGACGCCCGCGCGGCGGATGCGCAATACAACGCGGCGGTGATCCTGCGCGATGCGAAGCTCCCGGCGGATGCGGCGCGGGCCTTCCAGGCGTTCGCGTCGCGCTTCCCGGCAGACACTCGAGTGGGCGACGCGCTCGCGGCCCGCGTGCTCGCGATTCGCGCCTCGGGTGACACCACGGCGATCGCCACCGACTTGATCCGGCTGTGCGTGCGTCCGGCGGCGTCGCTTGCGGCGCTGGGCGCGGCGGCCGGGACGATCTGTGCGGACCGTACTGGCGCGCGGGAGTTCGCTGCCGGCATGACGCAGTGGGACCGGTACGCCGCGCTCAAGCTCGAGATTCGTACGCGCGCGCAGCTGACCCGCGCCGGCGTGGATGCGGCTTCTGCGACCAAGCTCGCGGTCCTCCGCTCGATAACTGGGAGTTTCTCCCGAGCCGTGCAGACCGGTTCGGCGAACTGGGTGGCGGCCGGCACGTTCCAGTCGGGGCTCGCGCAGTGGTACTACGGTTTGTTCCTGCGCGATGTGGTGCTCCCGGCCGACCTGAGCGACGCCCAGCGGGACGGAGCGCGCAACGGCAGTGCGCAGCAGGCCCAGCAGTACTTCGACGCGGCGATCGCGGCGTGGACAGCGCTGGTGCAGAAGGCGGAGGCCGAACAGCTGAGCGGCGCGTGGGTCGACAAGACCCGCGCGGCCCTCAAGGGCGAAGGGATTCCCCCGCGCACGCTGGCTCCGGGGGGAACGCCATGACGATCGCATCACGCCGGCCAAGGCTCGTCGTCTTCGGGCTGCTGGCGCTGGCGGCCAGCGCCTCGATGGCCCGCGGCCAGGCGGTGCAGGGAAGCCAGCCCCAGGGACAGTCCCAGGGGCAGCCCCAAGCAGCGACCCAAGGTCCGCCGCAAGGCGCGGGTCAGGCACGCCCGGCCGCGCAGGGGGCCGCAACGGCTCGCGACAGCACGCCGCGGCTGGGCCGCCGTCGCGCGCTGGACATCCGGGCAACGGCACCTGCGCCCGAGGTGGTCACGATCCGGCCACGAGCGATCCCGGCCTTCGACCGCGCCATGGCGCTCGACTCGGTCCTCGCCCTCAGCCTGCCCCGTGGCAACGGAATGCGGGGGACAGTCGTCCTACTGCCAGGGGTGTTGCCGTTCGTCCGCCCCGATTCCGTCACCCGTCCCAACCCGCCCGAATGAGCACGCTCATCGAATGGTACCGCGCCGGCGGCCCGGTCATGCACGCGATCCTTGCGGTCGCGATCCTTGGCTTGGCCGTCTTCATCGAGCGCGTCTATGTCATCACGACCAACTCGCGCGGCAGCGATCGCGATTTCATTGACAAGGTCGTGGGGCTCGCGCGCACCGGAAAGACCGACGAGGCCGCGCGCCTCTGCGTCGAGCACAAGACGGCGCTCGCGTACATCGGCGAGCTGGTGCTCAAGAGCCCCAGCCGCAGCGAGGCCGACCTCCAGAACTCCGCGGACGCGGCGAGTGTTGCGGCCCTGCCATCGTTGACGCGCCGCCTGCATTACCTCCCGATGCTCGCGAACGTGGCGACGTTGATCGGCCTGCTCGGGACGATCTTCGGGCTGCGCGAGGCCTTCAGTTCGGTCGCGCTGGTCAGCGCGGCGGAGCGGTCCGGCAAGCTGGCGAGCGGCATCGCGGTCGCGCTGAACGCGACGGGGTTTGGCCTGATGGTGGCGATCCCGCTTTCGCTGGCCCACGGGTGGCTCACGTCGCGCGCCGAGCTGTTGATCGAGCGGGCGGACGAGTTCTCGGTCAAGCTGATCAACGCGCTCAGCGCGCGGTAAGCGAGAGGCATCGGGGCGGGCGTGGCGTCCACCTACTTCCACCGCACGCGGCTCCGCCGCAAGGCGCAGAAGGCGGCACTCGGCGAGGAGATCAACCTCGTGCCGCTGGTGGATATCCTCACGTCCATCGTGTTCTTCTCGCTGCTCACCTACGCGGGCAGCGCGCTCGCGGCGCTGACGAGTTTCGACCTGACGCTCCCGCCGACCGTGGTGAACCAAGCGCAGGCGGCGCAGCTGCGCGAGAAGGAAGTGCTGAACCTCCTGCTCGCGGTGCGGGTCTATGACGACCGGCTCGAAATCGAGCATTCCGCGGATGGCGGGTACCGGCGCGTGATCTTCGGCATCGCGGGCGTGTCGCTCGACACGCTCGAGACCGAGATGGCCGCGATCCGCGAGAAGTACCCGGAGAACCGCGACGTGCTCGTGGTTCCCGCCGACGGGATCAGCTATGATGGCATCGTGCAGATCCTCGAACGGCTAAAGCGCGCGCGCTACAGCGGCATTGCGCTCGGCACGCGGTCGCGGGCCCGCTCATGAGCCGCGCGCGCGAAGAGCGCCGCATGCGGCGTATCAAGCAGTTCGCGAAGTTCCGGATCGTCCAGCTGAACCTCGTGCCGCTGGTGGACACGTTCGTGTCGATCGTGTTCTTCGCGCTCACGACCTCCAGCGTGGGCGAGCTCGCGCCCGTCGTGCCCGGCGTGACACTGCCCCAGGCCAGCGTCGGGATGAACGCGCTCTCGCAGTTGACGCTGGGAGTGGGCGCGGACGTCACGTTGGCGAACCGCCCGGTCATGAGCACCGTTGATGCCGCGCTGTCGGCTTCGGACGATCCGGGCCAGCCGCTCAAGATTCCCCAGCTGTACAGCGAGCTCCGCACCATGGCGGATTCGCTGCGGCGCGCGCGCGGCCTGCCGGCGGACCAGGATCTCGACACGCCGCTCGCGATCCAGGGCGACAAGACGATGCGATTCGACCTGTTGTCGCGATTCATGCAGACGGCGCGACTGGCGGGTTTCCGGCGGATCTCGCTGCAGGTTGAGCGCGTGTCGCCACCGGACGAAGCCGCGGCCGGCGCCCCTGCGCCGACAGGCCCGGGACCGGACTGATGGACGAGACCCGCCCGCTGATCATCTCGCAGGCCGTGTCGGTCTCGATCGGCCTCGCGTGGCTGGCGCTGGTGTACTTCACGCCCGTGCCGCCGCCCGCGATCGCGCTGATCCGGCCCGAGGAAGCGGCCGCTGTCGAAGTGGAGTTCGAGGACGAGCGGCCGAAGCCGAACCAACCGGAGGCGCCCAAGCCGGAGGACACCGCGCCGACGCCTGAAGCAAAGGCCGAGGCGCGGGCAAAGCGTGAGGCCCAAGAAGCCGGCGACGCGTTTGGCGGCGCCGCACCTGCGCCCGTCGCGGACATCACGAATGCGCTGCGCGGCGTTGAGGTGGGGCGTGGTGGCGGCGGTGCGGGCGCAGCCGGCGGGGCGGGCACGGGCGGTGGCAAGGCGGTCATCGCGTACGGCGACGGCGGTGCAGGGTCGCGCACGCCGGGCCGGGGCATGGACCCGTCCGTTGCGGCGGCCGGCGAAGGGATCGGGCGCGTGGGAGCGAGCGGCAGTGTCTCGCGCACGAACATCGCCGTCTCGGCGCCAACCGTCGTGCGCTCCGCCGACGGCGGCGCGAGCGGGCGCGACATGGCGCGGCTTGGCACGTTCGCGCGCGGTCGCCAGGCGCAACTGCAGTTCTGTTACCGTGACGTCGGCCTCAACGTGAACCCGAACCTTAGTGGTTCCGTGAGTGTCGCCATCACGCTCGACGCGGCGGGGCGCGTGAGCGAATCGCGCATCGCCAACCGGACGTGGAGCGGCGCCGGCGTGCAGGAAACCGAAGCGTGCATCCTTTCGCGCGTGGACAGCTGGGCGTTCCCGGCCTCGTCGAAAGCGGGCGCCGAGACCTACAACTTCTCGTTCATCTTCAACAAATGAGATCGTTCGATTTCGCGCGTTGCGTGAGACTGGCTGCGATAATCGTGTCCGCCGGCGTTGGCGCGGCCGGCTGTGGCGGCGATTCGGGTTCCGCCGCGGGTGGGGCGGCAGCGTCGGGTGCGACGGGCGGTGCGAGCGCCGTGGACAGCAGCGCGATGGCCGCGCCCGGTGGTGCGGCCGCTGGCGGTGCGGCTGCGATCGTTGCCGCGCCGGAGCCTGCGAAGCCCGTGGATCTCTCGAACCTCAAGGCGAACATCCCGAAGGCGTCGAGCGAAACGTTCACGTTTCGGCCGCTCAAGGTCGAGCAGATCGCCGATGCGCCGCCTGCGCTCATGGATGCCGCGGAGCGTGAGCAGGGGATTTCCCGGTTCTGCTACCAGGAGTTCGGCCAGAAGGTTGACCCGAAGTTGATCGGCGCGGTGGCGCTCGTGGTGACGGTGCGGGCGAACGCAATCGTGGACATCCGGATCGGCGCCGACGACTGGTCGTCGTCCGTGGGCCGCGCGGTGGACCGCTGCCTGATCCAGAAGACGCCGCAGGCCTGGAAGCTCCTGCCCGACGCGCGCGTGGCGGACGGGCGGTACGTCGTCCAGCTGCAGTTCCGGCCGAGCTGAGCCGCCGCCGCTTCTCGGCAAGGGTCCGCGGGCGCGGACTCGGGCGAGGGCGCACGCACGCGCTACCTTTCGCGCGATGCCGAGTGACCTGATTTCACGTGACCGGTTGCGCGCACTCCTGGAGGGTGCGCGGGGCAAGCGCGTGGCGGTGATCGGCGACGCGATGCTGGACGTGTACCTGCGAGGCGACGTCGAGCGGATTTCGCCCGAGGCGCCGGTCCCCGTGGTGCGGGTGCGCGAGCGGCGGCTGGCGCTCGGCGGCGCGGCGAACGTCGCGCAGAACGTCGCGGCGCTCGCGGCCACTCCGGACCTGGTCGCGGCGATCGGGAACGATTCGGCCGGCGCCGATGTCGTGGCGGCCCTCGAAAAGCTCGGTGCGCCGACCTCGGGGCTCGTACGCACCTCGCGCCCTACCACCACCAAGACGCGTGTGGTGGCCCGCGGCCAGCAGGTGCTCCGCTTCGACGAAGAAGTTGACCATGCGTTCGCCGCCGCCGATGCCGCCGCGCTTGGCGACGCCGTGCGCGCCGCCGTCGCGCGCGCCGATGCCGTCGTGCTCGAGGATTACAACAAGGGTGTGCTTGGCGAGTCGCTGATCGGTGCGGCGATCGCGGCGGCGAAGGCACGCGGGGCGCCGGTTGTCGTGGACCCCAAGTACCACAACTTCTTTGCGTATCGCGGCGCGTCGTTGTTCAAGCCGAACCGCCGCGAGCTTGACGCCGCGCTCGGTGCGGCGGTGAACGTGGAGCAGCCGGACGCGCTGCATGAGGCGGTGGAACGACTCGACGTCGGGGCCCTGTTGCTCACGCTGAGCGAGAAGGGCATGGCGCTCGTGACGCGCGGGTCGAAGCAGATTCACCGCATCCCCACGACGGCGCGCGAAGTGTTCGACGTCGTCGGCGCCGGCGACACGGTGACGGCCTACCTCGCCTTGATGCTTGCCGCGGGCGCGACGCTGCTCGAGGCGGCAGTGGTCGCGAACTTTGCCGCCGGCGTCGAGGTCGGGAAGAGCGGCGCGGCGACGGTGACGGCGGACGAAGTGCTCGCGGCCTTCGATGCACATCGCGCGGCCGGCGCCGCCGGCACGCCCGCGACGCGGTAGCAGCGACCGCGCATGCACCCGCAGGCGCTGGAACTCGACGTCATCGTCACGCGCGGCCCGCTGACGGAGTCGCGGCACCTCGTGCACGGCGCGGCGGTTTCCTTCAATGGCGACATCGTGGCGTCGGCGCGCAATGTCGAGCTCGAGACGATGTGGCGCTCGTGCTCGAAGATGTTCCAGGTGATCCCGTTCCTCGCCTCGGGCGGCTTCGACCAGCTGCAGTGGACAGCCGAGATGCTCTCGCTGGCCTGCGCGTCGCACGGCGGCGAACCGGAGCACGTCGCGCTGGCGGCGAGGATGCTGGAGTCCGCCGGGCTGACCGAGAGTGACCTTGCCTGCGGGCCGCATGAACCGCTTTCCGTGCGTGGCGAGCGGATCGCGCGCGAGTCGGGGGCTCCGCTTACGCGGCTACACAACAACTGCTCCGGGAAACACGCGGCGATGCTCGCGCGCGCGAAGACTGCGGGATGGCCCACGCATGGTTACGAGAAGGTCCAGCATGCGGTGCAGCAGTCGTGCCTCGCCGAAGTCGCCATGTGGACCGATGTCCCGGTCGGCGACCTGCGGCTCGGCGTGGACGGCTGTGGCGTGGTCGTGATGGGGCTGCCGCTCGACCGAATGGCGCTGGCCTACGGCCGCTGGGCGCAGGCGATCGCGACCGGCGACGAGATCCCCTCGCGCACTGCGGCGGCAATCGCCGCGCACCCGCACTTGCTCGGCGGCACCGACCGGTTCGACACGATCCTGATCGAGGAGACGAACGGCGCGGTCATCTCAAAGGTCGGCGCGGAGGGCGTCCATTGCGCCGCAGTGCCCGGTTTGGGGCTTGGCGTGGCGATAAAGGTCGAGGACGGTTCGCTGCGCGCGCAGCATATCGCCATCCTCACCGCGCTTCAGGCCGTGGGTGCGCTTCCGGCGGTCCTGCCGCCACGCCTCGCCGACTGGCTCGAGAAGCCGGTCAAGAACACGCGTGGCGACGTGGTCGGCGCGGTCCGGTCAGCCAGGCCTATTTGAACTGCGCCTGCGTGATGTAGGACGCGGGCTTGCCGAAAGTGGCGTCAAGCTTCCACTTCGCGGCCGCAAGGTTCAGGCATGAGTTCACGATGTTGCCGGCCTGCGACGTCCACTGGCTTTCCTGAACGCGAATCACGTTCGTGCCCACCACGCTCATGAACGTGAAGAACGTGACCGTACCGGCGAGGTATGGGTCTGCCTGACGACCGTTCAGGAAGCACTCGGTCTTGCCGGCCAGCGCGGCCAGCGTGTCGCGCAGCCGCACGCTCCCGACCTCGTAGCCCGCCCCGAGCTTCTGCACCACGGAGCTGGCGGTGACCGCCTGGTTGAGCACCGAATCCGCGTAAGCCTGCTGCGCCTTGCGGAAGTCGTCGGGCGATACGGTTGGCTTGTTCGCGGCCGGGTCGGCCGGCTTCGAATCGCCGCCGCAGGCCGCGAGGCCGGCGATGAGGAGTGCCGCAACAAGTCTCTGGGGAATCGTGTTCATGGGGTCAGGTCTCCAGCGGGAAAGCTATCGGATTGCCACTCATGGAATAAACCGGTACGTCGCGGAAGGTTTCGATTCACGAAACGTTTCGTCCCGCCGCCGACGGCCCGGTAGATTGCCCGCATCATGGAGCAGCTCGATTCCGCCACCGCCGCGCTCGTCCGCTTCGCCGCTGCCGTTGCGGCCGGCGACGAAGCCGTCGTGCGCGGCCAGCTCGATGACGCCGTGGGCGCCAAGGTCCCTTACGGCTGGCTCGAAGAGGTGGTCCTCCAGTCCTATCTCTTCGCCGGCTTTCCTCGGGCGCTGAACGCCATGCGCGAACTGCGCCGAGTCATCGGCGACTCGCCGGCCGCCACGGAACCGGACGGCGACCTGGCCGCGTGGCGCGCGGACGGCGAGGCGACCTGCGCGGCCGTGTACGGGGCCTCATACGAGAAACTGCGGAAGAACATCCGCCACCTGCACCCCGCGCTCGACAACTGGATGGTGATCGAGGGCTACGGCAAGGTGCTGTCGCGCCCCGGCCTCGATCTCGCGCGGCGCGAGCTGTGCATCATCGCGGCGTGTGCGGCGCAGCGGCAGCAACGGCAACTGCATTCACACCTGCGCGGCGCCCTGAACGTCGGCGTCGCGGCACAGGTCATCTCGGCGGCGCTCGACGCCATGGCGGCGGTCATCGGCGCTCAGGCCGCGGGCGACGCACACACTCTCTGGGCCAAAGTCAGCGGAGCCACACGTGTTCATTGATCTTGTCAAAGTCCGCGTCGAGGCGGGAACCGGGGGTTCCGGTTGCACGTCGTTCCGGCGGGAGTGGCGCATGCCGATGGGCGGGCCGGACGGCGGCGACGGCGGGCGGGGCGGCGACGTGTCTATCTACGCTGACAGCAACCTGGCCACGTTGCTCGACTACACCTATCGCGACCGCTGGGAAGCCGAGCGGGGCCAGCACGGAATGGGGTCGGACAAGACCGGCCGGTCCGGTGAATCCATCCGCCTGCCGGTTCCGCCCGGGACGATCATCAAGGACGCCGACAGCGGCGAGATCATCGGTGAGGTCGTCGAGAACGGCGACGAGGTACTTGTCGCCAAGGGCGGTCGCGGCGGAAAGGGGAATGCGTTCTTCGTCTCGGCGACCCATCAGGCGCCGCGCGAGTGGCAGCCCGGCGAGGAAGGTCAGGTCCGAAACCTTGAACTCGAACTCAAGCTCATCGCGGATGTCGGTCTCGTTGGCCAGCCCAACGCCGGCAAGTCCACGCTGCTCTCCGTGGTCAGCGCCGCGCGGCCGAAGATCGCGGACTACCCGTTCACCACGCTCGCGCCGAACCTGGGCGTCGTTCAGCTCTCGGACCACCGGACGTTCGTGATCGCCGACATCCCCGGCATCATCGAAGGTGCCCACGAAGGGAAGGGACTCGGCCTTCAGTTCCTTCGCCACATCGAGCGGACGCGCCTTCTCGCCTTCATGATTCCGATCGATTCGATGGACTGGCAGGCGGAATACGACGGGCTGCGGGCCGAGGTGAGGAAGTACTCCGCCGAACTCGCGGGGCGGCCGCATTGTGTCGTCTTTACCAAGCTGGACCTCTGGGGCGAGCCGATGACCCCGGAGATCCGGACCGAAGGCGCGTTTGGCGTCTTCGCGATCTCCGCGCCCGGCCGGATGGGGCTTGATGCGCTTCGCGCCGGGCTCTGGACCGAGCTGCTGGCCATCAAGTCCGGAAAGCGGGGCTAGACCACATGGAGCGCGACCAGCCGACGGCGCTCGCCGCTGGCGGCGAGGCGCCCGAACCGCGCTCCACCGGGCCGAGGCGGGTCCTCAGCGGCGCGCCGGAGTACCCGGAGGCTCTCAGCTGCCTAGAGAGCCCGCCCAAGGCCCTCTTTGCCCTCGGAGACCTCCGGTTGCTGGAGTCGGCCCCGGTAGGCCTCGTAGCGATCGTGGGGACGCGCGATGCGTCGGCCTACGGGCTGCAGACGGCCGAACTCCTAGCCTCGGCTGTGGTGCGCCACGGGGGCATCGTCGTATCGGGCATGGCCCGCGGGGTGGACGCCGCCGCGCACCGCGCGGCAGTCCGTGCGGGCGGCCGAACGATTGCCGTGACGGGCACTGGTGCTGACGTTCCCTACCCAGCGAGCCACCGGGCGCTGCATGCCGTTCTGGCTGAGCGCGGCTTGGTCGTTTCGGAGGCCAAGCCGGGGCAGGGCGCGTTCAAGGGCTGCTTTCCGCTCCGGAACCGGATCATCGCGGCACTCTCGTCCGTTACGGTGGTGGTCGAGGCGGGGTTCAAGTCCGGTGCGCTGAACACGGCGACCCACGCGCTGAATCTGGGGAGGGGGGTGGCGGCCGTCCCAGGCCGGATTGACGATCCCCGAGCCGACGGCTGCAACCTGCTGATCCGCGATGGGGCCCACCCTATCACCGACCCCGCCGAGCTCCTGCAGTTGGCCGGACTGTACAGGAAAACGACGGCCCATGGTGGCCTTGAGCTCTCGGCGTCGGCGCGTGCCATCGCCGACGCAGTCAGGGCCGGCGCTGATTCGGCCGACGCAGTTTCCGCGCTGACTCAGTTGCCGGTCAGAATTGTGATGACCGAGCTTGGCGTGCTGGAGTTGGCTGGGGTCGTCGTTGGTACGCCCTCCGGCCGACTTCGGGCCGCGTAAAGCGCAGGCCACTGCGTTTCGAGATATGCGTCGTAACTCTATGTCCTATAGTGGTTTGAGAAAATACTTTAAGTCATTCTCAACACCCGATATTCGGCGCTTCGCGGCGCGCAAGCTACGGACGTGAGCTCTCCGATTGAGGCCGCCGGTCTGCGGCACCTGTACGTCCACGTCCCGTTCTGCGCGCGGCGTTGTTCATACTGCGATTTCAACATCGCGGTCAGGCGCCGAGTGGATGCCGACGGCTTCGCGGAATCGGTCAGGATCGAGCTCGGTACTCTGGCTCTGGAAGCGGGTCCGTCACGTTTGGACACGATCTACCTGGGCGGCGGTACGCCATCTCAGCTGGGCGCGGCTGGGATCACAAAGTTGTTTTCCACGCTGCGTGACGCAGGTGCAACCGCAGGTCCTGATGCCGAGGTGACCATCGAGACCAACCCCGACGACGTCGATCAGGACTTCGCGTCGGCGATAGGTCCGCTTGGGATCAACCGGGTGTCGCTGGGTATCCAGTCATTCGATGATTCGGTGCTGGCCTGGATGCACCGAGTTCACGATGGCGCGACTGCCAAAGGGGCGTTCCGGATCCTGAGGGGGGCCGGGCTGGCGAACATCTCGCTGGACCTGATCTACGGGCTGCCGGAATCGGTCGGGCGGTCGTGGGAGCGCGATCTCGACGCCGCGATCGAACTCGACCCCGAGCACGTGTCGGTGTACGGGCTAACCAAGGAGCCACGCACGCCCTACGCCCGGTGGGCGGACGCGGGTAAGGCAACCCCGGCGACGGACGCTCACGCCGAGTCGCAGTTCATGCTCGCCCATCAACGCCTCACGGCGGCGGGGTACGAGCACTACGAGGTGTCCAACTACGCCAAGCCGGGGCGACGCAGTCGCCATAACTCAGCCTACTGGACCCGCGCCCCCTATCTGGGTGTCGGGCCGTCGGCGCACTCCTTCGATGGGCTCGAGCGGCGGTGGAATGTGCCTCATTTGGCCGCCTGGGAGGCCGCCCTTCGCGAGGGACGGACGATTGTCGGCGGCACTGAGGTGCTTTCGCCTGCGCAGGTAGAGACCGAGCGGCGGTATCTGGGCCTCCGCACCACGGCCGGCTGCGCGGTCCCGGAGCAGGCGAGCGCCACTGCCTCGCGTTTCGCCGGCGAAGGGTGGGGAACGCTTCGCGACGGGTGGCTGACACTGACCCCGTCCGGCTGGATGCGACTCGACGCGATAGCCGCTGCACTCGAACCGCGTCATTAGAATTCCTCGCTTATGGCGATCCCGGAACTGACCGAACGCGAGCGTCAGGTTCTTGCCGCGGTAATCCGTTCATATGTCGAGACGGCGGAACCGGCCGGCTCGCGCACGGTCTCGCGCCGGTTCGGGCTTGGCGTCTCGCCCGCGACGATCCGCAACACGATGAGCGACCTGGAGGAGAAGGGCTTCCTCTTCCACCCGCACACATCGGCCGGGCGGATCCCCACGGACAAGGCGTACCGCCTGTACGTGGACGAAATGCTGCGCGTGGCGCCGGTCGAGCCGGGCCACCGTGCACGCCTGGCCGCGGAAATCCGCGGCGGCACCGCGACGCTCGAGAGCATCCTCAAGCGCGCCGCGCAGAGCCTGGGTGTGCTCTCCCAGGAACTCGGCGTGGCACTCGGACCGCGGCTGGATGAGACGGTGCTCGAGCGCATCGAGCTGATGCGGCTCTCGTCCGAGCGGCTCATGCTCGTGCTGTCACTTCGCGGCGGGGCGGTCCGCACGATCTTCATCGAAGTGCGCGGCGATCTCGGTGACGACGCCCTCGCGGTCGTCCAGGTGGTCCTGAATGAACGCTTGGGCGGGCTCACGCTGTCGCAGGTGCGCGCGTCGCTTGGCGAGCGCCTTCGCGATGCCGCGTCAACGACCGACTCCCGCGAGTTGCTGAACATCTTCGTGCAGGAAGCGGATCAGCTGTTCGATGTCCGGTCCTCTGATGTGGCGGACGCCGTCGTGCTCGGGCAGGCGTCCGTACTCGCGGACCAGCCTGAGTTTGCCACCGGCGACCGGATGCGCCGCTTGATCGAACTGACCGAGACCCGGACAGGGCTCGCACAGATCCTGAGCGCGCGCCGCGCCGAGACGGGCGTGCAGATCTCGATCGGCGACGAGCACGCGGGCGCGCTGCCGGGCGGACTGACCTTGGTGACGGCGCAGTACAGCTCGGGCTCGCTGAACGGCGTGATCGGGGTCATCGGGCCGACGCGAATGCCGTACGACAAGGTGGTCGCGCTCGTGCGCCACACTTCCTCGCTGGTGACAGACCTCCTCGATGGCTGATTTCTACGACACGCTTGGCCTTCCGCGCACGGCGACCGACGACGACATCAAGCAGGCGTATCGTCGCCTCGCGATGCAGTACCACCCCGACAAGAACGGCGGGGCCAAGGACGCCGAGGAGAAGTTCAAGGCGGTGACGGAGGCGTACGACACGCTGCGCGATCCGCAGAAACGCGCGGCGTACGATCGCTACGGCGAGGCCGGGTTGCGCGGTGCCGGGCCGGCAGGCGGGTTCCACCACGTGGACCTCTCCGAAGCACTGAACATCTTCATGCGGGACTTCGGGCTCGGCGACTTGTTCGCCGGCGCCGCCGGCGGTCGGCCGTCGAACGGCCCGCGCGCTGGAGCGGACGTGAAGGTGGACCTCCACCTGACGCTCG
>Ga0194131_10001926_pt1 | contig 34717 bp, 34 predicted proteins | sample TA2KigO120mmetaG_FD_148631 | JGI IMG/M metagenome (GOLD analysis project Ga0194131, IMG submission 148631) | Freshwater microbial communities from Lake Tanganyika, Tanzania - TA2015053 Kigoma Offshore 120m | ecosystem: Environmental > Aquatic > Freshwater > Lake | place: Tanzania: Lake...
CGGCGCGGCCGCGCGCGGCGCGTGCGTCCCGGCGACACGCCTGGCGCGGGGAGGACCTCGCGGTCAACGGGGGGCCTCCCGTGCGTGAGCGCATGCTCGTCGGCGCGCCGCAGCTCGGCGAGGCGGCCGTAGAGGCCGCCGCCGCCGTCATTCGCTCGGGGTGGCTGGGCGCGGGACCGAAGGTGGTCGAATTCGAGGAGCGCTTTGCCGCCCATGTGGGCGCGCGGCACGCCGTCGCCGTCAGCTCCGGCACGGCCGCGCTCTTCCTGAGCCTCGTCGCGCTCGGTGTCGGCCGCGGCAACGAGGTGATCACCACGCCGCTCACCGCCGCGGCCACGGCGAACGCGATCGAGCAGACGGGCGCCGTCCCGGTGTTCGCGGACGTCGATCCGCGGACTCTCACGCTCGACCCGGGCGCGGTCGCCGGCGCGGTCACCGCGAGGACCAAAGCGATCGTCGCCGTCCACGTCGGCGGGCAGCCGTGCGCGATGGCGGAGCTGCACGCGATCGCCCGGCGCCACGACCTGGTCGTCGTGGAAGACGCCGCCGACGCGCTCGGCGCGTCGTATCGCGGGCGCCCGATCGGCGGCCTCGGCGGGACGGCGGCCTTTTCCTTCGGCGACGAGGCCGCCATCGTCACGGGCGGTGGTGGGATGGTGACCACCGACGACGCCACGCTGGCCGCCGAGCTGCGTCTTCTGCGCGCGCACGGCACCGCGACGAGCACGTGGCAGCGCCTTCACGGCGACGCGGGCACGAGCGCGGAAGTGCAGGGGCCCGGCTATCGCGCCGAGCTGTCGGACGTGGCCGCCGCGCTTGCCCTGGCCCAGCTTCCCGCGCAGCCCGCCGGTCTTCGCGCGCGGGCCGAGATCGCCGCGCGCTACGACGAGGCGCTGGCCCCGTTACGGGTCGCGCGGCCGGCGCCCGCCGCCGGCGGCGACGTCCACGCGCACGGCCGCTATCTGGCGCTCCTCGAGCCCGGCGGGTGGCGGATCGACCGCACGCGCGTGGTGGACGCGCTCCGCAAGGAGCACATCGGCGCGGGCGTGTACCGCGCGCTGCACACGCACTCGTTCTACCGGAGCCGCGTGCGCGCCGAGACGGCCGCGTGCGTGCACGCCGAGGACGTGGGCGGCCGCCTCTTCACGCTGCCGCTTGCGGCCGGCATGACGGAGGCCGACGTGGACGACGTGATCGCCGCCCTGGAGAAGCTCGCCGCCGTCTACGCGTCGTAGCTCAGGGCTCGGGCGCGGGCCGGCCGGGCCGGCGGACGAGGCAGTAGAGGACCTTCTCCGACGCCACGAGGATCTCGCCGGCGTCGGTCAGGACGGGAGACGTCAGCCGCCGCTCGCCGACGAACGCGTACAGGCTCCGCCGCTGGCCGTCCTCGTCGAACGCCACGACTTCGCCGCCGTCGGAGGCAAGGAGCTGCCCGTTGCCGGTGACGAACCCTCCCGCGAAGCCCGCCGCGGCGGGCCGCGCCCAGCGGATCTCGCCGTCCGCCGCGAGCGCCACGATCATGCGCTCGGAGAGCAGGTACACCCCGTGGTCGTATCCGACGATCGGCGGCTGCCGGAGCGGAACGAGCCGCTTCGGGAGCTCGAACATATAGAGGCGCTCGCCCGCGGAGGTGATCGCCGAGAGCTGGTGGCGCGTCCCGGTCTCCGCGACGAGGTACGCGGTGCGCGTCTCGTCGAGGCTGAGCATCTCGGGAGCGAACCGGTCCTCGAACGCCGCGACCGGCTGGAGCTTCAGATCGAGCCAGAGCACGGTGTCGGCGAGCGCGAGCACGAGCATCCCGTCATCGTGCGCCGCCGCCGTCTTGAGGGTGTCCAGTCGCAGCTCGGCGGACTCGGTGGCCGACCGCAGCATGGCGGTCTCGTCGGTCTCGATGGGCTCCGGCGCGCTGAAGGCCTCGATGAGTGTTTCGCGCGGCGCGCGCCCTTCGCCGTCGTGGGCGCCGAGCGGCTGCTCGATGCCGACCGCCACGTGGCGGGTCTGATGCGCGACGACGAAGTACCGCGCGAACGACGCGCCGTTGGGCAGCAGCGTGTGATAGCGCGTGGTTCCGTCGGCGAGGCTTCGTGCGGTCCACGCGCCGAACGCGTCCACCTCGTGGAAGAGCCCTCGGTCGGCGGCCAGGACCACGTCGCTCCCGCCGCGCGGTCCCCGCGCGAGCGGTCGTCCGCGGCCGTCGAGCAGCGACCATTGCAGCGGACTCAGGATGAGGATGCGCTCGTCGGCCGCGAGGAGCGCGTCGGCCGGGTAGCGCGGATCGAGGTCGACCTGCCACGCCACCTCCCACGTCCCGCGCGGGAGCTCCACGCCGACGCGGCCGTTGAGCCGGTCGTTCGCGAAGCGGCGCGACACACCGCCGCGGCCGCTCGGCCGCGCGTCCGGCACCGCGTGGGCGGTGGCCTTCGGCTGGATGCGCGCCGGCGGCGGTGTCCCGACCGTGATCTCGCCCTGCGGGAACACGTTGCGATAGAGCCGGGTGCTGATCATAGGCGCGTGATCTCCGGATGCCGCGAGCGGCATGAGCGAGAAGCCGGCGAGGAGCAGCAAGTGCTTCATGCGGTGCGGCGACTAGGGTGGTGACGCGAGCGCAGCCGAATATACCACCGCATTCGGAACGAGCAGACGCGCGATCGGCTGCAGCAGCGCCTCGCTCGCCGCGACGCCGACGCCGATGCCGATCATCGGACGAAACAGCGTCCGGAACTCCTGCAGGACCTGCTGCTGCCACGTCCGCCCGAGGAGGTCCCCGGGGCCGATATCGAGGCGGAGCTCCTGCGGCGCCACCGGCGGCGAGGACCACGCGCGCACGAGCAGCGGATGCGGCGGCGGCGACGCCGTGAAGTCGTAATCGCAGCGCACGTGGAAGTCGCGCGGGAGCCCCGGAGGGCCGATGGCGCCGGTCTCCACCCAATGCGGCGGCAGTGCCGCCGCGGAGATGAGGAAGCGCGGAACGAGCTTGATGAGGCAGCGACGGAGGCTCACCGGCTGCGGCGGGCTCCCGACGTTCACGTCGCCCCGGAACACCCACCGATTGTTGAACCCGGTCGCAGGCTGCACGATCGCGGCGTTGAAGTGCGCCGCCATCTGCCGGAGCGTCGCGTCGCCGCCGACGTTCGTGGTGACCTTGATGCGGGGCGCGACGACCAGGATGCCGTCCACCCGCGTCGCGGCCACCAGCAGCCCGGGAATGACGACCTCACTCGTGGCGTCGCGCCCGAGCTGGTAGAGAAAGATGTCGAATTGCCCGAAGGCGCCGTGCGTCGCGTTCGCCCGCGCCGCGATCGGCCAGGTGACGTGGGTGCTGCGCGGCGAGTCGCGCCTCCGGAGGATCCGGTAGTTCGTGTAGGCGCCGTGCGAAACCTTCCAGTCGAAGTCGAGCCCCGGTGTCGAGCGCACCCACTCCGCCGCGTGCCAAAAGTGGCGGTTGCGGAGCAGCTGGTTGGTCCGCATCATCGCGTCGAAGTCGTCCTCGTACGGATCACCCGGCATGTTGCCGCGAAAGCCGAGGACGCCGTATGACTCCTCGTTCGCCTTCTCGCCGTACTCGTCGGCGAGCCCGTAGTTGTGACCGCTTTCGTGCGCGGCGGAGAACCGGTGCGGCTGCGAGGGCAGGATCGGATTCTGCGAGTGGTACTGCCAGGACAGCTCGCCGGTTCCGCTCTCGCCGTTCATCCACGCGCGCGGTCCCGCCGCGCCGCTGATGACGTCGATGTTGAGGTGCGCCTGCGGGATGGGGAGGTACTGGAGAAACCACGCGAACTTCACGCGCACGGCGTTGGCGGGATCGGCGGGCTCGAACGTGGTCGCGTTCGGGTTCGCGACGTCGCGACCCGTCCACCGGTGGGAGACGTTCTTCATGAGGTGATCGATGTACTGCCCCTCGGTGGCGACGCCGAACGGCGGGGACGAGAAGCGGACGTAGTAGCGGAAGTAGTGCAGGTTCATCGCGACTTCGTTGCCGGCGGCCACGTCGCAGCACCGGAGCAGCGCGAAGTCCGATCGCCCGATCGGGCCCTGGCGCACGCCGTTGTAGAGATTCCACCGGTCCGGATGCTGCTGCTCGAAGAACGGCTGGAAGCTGAAGAACCGCTGCGGGCTGTCGACGCGCGCGGGGCGCGGCGTGAACACCACGCCGGCGGCGACGCCGGCCGGGGCGGTCGTGGCGTCGACCCACCGCACCGCGGCGCGCGCACCCACGACGCGGGTCGGACTCGGATCGTCGGGCGCGCGCCGGTCGAAGACGTCGAAGAGGTTGCCGCGGCACGCGATGAGGCGCGTCCAGTCGGCGTAGTCGCTGATGTAGTTGTCGCGCACCGTGACGTCGCTCCCGGGCAGGCCCGAGTGGCCGCCGGGCGGGTCGTAGGGCATGCCCACCGCGCCGGCCACCCGACGAGCGATGAGGTCCTTGTAGACGCCCTGGTTCGAGCAGTCGGGGACAGTCGCGTCGAACGTGTGTCCGAAGATCGCCACGCGGTCGAGGGCGACGGGCGGGGACAGCGCCGGCGCGAGTGGCGCGATCACGCCCGGGGGCGGCGACACCGAGGTCGCGGTGTAGAGCACGATGTCGTCGAGACAGAACGTGAAGGGCGTGAGCCGGCTCTCGGCGTTCGTGAAGTCCCCGGCGATGAGGTCCTGGAAGAACTTGTTCCCCGCGACCATGCGCGTGTAGTAGCGGCGCGAGCGCCACACGCGCGGCAGGTCGTAGTAGCGCAGCCGGTCGGCCGCGGGCTGGAGCGCGGCGGCGTTCGCCGCGAGATGCCGGATCTCGCGGCTGTTCTGGTCCTGCGAGTACACGACGCTGACCTGCGCCTGGTCGGTCGAGAACGTGAGGCCCGACGCGGCGGACAGCGCGGCGAGCGGCGTCGTGTCGTCCTGCCGGCGAAGGATCCACGGCAGGCACTGGAGCAGGTGCGCGGCGTCCGCGCCGATCGTCCAGTTGCTCCGCGTGTCGCGGGCGGCCGCGGCGTCCCGATGCCCGTCGAGGACGATCGGCGGAATGCTCACGCGGGCCGCGTGGTGGCTGCGTCCGTAGTAGCGGTCGAAGAACTCGAAGCGGCAGAAGAGCCAGTGCGGGTTCAGCGTCAGGAGGATCGGCGCGGTGGGCCGCCCCTGCTCGATCGCCGGCGTGTCGAGCCCCGTGAACTTGTGGTTCGCGTACTGACCGCCGGCGACGTGCCAGTCGCACGTCTGCATGTCGAACGCGAGCGGGAGCGAGAAGGCCCGGTCGCCCGCCGTCATCGCGTTGCCGGCCGCCGCCTCGTCGCGCAGCTCGTTCTTCGCCGGCACGACGCCCCGGCCCTCGACCACCAGGTAATGGGCGGCGCCGAACGTGACCTTCAGCGTGAACTCCCGCTTGCGCCGCTCCGCGACGAACGTGAGCGCCCCGTCGTCGCCCACGGTCGCGTCCAGCGTGTCCGCGGGGGCGAACTCGACCGTCACCCGCAGGCCGGGCGGGAACGGGCGCGCGTTTCCTTCCGGATCGGTGTAGACGAGGCGGAGGTACACCTGGATGGTGCGCGGGATCGGCTTGAGCTCGAGCGTGACCAGCGGATTGTCGCCCTGCGCGAGGTTCACGGGCTGCTGGACCGCCACCGGCCGCGGAGGCGAGCTGTTGTCGTTCGCCACGAAGCTCTCGAGATCGGTCTCGTCGAGCCACGCGTACACGGCGTACGTCGTCGCCACGAAGCGGTCGCGGAACACCGTGCGGCCGAGGGGCCCCGGCGGGCTCGTCGCGGTGAGCTGCTCGAGACCGCCCGGCGACAGAAAGGCGACGACGTGCGCGCCGGGCATGGGCGTCCGCACCATCCCGCGCACCAGCACGACTTCGACCGGGAGCGAGTTCGGGCACCCGCCGACCGGCGGCGGCAGCGGCTGGGCGGTGAGCCGCGTGGCGACCGACGCGAGGGCGCGATGCCACCAGGACTGAACGGCCATCAGGCCGGGCGGCTCCCGCGACTGCGGTACACCCAGAGCCCCGCGATACTCGGGGCCTCGTTCGAGTAGTACTGGGAGGAGACGAGCTCGGGTCGCCCGACGTAGATCATGTTCTTTCGCCGCCGCCCTTCGACATCGACCGCCGCATCCTCCAGCAGGCCGGCGTAGGCGTCGCAATAGAAGCGGTTGAGGTCGCGCTCGACGCCCGGGACGCCGTCGCGCGGGCGGAGGACCGACTCCTGGAGGACGAGCCAGCGTCCCGCCGCGTCGAGCAGGCGGTCGAGCGCGCCGACGGCGTTTTCGACCAGGGAGAGGACGCCCGAGCAGACGACCAGGTCGGCGACGGCGGGGATCGGCTCCGCGCGGCACACGTCCCACACGACGTCCGGTCCGAACGCCGGGTCGATGTCCAGGGTGCGAATGTGACAGGCAGGCCAGCGCTCGCGGAGCGGCGCGAAGTGCTTGGTCTGGCGGCAGCCCACGTAGAGCACCGTGTCCACGCCGTCCAGCGCGGGCAGCAGCGCGGAGAAGTGCGCGATGTCGATGTCCGTGCTCACGCGGGTGTTCGCGCGGTCAGCCGGCGTCGGGGCCGAGCCGGGCGTCGAGCTGCGCGTAGACCGCGTCGATCTTGCGTTCCCCGGACAGGAGCCGGTCGGTGAGGATCGACACGATCCATGCCATCGCGGGCTGTCCGAGGAAGTCGCGTCCGAGCCCGAACATCAGGTCCACGAACAGTCCGACGTCCCGCTCCCGCTCGATGCCGTAGCGCCGCGCCTGCTCGACACCGTGCCGGACGAGCGCGCGCGTCTCGTCCTCACCCATAGCGGCGACGCGGTCGGGGAACACGTCGCCGACGTGCCCGGCCAGGCGACGCTCGAAGTCCTGAAGCAGCGACCAGCGCAGCGCGTCGAGCTGGCGCTCGCGAATGGTGAGGATCGTGCGGGAACGGACGCTCTCGGTCACGACGCGTAGGATACCCCGGGCGCCGGCTTCGGCGAGCGCCCGGGCGGCCCTTTCCCCAAACGTGGGAGGGAGCATCGACGCATGAGTCCGACGGTGGACATGCTGGCCAAGCTCGCTCACGCGCTTGACGTCGACGTGCGCGACTTCTTTCCGCCACGGTGGAAGAAGAGAGCGGTGAAACGCCCGTAGCTCAGTTGGATAGAGCATCGGACTTCTAATCCGAGGGGTCGCAGGTTCGACTCCTGCCGGGCGCACCACGTACGCTTTCCACGAGCCGCGCGCGCCGTCCTGCGCGCCACGATGACGCCACGGCGACAGCCTGACGCCGCACCCGCGCCGCTGGACGGGTCGGCGACCTCGGGTGGCCTCAGCGAAGCAGGCAACGACGACGACCGGGACGCGCTGATGCTCCTGCTGACCGCGGTTGCGCGCACGCGTCGCGCGATCGCAACCGCCGCTTCGCTCAGGCGCACCGACAACCGTCTATAGCGTTCTGTCCCGCGCGGACCCCTGCTGGGCGGGGAGGGCGGGCGGTGCGTTCCGTCGGCCACGCCTGTTGTCCCGCCCATGCCCGCGGGATCACGCCGTTCAACTTCGGCCGTGGATGTCCGACGTCGCTCCTGTCGCGCGTGCTCACGCCGCGGTGTTCACGGCTTTGGCGCGGGATCTGCCTGTTGATTGCCAACGCTCGAAACGTGGATCGCGCGGAGGTCAGGGTATGCACAGTGGGAGAACCGTTGCACGCGTACAGATGCTCGCCGTCGCGGCCCTCGTTGCCTTCACGGCACTCGCGAGGACCGAGGTGGCGTTCGCCGGCGAAGCTTTCGTCCCGCCCACGGTTGACGTCACGATCAGCGGCGTCTCGAACCAGCCGTCGGCCGGTGGCGGCTGGCTCGTCACCCTCGCAGGCACCGTCACCAACAATGCCGGCGTCGCGTTCGACGACGTGGAGCTGCTGCTGCTCGTCGGTGCGGGCGCGCTGCGCTCTGCTGCCGGCGTGCTGTCCGTCGGGGCCCTCGGGATCCAGGAGTCCCGCGCGGTTCGGTGGGAATTCGAAGCGCCCGCGCCCTGGGAGCCGGAGGCCGGGCCGACCGTGATGCTCGCCGGGTCCGCGGCGGGCGACGGCGGCGAACGCCGCGCCCTCCGGGTCGACGCTGACGTGGAGGTGCGCCCATGAGGAGGCCCCTCTCCGCGATGCTCGCTGCGCTCGCGCTCGTTCTCGCCCTGCAGGCGGCCGCCGGGACGCCGGCCGCGGCACAGGCCACCGAGCTCGTCTCCACGACCAGCGCGGGTGTCCAGGGCGGCAACCACAGCTTTGACGCAGTCATCAGCGCCAACGGAGGCTTCGTCGCATTCACGTCGTTGGCGAGCAATCTGGTCTCGAACGACACCAACGGCACCACGGACGTCTTCGTGCGCGACCGCGCCACCGGCGAGACGACGCGGGTCTCGGTGGCCGGCGACGGCACGCAGGGGAACGACGGCAGCGCCGCCGCCTCCATCAGCGCCGACGGGCGCTTCGTCGCCTTCGAGTCGTTCGCCAGCAATCTGATCGCGAACGACACCAACGGCCGGCGGGATGTCTTCGTGCACGACCGCGTCACCGGGGAGACCACGCGGGTCTCGGTGGCCAGCGCCGGCGCGCCCGGGAACCTCGACAGCTTCAGCCCCTCGATCAGCGGGGACGGGCGCTTCGTCGCGTTCACGTCGTTCGCGACCAACCTCGTGGCGAACGACACCAACGGCCGACCGGACGCCTTCGTGCACGACCGCGCCACCGGCGAGACCACGCGGGTCTCGGTGACGAGCGCCGGCACGCAGGGGAACGCCAGCAGCTCCACCTCCTCGCTCAGCTCCATCAGCGCCGACGGGCGCTTCGTCCTGTTCTCGTCGCTCGCCACCAATCTGGTCGCGAACGACACCAACGGCCGCCGGGACGTCTTCGTGCACGACCGCGCCACCGGGGAGACCACGCGGGTCTCGGTGGCCAGCGACGGCGCACAGGGGAACGACCAGAGCAACCAGGCCCCGTCCATCAGCGCCGACGGGCGCTTCGTCGCGTTCTCGTCGTTCGCCACCAATCTGGTGGCGGGCGACAGCAACGGCCGACCGGACGCCTTCGTGCACGACCGCGTCACCGGCGAGACCACGCGCGTCTCGGTAGCCGGCGACGGCACGCAGGGGAACAGCGACAGCCTCGACGCGGCCGTCAGCGGCGACGGGCGCTTCGTCGCGTTGATCTCGTTCGCCACCAACCTGGTGGCGAATGACACGAACAGCGGATCCGACGTCTTTCTGCACGACCGCGCCACGGGCGAGACCACGCGGGTCTCGGTGACGAGCGGCGGCACGCAGGGGAACGGTGACAGCGACGAGCCGGCGATCAGCGCCGACGGCGGCGCGATCGCGTTTCACTCCCGGGCGACGAACCTCGTCGCCGGCGGCACCAACGGCTTCATTCAGGTTTTCGTCCACGACCGGGCCGCCCCGAACGCCGCGCCCACGGCCAACGCGGGCGCCGGCGCGACGGTCCCGGCGGGCACGGCGTGTCTCGCCGACGTGACGCTCGACGGCACGGCGTCGAGCGATCCGGACGGTGACGCGCTGACGTTCACCTGGAGCGGACCGTTCGGGACGGTCTCCGGGGCGACGCCGACCGCGAGCCTGCCGCTCGGGTCGCACACGGTGACGCTGACCGTGGACGACGGCCACGGCGGGATCGCGACCGACACCGTCGTGTTCGTGGTCGAGGACACGACGCCGCCGGTCATGAGCGGGGTCCCGGCCCCGATCGTCGCCGAGCAGACGAGTCCGGCCGGCGCCGTCGTCGCCGTCCCGTCGCCCTCGGCAACCGACAACTGCGGGTCGGTCGTCGTCACGGCCGATACGCCGCCGCTCTTCCCACCCGGCGTGACGCTGGTGACGTTCACGGCGACCGATGACGCCGGCCACAGCTCCACGGCGACCACCACGGTGACCGTCGCCGACACCACGCCGCCGACCATCGCCGACGCGGCGCCGACGCCGGCGCTGCTGTGGCCGCCGAACCACGCGATGGTCGCCGTGACCGTCGGCCTGTCGGTCAGCGACGCCGCGGATCCCGCGCCGACCTGCCAGGCCGCGTCCGTGACCAGCGACGAAGCCGTGGATGCGCCTGGCAGCGGCAACACCGCCCCGGACTGGATGGTGGACGGCACCCTCTCGCTGCTGCTTCGCGCCGAGCGCTCGGGTGGCGGCGACGGCCGCGTCTACGCCATCACGGTGCAGTGTGCCGACGATGCGGGCAACGTCGCGACCACCACGGTGACCGTCTCGGTGCCGCACGACATGGGCCAGTGAGCGACATCACATCGGTAACTCGCTGCAGGCCTCCGTGAGGCAATCCCGCGCCGCGCCGTAGCTTGGTGGAGGGCAGCGCGTTTGCATCCCTTCCGGTGGGCGCCGAGGCGGCCGTATGCCCGGCGCACGGAAGGAGCAGCATGGCGGGCGTGAAGGTCAAGACGTACAAGGAGCAGAAGTTCGACCACCTCAAGGGCCTGGACGGCATTTCGGACAAGCAGGTCGAGGAGCACCTCGCGCTCTATGCCGGCTACGTCAAGCAGGTGAACACCCTCAACGAAGAGCTGGCGAGGCTGCGCGGGGAAGGCAAGGCCTCCGGCAAGCACCCCGAGTTCGCCGAGATCACCCGGCGCCTCGGCTTCGAGTACGACGGGATGATCCTGCACGAGTACTACTTCTCGAACCTGAAGAAGGCCGCCGACCCGCAGCCCGCGACGAGCTCCGCGCTCGCGCAGGCCCTGACCGCGCACTTCGGCTCGGTCGACCAGTGGCGCGAGGAGTTCCAGGGCATCGGCGACATGCGCGGCATCGGCTGGGTCATCCTCTTCGAGGATCCCGCCACCGACCGCCTCAGCAACCACTGGGTGACCCTCCACCACGAAGGCATCCCCGCCGGCTTCAAGCCGCTGCTCGTCATGGACGTGTGGGAGCACGCGTTCATGCGCGACTACAAGGCCACCGACAAGGCGACGTACGTCGAGGCGTTCTTCCGCAACGTGGACTGGACGATGGTCGAGGGGCGTCTGACCGAAGCGCCGGCGATCCGTCCCGCCGCCGCGGCGTAGGGCCCCGATGCTCCGCACGGTCGCCCTGCTGTGCACGCTCGCGTTCCTCGCGTCGGGATGCAGCGCGCTCACGGGGCGGCCGTTCGCGCAGTGGAGCGGCGACGCGGCGATGACCGCGCGGGTGAAGACGCGCCTCGTCGGCGCCCATCCGCGCGCGCTCACGCACGTCAACGTCGACACGTATGGTGGCATCGTCTATCTCACCGGCGTCCTGCCGCACGAGCGCGCGAAGGCGCGGGTCGAGGAGGCCGCGCGCTCCGTGGAAGGCGTCAGCCGGGTCGTGAGCAACCTCGCCGTCGGCGCGCGCGGCGGCGACCCGGGCTCGAGCCCGGCGGCGCTGCCGATCGCCGCCCTCGAGCGCCCGGTGCCCGCGGCGCTCGCCGGCATCGCGCGGCTCGAAGGGACCCGCGCGCTGGATGAGGGGGGCCGGCACGTCGCGACCGTGCACACGGTGCCGATGGCGGAGCTGGCGCAAGCCCACGCCACACGCTTCGACGCCTCCGAGCCGGTCGTGCACGTGACCGTCCATGCCGTCGACGCGGACGCGCACGTGCCGCTGCCCCACTATCTGGTCGTGCTCTGGCACGTGCGCGAGGCCGGCCGGTAACTCGACTCACGCGGCCGGCTGCGGTATCGTGCCGGCCATGCCAACCTCACCGTTCTCCCTCGAAGGCAAGATCGCGATCGTCACCGGCGGCGGCACCGGCATCGGCAAGTCCATCGCCATCGAGTTCGCGCGCGCCGGCGCGGATGTCGCCCTCGCGAGCCGGAAGCTCGAGCACCTGGAGCCGGTCGCGAAGGAGATCGAGACGCTCGGCAAGCGCGCCTTCTCCATGGCGGTCGACGTCCGGCAGGAAGACCAGGTGCAGGCGCTGGTCGAGAAGACCGTGAAGGACTTCGGGCGGCTCGACATCATGGTCAACAACGCGGGCGCGTCGTTCCGCGCGAAGCCGGAGGACATCTCGATCAACGGCTGGAACACGGTCGTCCAGATCAACCTCAACGGCGTGTTCCTCGGCTCGAAGTGGGCGGTGAAGCACATGATCCCGCAGGGCGGCGGCGTCATCATCAACCTCGCGTCGATCGCCGGCGTGTACGGCGCCACGATGATGTCGCACTACGGCGCCTCCAAGGCCGCGGTGATGAACCTCACGAAGGCGCACGCGGTGGCGTGGGCGAAGCACAACATCCGCGTGAACTGCATCGCGCCCGGCCCGGTCGAGACCGAGGGCTACCTCGACGTGCTCACCAAGATGGACAAGGCCGCCGCGGACAAGGCGTACCGCGGCGTCGCCGCGCGCGTCGCGATGCAGCGGTGGGGCAAGGTGCACGAGATCGCGTATCCCGCCGTGTTCCTCGCGTCGGAGGCCTCGTCGTTCATCACCGGCGAGACGATCGTGATCGACGGCGGCCCCTCGCCGCGCGAGATGGAGGGCTAGCTGCAGGTCCTCGTCGTCGGCGCGTCCGGCCAGGTCGGCGGCGCGCTCGCCCGGCACCTGCGGGCACGAGGGGAGGCGGTCGTCGGCACGCACCATCGCGTGGCCCAGCCCGGGACCATTCCGCTCGCCGCCACGGATGCCGCGGGGACGGCGGCGCTCGTCGAGCGCGCGGACGCGGTCTTCTACGCCGCGGCCTACACGCACGTGGACGGCTGCGAGGACGACCCGGCCACCGCGTTCGCGGTGAATCGCGACGCGCCGGCCGCGGCGGCGCAGGTGGCGGCGCGGCGCGGCGCGGCGTTCGTCTTCTACTCCTCGGAGTACGTCTTCGACGGCGTCGCCGGGCCGTACGCGGAGGACGACCCGGTGCGGCCGGTCTCGGTCTACGGGCGCAGCAAGCTCGAAGGCGAGCAGCGCGTGCTCGACGCGCATCCCGAGGCCGTCATCGTCCGGACCACCGTGGTCTACGGGCTCGATCCGCAGGAGAAGAACTTCGTGTACCAGGCGCTGCGGAAGGGCCGGGCCGGCGAGCGCCTGAAGGTGCCGGCCGACCAGCGCTCGAGCCCGACGTACGTCGAGGACCTGGCCGGCGCAAGCCTTCTGCTCCTCGACAAGCAGGAGCACGGCGTGTTTCACGTCGCGGGCGACGCCGTGATGGACCGTCACGCGTTCGCGCTCGAGATCTGTCGCGTGTTCGAGCTCGACCCGGGATTCGTCGAACCGGTCGCGACGGCGTCGCTCGGTCAGAAGGCGGCTCGGCCGCTCACCGCGGGCCTGAAGATCGACCGGGTCGCGCGCCTCGGGGCCACCCTGCGCGGCCCGGCCGCGGCTCTCACCGCGATGCGCGAGGCGCTGGGTGGCCGCCGTGGTTGATCTGTCCGATGGCGTCGGGTACGATCGATCCTTGCGCGGGGGTATGGTGCCCGTAGCTCAATTGGTTAGAGCACTGGCCTGTGGCGCCAGGGGTTGTGGGTTCGATTCCCATCGGGCACCCCAGCCAAAGGAACGCCGGGCGCCCGTAGCTCAGTTGGATAGAGCGTTGGCCTCCGAAGCCAAAGGCCAGAGGTTCGAATCCTCTCGGGCGCACCATTAGGAGAGTGTTGGGCCGTTAGCTCAGTTGGTAGAGCAGCTGACTCTTAATCAGCGGGTCCAAGGTTCGAGTCCTTGACGGCCCACCAACACTGTCAGCAGGTTAGCGAGCACCTCGCGCGAGGTGCTCGCGCCTGCTGACGCCACGCTGACGAAAATGACCCGCTGATCGTTAGTCAGCGGGTCAAGCGTCCCGTCGGGGTCGGCGTCGTATACTCGATCTCGCCATGGTGTTCACTAGGATCACGACGCGGCCCGACGTTTGTACGGGCAAGGCCTGCATCCGCGATTTGCGCTTCCCCGTGTCGCGCCTCCTAGGGCTTTTGGCCTCGGGTCAGACTCGTGACGAGATCCTGCGTTCATATCCTTATCTGGAGCCCGCGGATATCGACGAAGCCCTTCGCTATGCGGCGAGTCTGGCGGAGGATGACGTAATAGAGTTGAGGTGAGGTTTCTGGTCGATATGCCGGTGACGCCTGACGCGGTGGAGCATCTCAGGCGTCTTGGGCATGAGGCGACGCACGCGGCCGCCGTCGGGCTCTCGACCGTGTCTGACAATGAAATCCTCGCCGTCGCTCGCCGTGAAGCCCGCGTTGTCGTCACCGCCGATCTCGACTATCCAAGGCTGCTTGCCATCGAGAGTGCGGACGGCCCCGCTGTGATCCTGTTTCGCGGCGGTACCTATTCGGACAGCGAAATGCTTGCACTGCTCGATCGGGTTCTGGCGGAAGTCCCCACGATTGAACTTGAGCGCTCGGTCACAGTGGTCGATCGGCATCGGATTCGCCGCCGGCGTCTACCGCTTTCGTAACTCGACCGCGCGTCCGCTCTCTCTGGTAGCGGTACTGATCGCAAGCGGGCGCAATCACGATCCGCGAGCGGTACGTGTGATGCGGGTTCACCGATTAAGGAGGCGCGATGCAGCGAATCACGCAGCTATCCTTGGAAGACTATCTTGCATTGCGCTTTTCGGATCGAATGTGCACTGCGGAAGGATTCCTTGGCGACCTCGTGGCCGATCTCCGTTCCGCAGACTATCGGTCCGTGGAGCAACTCGACGAACTCCTGGCGCGAGGCCAAGCGGCTGCGGAACGGTTGGACCGTGAGTATCATCCAGAGGAACGTTTTCACAGAGGCCCGTTCCTTGAAGCCGTATTGGACTTAGTCGAGCCGGTGCTTTGTGAGAGGAAACGGAGAGACGGTCGAAACTTCGACGAGTATTTCGAAGCGGTCGAGTGCGTGCGCACACAAATGAGCGGGTTGGCCCGGTGAAGACCTTTCTCAGTTCGGTAATGCGAGGTTTCGAAGCGTATCGCGATGCCGCGCAACGGGCCGCCAGAGCGCTACGTCACGAGGTGAAGCGCGCCGAAGACTTCTCTGCCTCGGCCGCGACGCCACAGCAAGCGTGTCTCGCCGGAGTCCGCTGGGCGGACGCAGCGCTCCTTATTCTCGGGGCGCGGTATGGCGAGCGGCAACCATCGGGACTATCACCAACGCACGAGGAGTATCGCGAAGCACGCGAACGGATACCCGTTCTCGTCTTTATCGAGCAGTCTGCGAACGCGGAGGCGGCGCAACAAGAACTTATTCGAGAAGTGCAGGCATGGACGACAGGCCACTCCACCGCGCGCTTCGCAGACGCGGACGAGCTTCGTGATGCGGTGACTGCCGCGATCAGCAGGATGCGGGCACCCCGATCGAGTGCCCGCATCCTGCTGACGCCGTATCGACCGAAGCGGCCCGCCGAGTCATTCGATAGATCGACCGTCACGTGGACCGCCGGCCGATCCCCCTGCGCTCGATCACGACCAACGTCGCGAGGGCGATCACCGTCAGCGCGGTAGCACTCGCGAAGGCCGCGCCGTACGAAAAGCGCCCGACGACGGCAGCGATCGAGAGCGAGCCGGCGAACACCCCGAGATCCCACGCGCCCGAGACCATGCCCATCGCGACCCCGCGCTCGGCGGCGGGCACGCGGTCGACGACGAGCGCCACCAGCGTCGGATAGAGCGCGGAGCTGCCGGCGGCGAGGAGCACGGCGGCCACCGCGAGGCGCAGCGGCACCGGCGACGGCGTCAACACGCCGAAGCCCAGCGCCAGAAGCGCCAGCGCCGGCATGAGGATCGAGGCTCGGCCCCAGCGATCGGCCCGGGTCGACACGACGATCCGGAAGGCGATCATGCCTCCGGAGTAGACGCCGAAGAACCACGTGAGGTGTGCCGCCTGACCGTGCGCGGCCGCGTGGAGCGGCAGGAACGCGTACAGCGCGCTCTGCCCCATCGCCGCGATCGCGATCACGAGAGAGAGCGGCACGGCGCCACGACTCCAGAGCGGGCTCGCACCCCGGGCGCCGGCGACTCGGCGGGCGGATGCCAGGGCCGGCGAGAACCCGAAGGCCGCGGCGGCGAGGCCGAGCACCGTCACCATCGCGAACGTCGCGCCCGCGCCGACCTCCCGAAAGAGCCAGAGACCGAGCGGCGCCGCCATCGCCATCGAGACCGGCGCGGCGAGGTAGTAGACGCCGAGCGATCGGCCCCGTTGCTCGGCCGGCCCGCTCGCGGCCTGCACCACCGACGCCATCGTCGTGAGCCCGAAGCCCACCCCGAAACCGGCCATCGCGCCGATGAGCGCCGCCGGCGCGGTCGCCACCTGCAGGCCGAGGGAGCTCAGCACCATGACGGTGGCCCCGAGCAGGAGCGCGCCGCGGGTGCCTTGCCGATCGATCCACGCGCCCGCCGCCGGGCGCAGCGCCACCGCCACGATCGAGAACGTCGAGAAGAGGAGGCCGATCTGAGCGGTCGTGCCGCCGAGCGCCGTCAGGTGCAGTGACAACACCGGTGTGATCGCGTAGACGGCGAGGTGCGCCGCCACGCTGATGCCCACCGCCGTGGCGAGAAACGACGGAACACCGCTCACAAAGGCCTCGTCGACAACCGACGTCCCGGCGCGGCGGTATCATTCGAGATGTGCGAACACGTCCGGGTCCGATCGTCCTCGCGACGTGCCTCAAATGGCCGGAGCTCAGTGCGAGCGACCGGTGCCTGGCTGACGCATTGCGCACGCGTGGGTGCGACGTGGCCGCCGCGCCGTGGAATGGGACGTTCGCGCCGTTCCGCGACGCCGTGGCCGTCGTGCTGCGGTCGAGCTGGGACTATCACGAGGCGCCCGATGCGTACCTGGAGTGGCTCGAGCGGCTCGACGCGCGGCGCACGTTCAACGCACCCGCGCTCGTCCGCTGGAACGTCTCCAAGGCGCACGTGCTCGACCTCGCACGGCGCGGCGCCACGGTGCCGCGCACGCGCGAAGTCACGGCCGACCCGCGCGCGATCGCCGCGGCACTGGAGGATCTCGGTCTCGAGCACGGGGTCATCAAGCCGCTGATCGGCGCGAGCGGCTTCGGCGTCGAGCGCGTGAGCCGCGACACCGCGGCGCAGGCGCTGGAGCGAGCCGCGGCGCACAAGACGATGGATCGCATCCTGGTGCAGGAGTTCGTGGACGGCATCGAGGCCGGCGAGGTGGCCGGCGTGTTCTTCGACGGCGTCTTCTCGCATGGGCTCCGGCGGATCCCCGCGGCGGGAGAGTTTCGCATCAACGCGCAGTACGGGGGACGGATGGAGGCCGCCGACCTCGCCCCCGAAACCGTCCGCGAGATGTCCACGGTTCTCGCACTGCTTCCCCATCCCGCGCTGTATGCGCGAATCGACGGCCTCCTGCAAGGAACCCGGTTCGTCCTGATGGAGGTCGAAGTCAACGAGCCCGGCCTCGGCCTGCACCTGGTCCCCGGCGCGGCCGAACGCTTTGCGGACGCGCTCGTGGGCCGCCTGCCAACCTGATCGGCGCCGACCCGATCAGAGCGGCCGGATCTCCACCGTCCGCCACGTGATCGGCCCGCGAGTCGCGCCCTCACGCCGGCCGTACCGCCACGCCGCGTGCCGCGTCGCGCCCTACTTCTTCTTCTTCGGCTTCTTCGTCTCCTTCCGCATGCCCTTGCCCTTGGCCATCGCGCTCACCCCCTTCCTTCGATGGAGTCCGCCTAGTGTCGCACGCACGCGCCCGCGCGCGGCTGCGCTACACTGCCCGAACACGTTTCGTGTGAACGACGCCTAACCCGCGAGGACTTGCTCATGAGTGCAGCGCGTACACCGGTCGCGGTCGTGGTCGGCGCGACGTCGAAGTGGCAGGCGGACGGACGCAACACGAAGCTGGCGCACGGCAAGGCGCTCGACGACAGCGCGCTGCCCGTCGGGATCCGCTGGGGCGTCGGCGGCGCCATCGCGCAGAAGTTCGCGCGCGAAGGCTTCTTCGTCGTCCTCACGACGCGCAACGCCGCCAACGCGGCCGGGCTCGAGAAGGCCATCGTCGAGCAGGGCGGCGAGTGCACGACCGTCGAGCTCGACCTCGTGTCCCGCGAGTCCATCACGCGCGCCTTCGACACGATCCGCACGCGCGCCGGCGATCCCGACGTCCTCGTCTACAACGCCGGCTATCTCGAGGGCCGTGACCTGCCGCCGGACAAGGAGCTGCTGGAGCACGTCCCGGTCGAGATCCTCGAGACGGCGCAGCACATCGCCGTCCGCGGGCCCTTCCTGGTCGCGCAGGCCGTGCTGCCCGCGATGCGCCAGCGCGGCGCCGGCAGCTTCCTGATCTCGAACAACGCGGCGTCGCTGCGGGGCCGCAAGCGCCTGACCGGGCAGTCGCTCTACTACCCGCGCGTGATGATGCGCACGCTCGCGCAGGTCCTGACCGAGGAGTACTCGGAGCACGGCGTGCACGTCGCCAACGTCGTCATCGACGGCCTCATCGACTCGCCGGGCACGCGCGCGCTCGCGCGAGCGCAGAAGAACCCCGAGATCGTCATGAACCCGGTGAAGATCGCGGAGGCGTTCTACTACCTGCACACGCAGGACAAGTCCTGCTGGACGCACGAGCTCCAGCTGACGCCGTTCTCCACCAAGCCGAGCTTCTGAGCCGGCGCGCGTGACCGACCGCTCCCCCGGCGTGCCGGAGTCGGACTACGCCTGGTTCCGGCTGTTCGCGGCGCTCGTCCTCTCCGCCATCGGCGGCATCGGCATGTGGTCGGTGATCGTCGCCATTCCGGCCGTGCAGGCGGAGTTCGGCGTCGCGCGCTCCGCCGCGTCGCTGCCGTACACCATGACGATGATCTGCTTCGGCTTCGGCGGCATCCTCATGGGCCGGCTCTCCGATCGCTTCGGGATCATGGTCCCGGTCGCGGGCGGCGCGGTGACGCTCTCGCTCGGCTACGTCGTCGCGAGCCAGGCGACGAGCCTCTGGCAGTTCGCGCTCGCGCAGGGCTTGCTGATCGGCGCCGCCAGCTCCGCCACGTTCGCGCCGATCATCGCCGACACGTCGCTCTGGTTCACCAGGCGCCGCGGCATGGCCGTGTCCATCATCGCGAGCGGCAGCTACGTCGCGGGCACCGCGTGGCCGCCGATCGTCCAGCTCCTCATCGAGCGAGCCGGCTGGCGCTCCGCCTACCAGGTCATCGCGGTGTTCTGCGTCGTAACGATGGTGCCGCTCGCGCTCGCGTTGCGCCGCCCGTCGCCGCTGACCGAGCCGACCACGACGACGACTTCGTCGTCGTCCTCGGCGTCGTGGTCCGCGCGGCCGCTCGGCATGTCGCCGGCCGCGCTGCAGACGCTGCTGATCGTCGCCGGCCTCAGTTGCTGTGTCGCGATGTCGATGCCCCAGGTGCACATCGTCGCGTACTGCAGCGACCTCGGCCACGGCGCCGCGCGCGGCGCGCAGATGCTGTCGCTGATCCTCGGCTTCGGCATCGTCAGCCGCCTGCTCTCCGGCTGGATCTGCGACCGCATCGGCGGGCGGCGCACGCTGCTGCTCGGGTCGTGTCTGCAGGCGCTCGCGCTGATCCTGTTCCTGCCGTTCGACGGGCTCGGCTCGCTCTACGTCGTGTCGGCGCTCTTCGGGCTGTCCCAGGGCGGGATCGTGCCGTCGTATGCCGTGATCGTCCGCGAGTTCTTCCGCCCCGAGGAAGCCGGCGTGCGCGTGGGCGCCGTCCTGATGGCGACCGTCTTCGGCATGGCGCTCGGTGGCTGGATGTCCGGCGTGATCTTCGACCTCACCGGCTCGTACCAGGCGGCGTTCGTGAACGGCATCCTCTGGAACCTGCTGAACGTCGCCATCGCCGTCGGCCTGCTCCGGCGGCCGGGAAGGACGCTCGCCCACCGGCACTGATCTTGCGCGTGTGTCCTGGGATGGACGCGCGGCGGACCAAGGTCCAATAGCCACGCGCCGCCGCGGCGCCTACAACCCGCCGGCGTCGTCGTGCTCGACAGCGGGCAGATGTACCAGATGACCCCGCAGACCGTGGTCATCGTCAACGGCACGCCCACCCCCATGACCGCGCTCGCCCCGGGAACGCCGGTGATGCTCCAGTCCGCGCAACCCGTCTACTACAGCGACGGCCGCTACGTCGTGGTCACGCAGCCGGGCAGCGATCCGTACGAGGTGAGCGGGGTCGTCCGCTGGGTCGGCTCCGCCGAGCCGGGGCGCTCATCGCTGACGCTCGAGGGTGGACGCCACATCTGGATCGACGAGTCGACGCAGGTGCTGGCGGGCGGAGTGCCGGTCGTCATGAGCACGCTGCGCCCGGGAACCTTCGTGGTCGTGCGCTCGACGACGCCCTTCGCCTTCCGTGAGTCCGACGAGCGCCGTGCGGTGACCGCTTCGCCGTCCGCGATGCCGGGCACCGTCTACACGAGCGATCCGAATCGCGCGGGCACCGTCACCTCGTATCCCTACGAGATGCCGACGCCGATCGCGCCCGAGCTCGGACGGCGTGAGCGGGAGAGCGACCGCCAGTCTCCGTAACGCCGACCGCGCGTCGGGCGATCGGGGGCGAGCCCGCGCGGGCTCGCCCTGGGCGATCGTCGCGTGAGGTTCAGCTACGCCCGCGCGCGCGCAACGCCCGAGCCCGCCCGAGCCGCCATCATCCGGTACGTTTCGTCGACCGCGCCGCAGGCCTCACACGGCGTCCACGTGTCCAGCCGAAACACGCGCGCGGCCCGGAGGATCTCGCTCCGCAGCTCGACCGGGCTCAGGCCGGTCGTACGGACGAGACAGTCGCAGCAGAGCGACCGCGTGCGAAGCGCGTCGACGAGCCGGGCGGCGGGGGCCATGCCGCTCAGCCGCCCCACGCGGGATACGTCGGCGGCGACAGGCCGTCGACGTCGCGTCCGGCCCAGTCGAACTGGCCCATGCGCGGCCACATCCGCTCGCCGGCCGCCTGCAGGGCCGCGAGAATGGCCGGCTCGTCGGCCGCGAGCACGCGTCCGCCCTGCACGACCGGCCGGCCGTTGACCCACACGCGATCGACGTCCTCCGCCGTCGCGTTGTAGACGAGGTTCTTCACGGGGTCGCGCAGCGGCGTCATGCCCCACGAGGCGGCCTTCCACAGGATGAGGTCGGCCTTCGCGCCGGGCGCGATGCGCCCGAGATCGTCGCGGCCGAGCGCGGCCGCCCCGCCGAGCGTCGCGGCATCGAAGACGTGCGCGGCGGTCGTCGCCTCGGTATTGCGCTCGACGACCTTCGAGCCCACGGCGGCCCAGCGCATGGCGTCGATCACCGACTGTGGGTTGGTGTCGGTGCCGAGCGACATGTTCACGCCCGCGGTGCGGTAGAGCGCGAACGACTCCATGAGGATGCCGCGGCGGATGAAGACCCACACCGCGTGCGCCACCGAGCAGCCCGCTTCCGCCATGACCTGCACGTCGCCCGCGGGATAGTTCGTCCACGACGACCCGCCGATGATGATCGCGTGCCCGAGGATCGTGCGCGCGTCGAGCACGCCGAGCTCGTCGAGCCACGCGATCGGCGTCCTGCCGTGGCGCGCCACCATCTCGTTGAACTCGACCACCGACTGCGCGGTGTGCACGGTGTAGGGGCGGCGCGCCTCGTCGGCCAGGCGCTTGGCGTCGCGCAGCAGGTCGGCGGTGCACGTGTCCACCTGCGCCGGCGAGACGGCGGCGCGCACGAAGTCGCCGTGGGCGCCGTCGTGCTCCTCGATGAAGCGCGCCGCGCGACGGAGGCCCTCGCGCCCGGCCTCCTCGTCCCACTCCCAGCTCACACGGCGTCCGTCGCGCGTGAGCCATCTGCCGGAGCGGAAGCTCAGGCCCTCGTACACGCGCAGGCCGTAGTGCGGCGCGCGCTCGGCGATGTAGTCGCCCTGGCGGCCGATGTCGAGCACGGTCGTGACGCCGCCGCGCAGCAGCTCGGCCATCGAGAAGTCGATGCACGCGCGCGTCCCCTCTTCGTCCTGGGCGCCGTCGCGCACGGGCAGGTACTCGAAGAGCCCGGAGTACCAGAACTGCGCGCTGCCGCGGTCTTCGATGAACGAGCGGTCGAGCGGCGAGCTGCCGAGGTGCGCGTGCGTGCTGATGAGCCCCGGGGTCAGGATGCGGTCGCGCGCGTCGAGGGTCTCGTCGACCGGGCCGTCGGCGGCGCTGCCGACGTGCACGATGCGCTCGCCCTGCACGACGACGACGCCGTCGCGCAGCAGGCGATGGCCGTCGCCGTCGAACGCGATGATCCAGCCTGCGCGAATCGCGGTGCGGCGCGCCGTCACGCTCATGGCCCGCGTAGTGTACCGTCTCTGGCGGGATGGACGTCGGCATCGTGCTGGACGGCCGGCGCTCGGCGCCCGAGGTCGCGGAGCTCGCGCAGCGCGCGGAGGCGGCCGGGCTCGCCCACGTCTGGCTCGGCGGCGGCGCGCGCACGAAGGACCACTTCGTGCGGCTCACGCTCGCGGCGGCGGCCACCCGCCGCATTCAGATCGGCGCGATCGCGGTCAGCCCCTTCGAGATGCATCCGGCGCAGCTCGCGTCGTCGCTGCTGACGCTCGACGAGGTCGCGCGCGGCCGCGCGGCGCTCGTCCTCGGCTCGGGCGGCGATCTCGCGGCGGCGCTCGCGGCTCCCCGGCGCGGCCGCGTGGAGGCCACCGCGGAAGCGCTCGACATCATCCGCGCGCTCGCCGCGGGCGGCGAGATCCGCTACGCCGGGGTGCACTACCGCGTCGACGGGCTCGTCTCGCCGTGGGCGAACGTGGCGATGGACCGTGTCTACCTCGCGGCGAATCGCCCGCGCATGCTGACGCTCGCCGCCACGAAGGCCGACGGCGTGATGACCTCCGATACGCCGCTCGCGTGCCTCGACGGCCGGGTGGCGCGCGTGCGCGCCGGGCTCGCCGCGGCGGGCCGCGCCGGCGCGCCCTTCCGGCTCAGCAACTGGTTCGTGTGGAACGTGCAGGAGAGCCGCGCGGAGGCCGAACGGCTCGCGCGGCGTCAGCTCGGCTTCCGGCTCTACTACATCCGCGACGTCGCCGCCGCGATCGGCGTCGACGACGAGGACGCCCGCGAGCTCGCGCGGCGCCAGCCGGAGATGGTGCGCGCGATCTTTCGCGGCGAGGCGCCGTGGACGCCGCCCGCGCCGCTCGCGGATCGCCTGATCGAGCACCTCACGCTCACCGCCGACCGGCGCGGCGTGGACGCCTGCGTCGAGCGCCTCGAGGCGTTCGCGCGCGGCGGACTGACCGAGGTCGCGCTTGCGCCGCACGGCGATCCCGCCGCCGCCATCGCGCTGATCGGGAGCGCCGTGGTGCCGCGTGTGCAGCGCGGTGCGCAACACACGCAATGAGCAGGCCACAGTCGGCACGCGGCGCGCGTGTTCTGGTACCTCCCGGGCTCGCGGTGAGCGTTACCGGCCCGAGAAGCGCGCCGGGACGCGGAGCTCGGGTCTGGCGTCCTTTATGCACCCCTGTCACGGCAAGGAACGACGACCTTGATCCTCAAGTGCATCTACGCCGACACGCCGCACCCGGAGTTCCTGCAGCTTGCCGATGGCTACGAGGCGGGGTTTCTCGACCTCGCGACCATCGAGCGCTATGCGGGCCGTCCCGAGTACGACATGCCGGAGAGCTTTCTGCGCCGCGCGCTCGCGACCGGCGACGAGTGCTTCGCGATCCGCCAGGGTGACGAGCTCGCCGCCTACGGCTGGTACTCGAGCAGCGCGAACCACTTCACCGAGGAGCTGACGCTCCACTTCGCGCCGGAGTGGGTCTACATGTATCGCGGGTTCACGAACCCCGCGTACCGCGGCCGGCGCCTCCACGCGATCGGGATGACGCTCGCCCTGCGCGCCTTCGTCGTGCGCGGCTTCAAGGGGCTCGTGTCGTGCGTCGAGAAGCGCAACGACGCGTCGCTGAGGTCCTGCTACCGCATGGGCTACCGTTCGTTCGGCAGCATCTACGGCGTCACGCTGGGCCGGCTGCTCGGTATCCGCCGCGCGAGCGCGCGCCTGCTGAACCGCCAGCTCGTGTGGTGCTCGCCCGGCTGCGCCCGCTTCGGATTCTGGCTCGAGCGGACGGACGACCTGCTGTCGCCGCAAGGAGCGCATCCGCTGAAGGTCTGAGCGCGGTATCGTCACCGGCGATGCCTCTGCCCTCGCGTCGCCGGCTCGGCTCCGCGCTGGCGCTCGCCGTCGTCGCGGCCGCGCTCCTGCTCCCGCCGCTGTTTCCGGGGCTCTCGCCGCGCGGGCAGCGCGCGATCGTGGTCACGCTCCTCACGGTCATGCTCTGGACGACCGCCGCCCTGGACGTCGGGACCACCGCGATCGTGGCGATCGTCCTCCTCGCCGTGACCGGCGCGGCGCCCGGCGTGCGCGACGCGCTCGAGGGCTTCGTCAACCCGGTCCCGTACTTCCTGATCGGCGTGCTCGCGATGGGCCTCGCGGTGGCGCGCAGCGGGCTCGCGGAGCGCGTCGCGCGCCGCGTCCTCACGCACGCGCGGGCGCGCAGCGTGCGGCTCTACGTCCAGCTCGTGCTCGCGCTCCCGGTGCTGACGTTCATCCTGCCGTCGGCGACGACACGCTCCAGCATCCTCGTCCACGTCTACGAAGGGGTCTTCGCGCTCGCCCGCGTGGCGCCCGGCGCACCGGTCGTGAAGGCCGTGATGCTGGCGCTCTCCTCGATCAACCGCCTCGCCTCCACCGCGCTCCTCACCGGCGGGATCACGCCGATGATGTCCGCCGCGATCATCGGCGGCTTCTCGTGGACGGGCTGGCTCGCGTTGATGGCGGTGCCGTACTACGCGCTGCTCCTCCTCGGCGCGACGCTGACATGGGCGCTCTACCGCCGGGGGCTCGCGGCGCCGATCGCGGCCACCGACAGCGCGGGCCCGCGGCCGTGGACCGGCGTCGAGGCACGTACGCTCGCGATCGTGCTCGGGGCCTCGGTGCTCTGGCTCACGGACGGGGTGCACCACATGGATCCCGCGCTTCCGGCCCTGCTCGCGCTGGTCGCGCTGCTCACGCCGGGCCTCGGCCCGCTGACGTGGAGCGATCTCGACCGCGGCGTCGGGTGGGCGAACTTCGTGGTGATCGGCGCCTCGATCTCCCTCGCGCACGCGCTCGGCCAGAGCGGCGCCGCCGACTGGCTCGCGCGCGGCCTCGTGGGCGGCCTCCCGGGATGGAGCCGGCACGCGCTCGGGACCGTCGTGCTGCTGATGCTCGGCGCCACGGTGCTGCGCGCGCTCATCCCGAACATCTCCGGGTTCCTCGCGCTGGGCCTGCCGGTGGCGATGGGAGTTGGACGCGAAGCGGGGCTGGATCCGGTCCTGTGCGCGCTGGTGGTGATGCTCACCGGCGACGCGGTGCTCTACTACCCGGCGCAGAGCGCCTCGTCGCTGGTGATCTACGAGCGCGGCCACGTGACGGCCGGCGAGGTCCTGCGCTTCGGGCTCTGGATGACCCTCGCCGGTTACGTCACGGTGCTCTGCGTCGCGCTGCCGTACTGGCGCGCGCTCGGCCGCGGCCTCGCCGCGCCCTAGGCGACGCGCAGCGTCTCCGTACGGCTCTGGATGTCGCGAATCTTCGACGCGCCCTGTCGGAACGTGTCCTCCAGGGTCTTCGCCGCTTCCTCCGACTGGTGCTGCAGGCGGTCGAAGGCACGCATCGCGGTCTCCGCGTTGCGCCGGTGCAGATCGATCGCGTCCTGCATCGTGCCGACCGCGTGCTCGAACGCGTGCTGGTACCAGCGGACCGGATCGCGGAAGGCTTCCGGCCACAGCGTCTGCCAGCGGAACGCCGCGCCCTGCGCGTCACGCCACGCCGCGAGCGACGCCTGCTGGATCTCGGACACGGCGCGCGCGGCCTCTTCCGCCGCGCTCGACGACATCCGCATCACGTCCTGTCCCACGCGCTGGTTGAGCTCCGTCCACGTCCCGACGGTCTCCGCGCCGAGCGACGCGAGCTGACCCGCGACGCGGCTCACCTCGTCCGCCGACTCGCGCTTCCGCTCGGGTCCGCGGCGCGCGCCGCCCTTGTCCTGCCCCTGTCCCGGTGGTTGCTGCTGCTGCTCCGCCATATGACCTCCTGCGACTAACTGTCGATCGATCGACCGTCGACGTCGACGAACACGACCGCGCGATCGCTCGCTTCCTCGCGGATCCAGATCGCCGAGGCGACCGCGCCCGTCCGCGCGTCGAGGCCCTGCCACAGCCCGCCGGCCGGCTCGCGACCGTGACGGCTGCGCGCGGCATCCGCCTTGAACTCGGCGAAGCCTTCCCGCGCCAGCGCGTCGACGATGTCGCCGGGCTTCGCGATCCAGCCACGCGCGTACGGCGCCCACGCGATGCGTCCCTCGTTCACGAGTGCTTCGAGCGCTTTCATGCGGCTCCTTTCCACGCGCACCGTGCGCGTGAGAGTCGCAGCCTAGTCGCGCCGCACGCCGCGCCACAAGCCCTGAAAAGCTTTTCCGGCGTCGTCGTAGAACTCACACGGCATACAATCGCTCCGCGCGCGTGCTCGCGCGATCTTCCATCCGCGAAGGAGTCCCGCAATGCGTCGTCTCGTGGTCACCGTGCTGCTCGCGCTCGCCCCCTGGCTGCACGCCGCGCCCCTCGCGGCGCAACCGCGGCCCGCCGCGCCGCCGCCGGCGGTCGCTCCCGGCGACGAGATCAAGCTCGACGAGTCGAGCGCGCTCCGGGCGGTCGCGATCGAGTCCCGCATGGTCGCGATCCAGGCGAACTTCCAGCTGCTGCTCCGGCAGGTGCAGGACCTCCAGAACGAGATGAACAAGGCGGTCGACGAGCGCAAGAAGCTGCTCGAGGATGCCGGACGGAAAGCGAAGGCCGAGGTGCGCGAGCACACCGAGTGGCGGTATGACGAGGCCGGTCAACGCTACATCCGGGTCCGGCGCAACCCGTAAGGGAAACGTTTTCCACACGGGCGCGGGCGGCCCTCCCACCGCGCTGCAGACCGTCCCGCGCAACTCCGCGTCATGACATGCGTGCAGGTGAGGCACACGCCTTGCACTGAGCACGGCGCACATGCTGATCGGACGGTGTGCCTGGCACCCGCAGTATTTCGGCCATCCGCGCTGGGACGGCGTGACGTCCTGGCAGGGCTGGGGCGTGCGCTTCACCGACGGGATCTGCCCCCGCTGCCTCGAGCGCTTCCGCGAGGAGCACCACGCGGCCCTCGTCCGCCGGACGGACACGACGGCGCGGGCGCTGTCGCCCGAAGAAGCCGCCTGAGCGGCGCGCTACGCCGCCGCGATCGCCGTGCGCACGACCGTGAAGGGGAGGGGACGCCGTGCGCGCCCCCTCCCCGGTCGATCAGAACCCGAGCCGCCGCATGCAGTCGCGATACGCCTGCTGGTACGCGGGGTCGGTCGCGCCGGCCGCCGCGACGCCGCGGAGCTGCGCGTCCGCGCCGCCCTGCGCGGTGCCAGTCGCCCCCGGCGTCAGCGTGCTGCCGCCACTGACCGAGCCGGCGCCGCCGGTGGCGCCGGCCGCCGACGTGCCGCTCGTAGCGCCCGTGCTGCCGGTCGTGCCCGTGCCCGCCGAACCGGTCGCCCCGACGCCGCCACTGCCGACCGAGCCGGAGACGCCGGCGCCCGGCGACGCGCTCGCGCCGCCGCCGCTCGTCGTGCCGCTCGTATCACTGCTGCCGGCGCCGACCGACGCGCCGCCCGTCCCGACGGATGCGCCGCCGGTCGCGCCCGTGGTCGAGCCCGGCGACGCGCTGCCGCCGCCGAGCTGCGCTTCGCGGTTGCACTGGTCGAAGTCGCTCTGCGTCGGCGTGCGGTCCGACGGCGTGGTCTGCGCGGCGGCGCCGCCGTAGAGCGCGACGACACTCGCGCCCGCGACGACGGCCGCCGCGACGATCTTCGGTGTGGCCATGGTGTGACTCCTCCTGCACGGAAAGATGCGGCGTGGATTTACAAAGCGGATGCCAGGGAGCTCGGTAGGTTGCGGCGTCGGCACCACCTAGGTATGCTCGGAACGGGATTCGTCCCGCCAGCCCGCGAGAGTGGCGAAATTGGCAGACGCGCTGGACTTAGGATCCAGTGGGTGAAAGCCCTTGGGGGTTCAACTCCCCCCTCTCGCACCACATCGAGGACATCGGGGTGTCGATGAAGGTCGCCGTGGAAGCCATGGACGGTTGCAAGCGACGCGTCTCCGTCGAGGCGCCCAGCGATGTGGTGCAGAAGGAATGGGAGAAGGCCTACGGACGCGTGCAGAAGCAGGCGCGGCTCCCCGGCTTTCGTAAGGGCCACGTGCCGCGCGCGCTCGTGAAGGTCCACTTCGCGGACGACGTGCGCCGCGAGGTCGCCGAGCATCTCATTCCCGACGTCTACCGCCGGGCGCTGACCGAGGCGCAGCTCGATCCCGTCGCGGAGCCGGACCTTCAGGACGTCTCACTGGAGGAAGGCGCGCCGCTGAGCTTCACCGCGGTCATCGAGGTGCGGCCGGAGATCGTGCTCGGCGACTACAAGGGCGTCGACGTGCAGCACGCGGTGCCGGCCATCGGCGACGAGCAGATCGGCGAGGCCATCGAGCACATGCGCGAGCAGCACGCGCAGTACAACACGGTGGAGCGCGCGGCGGCGCCGGGCGATCTCGTGATCGTCGACTACACGCTCGCGCCGGAGGCGCACGAGCCGACCTCGGCCAACGGCTACCAGTTCATCGTGGGCAGCGGGGCGGTCCTGCCGGAGATCGACGAGGCCGTCGTCGGCATGCAGGCCGGCGAGGAGCGCCACGTGGCGCTGCGCTTCGCCGACGACCATCGCATGGAGGGCCTGCGCGGCAAGGGCGGCACCGCGGACGTGAAGCTCGTCGAAGTGAAGGAGAAGCTGCTCCCGGAGCTCGACGACGAGTTCGCGAAGTCACTCGGCGGCGCCGGGCTCGAGACGCTCGAGGCCGTGCGCGGCGAAGTCCGCAAGCAGCTCGAGGCGCGGCGCGACGCCGAGGACCGGCGCGGGCTGGAGGAGAAAGTCGTCGAGGCCGTCCTGAGCCGCCACGAGTTCAGCGTGCCGGACGCCATGGTGATGCGGCACATCGCGCATCAGGTCGAGCACGCGCGCGAGCGCATGCGCCGCCAGGGCATCGATCCCGACCAGCTCCCGTGGGACTATCCGAAGCTGCTCGCCGACCTCCGGCCCGAGAGTGAAAAGGCCGTGCGCCGGGCCCTCCTCCTGGAGGCGATCGCCGAGCGGGAAGGCATCAACTCCACCGACGAAGAGGTCGATACAGAGGTGGAGCGCTTCGCCCAGGCCGCGCAGCGCCCCGCGCAGGCCGTTCGCCGTATGATGGAGAAGAGCGGAGATCTCGAGAGCCTTCGTGGCGGCCTGCGCGAGAAGAAGACGCTGGACTTCCTGGTCCGGCACGCGAAGATCAGTGCGGCGTAAGGCATGCGTAAGGAGAACCTGATGGCTTTGGTCCCGATGGTCGTGGAGCAGACTCCGCGAGGCGAGCGCGCGTTCGACATCTTCTCGCGGCTGCTCAAGGAGCGGATCATCTTCCTCCCGACGTTCATCGAGGACGAGCTGGCCAACCTCGTGATCGCGCAGCTGCTGTTCCTCGAGGCCGAGGACCCGGACAAGGACATCTACCTCTACATCAACTCCCCCGGCGGCTCCGTCACCGCGGGCATGGCCATCTACGACACGATGCAGTACGTGAAGCCGGCCATCTCGACGATCTGCATGGGTCAGGCCGCGTCGATGGGCGCGCTCCTGCTGTGCGCGGGCGCGCGCGGCAAGCGCTTCGCGCTCCCGCACGCGCGCATCATGATCCACCAGCCGCTCGGCGGCGTGCAGGGCCAGGCCACCGACATCGACATCCAGGCGCGCGAGATCCTGAGAATGCGCGAGGAGCTCAACCGCATCCTCGTGCATCACACCAGTCAGCCGATGGACAAGATCGAGCGCGACACGGACCGGGACTTTTTCATGACGGCCGAGCAGGCCAAGGAATATAGGATCGTCGACGACGTCATCGCGTCGAAGCCCACGACGCGTCCGGTGAGCGAGCAGGCCGCGCTCGCCGCCGCGGCCGAAAAGAAGTAGCGGGAGAATCGAGGAACCGATGGCCCGGACCCGCGAAGGCAACGGGACCCTGAAGTGCTCGTTCTGCGGCAAGTCGCAGAACGACGTGCGCAAGCTGATCGCCGGCCCCACCGTCTACATCTGCGACGAGTGCATCGAGCTCTGCAACGACATCATCGCGGAGGAGTGGGAGGAGGAGAAGAGCCGGGAGATCCGGAGCCTTCCCAAGCCGGCCGAGATCAAGACCGTCCTCGACCAGTACGTCGTGGGCCAGGAGCGCGCGAAGAAGATCCTCTCCGTCGCGGTCCACAACCACTACAAGCGGATCGAGTCCGGCAACGACGCGGGCGACGTCGAGCTGCAGAAGTCGAACATCCTGCTCATCGGGCCCACGGGCTCGGGCAAGACGCTGCTCGCGCAGACGCTCGCCAAGATGCTCCGCGTGCCGTTCACCATCGCGGACGCGACCACGCTCACCGAAGCGGGCTACGTCGGCGAGGACGTCGAGAACATCATCCTGCGCCTGCTCCAGGCGGCGGACTACGACGTCGAGCGCGCCGAGCGCGGCATCGTCTACATCGACGAGATCGACAAGATCGCGCGCAAGTCCGAGAACCCGTCGATCACCCGCGACGTCTCCGGCGAGGGCGTGCAGCAGGCGCTCCTGAAGATCCTCGAGGGCACGATCGCCAACGTGCCGCCCCAGGGCGGCCGCAAGCATCCCCACCAGGAGTTCATCCAGGTCGACACCTCGAACGTGCTGTTCATCTGCGGCGGCGCGTTCGTCGGCCTCGAGAAGATCGTGGAGGGCCGCGCGGGCCGCTCGGGGATGGGCTTCGGCGCGGAGATCAAGAGCCGCGAAGACCGCCGCCTCGGCGACCTGCTCGCGCTGATCCAGCCCGAGGACCTGCTGAAGTACGGCCTGATCCCGGAGTTCATCGGCCGGCTGCCCGTGATCGCGACGCTGCACGACCTCGACGACGGTGCCCTCGTGCGCATCCTGCGCGAGCCGAAGAACGCGATCATCAAGCAGTACCAGAAGTACTTCGACCTCGAGAAGGTGCGCCTGAAGTTCACGGACGACGCGGTCGCCGCCATCGCGAAGGAAGCGATGAAGCGCGGTACCGGCGCCCGCGGCCTGCGCGCGATCCTCGAAGAGGTCATGCTCGAGATCATGTACGAGCTGCCGTCCATCGCGGACCTCAAGGAGTGCATCATCACGCGCGAGGTCATCCTCAACCGCGAGCGTCCGGTGCTGGTCTCCGAGCCGAAGGAGCAGTCCGCGTAGTCCTCCCGGCGTGAGCGGCACTCTCTACGTCGTCGCCACGCCGATCGGGAACCTGGAGGACGTCACCGCGCGCGCGCTGCGGATCCTGCGCGAGGTCGACGTCGTCGCCTGCGAGGACACGCGGCGGACGCGGCAGCTCCTGACGCACTTCGACATCCACACGCCGACGGTCAGCTACTACGAGCACAACAAGCTCGCGCGCGGCCCGCAGCTCCTGCGCCAGCTCGCGGACGGCAAGTCGATCGCGCTGGTGAGCGACGCGGGCACGCCGGGCATCTCGGATCCCGGCGTGCTGCTGGTGCGCGAGGCGCGCGCCGCCGGCGTGACGGTCGTCCCCATCCCGGGCGCATCGGCGGTCGTCACCGCGCTCTCGGCCGCGGGCTTGCCCGCCGACCGCTTCGTCTTCGACGGCTTCCTCCCCGTGAAGCCGGGCCGGCGCGTGAACCGTCTGCAGGCGCTGCGCGCGCTCGAGACGACGGTGGTGGTCTACGAGTCGCCGCACCGCATCGTGGCGGCGATGGAGGCGATCGCGGAGGTCTGGGGGGAGGCACCGATCGTCGTCGCGCGCGAGCTCACCAAGCAGTTCGAGGAGATCGTGACGGCGCCGCCCGCGGCGCATCTCGAGCGCTTGCGGGCGACGCCGCCCCGGGGCGAGTTCGTCGTGGTCCTGCCCGCGGTTTGAGCGGTCCCCGAGCGGCGCGTATACTTCGATGGTCTATGACCGTTTCCAAGGCGCTGACCATCGCCGGATCGGACTCCGGCGGCGGCGCCGGCATCCAGGCGGACCTCAAGACGTTCTCGGCCTTCAAGGTCTTCGGCATGTCGGTGCTGACCGCGCTCACCGCGCAGAACTCCGTCGGCGTGCACGGCGTCCACGACGTCCCGCCCGCGTTCGTGCGCGCGCAGCTCGACGCCGTGCTCTCGGATTTCGGCGCGGACGCCGTGAAGATCGGCATGCTGTCGTCCGCCCCGATCGCCACCGCCGTCGCCGAGGGGCTGCAGGCGCACGCGCACGGCCCCGTCGTGCTCGACCCGGTGATGATCGCGAAGTCGGGTGACGCGCTCCTCCGTCCCGAGGCGCGGCAGATGCTCATCGACCGCGTGCTGCCGCTCGCCGAGGTCGTGACGCCGAACCTGCACGAAGCCTCCGCGCTCGCGGGCATGCCCGTGAAGATCGAGAGAGACATGGAAGAGGCGGCGCGGCGCATCCACGCGATGGGCCCGCGCACGGTGCTGGTGAAGGGCGGCCACCTCGAGGACAGCGCGACGGACATCCTCTGGGACGGCACGCGGTTCACGCGCTTCACCGCCGCGCGCGTCGATTCCACGGCCACGCACGGCACCGGCTGCACGTTCTCGTCGGCGATCGCCGCGGGGCTCGCGCGCGGGCGCGCGCTCGACGACGCGATCCGCGACGGCAAGGCCTACGTGACCGCGGCGATCCGCGGCGGCTTCGCGGCGGGCCGGGGCGTGGGCGTCCTCCGACACTTCGTCGAGCGGTGGTGACGAGCGTCATGGCCGACGCCGAGGACAAGATGCCGTTCATGGAGCATCTGGGCGAGCTGCGCGTCCGCATCATGCGCAGCCTCATCGCCCTGCTCATCGGCCTGTGCATCGCGTTCCCGTTCAGCCAGCGCGTCGTGGACTGGCTCGCGCGCCCGATTCTGAAGTCCGGCAACACGCTCGTGTTCCTCGCCGTGACCGAGGCGTTCTGGGTCCAGATGAAGGTCGCGCTGTTCCTCGGGCTCTTCATCGCGACCCCCGGCATCCTGTGGCAGGTGTGGCGCTTCGTGGAGCCGGGGCTCCATCGCCACGAGAAGAAGTACGCGATCCCGTTCGTGACGATCGGCTCGCTGCTCTTCATCGCGGGCGGCGCGTTCTCGCTGCTGATCGTCACCCCGAACGCGATCAGCTTCCTGCTCTCGTACGCGCGGCCGGGCCTGCAGCCGATGATCTCGATCGGCAACTACATCGACTTCCTCCTCAAGTTCACGCTGGCCTTCGGCGCGGTGTTCGAGGTGCCCCTCGCGATGACCCTCGTCGCGCGCATGGGGCTCGTCACGCCGAAGGCCTTTGCCAGGAACCGCAAGTACGCCGTCCTCGGCGCGTTCATCGCGGCGGCGATCCTCACGCCGACGCCGGACATGGTGAACCAGTCGCTGATGGCGGGACCGATCATTCTCCTCTACGAGGTCGGCATCATCGCGGCGCGCCTCTTCGGGCGCTCGCGCGCCAAGGCCGTCGCGGAGCCGGTGACGGGATAGACGATGGATTTCAACAGCCTCGATCTGCCGCCCGAGGTCATGCAGGGGATCCGCGACGCGGGCTTCGTGGCCATGACGCCCATCCAGGAGAGCGCGCTCCCGCTGGCGCTCAAGGACAAGGACGTCGCGGGTCAGTCGCAAACGGGCACGGGCAAGACCGCCGCGTTCCTCATCGCGGCCTTCACGCGCCTGCTGCGCACGCCCGTGCCGCCGCCGTCGCCGGTGACCGCGCCGCGGGTGCTGATCATCGCGCCCACGCGCGAGCTCGTGGTGCAGATCGAGGCGGACGCGAACCTCCTCGGCAAGCACACGCCCTTCCGGATCCTCGCGGTCTACGGCGGCATCGACTACAACCGCCAGCGCGATGCGCTCGCGGAGGCGTGCGACGTGCTCGTCGGCACGCCGGGCCGGCTCATCGACTACCTGAAGCAGCACGTGTGGACGCCGCGTCGCGTGGAAGTCCTCGTGATCGACGAGGCGGACCGCATGTTCGACATGGGCTTCATCGCCGACCTGCGCTTCATCCTGCGGCGGCTGCCCCCGCCGGAGAAGCGCCAGTCGTTCCTCTTCTCGGCGACGCTGTCGTTCCGGGTGCTGGAGCTGACGTGGGAGTTCATGAACAACCCGGTCCAGATCACGATCGCGCCGAAGCAGAAGACGGCCGAGCGCGTCGAGCAGAGCCTCTATCACGTGGGCCGGGAGGAGAAGTTCGCGCTGCTGCTCGGCCTCCTGCGCCGCGAAGGCGGCGAGCGCATCCTGATCTTCTCGAACACGCGCGAGGACGCGCGGCGCCTCGAGGACCGGCTCACGCGCAACGGCTGGCTGGCCCGCGCGCTCACCGGCGACGTCGACCAGAAGAAGCGCCTGCGGATCCTCAACGAGTTCAAGGACGGCGAGCTCCCGGTCCTCGTCGCCACCGACGTCGCCTCCCGCGGCCTCCACATCGAGGGCGTGAGCCACGTCATCAACTGGGACATGCCCCAGGACGCCGAGGACTACGTCCATCGCATCGGCCGTACCGCGCGGGCCGGCGCGGGCGGCAAGGCGATCGCGCTGGTCGACGAGGCGAGCGCGCTCGTCCTGGAGCCGATCGAGAAGTACATCGGCCAGAAGATCCCGGTCGAGTGGGCCGAGGACGACCTCTATCTCTCCGAGATCAAGCCGTCCGCGGAAGAGCGCCGGCGCTACGCCGACGAGCGCCGCGCGCGCCTCGACGCGCGGCGCGGCAGCGACCG